>Ga0079995_1111124_pt1 | contig 168331 bp, 172 predicted proteins | sample FaiFalFF_MnMetaG_2_FD_69198 | JGI IMG/M metagenome (GOLD analysis project Ga0079995, IMG submission 69198) | Freshwater microbial communities from Yellowstone National Park, Wyoming, USA - Fairy Falls C (FF_Mn_C) (SPADES assembly) (version 4) | ecosystem: Environmental > Aquatic > Freshwater >... | reverse complement strand
GGCGGTGGGCGTCTGGGTAGGCACTGCCTTCCTCGTATCTGAAGAGGCCCACCTGGACCCCGACCTCAAGCGCCGCATCCTGGAGGCCTCCGAGGAGGACACCCGCGTAACCCGTATCTACTCCGGGAAGCCCATGCGTAACATCGTCAACCCCCTCATCGAGGAATGGGAGCGCGCGGGCGTGCCCACCCTCCCCTTCCCCTTCCAGGGAGCCCTTATCCGCGAGATCACCCTGCCAGCGGAGAAGGCCGGGCGCAAGGAGCTCCTCATGAACCCCGCAGGTCAAATATCGGGCATGCTGCGCCGCATCCGCCCTGCCCGCGAGATCCTGGAAGAGATGGTGGCCCAAGCGGCCGAGATCATCCAGAGGACCCTACCATCTCAGGTGGAGGCCCGCCTGGACTAGCATCCCCCAGCCGCCCCCGGGGCAATGTAGCCGCCTCTCTTCATCTTGATTTTTTGACTCGATATAGTCTACAATAGCCTTCAGTTGATGGCTGGATGCAAGGAGGGATGGCCATGAAGGGGTATGCTCATCCGGAGGTACTGGTAAGCACGGAGTGGGTGGCGCAGCACCTGGACGATCCCAAGGTGCGGGTGGTGGAGGTGGACGTGGACACCGCCGCTTACGATACGGGTCACATACCGGGGGCCGTGGGCTGGCACTGGAAGAGGGACCTGGAGGACCCCATCACCAGGGACATAGCGGGCAAGGAACAGCTGGAGGAGCTCCTTTCCCGCTCCGGCATCGCCAACGACACCACCGTGGTTCTCTATGGGGACAACAACAACTGGTTCGCCGCCTATGCCTTCTGGCTCCTCAAGTACTATGGGCACGATGATGCCCGCATCATGGACGGTGGACGCAAGAAGTGGATAGAGGAGGGACGCCCTTTGACCACCGAGGTCCCCTCCTACCCCCGCTCCCAATATCGGGCCAAGGACCCAGACCCGGAGATACGGGCCCTAAGGGACTATATCCTCGCATCCCTGAGGCGGCCCGACCTGGCCCTGGTAGACGTGCGATCCCCGGCCGAGTATAGGGGGGAGCTCCTGGCCCCTGAGAACCTGCCCCAGGAGGGCGCTCAGAGGGGAGGCCACATACCTGGGGCCAAGAACATCCCGTGGTCCATGGCCGTGCGGGAGGACGGAACCTTCAAAGACCCCGAGGAGCTGCGGAGGATCTACCAGGAGCAGGGCATCACCCCTGATAAAGAGGTCATCGCTTACTGCCGCATCGGCGAGCGCTCGGCCCACACCTGGTTCGTCCTCAAGTATCTGCTGGGATATCCCAAGGTGCGGAACTATGACGGCTCCTGGACCGAGTGGGGGAGCCTGGTGGGGGCACCCATCGAGCGCTAGCCCTCTTGCCACAGCATACTCCATCTCATAAGATGGGGAGGCCCTATGGGCCCAGCCCCTGCAGCCATCCATGGGCGCTTCCTGGAGGTGCGGGGCAGGCGGGTGTTCCTGCGGGAGGCCCGCCCTCCTACCCCCCATGAAGGTATTGTCATGCTCCTCCATGGGTGGGTGGGAACCTCCTCTTGGATGTTCCGGCACATCCTTCCACAACTGGGCCAGCATCTGTGGGCCATCGCCCCTGACCTACCGGGCTTCGGGCGCTCCCAGCCATTGCCCGGCCGCCCCACGGTGGACGCCTATACCTCCTTCCTAGCTGACTTGGCCGAGGCCCTGGGCCTTGGGCGGTTTCACCTGGTGGGCGCCTCGGTGGGGGGCACCATCGCCATCAACTTCGCTAGCAAGCATCCCGAGCGGGTGGGGCGGCTTGTGGTGGTGAGCCCCATCCACAAGGGGTCCTACCTCCCCCGCCGCTTCCACCTGATATTCCGCCTAGTGGATAGGCCCGGGCTGAGGGAGCTGGTGCCCAAGGCCCCCATCAAGTGGTGGCTCATCGTCCGCCGCCTGGACATGGGGCGCGATACCCGCCATCTCCTGCTCGAGGACAGGCGCCTCATGGCGCGGGACATCATGCGCGTGCCCAACCAGACCCTCATAAGCGTGGGGCGTCAGGTGTTGCGTCTGGACCTGGAGAGGGAGGCCCGCCGTATCCGCGCCCCCACCCTTATCATGGACGGTGCCGAGGGGCGGATGGTGCCGCCCCGCTCCTCTGAGGAGCTGGCCCGGCTCATACCTGGCGCCCGCCTGCACATCGTCCCTGACTGCGGCCACAACTTGCTCCTCGAGCGCCCCCAGGAGTTCCTATCCCTGGCCCTCCCCTTCCTGCGGTGGGGAGCTATTGGCGTGGCTTGAGGCCTCGACTATAATTGGGACGACTCTATCCCGGGAGGATAGGATGGGCCAGGAGCCTGGGGATGGCGCTCTCTCCGACCTGCGGGTGCTGGAGCTGCCAGGGGACGTAGGCGCCTACTGCGGCAAACTGCTGGCCGACCTAGGGGCGGAGGTCATCAAGGTGGAGCCCCCCGGCGGCGATCCCTCCCGCCGCATACCCCCTTTCCTCCACGATGACCCTCACCCTGAAAAGAGCCTATACTTCTTCGCCTTCAACACGTCCAAGCTGTCCATCACCCTCGACATCACCAAGGCCGATGGTCAAGCCCTCTTCCGCCGGCTGGTGGAAAGGGCTGATGTGGTCATCGACACCTTCCCCCCAGGGTATATGGACGGGCTGGGGCTCGGGTACCAGGCCCTGAGCCGCATCAACCCCCGCCTCATCTACTGCTCCATAACCGGCTTTGGGCTATGGGGGCCCCGGGCCCAATGGCAGAGCTGTGACCTGGTGGCCATCGCCTTGAGTGGCATGATGTACCTGGCCGGGTTCCCCGATGACCCGCCCAATCGCCCCTACGGCAACCAGGCCCATTACTGCGCCTCCATACAGGCCTGCACTGGCATATTAACCGCCCTGCTATACCGCGACCGCACAGGCCTGGGCCAGCTGGTGGAGGTCTCCATGCAGGAGGCCCTCTCCATGAACCAGGAGACAGCCATGCAGTTCTGGGACCTGCGTAAGGAGCTGCGTAGCCGACAGGGTGAGGGGCGCCGCCTCCCCTCCGGCGAGTGGTTCCGGGTCCCTGGCCTGGGCACTTATGAGTGCGCCGATGGCTACGTCTACCTCATGATAGGCATCCCTGGCTTCGGCGCCCCCCTGTCCACCCTCATCGACTGGATGGCTGAGGAGGGGATGGCTGAGGACCTTGCGTCCTCCCATTGGAAGGAGACCTTCGCCCAGCTGGACCTGCGGCTCATCGCCCAGCTCCTCCAAGGGGCCGATGTCAGCATGGCCGAGGCATGGCTCCCCAAGTTCCGATACGCCGACCCCATCATCGAGCGCTTCATCCGCACCAAACCCAAGCAGCTCCTTTACGAGGAGGGACAGAGGCGGGGTCTGCTCATCGCCCCTGTCAACTCCCCCAAGGACGTAGTGGAGAACCAGCAGCTCAACGCCCGGGGCTGGTTCCAGACGGTGGAGCATCCTGAGCTGGGGATCGCCATCAAATACCCCGGCCCCCCCTATAGGCTATATGAAACCCCCTGGCGTATCTGGCGGCGCCCCCCACGGCTGGGGGAACACAATCGCCAGATCTACCAGGACCAGCTGGGCCTCTCCCCGCAGGAGATGTCCCTGCTGGCAGCCGCCGGCGTCATCTGAGGCGGAGGATGGCTAGGGCAGCTACGTTCAGGAGGTGAGGCGATGAGGGCCGATGACCTGCCCCTCAAGGGCATAAGGGTGGCCGACTTCACCTGGTTTGGGGCCGGCCCCATATTCACTCAGATCCTCGCCCACTACGGGGCAGAGGTCATCAGGGTGGAGTCTCAGACCCGCCCCGATGGCCTGCGCATAGCCATGCCCATGCCCAAGGACAAGCCCCCCAGCCTGAACGTCTCCGGCTACTTCAACAACTTCAACGCCAACAAGCTCTCCTTCACCCTCAACATGAGCACCGAGAAAGGGCGGGAGCTAGCCCTCCGTCTCATCGCCAAGAGCGACATCGTGGCCGAGAACTTCACCCCTGGCACCTTTGAGAAGTGGGGCCTCAGCTACGAGCGCATCCTGCAGGTTAAGCCAGACATCATCATGGTACGGGAGCCCATGCAAGGGCTCACAGGCCCCCACCGCGACTTCGCCGGCTTCGGGGCCGTCATCACCCCCCTGAGCGGGCTGAGCTACCTCTCGGGGTTCCCCCACCGGCCGCCAGTGGGGCTAGGCACCAACTACACCGACTACGTGGTCAACCCTGGCCACGCTGCCATCGCCACCCTTGCGGCCCTCCACTTCCGCAACCGTACGGGCAAGGGCCAGCTCATCGAGGTGGCCCAGTTCGAGAGCTCCGTCAACGTAGTCTCCGTGGCCATCCTCGACTACACGGCCAATGGCCGCGTCCAGGAGCGTCAGGGCAACCGGCTGCCCTACGCCTGCCCACACGGCGCCTACCGCTGCCTGGGGGACGACCGTTGGGTGGCCATCGCCGTCTTCAACGACCGGCAATGGCAGGGGTTCTGCCGCGCTGTAGGAGAGGAATGGACACGCGACGAAAGGTTCGCCACCTTCCAGGGGCGCAAGGCCCATGAAGACGAGCTGGACCGCCTCATCGAGGCCTGGACCAGCCAGCGCGAAGCGGAGGAGGTGATGGAGCGGCTGCAGGCGGAGGGAGTGCCAGCGGGCGTGGTCCAGAGCGCCGCTGACGTGCTGGACCGCGACCCTCACCTGCGGGCCCGGGGCTACTACGTCTACCTCGACCATCCCGAGGCAGGGCGCACCGCCTACGACGGGTCTGGATTCCGCCTCCACCGCACCCCTGGAGGCCCCACCATGCCCGCACCCCTCTTGGGTCAGCACACATATTACGTGTGCAAGGAGGTGTTGGGCCTCTCCGACGAAGAGATAGCCGACCTCACAGCCGAAGGGGTGCTGCAATAGGCAACGGCCTGTGGCTGACGCGCCTCCGTCCGCTGCCTCCTTCGAGGAGTACGGCCGCCTTTTCAGATCGGCCTACTCTCTGCTGCACACCGTTGGCCGAGAACCCCTGGGGGAGGAGCTCACCGACCGCCCCCCTGAGGCGGTAGCAAGGGCTCTCCTTGCCGGCCTCCGCGCCACATCGCCACCTGCGGGGCTGGAGGAGGCCCACACGCTCATCATCGCTCTCCTGGAGGGGGCCATACAGGTGTGGGCAGCCCTGGAGGCCCAGCTCCAAGGATACCTTCGCAATGATTTCGCCGAGAGCGAGCGCCATGCAGAGGAGGTGGCCCGCCTGGTGAGCAACACCGCCCAGATAGACCAACGGCTCATGACCTGCCTCGCCTCCTTGGAGAGGGCGCGCCCCGGCACCCTGCAGGCCCTAGGACTCTCCCCTCCCTGGGAAGCTGACACCACCCCGGAAGAGGACTTACCATAGGGGAGAGGACAGGTGCAGGAGGAGCCATGGCACTGGTGGACGGAGGCGACCTAGTAGTCAAGGCCCTAAAGCGGGAGGGGGTGGACGTCATCTTCACCCTGTGCGGGGGGCATGTGCAGGCCATATACGATGCCTGCATCGATGAAGGGGTGCGCATCGTCGATGTGCGCCACGAGCAAGCCGCTGGCCACGCCGCCGAGGGATGGTCGCGTGCCACCCGTCGCTGCGGGGTGGCGGTGGTCACCGCTGGCCCTGGCGTCACCGACGTGGTCACCGCCGTGGCCAACGCCTACCACAACAAGAGCCCCATGTTGGTCATCGGCGGCCGCAGCCCCCTCAGCCGCTTTGAGATGGGAGCCCTGCAAGAGATGGACCAAATAGAGCTCATGCGGCCCATCACCAAGTGGGCCCGCTGCGTCTACGAGACCAAACGCATACCCGAATACATCAGCATAGCCTTCCGGGAAGCGATGACGGGCCGCCGTGGCCCCGTGTTCCTGGAGATCCCCACCGATGTGCTCTTCCAGCGGGTGGAGGAGTCAGAGGTCTACTTCCCCGAGCGGTACCGCCCCCAGGGCCGCAAGTGCCCAGACCCCCGCCTGGTACAGGAGGCGGCCCGCATCCTGGCTAAGGCCCAGCAGCCCATGATCATGGCTGGCTCCCAGGTCTACTGGGACGAGGCCCATGAGGAGCTGCGAAAGTTGGCGGAGAGGTTGCAGGCCCCCGTATACCTCAACGCCATGGGCCGTGGCTGTCTCCGCCAGGACCATCCCCTCTTCTTCTCCCGGACCCGCCGCCTGGCCATGGGCCAGTGCGATGTGGCCCTTATCATCGGCACGCCCATGGACTTCCGCCTGGCCTACGGGCAACGTTTCAGCTCCCAGTGTCAGATCGTCCAGATCGACTCTGACCCAAGCGAGCTAGGGCGCAACCGGGACTTCACCGTGGCCATCGAGGGCGATGCCAAGGCCACCCTGGAGGCCCTGGCAGCTGAATTGGGCGACCGCCCCTCCCAACATGACCAGTGGCTAAAGGCCCTACGGGAAGAGGAGGAGAAGATAAGGGCGCAGCGAGAGGAGTTCGAGCGCTCCGATGCCGTGCCCATCCACCCCTTGCGCCTGTGCCGGGAGATAGCCAACTTCGTGGACGATAACACCATAGTGGTGGGAGACGGAGGCGACATCGTCAACTTGGCAGCCCAGGTGCTGCCCATCAACAATCCTGGCCAGTGGTACGACCCCGGCCCCTTCGGCACCTTGGGGGTGGGCACGGGCTTCTGCATGGCCCTGGCTACCGTCTTCCCCCACAAGCGCATCCTCATGGTCAACGGCGACGGCACCTTCGGCCTCAACGGCTTCGAGTTCGACACCTTCGTCCGCTTCAATATGCCCATCGTCTCCGTGGTGGGCAACGACCGCCAGTGGGGCCAGATCGTGGTGGGTCAGAGGCTCATGTACGGCAAGGACCGGGTAGTGGCATCCCTGCTAGGAGACAACGCCCGCTACGACCTGGTGGTGGAGGCCCTGGGCGGCCATGGGGAGTTCGTCACCGAGCCCCATCAGATAAGGCCGGCCCTGGAGCGGGCCCTAGCTTCGGGTAAGCCAGCTTGCGTCAACGTCATCATCGACCAAGACCCCCCCGGCATACGCGGGGGCTACGAGTTCATGTAGGGCGGGAGGCAGAACATGCGCTACTGCGTGTTCTGCGAGATCGTGGCCAAGAGGGAGCCAGCGGAGATCATCTACGAGGACGACCAGGTGATGGTCTTCCGCAACCGCCTGCGGTGGGTGCCGGTGATGCTTCTGGCCATTCCCAAGGCCCATATGACGCAGGACGAGCTATGGCGTAACATGGGGCCAGTGGGAAAGGTGGCGGTGGAGATAGGGCGCAAGTTCTGCCCCAACGGTTTCCGCCTCCTGTCCAACTTCGGATTCGATGCCATGCAGTCCCAGGAGCACGCCCATGTGCATATCCTGGGCGGCACCTTCCTTGGGGAGTATGTCTAGGGGAGTTGTATGCCGGCCTGGGCCAAGGCTTGAGCCTGCACCTGCAATAGCTCCTTTATCCCCGTGGCAGCCAGGTCCAAAAGCTGGTCCAGGGTCCTACGGCTGAAGGGTAGGGCCTCAGCCGTGCCCTGGATCTCCACCAGCTCCTGCGCATCGGTCATGACCACATTCATGTCCACTTGGGCGCGGGAGTCCTCTTCATAGGAGAGGTCCAGCATGGGGATGCCGTCGACTATCCCCACGCTGACCGCCGCCACCTGCCCTCGCAGAGGCCAGGAAGGGAGCTCGCCCTGCTGCCATAGATGATGCATGGCCTGGGCCAGGGCCACGAAGCCGCCGGTGACAGCCGCCGTGCGAGTGCCACCATCGGCCTGCAGGACGTCGCAGTCTATGATGAAGGTGCGCTCACCCAGGAGGTCCAACTGGGTCACGGCCCGCAGGGAGCGGCCGATGAGGCGCTGGATCTCGAAGACGCGTCCGCTCTGACGCTCGCGGGGTATACGCTGCGGAGAGGAACGGGGGAGCATGCCATACTCAGCGGTGATCCAGCCAGAGCCCGTGTTGCGAGCGAACTGGGGGACGCGGGGCTCCACCGTCACTGCACATAGCACCCGCGTCTTACCCATCTCAATGAGGGCCGAACCCTCGGCGAACTCCAAGACCCCCGCCTGGATCCTCACCGGACGGAGGTCCTCAGGGCGACGACCATCGTGGCGGATCACAGTATGAAAGTATAGACGCCCAGCGCTTCAGCGCCCATGCCTCACCCATAGGTGGCGGCCATCCGTCTCCACCACGATGTCACCGTGGAGGTCGGTGCGCAGGACCTGGGCTCCCTCCAGCAAGGCCAAGGTTTCGGGTGAGGGGTCGCGATGGCTGCGGCCCCCGCCCCCCACCGATAGAATGGCCAGCCGGGGCGCCATCTCCCGCGCCACTACTGGGTCAAGGGAGCCCCCGCTCCCTCCCCGGGGCAGCAGGACCACATCTCCTTTCAGGCTGCGGAGCCGCAGGAGTTGCTCCTGTTCCCGTCTCCCCAGGTCCGAGAGGAAGAGGAAGGAGACGGTGCCATATCGGAGCCTCAAAGCCATGGGGCCCTCATCCTGGGGATATAGCACCTCCAGCGCCGCTTCCCCCATGGACACGTGGGTCCCCGCCACACCCCGCCGCTGTACCACCCCTTGCCTGCGGGACGCCTCTTGGAAGGAGCGGAAAAGGGCAGTGTCTACGGCCATGGGGGCAGCTAGCACCCACCCCACCTCGTACCGGTCCATGGCCTCCACCAGCCCCCCTAGGCGGGTGGCCTTGGGCCACGTGACCACCACCAGGTCAAGACGTCGCTCCCAGAAGGGGAGGTTACGCCCCAGGGCAGCCATGAGGGCTTCCCCACTAGGGCCACCATCGATGAGAACGCGATGGCCAGCCGGGGTGGTGATAAGGGCAGCAGCGCCATCCCCCACGTCCATAAAGACCACCCGCAACAGGTGGCCATGGGGAAGGGAGACCCACAGCCAGACCACACCCCCCGCCAAGGCGACCAGGACCAGCATCGCCAGCGCTTGACCCGGCAGAGGGACCAGGGCCACCGCCCTCCTCTCCCCTTTGCGAACCAGGAGTAGCGTCGCCAGCCCCAGAGCTGCCACATAAGCCAACACATGTCCCATGCCGACGTTCTGCAGGGAGACCAGGGCCCCTGGCAGGGCAGCCAGGGCCTTGGCCACTCCCAGGATATAGGCAGCCCAGGGCCACACCACCCCACCTAGCCAGGGAGCCAGCCCCTCCCAGACCACCCCGAGGGCCGCCACCACCGCCGAGGTAAGGAGCAGGGGGGCAAAGGCCGGCACCGCCAGCACATTGGCCACAAGGGCCACCGTCGACAGGCGTCCGAAGTTGAGGGCCATTACGGGCAGGGTGAAAGCCACAGCGGCCACCGTCATGGCCATCACCCCCATTAACGGCCATAGGAGGCCCAACACTGGCGCAGGAGCCCGCCCCTCCAGCCACCGCCAGGCCAAAGACTGCAACGGATGAGATGCCCAAACCAGGCCCAAGGTGGACGCGAAGCTGAGCTGGAAGGAGAGGTCGTCGGCGAGCAAGGGGTCCCAGGCCGTCATGGCTGTCCCCGCCAACAAGAGGGGCTGAAGCCCTCCCCCCGGTCTCCCCACCAACAAGGCTAGACCGTGGAGCCCACCCATGATGGCCGCCCGCACGACGGGTGGGCTGCCTCCCACAAGAAAGGCGTAGGACCCGGTTAGGGCGAGGCCCACTAGAGCCGCCTGCCGCCGCCCCACTAGCCAGGCCAAGGCTAAGGTGGTCACACCAGCGATGAGGGCCACGTTCTGCCCCGAGGCAGCCAGCAGATGTGAAAGCCCGGTGGCGTCCATGTCCTGGAGCACCTGGGGGGGCAAGGCCCCCCTTTTCCCCAACAGGACGCCTTGGGCCAAAGAGGCCTCCGGCTCCGGCAGGGCCTCCTCAAGGGCGCCGGCAAGCCGCCCCCGCAGCTCCACGATGCGAGCCAGCACGGCATCGCCCATCCCCCCCGCCAGCCAGCGGGCCCTTGGGTAGGGCATGAGGGCCCCAATGCCCTGCCTAGCCAGATAGGCCCGATAATCGAAGTCCGGGAAGGAAGGGGGAGCTTGTAGCTCACCCTCCAGCTCCAGCAGGTCGCCGTACTGAAAGGAGAGGGAGGCAGGCATGGTCACCAGCACCCGGCCTCGCATTGCTTGCCACCCTCCCTCCACCTGCACATGGCGCACGGCCACTCGATAACGGACAGCACTGCCTAGGGCTTGGGGCTCGGCATCCACCACCCCCCGGAGGCGCACCGGCCCCACCTCCATCAAAGGCCCAATATCGCTCGAGGTGCCGCGAGGGACAGAGGTGTAACGCCAGCCAGCGGCTAGCACCAGCACCACCCCCGCCAAGACCAGTAGCCCCTCCCTCCCACGCCACAACCCTACGCTAAGCGTCCAGAGCAGGGACGCCGCCACCACCGCCCAGGGCTGGCCATCGCTCCAGGCCGCAGCAGCCAGCCCCAAAAGCCAGGCCAGGGCCAGATATCCCAGCGCGCTCAGGGCCCCACCGTCACCTTGTCCTTGATGTCCTCCAAGACCGACCGCGGTATTAGCTTGCGCGTTACCAAATCATCGATGCTTTGAAAGGGGCCCTCCTCCTGGCGCGAGCGGACGATGGCTTCCGCCCGCACTGGCCCAATGCCCGGCAGGGCCTCCAGCTCGCGGGCGGAGGCGGTGTTTATGTTCACCAATGCCGATCGGCCCTCCTGTCCTCTTCGGGGTATGACGATGAGGTCCTCGTCGCGCACGCGGCGTGCCAGGTTCACCGCCTCCAGGTCGGCGTCCTCCGTTGGCCCGCCGGCTGCCTCCAGCGCGTCCATCCACCGCGCCCCCTCCCACAGGGCGTAGACACCGGGCTGGCGAACGGACCCGACGACGTAGACCCGCACATCTGAAGGCGCCAACTCCAGCGGCGGCGCGTTGGTGGTGTGACGGCCCAGCAAGAACCCCAAGGCCACCAGCAAAGGGGCAGCTAGGGCAGCCATGACAGGCGTGCTATAACGCTCCCACAGCCCTGCCATAGCTCTATGCCTCCCCAGCCGGCTAGCTTGTCACCATTTTAGCCCATCACCTACCTCAAGGGGCTCATGCTATACTGGCTGTGGCCATGTCTGTGAACCTGCGCGGCCTTCATGTGCTATCGGTGGCCGACCTACGCCCCCAAGGTTTGATGGCCACGTTGGAACTAGCGCGCCTGCTGAAGGCCGGCAAGCCCGCCCCGTCCCTTGCCGGACGCATCCTGGCTCTCCTCTTCGAGAAGCCCTCTTTGCGCACCCGCCTATCTTTTGAGGTGGCCCTGCGCTCCTTGGGGGGCCATTGCCTTTACTTCTCGCCCCAAGAGGTGGGCCTGGGGGTGAGGGAGCCGGTGCGCGATGTGGTCCGTGTCCTGGCCCGACATGTGGACGTCATCGCTGTGCGCACCTTTGCCCACTCCACCCTGGAGGAGATGGCGCGCTACGCCAAGGTGCCCATCATCAACGCCCTTTCGGACCAGGAGCACCCCACCCAGGCCTTGGGAGACCTCCTTACCATCTGGGAGGTGAAAGGCCAGCTGCAGGGGGTGAACTTGGCCTTCGTAGGGGACGCTAACAACGTGGCCCGCTCCCTTTGCCTCGCAGCGGCCATGGCAGGGATGCATTTCCGTATCGCTTCCCCTCCCGGCTACGGGATGCCCGACGATGTGCTGACGGAGGCACGCCGTCATGCTCAGGCCAGCGGCGGGAGCGTGGCCACCTTTACCCGCCCCCAAGAGGCGGTGGATGGGGCAGATGTGGTCTACACCGATGTATGGGTCAGCATGGGGCAGGAAGCGGAAGCCGAGGCTCGTCGCCTGGCGTTCGCCGGTTTCCAGGTAAATAGCCAGCTCCTGTCCCTGGCTCGCCCCGACGCCATCTTCATGCACAACCTCCCCGCTCACCGGGGAGAGGAGGTGACCGACGAGGTCATAGAAGGGCGACACTCGGTGGTCTGGCAGCAAGCGGAAAACAAGACTCACGCCATAAAGGCCCTCCTCATCCTGCTGCTAGCGGCCGAGGAGGCGCAGCCGTGAGCTTACCTCAGGCCCTGCACGAGGCCTTCAACCGCTTCGAGCCAGCAAGCATCCTAGATATTTTGGCCATCGCCGCCATCATCTATGCCGTCCTGGTACTGGCGAAGGGGACAGTAGCCATGGCCCTCCTACGGGGGGCCATCATCCTGGTGGTGGTGGTCATCATCTTGGCCCAGGTACTGGAGCTGCGAGTGTTGCAATGGGTGTTGCGCAACTCCTTTCCCGCCCTCCTCATCGCCATCCCCGTTATCTTCCAGCCGGAGATCCGCCGCTTCCTGGAGCGTTTGGGGCGCACAGGCCTTTGGCCGTGGAGCGCCCGCCCTCCCCTGGCTGAGACGGTAGAAGCAGTGATGGAGACGGCCCTCGCCCTTTCCCAGCGTCGCCACGGGGCCATCATCGTCCTGGAACGGGGAACAGGCCTAGAGGAGTATGCCGACACAGGGATAAGGCTTGACGCCCTGGTGAGCCGCCAGCTCTTAGAGGGCATCTTCACACCTACCACCCCCTTACACGATGGCGCGGTTATCATCCGTGGCGACCGCATCTTGGCGTGCGGCTGCACCCTCCCCCTCTCGGCGCGTACCGACGGCCATGGCCTGCGGCACCGGGCCGCCCTGGGCCTCTCAGAGGTCACCGACGCCGTATGCGTGGTGGTGTCGGAGGAAACAGGGGAGGTCTCCGTGGCTGCCAACGGCCGCATGCTGACGGTGACAGATGCCTCCCACCTGCGCGCCGTGCTGAGGAGCTTTCTTCTATCCTCCCCGCCACAAATCAAGGCGGTACCTTCCTAGAATCGAGCCATGGACGACATGGGCAGCCGCCGGGCCCAGGCATTAGCAGCGTTGGGCAAGCTCATGGCCTCCCTACGGGCTAACGCTGGCCTAGCCGCCCTCTCGCTGGCCCTGGCCACCCTCCTCTGGTTCTTCACCGGCGGCGAGCAGGACGATCTCAAGCGGGGCATCATCCCCGACTTGGAGGTGCCAGTGCAGCCAGTCAATCTTCCTGAAGGACTGGCCCTGGCCAGCGAGCTGCCGCGGGTGCAGGTGCGGGCCCAGGCTGCAGCCGACGTCTGGGACAAGCTGACGCCAGAGGACTTCCGGGCATTTGTGGTCCTGTCGGGGCTAGGGGAGGGCAAGCACCTGGTGCCTGTCCAGCTGGAGCCCCGCACCAGTCGCGGCGGCCTGCGGGTGTTGGGGGCTGTGCCGGCGGAGTTGACGGTGGAGCTGGTCCCCCTCTTCACTAAGACGGTGCCGGTGGAGGCCATGGTAACGGGCGAGCCAGCCCCCGGCCTAGCCCCTTCCCTACCCCAGGTGACGCCTTCGGAGGTAATGGTGGCCGGCCCCCGCGATCTGGTGTCCCTAGTGGCCAAGGCCCTGGCCCGTGTAGACATCCGGGGCGCCACGGCCGAGGTGCTGCGGGCCGTCCCCCTGGAGCCCCAGGATAGGCTGGGGGTGGTGGTAAGAGGGGTCTCCCTCCAGCCCTCCATCGCCACCGTTACCGTCCCCATCCGCCGCGCCGAGGTGGGCAGGTTGGTGCCAGTGGAACCACGCCTCAAAGGCACCCCTGCTCCCGGCTACAACGTGGAGGAGGTGATAGCTGAGCCAGCGGTAATGGTCATATCGGGGCCAGAGGAGACGGTGGCCAGCCTCAACTCCCTACAGACTGAGACCGTGGACATATCAGACGCCCGAGAGGATGTCACAGCCACAGTGAGGCTGCGCCTCCCATCTGGGGTGAGTGTCCAAGGCGATGCCCGCGTTCGGGTGACGGTACGGATACGGCCAGCCCTGGCCCAGGCCACCTTCGGGGTGGCCCCTGCGCCCCGCGGCCTAGCCCCCGATCTGACCGTGCGAGGCCTCCCGCCCCTCGTCCAGGTGACCATTGCAGGCCCCCTACCCCTTCTGCGCACCATCTTGCCTCAGCAGATCTCGGCCCAGGTGGCGCTGCAAGGCTTGGGGCCAGGGACGTATAGGCTTCCTATCATCGTCCTCCCCCCTCAGGGCACCACCCTGGTAGCAGTGACGCCGGCAGAGGTGGAGGTGACCATCACACGCCCATGACAGAGCCGGCCACCGCCCTGGCCCATAGCACCGTGGTGGCTATCGTGGGACGGCCCAACGTGGGCAAGTCCACCCTCTTCAACCGCCTGGTGGGGGAACGAAAGGCCATCGTGGCCGATATCCCAGGCACCACCCGCGACCGCCTCTACGCCGATGTGGAGATAGCAGGGCACAAGGTGACCCTTGTGGATACTGGAGGCCTGGACCCCACCTCTGAGGAGCCCATGACAGCCCTGGTGCGCCGCCAGGTAGAGGTGGCGGTGGCCGAGGCCCAGGTGCTGGTCATGGTGGTGGACGCCGCCCAAGGCCTCACAGCCACCGACATGGAGATCGCCGAGTCGTTGCGGGCCACAGGCAAGCCCATCCTGTTGGTGGCCAACAAGGCGGACAACGAGGCGCGCCGGGAGGCCTCCCTCCAGTTCTACGAGTTGGGGCTGGGCGACCCCATCCCTATAAGCGCCTACCACAATTTGGGCATCCAATGCCTCCTTGCCCGCCTATCCTCCCTTCTGCCGACAGTAGCGGCCCCAGCGGCCGAGAGGGAGGAGTTGGCCCTGGCCATCGTGGGGCGACCCAACGTGGGTAAGTCGCTGCTCCTCAACGCCATATTGGGCCAGGAGCGAGCGGTGGTGAGCGAGCTCCCCGGCACCACCCGCGATGCCTTGGACACCCCCCTGGACTACGAGGGACATCGCCTCCTCCTCATAGACACGGCCGGCATCCGCCGCCCTGGCCGCATCGGCCCTGGTTTGGAAAAGGCCAGCGTCGCCCGCACAAGGGAAGCCATCGCCCGGTGTCAGGTGGCCCTGCTGGTGACCGACGCCACCGAGGGGATCACCGCCCAGGACGCCCATATCGCCGGCCTGGTAGCGGAGGCGTATAAGGGCCTCATCATCGCCCTCAACAAGTGGGACCTACTGCCCAACACCGAGGAGATGCAGCAGCGCATGATCCAGCACGTCCAGCAGAGGCTAAGGTTCGTCTCCTGGGCACCCATCGCCTTTGTCTCGGCCAAGACAGGGCTCAACGTGCGGACTCTCCTGGACCTGGCCCTAAAGGTGGGGAGGAACCGGCGCATGCGCATCCCCACTCATCAGCTGAATGTGGTCATTCGGCAGGCCATGGCCCGTCACCCGCCGCCGGAGAGGGCCCGGCCATTCAAGGTCTATTACGTCACCCAGGCGGAGACGGAGCCCCCCACCTTCGTCTTCTTCTGCAACGATCCCCATCTGCTACACTTTTCTTATCAGCGCTTTCTCGAAAACGTCATCCGTCTCCACTTTGGGTTCGAGGGGACGGCCATTAAGATGGTCTTTCGAGGGCGGGAGCGAGAGAGATGATGGCCTATGTGGTCGCCGCCATCAGCGGCTATTTGGTCGGGGCCATCCCCACGGGCTACCTCTTGGGCTACCTTCTGCGCGGCATCGATATCCGCGATTACGGCAGCGGGGCTACGGGGGCTACCAACGTCTTGCGGGTGCTGGGACCGCGGGCCTTCCTTGCCACCATGGTGGCCGACGCCCTCAAGGGGTGGATACCGGTGCTGCTTACCTGGCACCTCACCCACTCCCACGAGCTGCAGGTGGCCGTGGGCATCGCCGCCATCTTGGGCCACGATTTCCCCATCTATATCGGCTTTCGCGGTGGCAGGGGGGTGGCCACCTCCTTTGGGGTCTATGCCGCCTTCCTGTTCCCCATGGCGGCGGGCTTGGCCGCCATGGGCCTGTTTATAGTGCTGGCGTTCAGGTACATGTCCCTCATGTCCCTAGTGACGGTGCCGGCAGGGGCCCTAGTGCTCATGGCCCTCGCTTTAGCAGGGCAGACGCCTTGGGCATATGTGGTATTTGGTGGCGTGGCTAGCTCCCTCGTCCTCCTCCGCCACATGGGCAACATCCGCCGCCTCCTTACAGGCACCGAGCCCAAGCTGGGGCAAGGAGGGGAACTGCGCCGGAAGGAGACAAGGCCATGGACCAAGACACCCTTCGCGAGCTGATGGAGGACTCCCTACGGGGGTGGGATGTAGACTACATAGAAGTGCGCATCGATGACACTGCCGCCACCCGCATCGCCTACCGGGGGCGGGATCTGGAGGAGATAGGGCGAACCCACAGTTTCGGCGGCTGTGTGCGGGCCCTCTACCGCGGCGGCTGGGGCTTCGTCAGCTTCAACGATCCCTCGCAGCTACGGCGGTGGGCGGAGATGGCTGTGGCCCAGGCCCGTTTCGTGGGCCACGAGCGTAGCCTCCTGGCGGAGATAGAGCCGGTGGTGGACACCGTTCCCCCCCACCTGGTCAAGGACCCCCGCCTCGTGCCCTTGGCGGCCAAAAAGGAGCTTCTCGACGAGTATCTGGACATCATATGGTCCACCCCAGGCATCGCCTCCTCCTCCATCTTCTACTCCGATTCCCACAAGCGGGTCATGTTCGCCAACTCCCAGGGCTCCTTCATCCAGCAAGAGCGCATCGATGTCACCGTGCGCATCGCCGCCACTGCCCGCCGCGACGGCGACCTCCAGCAGGCCAGCATCAGCCTGGGCTCCCTAGGCGATTTCTCACTGGTGGAGGGGCTACACCGGGAGGTGCGCCGCCTGGCCCAAAAGGCGGTGGAGCTTCTCAACGCCCCCTACGTCAAGCCAGGCGTCTACCCAGTGGTGCTGGACCCGGTGCTGGCGGGGGTCTTCTGCCACGAGGCCTTCGGCCACCTCTCGGAGGCCGACCACATATATGAGAACGAGCGCCTGCGAGAGGTGATGGTCCTGGGCCGTCCCTTCGGCCGCCCCATCCTGAACATCGTGGATGGGGCCGCCCTGCCCGGTCTCAGGGGTAGCTTCAAGTACGACGATGAGGGGGTGCCAGCCCAGAAGACCTACCTCATTCGCGAAGGGGTCCTGGTGGGGCGTCTCCACTCCCGGGAGACGGCGGCCAAGATGGGGGAGCAGCCCACTGGCAACGCCCGCGCCATTGACTACCGCTTCCCACCCATCGTCCGTATGACCAACACCTACATCGAGCCCGGAGAGGCCACCTTGGAGGACCTCCTGGCCGATATCAAAGAGGGTGTCTACGCCTGCAACTGGTATGGCGGCACCACCAGTATGGAGATGTTCACCTTCTCGGCTGGGGAGGCCTACATGATCCGTCACGGACGCATCGCCGAGCCCTTGCGTCCCGTCAAGCTCAGTGGTAACGTCTTCGAGACTCTCATGAACATAGACGCCGTGGCCAAGGACCTGGCCTTCAACCAAGGTGGTGGCTGTGGCAAGGGGGGGCAGATGCCTTTGCCGGTGTCCAACGGCTCCCCCCATATCCGCATCACCCGGTGCGTGGTAAGCGAGAGGTAGGGGATGCGCTTGCGCGCCTGAGCTGACCTGTCCATAGTGCCCAAATGCCGTCCATGGTAACGTCAGAGGTGTGATATGAAGAAGGATGAGGCCCTAGGGAGGCTCATCGATCTGGCCCTCCGCCGCGGGGCAGAGGAGGCGGATGTTTTCTACTCAGAGGCCGAAGAGATCCCTGTCCTATTCGAGGCCAACCGCCTGAAGCAGGTGACCGCACGGCAGATAGCGGGCGTGGCCCTGCGGGTGGTAGCTGATGGCCATTTGGGGGCTGCTGCCTCCAGTCATCCCCAGGGCCTGGACGAGCTGGTGGAGATGGCCTTGGAGTCAGCCCGGTATGGGCCCCAAGCCCACCTCCACTTCCCTCCCCCTCAGTCCTACCCGGATGTGCCCACCTATGACCCTTCTGTCCCCTCCACCACCCTGGAGGAGATGGTGCGCCTTGGGGAAGGCCTCATCGCCGCTGTGCAGGCAGAGGAGGAGGGATTGGTGTGCGAGGCTAGCGTGCGCCGTACCGTCCAGGAGGTCATGGGCCTCAACTCCCGTGGTGGCCGTTTTCACTACCGGCGAACCGTCTTCTCCGTGGGCCTATACGGGACCTTGGTGCGGGGCACCGACATGCTCTTCGTGGGCGATGCCAAGGCCTCTTGCCAGCCTATCGGAGACGTGATGGACATCGTGCAAGAGGTGAAACGCCAGCTCCACTGGGCGCGACACACAGCCCGGGTGCGCACCGGTGAGCTGCCGGTCATCTTCACCCCTCTAGGGGTGGCCAGCGCCCTCGTTGGCCCCCTGACCTTGGCCTTCTCCGGACGTCTGGTCCACCAGGGGCAGTCCCCCCTGGCTCACCTGCTGGGCCACAAAGCTTACGACCCCCGCCTTACCATTTGGGACGACCCCACACTGCCCTACCGCCCGGCCAGCCGCATATGCGACGATGAGGGCATCCCCAGTCGCCGCCTCCCCTTAGTGGAGAGAGGCAGAGTATGCCACTTCCTCTACGACCTCCAGACCGCTGGCATGGCCGGGGCCCAACCGACGGGCCATGGCTACCGGACCCCCGCCGGCCATACCTCCATCGCTCCTTCTTGTCTAGTGGTGGAGCCAGGGGAGGGGAGCCTGGAGGAGATCATCGCTTCTTTGGACGAAGGGCTCGTGGTGGACCAGCTCATGGGGGCCGGCCAGGGCAACGTCATGGCCGGCGATTTCTCAGGTAACGTCCTGCTGGGCTATAAAATAGAGAGGGGAGAAGTGGTGGGGCGAGTTAAGGATACAGTAGTGGCTGGCAACGTCCACCAACTCCTCAAGGAGAGGGTGTTAGCCATCGGCGGCAGGCCGCGGTGGGTAGGAGGTGGGCTGCTGGTGCCACCCATAGCCTTCACCGCCCTCAGCGTGGCTGCTAATCCGTAAGAGCCATGTCCTGGCAAGAGATCCTGCAGAGCCCAAGGCCTCCCAAGGCCTCCCAGCTAGCTAAGCTCTCGTACCTCTCGGAGGCCCAGCAGGAGGAGCTGGCCCACATCTGGCCGCGCGTCCCCCTGGAGAGGCGGCGCTCTGTGGTACGTATGCTCTACCATCTCATGGAGGATAACCTGGACCTGAACTTCCACTCCGTGTTCCTGCTGGCCCTGGAGGACGAGGACGCGGAGGTGCGGGCGGTGGCCGTGCGCGGCCTCTGGGAATACGAGGGCAGGGACCTCATCCCCAAGCTCCTGCGCCTATTGGAGGCCGACCCTGCCCCGGTGGTGCGGGCGGAGGCAGCGCTGGTCTTGGGGCAGTTCGTGCTGCGTTTCCATATGGGCCAGCTGCATGAGAGGCATTTCCGGCCCATCGAGGAGGCCCTGCGCCGGGTGGCCCAAGATCCCCGGGAGCCGGTGGAGGTGCGGGCAAGGGCCTTGGAGGCCATGGGGCCCATGGGCGAGCTCCCGTGGGTGCGGGAGGCCATCAGCGAAGCCCTGGAGAGCGGCCACTATCGCTTGCGCATCGCCGCCATCCACGCCATGGGGCGAAGCGCTGACTCCCGGTGGCTACCCATCCTCTTGCGGGAGCTTCAGAGCGAGGACCCCGAGTGTCGGTACGAGGCAGCCCTGGCCTGTGGCGCCATCGGCCACGCCCAAGCTGTGCCCCACCTAGCCCCTCTTCTGGAAGACGATGACATGGAGGTCCGCCAGGCAGCCATCGCCGCTTTGGGCCAGATCGGCGGCCCCGAGGCCAAGGAGCTGCTCCTCTCCCTGCGGTCGGATCCCTCACCGGCCATAAGGGAAGCGGTCACCGCCGCCCTGGCCGAGCTGGGGTTCCAGGAAGACCCCTTCGCCTTAGGTTCCATCATTGATGAGTAGGCGCCGCAAGCCCGGCATGCCCATAGAGGAGGCCGTCTCGGCAGGCGGCGTGGTATACCGCCGCGGCCCCCAAGGCATCGAGGTGGTCATATGTGGCCGCACCAAGGACGGGGTGTGGGGCCTGCCCAAGGGCACCCCCGCCCCGGGCGAATCTCTGGAGGAGACGGCAGCTAGGGAGGTGGCAGAGGAGACAGGGCTCCAGGTACGCCCTTTGGCCAAGATAGGCACCATCGAGTACTGGTTTGTGCGTCCCCAGGAGAAGGTGCGCGTCCATAAGCGCGTCCACCATTACCTGATGGTCCCCACAGGCGGCAGCGTCGAGCAGCACGACTGGGAGTATGACCTGGTGGAGTGGGTGCCTATTGAGGAAGCGATACAACGCCTCACTTATCCCAACGAGGCGGAGGTAGTGCGCCAGGCCCAGAGGCTCATCGAGGAGGTGGAGGGCCATGCTCACCCCCAAGGACGACGTGGTGGCCAGGGGGAGGAGGACCATCCTACGCCGTAAGCGCATGACCGATGTGGTCCAGGACTACGCCTGGCGGGCGGACGAGGAGCTAGCCGCTTACGATGCCGCCCCTCCCCTTCGCATGCCCTTCCAGGACTACGCCCGTACCTGGGAGCTGGACATGCGCTTCACCGACGTCGCCTTGCGCAACCTGGCCATCGAAGACGAGGAAGGCAGACGCATCGGCAACATCATGTACTACAACGTGGACCGCTGGCGCCAGGAGGCAGAGCTAGGCATCAGCATCGGCCTACGAGAATATTGGGGCCGAGGTTACGGCAGCGATGCCGTGGAAACCATTGTCCATCACCTCTTCCGGGCCACATCGCTACGTCGCCTCTATCTCCACACCCTGACCTGGAACGTGCGGGCACAAAAGGCCTTCCGCAAAGCGGGGTTCGTGCCCTGCGGCACCGCCTTCCGTAACGGCCACACCTTCGTAGTGATGGAGGTGCACAGGGAGACGTTCGCCGCCCCCTAGCTGGCCTTGCGGGGACGCCCAGGAATCTCCAGGTCCTCAGGCGGTGGCGCTGGGTTGGGCACGTCCTGCATGAGGAAGCGGGGCACCAGGTCCGCCAGCTCCTCGATGGTCCACATGCCGTCCTTGGTGATCTGATGCCTGGGCAGCTCCTCGAAGGCCAGGGATATGTAGCCCCCCGCCACGTGGAAGATCTTGCCATTGATGTTCCACGCCTCGTCGCTGGCCAGATAGACCACCAGAGGCGCCACATGCTCCGGCGTCATCTCCACCAGACGAGGCATGGACGGCTCAGAAGGCGCCCCCCGCTGGGCCCTCAGCTCTGCCAGCCCAGCCGTCATGCGGGTTATGGCCCCCGGGGCGATGGCGTTGCAGGTGACCCCATATCGGCCCAAGTCGCGGGCCACCACCCGCGTGAAGCCAGCGATCCCTGCCTTGGCCGCCCCGTAGTTGGCCTGGCCAGAGTTGCCCCTCAGACCGGATATGGAGGATACGTTGATGATGCGCCCAAACCGTTGCTGACGCATAAGCACAGAGGCATGCCGAGTGCAGTTGAACGTCCCCTTCAGGTGCACAGCGATGACAGCATCCCACTCCTCCTCCGTCATGTTGAACACCATCCGGTCCCGTAGGATGCCCGCATTGTTCACCAGGATGTCAATGCGCCCAAAGGCCTCCACCGCCTTGCCAATGATCCGCCCCGCAGCCTCAAAGTCCGCCACCGACTCATAGCTGGCCACCGCCTCCCCACCACCACTCCTTATCTCCTCCACCACCTGGTCAGCGGGGCCTTGGTCGAATCCGGTGCCGTCCACGTTCACGCCCGGGTCATTGACCACCACCTTGGCACCCTCTCGCGCCAGAGCCAGTGCGATAGCCCTCCCAATGCCCCGGCCGGCACCGGTGACTACCGCCACCCGATCCTTGAGCCTGTCGCCCATGACCTTTGACCTCCCCGTTGAGCTCTGTGTTTGCTACCCCTGCTTGCGGGGGCGCCCAGGGATCTCCAAGTCCTCAGGAGGGGGTGCTGGGTTGCGGGTCCCCTCCAGGAGCACTGGCATGAGCCTAGAGATCTCCTCGTAAGTCCACATCCCGGGCTTGAAGATGGTCCGCCATGGCAGGGGATGGTGCAGAAGGGCCACCGTCCCCCCGTACACCAGGAAGACCTGGCCGTTGATGTTCCAGGCGGCATCGCTAGCCAGATAGCAGACCATGGGCGCAATGTGCTCCGGCTTCAGCTCCTTCATGGCCTCCGCCAAGACAGGTACGCCCGCGGTAAGGCGTGTCAGGGCCCGCGGTGCCACACAGTTGCACGTAACGCCATATCGGCCCAAGTCGCGGGCCACCACCCGCGTGAAGCCAGCGATCCCTGCCTTGGCCGCCCCGTAGTTGGCCTGGCCAGCGTTGCCCACAAGCCCCGCCTCGGAGCTGATGTTGATGATGCGCCCAAACCGTTGCTGGCGCATAAGCACAGAGGCATGCCGAGTGCAGTTGAACGTCCCCTTCAGGTGCACAGCGATGACAGCATCCCACTCCTCCTCCGTCATGTTGAACACCATCCGGTCCCGTAGGATGCCCGCATTGTTCACCAGGATGTCAATGCGCCCAAAGGCCTCCACCGCCTTGCCAATGATCCGCCCCGCAGCCTCAAAGTCCGCCACCGACTCATAGCTGGCCACCGCCTCCCCACCACCACTCCTTATCTCCTCCACCACCTGGTCAGCGGGGCCCCGGTCGTGGCCTATCCCGTCGGGCCCCACGCCCGGGTCGTTGACCACCACTTTGGCACCCTCTTGCGCCATCATGAGGGCAATGGCCCTCCCGATGCCTCGGCCGGCACCGGTGACCACCGCCACCTTGCCGTCCAGCCAGCCCATGGCTCCTCCTTTGGTCTATAGGTGTTATCCCTCGCGGGAAGGAAGGGTAACGATGGCTGTCCCTGGGGTGGTCTTCTGCCCCTGCGGGTTCTCCGTCCACACCTCCAGCTCCACGATGTTCTCCCCATCCTGCCGGTACTTCTTGGTGACCACGCCCTTACAGATGACGTCTTCGTTCACCATGTCCATCCCCCGGTACTGCACTGCCAGCCGCTTGACGCGCCCCCGGGGAGCGACCCATTCGTGGAGCATGCGGCCTAGAAGGGCATGCTTAAGGGCCCCATGGACGATACGCTCGGGAAGCCCCGTCGCCTGGGCGAAGTCCTTATCATAATGGATCTGGTAGAAGTCGCCAGAGGCTGCCGCCCACATCACCAAGCGCTGGGAATCGCAGTGCATGGTGAGGGTGGGCACCTCCTGACCTTCCTGCACGTCCTCGAAGTACACTTTCTGCTCCATAGCTCCCTCCCTATTTAGTACTGGATCAGGGTGCCACGGAACTTGGCCACCACCTGTTCCCCTCGCCGGTAGGTGAACTCGCTCACCACGATGAGCATGGGGCCCAGACGCCCCTGCCTCTCCTGTATGTCCACCACCTTGCGGGTGACGGTCAGCACATCGCCTGCGCAGATGTCATCCAGGTATTCGATATCGGTGCCGCCGTTGAGGATGCGGGTAAAGGGGGTCTTGAAGGGGGGCAGGTAGTCCAGCCTCTGTTCCGGCCGGGCGGGGTTATAGACTACGTGGCCCAGGAACCCTGGCGGGGCAGGGATGCTGCGGTATCCACGCCTCTTGGCCTCCTCCTCGTCATAGAAGACGGGGTCGGTATAGCCCACAGCGCGGGCGAACATGCGACAGGCGCTCTTGTCCACCTCCACTACCACCGGCCCCGACTCCTTGCCTATATAGGAACGCATCTCATCGGTGATGACAGAAGACGGCTGCGTCATGGCCTCCTCCTTTCCCGCCCATAATCGGTATATCGCCGATGGCAGGATACATCATGCCCTTTACCCTGTCAAATGGTCCAGCCGCACGGGCCGGAAGCGGCCGGCCCGCAGCTCCTCTATCAGGTCCGCCAGGCCACTGATGGGGCGGAAGAACTCGGTAGCACACCGCCCCACGTCCTGGGGGGCGTGAGCATCGCTTCCTCCCACCTGGGGCAACCCCAGACGGAGGGCCACCTCCTGTGAGAAGCGGTTGTCCAGCTCACCACCTCGCCCGTTGAGCCCCTCCATGGCACATACGATGCGGTAACAAGGGTTGGCTAGGGCCCTCTGCACCGCCTCCTCCCACTCTCGGGGGTCGTTGCGGCGCCAAGGGGCCTGACGCCGGTAAGGATGGGCAGCAATTAGCACCGCTCCCTCCGCCTGTGCTATCTTCGCCAACACCTCCACCCGGTCCATCCCCAAGACATAGCGGCGGAGCCCGAAGGCCAGCACGTGCCCCCGCTCGGTGTTCAGCTCCACGCCAGGGATGACCAGGAAGCGGTGGCGGCGGGCGAGCTGGGCCACCTCTTGGGGAACCCAGAAGAGGTCGTGCTCGGTAAGGCAGATGCCATCGAGGCCAGCGGCCTTGGCCGCCTCCACCAACTCGTCGGGACCCAACTGGCTGTCGTAGGAAAGGGGACGGGTGTGGGCATGGAGGTCGATGATCATGTCACTCCACGCCCAGCACCAAGGTCCCCGTAGCGGACAGGGTGCCGCCAGTGGTGTTCACCAGGGCGACCTTGGCCCCTGGCACCTGCCGCGGCCCACACTCCCCCCTCAGCTGCCGCACCGCCTCGATGATGGGGAAGATGCCATACATGCCAGGATGGGTATACGAGAGGCCACCACCATTGGTGTTGAGGGGGAAGTCGCCCCCAGGAGCGGTGCGTTGGCCAGAGACGAAGGGTCCACCCTCCCCCTTAGCGCAGAAGCCCAGGTCCTCTAGGGTCACCAACACCGTGTAGGTGAAGGAGTCGTAAACCTCCACCACGTCGATGTCCTCATGGCCAACGCCCGCCATAGCCATGGCCCTGGGCCCAGATATGCGGGCCGGGGTCTCCGTCAGGTCGGGCATCTGGGAGATGGTCAGGTGGGTATGGGCAGTGGCCGCCCCAAGGACCCAGACTGGCCGCTTGCGGCAATCGCGGGCCCGCTCGGCGCTGGTGAGGACCACCGCCCCACCAGCATCCGTCACGAGGCAACAGTCGTAAATGTGAAAGGGGTAGACCACCCACCGGGAGGAGAGGACGTCCTCGATGGTAAGGGGCTCGCGCATAAGGGCCTTGGGGTTGAGCTGGGCCCACTTACGGGTGGCGACGGCGATCTCGGCCAGCTGCTCATGGGTGGTGCCGTACTGGTACATATGGCGCATACAGGCCAGGGCGTAATTGCCCACAGGCCCTCCCACATAGTATGGGGCCTCCAGCTGGCGAGCGGGGAACCAAGGGTCGCCAGATGGCCGCTCGACTCCCCGTAACCGGTCCGAGTAGCCAGTCTGCCCGTGGGTGATAAGGGCCACCCGACACATGCCGGTGGCGATGGCTAGGGCAGCGTGCTCCAGCTGGATGGCGAAGGAGGAACCCCCCGTCATGGTGGAGTCTGTGTAGATGGGCACGATGCCCAAATATTCAGCCAGTTGGACGCTGGACATAGCCCCCGCTGAGCTGGTGAGGACGGCGTCCACCTCCGACTTGTCGATGCCGGCGTCGGCCAGGGCGTTGCGAGCGGCCTCAGCGTGCAGCTGGAGGGCGGACTTGTGGGGCACAATGCCTATCTCGTCGCTCTCGTCCACCCCCACGATGGCCACCCGCCGGAAGATCTCCCGCTTCTCCCTAATGTCCAGCTTGTCCAGGGCAGAGATGGGCTCCCTCATGGCTGGCCACCCTCCTGAGCCACGGGCCGAAACTTGGGCAAGCTTATCTCCTCGCTTACGTCCTCGAACACCACCTCCACCGGCATGTCACAGCGGATGTGTTTTGGATCGGGTTCCACACCTACCAGCTGCGTGTAGAGGCGCACCCCTTCCTCCAGTTCGACGATAGCGGTGACGAAGGGCACCTCCCTCTCCCAGGCCGGGTGGAAGGCTCTATAGTGGATGGCGAAGGTATAGACCTTGCCCCGGCCACTGGCCCTTCGCCACTCCACCTCCCAGGAGAAACAACGGGGACAAAAGTCGCGAGGGTACCAGAAGAAGCGCTGGCAGCGAGGGCAGTAGGGGAGCCAGAGCTCATGCCTCTTGCACCCCTCCCAGAAGGGCCTTGTCTCTGGGCTGGGCACTGGTAACGGCTTACCATACGCCCTTTGAGCCATGGTCACCTCCCCAAAGCACACCGCCGGATATGCTATCTCCACCTACCGTTAGCGTCAAGGCCAGGGGCCTTGCTTGATGTTAAGCTGCACCCCTCGCTAGAATAGAAGCTGAGAGTCCATGCAACGATGACCTCTCTTAATTTTTTCTCAGGTGACAAAGCGATGGAGTACGTGCAGCTAACGCTAGCCCAGATGCCTGCCGATCGCCTGGAGGAGGCCCTCAAGCCCGGGGGCCTCCTTGACCGCCTGGACCGGCACCGCCAGGAGCTGCAGAGGCAGCCAGGGTTCCGCGACATGCGGGTGGTACGGTCCATCAACCGCCAAGGCAACGTGCAGCTGGTGGTGGAGACACGCTGGGCCGATGACCAGAGCCTCATAGACTACGAGACAGGCCAGACCACCGTGGCGTCCATCCTGGAGGAGTTCCGCCACCTTCTGGTCCCGGGGAGCCTGCAAGTGGTGGACATGGAGGCCCTGCGCAGTGAGGAGTGGTGGCGCCAATTGGAGGCAGAGAGAGCTGTCCGGGAGCGCGCCGTTTTGCCCCTGTTGCTGCCAGCAGGCGTCTTTCTCTTCGCCGTGCTGGTCATCTATGGCCTATCCCGCATCTACCTGGAGCTGGCCCACTGGAAGGTGGGGGATGTGGACGCTGCCACTCCCCTGGCCTTGGGCATATCCGCCCTCATCCTAGGGGTAGGCTGGTTCGTGGCCACCAGGCCCCGCATCCGGGCCTGGCAGGTGGGGGGGATCGCGGCCGTGGCCCTATTGGGCATCTTAGCGGGGGCCATTGGCGCCGCCGTCCATCAGGAGGGCGGGGAGGTGACCACCGCTGTCGCCGAAAAGCCCCCGGCCGCCGCCACCTCTGGCCCGCAGCCTGGCGCTGGGGGCCCTTCAGTAGTCATCAAGGCCGTCCCCACTTTGAAGTTCGACCGCAAAACCCTAGAGATACCAGCCAATGTGGACGTCACCATCCGTTTCATCAACGAGGATACGGGCGTTCCCCACAACGTCGCCGCCTACAAGACCAAGGAGGCCAAGGAGGCCCTGGCGGTGGGCGAACTATGCACCGCGCCCTGTGAGAACACCATCACCGTCAACGTGCCGCCGGGCAAATACTTCTTCCGGTGCGATATCCACCCTGTCCAGATGGTGGGCGACCTCATCGCCCGCTAGGGAGGTCCTGAGGCCCGCTTAAGCCCAGCTGCCTGAGCTCCGCCTCCACCTCCTCCCAGGAGGGGCCGCGCTCCCGGGCCTCGAACTCCTGATACCAGCGGAAGAAGGCCACCGCTATAAAGCCCCAGAGGATGGGAGCCGGTGCCAGTTTCATCACCAGCCCGCCGATCTGCTGATCGTGCACAGGGGAGAAGGGGGTGCCGCAGAAAAGGGCCCACAGAGCCACCCTCTGGACGTAGAAGGGGTACACCAGCCGGTCGGAGAAGGTCAAAAACGAAGCCAACACCGATGGGATTAGCGAGTGGACGAAGAGGTAGGCCATCTGCATGGGGTAGGAAAGGTGGGGAAGCCAAGAGACGGGGCCCAGAACTGGCCACCACATCACCAGCCCCGCCACCACCAAGAGGGCATGGGCGGCCAGATGGAACCAGCTGTTCTCCACCTGTAGACGCACCGTCGGTGGCAAGTGGGTCATGAGAAGGACGGTATTGAAGATGCCAAGGGCCATGAGAGGGTGGAGGATGCGCCGCGCCACACCCTCCAACCGGAAGGCCCGCAGCAGCCACTCCCAAAGCCAACCAGGCACACCAGCTATCACCAAGGGCGGTACCACCATGGTGAGGATGACATGCTGGGCCATATGGGCGCTCACCAAAAGCTCGGAGAGATCGTCTAGGGGGGTGGAGGTGGCCAAGTAGATGCTCAACACCCCCAGCACGAAAAAGACCACCTGCAGGCGCCGCACCCGCCCGGCGTCGGACACCCGTGGCCGCAGGTAGACCACCGCGTAATAGTACAGGGCCAAGAGGACGACGCAGCCTACGATGGCCTCGGGGTGTGATACCCAGTCGCCGATGGTCAGACGGAAGAGCCCGTCGGATATGTGCAGCAGAGGCACGCTATATCCGTCCCCCCCTCACAACAACCCCGCCCCCATAGTAGCCAGGGTGGCGATGAAAACAGCGATGGCTACCGCCACGCCAAAGGCGAAGAGGAAGGAGAAGATGGGGCTATCGAACCGCAGGTGCATGTACCACATCACCACCAGCATGAACTTGATGGACGAGAGAGCCAGGAAGAGCTCCACCAGCACCCCGCGCAACGGCTCCAAGTAATAGATGCCCACCTCCAAAGAGGTGACCACAGCCAAGGCCACCGCTACCCGCACGTAATCGGCCAAGGTGGGGTGGACGCCCTTATGGATCTCTTCTCGCTCCTGCGGCCGTGCTGCCACCCCGCGCAGGTCCGCCAGCCTCATCTTCCCCTCCTACAACGGCTCCAGCAGATAGACCAAGGTGAAGATGACGATCCAGACGATGTCCACGAAGTGCCAGTAAAGGCCCGCTAGCTCCACGTTGATGGCGTTATGCCGCCCTATCTTCCCCAGCATGGCCGCCGCCCACAGGGACAACAGTATAAGCACCCCCACCGAGACATGGGCCCCGTGGAACCCTGTCAGCACGTAAAAGGTGGTGCCGAAGAGGTTGGAGCTCAGGGTGAGGCCCTTGCGGTAGAACTCAGTGAACTCGAAGGCCTGGCCCGCTAAGAAGGAGATGCCCAGAAGAGGTGTCACTAGCAGCCACGTGCGCATCTGGTGGAGTTGCCCACGGTGAGCAGCCCCCACCGCCAGGGCCATGGTGGTACTGCTCATGAGCAGGATAAAGCTGGAGACGGACGTGAAGGGGATGTTGAACACGTCCCCAGGATAAGGGCCTTGCAAACTCTGCCCCCTGTAGAGGAGGTAAGTGGCGATGAGGGAGCCAAAGAAGACGGCCTCGGAGGCCAAGAAGAGCCACATGAGGAGCTTCCGGTTGTCCAGCCCAGTGGCCGTCTCTAGGGTCGTCTCTGCTAGTCGGGGCTGGTGCGTCACTTGGCCACCTCCTCATCCTTCCGTGGCTGGCTCCAGGGCCCATCCGTAGATCCCGTACAGGATCACCACTGCCCCCGCCGCCACCAGAGCGTAGTCCTTAAAGATGAAGCCCAAGGCAAAGATGGGGAGCCCCAGGCTACAGATGAGGGGGAAATAGGAAGGAGAGGGCAAATGGATATGCTCCTCATCTTCCTGCTGCCCGTGCTCATCATGGGCCCCGCCAGCCACCACTGGCACTGGCCTCCCCTCCGGCCCTTCCACATACTTGCGATGCCAGAAATCGTCCCTGGCCCTCACCACAGGGATGTGGCGGAAGTTGTACGGCGGTGGCGGCGAGGGGATGCTCCACTCCAGGGTTCGACCGTCCCACGGGTCGGCCCCCGCCTCCTCCCCCCGGCGTAGGCTCACCACCACGTTAGCCATGAAGACCAGTACCGAGAGGGCGATGACGAAGGAGCCGATGGTGGCCAACAGGTTCCACTCGTCCCATCCCATGCCCTGGGGGTAGGTATAAATGCGGCGGGGCATCCCCATGAGCCCCAGGATCATCATGGGCTGGAAGGTGAGGTTAAACCCCAACAACATGAGCCAGAAGTGGAGCTGGCCCAGCTTCTCATTGAGCAGGCGACCTGTGAACTTGGGGAACCAATAGTAGATGCCGGCAAAGAGTCCAAACAGGGCGCCGCCAAACAGCACCTGGTGGAAATGGGCCACCACATAATAGGTGTCCTGCTGCTGGTAGTCGGAGGGAACCATGGAGTGGGTGACCCCCGTCAGGCCCCCGATGACGAACATGGCGATGAACCCAACGGCGAACATCAAGGGGGGGCGCAGGCTGATGTTCCCGCCCCATAAGGTGGCTAGCCAGTTGAAGATCTTCACCCCTGTGGGCACGGCGATAAGGATGGTGCTCACCCCGAAGGCAGCGTTAGCGATGGGCCCCAGCCCGGTGGTATACATGTGGTGGGCCCAAACCCCAAAGCTCATAAAGGCGATGGCTATTCCCGAAAACACCACGAAGGGGTAACCGAATAGGGGCTTCTGGGAGAAGGTGGGCAGCACCTCCGATATGATGCCCATCACCGGCAAGATGAGGATATAGACCTCGGGGTGGCCGAAGATCCAGAACAGGTGCTGCCATAGCAGTGGCGTCCCTCCCTTGACGGGGTTGAAGAAGTTGGCCCCAAACAGACGGTCGAACTCCAATTGGAAGAGGGCCACGGCGATGACTGGCATGGCCAGAATGATGAGGAAGGCGGTAGCCAGGGTCATCCAGACGAATACGGGCATCCGGAACAGGCTCATGCCCGGCGCTCGCATGTTGAGGATGGTAACGATGAAGTTGAAGGCGCCGGCCATGGAGGAGACCCCTAGGATCTGCAGCCCCATGGCCCAGAAGTCGATGCCGTGGCCTGGGTTATAAGGGAACTCGGTGAGAGGAGCATAGCCGAACCAGCCACCATTGGGGGCGCCGCCAGCAAGGACGCTAGCGTGCAGCAACAGGCCACCCATCAAGAAGGTCCAGTAGCTAAAGGCGTTAAGCCTCGGAAACGCCACGTCCCTGGCACCGATCTGGAGGGGCACTATCAGGTTGAAGAAGGCCGCAGCCATGGGCATGACCACCAGGAAGATCATGGTGGTCCCATGCATGGTGAAGAGCTGGTTGTACACCTCAGGGCTCACCACTTTCCCGTTAGGAGTGGCCAGCTGCAGGCGGATGAGGAGGGCCTCGATGCCCCCTGCCAAGAGGAAGAGGAAGGCCGTAACCCCGTAAAGAACGCCTATGCGCTTGTGGTCCACCGTCGCTATCCAGCTCCATATCCCGCGGTAGGTGGCTGCCTCCTGCCTTACCCGCCGCAGGGCCTCCAGGACGCTCACAGGTTGGCTAATGGTAGCCATGCCTCATCCGCCTCCTTTGGACTGCCGGGCCAGCATCTCCTGGGCCCATCGCTGGAAGTCCTCCTCACTGTCGTGCGCCACCACTAGCAGCCGCATATCGGCGTGGAGGAGCCCACAGAACTCAGCACACTGCCCTGGGTAGACCCCTGGTTTGTTGATGACAAGCCACATGTGGTTGAACTTCCCAGGGATGGCGTCCATCTTCCCGCCAAGGCGGGGCACCCAGAAGCTATGGATGACGTCAGCAGATGTGATCTCCAGGGCGATCTCCCTTCCTACCGGGACGTGCAGCTCAGGGGGGCGATCGGGGGTTCCAAGGATGGTCAGGGGCTTTCCGTTCTCATCCACGATGGTGGGGTATTGAAACTCCCACACCCACTGATGGCCAATGACCCGCACGGGCAGGGCCTCGGGCTTAGGGTTACGCCCCAGATGGAAGATGGTGCTCACCATGGGCACCGCCAGCCCCAAAAGCAGGGCTAAGGGGGCCAGGGTCCACATCACCTCCACCACAGGGTTGCCATGAACCTGCTTGGGCAGGGGGCGCCCAGGACGGCGACGATAACGTATCAGCGCCACCACCAGCACCACCCACACCCCTATCAGGATGGCCACCGCCGGCCACATGGCCATGTAGAAGATGGTGCGTTGCTTTTCCGCTACCTCACCCGCCGGGGAGAAGGTGTTCTGGGGGGCCTCCACCCCACACCCTGCCATACCGAGCACTAATATGGGGAGGAGGATAGCTAGATAGAAGGCAACCTTTTTGCCTATCCTCAAGGCGTCCAGCCTCAAATTTGCTCCAATTCTAATCTGGCACAATGACCAGGGTGTTGTCAATGCGTGCCGGCCGTCACAAAGCCAGGGCGTCCACCCCTATGGCCACGAAGAGGCACAGGAGATACAAGTTGGAGTAATGGAAGAGGGTGAGGGGAGATAGGGAGTGGGGGCGTCGCCATAGGAGGAGGGCGATCCCCACAAGCCCCCCTCCCAGGGCTACGGCGGCTGCCACATAGGCCTTGCCCACATCTGCCACCAAAGGCAAGGCCAGGGAAACCAGGGCCGTGGCCAGGGCATGGAGGGCGATCCACAGGCGCGTCTTCTCCTCCCCCGAGACCACGGGCAACATGGGCACCCCCGCCCGCCGGTAATCGGCCGCATAGTGAAGGGATAACGCCCAGAAGTGAACGGGCGTCCATAGGAAGACGATGCCAAACATAAGGGCCCCTGGCCAGCCCATCTCACCCCTCACTGCCGTCCAGCCGATGAGGGGGGGCATAGCCCCTGCCGCCCCCCCGATAACGATGTTCAGGGGGGTGGCGCGCTTGAGCCCGAGGGTATAGACCACCACATAGAAGAGGTAAGAGGCCAGCACAAGAGCGGCAGGCAAAGTCCCTGCTCCCACCTGCACCACTCCCACCCCCAGGGCCCCTAAGGCTAGCCCCATGGCTAGAGCATGGCCCGGGCGCACCTGCCCCGCAGGGATGGGGCGTCGCTGCGTCCGCTCCATCACCTGGTCCACATCCCTCTCCAGGTAGCAATTGAGGGCATTGGCACCACCAGCGGCCAGGGCCCCACCCAGGAGGACAGAGGCCATAAGGCCGCCCTCGGGCCATCCCCCGGCAGCCAGGGCCATGGCGGGCATAGCGGTGACCAACAGCAAGAGGACGATGCGGGGCTTAGTGAGGGCGATGTACGCGCCAACGATCTGCCAAAGGCTAACGGTTCGCGATAAGGCGCCTTGCACGGGCCCCACCCCCCTCCTTAACTGCAGGCGACGGGGTCCCAAGGGCCATGACCACCAAGACCCCCCAAACCGCCGCCGCCAAGGCCAGATGGGCCACGCGCGCAGGCGTAGCCAGCCGCAGCCATACGTTGGCCGCCCCCACCATCACCTGCGCCAAATACAAAAGCAGGGCCAATATGCCAAGGCCTATTGCCCACCGCCCATGGCGCCGCGCCTGCCACACGAGGGCCACAAGCCCAACTCCCATGGCCGCAGCAAAAAGCCTGTGGGCGTAGTGCAGCTGCCCCAAATGATGGGAGGAGGGCACCAACTTACCAGCGAAGAGGGGCCAATCGCCGTAGGCGAGGCCCGCCCCCAAATTGGCTACGAAGGACCCCATCAGGTTCAGCGCCAGGACCCCCAGAGCGGCCAGCGCCGGACCCCACGCCCACCTGGGACGGTACATGTGCCAGGCACCCACTGTGGCCATAATGAGGGAGGCCAAGGTCAGGAGGGCCATGGCCAGGTGGGCCGCCCGCAAGGGGGCGGGCATCTCCCGCTCCACCGCCTCCCGGCCGATGAGGGCCTGGGCCATCACCAATGGCACGGCCGCCACTGCTCCCACCACCAGCGCCCGCCGATGCCGGTGCCGCCGCAAGGCCACCGCCGCCGAAGCCAACACCAACACCCCCACCAGGGCGGCCAAAACCCTATGGGCATACTCGATGAGGACTAGCCTCTCCAGAGGAGGAAGGATGCTGTCCCCGCACAGAGGCCAATCGGGGCAGGCGAGGCTGGCCCCCGTGGCCCTCACCACCCCTCCCAGAACCACCAGGGCATATACGGCGGCGGTGGTGGCCATCAACAGGTGCCGAACGTCTAGCGCAAGGGGGAGCCAACGAGGGCGGCCCGGAGCCTGCAGCTCAGTTGGAAAAGGGAGAGAAGCTCCACCGTCTTCCAAGGTACACCTCGCATTAAACTAGGCTAAAGCTGGGGCCTTGGCCATGTCAAGGCCAAGGGATGCTTGCCCTCCCTTGGCGCCGGGCATATAATTATGGCGGCCATAAGCCAAGGCTATGGTGTGGTCACAACCCTAAGGAGGTGTCCCAAGGATGAGCCTGCCTGCCAGCACCCCCGAGCTCGCCCGCGGCCTTAAAGGGGTCGTCTTGGACACGACTGAGACCAGCTTCATCGATGGTGAAGCGGGCAAGCTTCTTTACCGTGGCTACAACATCCACGATCTGGCCGAGCGCTCCACCTTTGAGGAGGTGATCTACCTCCTGCTGTACGGTCGACTCCCTCGGCGCCAGGAGCTGGCTGCCCTGGACGAGGCCCTGCGCTCGAGCCGGGCTCTACCCCCTGAGGTGATAGACGTCATCCGCTTGGTCCAGCGTGCCCACCCCATGGACGTGCTGCGCACGGCCGTCTCCGCGCTGGCCGCCTTCGACCCGGACACCGAGGACAACTCAGAGGAGGCCACCCTGCGCAAAGCCATTCGCCTAACGGCCCAGGTGCCCACCATCGTCGCTGCCCACCACCGCATCCGCACAGGGCAGACGCCGGTGGCCCCCAACCCCGAGCTGAACCATGCCGCCAATTTCCTCTACATGCTGCACGGACGTGCGCCCAGCGAGGAGGCAGCCAAGGCCCTGGATGTGGACTTCATCCTCCACGCTGAGCACGGCACCAATGCCTCCGCCTTCGCTGCCCGCGTCACCGTCTCCACCGGGGCCGACCTGCACGCCGCCATCGTCAGCGCCATCGGGACCCTCAAGGGGCCCATGCACGGAGGAGCGGCGGAGGCCGTCATGCGCATGGTTCAGGAGATCGGGGAGCCCGAGAGGGTGGAGGAGTATGTGCAACACGCCCTAGCGGAGGGGCGGCGCATTATGGGCATGGGGCACCGCGTTTACAAGGTGGAGGACCCCCGCGCCCGCCATATGCGGGAGAGGGCCCGTGTCCTGGGGGAGAAGATGGGCCAGCCCAAGTGGTACCGCATCCTAGAGCGTATAGCTGAGGTCACCTCCCCCCTGCGGGCCAGGGGCATATCCTTGAACGTGGACTTCTACGCCGGGGCCGTGTACTACCTGCTGGGCATACCCGAGGACCTGTTCGTACCCATGTTTGCCATCGGCCGCATGCCAGGGTGGTGCGCCCAAGTGCTGGAGCAGATGCGCAACAACATCCTCATCCGCCCCCTCCTGCACTACACAGGGCCCATGGACTTGGAGTACATCCCCTTGGAGGAGAGGGGCTAGGGCCGCCCTATTCAACCTGCTCCACCCGCAGGCGGAGGCGCCCGGCCGGCACCTCCACTTCCACTTCCTCCCCTGGGGCCCGGTCCAGCAGGGCACGGCCAATGGGGGAGGAGTGGGAGATGCGCCCTGCCTTCGGGTCTGCCTCTCCAGGCCCCACGATGGTATAGCGCAGGATGCGGCCGTCGTCCAGGTTCCGTACTTGCACTGTGGACCCCAGCGTTACGCGCGTCCTCTCCTTGGCCTCCACCACCACCGCCCGCCGCAGCAGGGACTCCAGCTCCCGGATGCGGGTCTCCACATGGGACTGCCTCTCCCTGGCCGCCTGCAAGGGGGCGTTCTCGCGGAAGTCCTTGTCCAGGGCTGCTCGCCTGATCTCCTCAGCGATGAGGGGACGCTGAGCCTTCAGGGCCTCCAGCTCTGCCTGAAGGGCAGCGTAGCCCTCAGGGGTCAGCTCTATAGGGGGTAGCTCTTGGGCCGGCATGCCCCCGCCTTGAGGGGCACGCCGCAGACGCACGTGTTGGGCCAGATTGTGGGAGATGAGGCCCTCCCGTCGCAGAAAGGTGAGGAAATCGCGCAAGGCCTGGGCGCGTCGCTGGGCATCCTCTCCCATCCCCAGCTCCTCCACGTAGCGGGCGATGTCCGGGCCCCGAAGCTCCCCCACCAACCGGTCGCTGCCGTACCATCGGGCGAAGGCAGAAAGAGCCCCTCGCACCTCCTCGGGGCGCTCAACGGTCAAGAGGTAACGCTCCACCGCCTGAGAGATAATGAGCTGCTCCATGGCAAAATGGGATCTTAGGAGCAGATGGCTCCATCGGTCAACGTCTCCATGGAGACCCTGCGCCAGGGGGCGCAGGCCCTAGGCATATCCCTCGGGCAGGAGCAGTTGTGGGCCTTCCAGCTCTACTACCTGGAGCTGGCAAGACACGCCCCCTACGCCGACCTGACGTCTGTCACCGACCTCCAAGGGGTGCAGAGGCGCCACTTCCTGGAGTCGTTGGCCCTGGGCCGGCGTCTTCTGGACATGGGACTCCTGCCAGCTGGGGAAGAGGAGGCAGTCATCGACATCGGCACGGGGGGCGGGTTCCCCAGCCTGCCCATTCGCCTGGTATGGGACTTCCCCCTCACCCTCTTGGAGGCCGACGGGCGCAAGGTGCGGTTCCTAAAGCGGTTGGTGGCTCTGCTAGGCCTGCAGCACGTCCAGATCATCTGGGGGCGGGCGGAGGAGGTGGCCCATCTCCCCCAACACCGGGAGACCTACCGCCTGGCCCTGGCCCGGGCGGTGGCGCCCCTCCCCGTGCTGGTGGAGCTAGCCCTCCCCTTTCTGGAGGTAGGCGGGGCCCTCGCCTCCCCCAAGGGGGAGAGGGCCTATCAGGAGATAGAGGAGGCAGCCGCTGCTCTGCGGGAGCTGGGAGGGGAAGTGGTGCACGTGGCCCCCCTCACGGTGCCTGGCCCTGGGCCATATCCCACCCTGGTGGTGGTAACCAAGGCTCGCCCCTCCCCCCTTAAGTACCCAAGGCGTCCAGGGGTTCCCCAGAAACGACCCCTGCGTTAACCTGGACGCGGCTCTTGCGGGAGGTGGAGATGATGCGGACTCGTAAAGAGGAGCTGGCAAACCCTCTGCAGTGGCTACTGAGGCTGGCCCGCCTGGACCTGGCGGTGTTGGCGGAAGTGAGTGCCCAGCCCGCGGCCACCCTGCCATGCCTGGCCACGGTGGTGGTAGCCAGCTTCCTATGTGGCCTCGGCTCCTGGCTCTTCTGGGCCTTCCAGATGGAGGGCCAGCGGGTGCAGGTGTTGGTCCGCACCCTGGTGATGGGAAGCCTGTTGCAGGTTGGCGCCTGGTCCCTGTGGGTCTACTTGACTTACCAGGTCCTCACCCTGGGGTATGGCACCACCGTCCCCTTCTATGGCCTGGCCCGCGCCATGGGCCTGGCCTTCGCCCCCATGGCCCTGACGGTGCTTATGGCCCTAGCCCCCTTGGCCATCCCCCTGGCCGTCATCCCCTTGGCAGCCACCGTCCTCCTGTCCCAAGAGGCAATAGAGGCGGTGAGTGGGGCAGGGAAGGCCCGATCACTGGTGGCCAACGTGGTGGGGTTTTCGGGGTTCGCCCTGACCCTGGGCATCCTGGCCAACGTGGCCGAGGTGGGAGGTATTGGCGGGGCGGCACCCGGCCTCTTCTTCTTCGCCCTCGACTGAAACGGGTTCTGCGGCATAGGAGGGGCCCATCATCTGGGCGACGTTTTGGCCCAGGATATGCTCCTCGGCGAGGAGTACCTATGGCAGCAGCTCCACCCCCTCCCCCTCCACCACGTCCCCGATCTCCCACAGGTGCTCGCCCGCTGGCAAGCTAGGCAGGGACTCGGGCACGGCCATGAGCAGCCCCCCCGAGGTCTGGGGGTCAAACATGAGGAGCCGCACCTCCTCGGTAACCTGGGGGCTTACGTCCACCCGCGGGCCGTAGTAGGAGAGGTTGCGGTGCCCGCCGCCAGGGAAGATGCCCTTGCGGGCGTACTCCAGGGCCCCCGGCAGAACCGGCACTCTGCTGGCCCAGATGCGGAGGCGAACGTTGCTCTGCTCGGCTATCTCCCAGGCGTGGCCCATAAGCCCAAAGCCAGTGATATCGGTGACCGCATGGGCCTGGAGCTGACGGGCCAGATGCATGGCATGGCGGTTGAGAACCTTCATCCAGCCCACGGCCGCCCGCAAGTGGTGGGGCCAGGCCTCGCCGTTCCTAGCGGCGGTGGTGACGATGCCTGTGCCCACAGGCTTGGTGAGGACTAGTCTATCGCCGGGGCGCGCCCCAGCCTTGGTGAGCACCTTCTGGGGATGCACAAACCCCATGACGCACAACCCATACTTGGGCTCCCGGTCTATGATGGTGTGGCCACCCGCCAGGACGCCCCCTGCTTCTGCCACCTTGTCAGCCCCGCCCTCCAGCACGCGGGCCACCACCTCCTCGGGCATATCCTCGGGGAAGGCGGCCACGTTTAGGGCCAGGGCCACCTCTCCCCCCATGGCATAGACATCGCTCATGGCGTTGGCGGCGGCGATGGCCCCGAAGTCGTAAGGGTCGTCCACCAAGGGCGCGAAAAAGTCCACTGTCAACACCACCGCCGTATCTGGCGTCACCTGATAGACGGCGGCGTCGTCGGGTGGCGCCAGCCCCACCAGGAGGCTGGGGCTGGCAGCGATATGGCTCTGGAGACGGCGCAGCACCTGCGCCAGGAAGGCCGCTCCGGCCTTCCCCGCTCAACCAGCGCAGGTGGCCATCTGGGTCAGGCGTACCTCTCGGGCCATCATCGCCTCCTTCAGAGCCAGTGTAACCTCGGCTCCAGGTTCCCACCAAGTTGCCCGTCCTTAAATCCCCGCCTTACTATATACGCTGAGGTGCTCACCCCCCAGCTGGTGGTGGAAAGGCTCTCAGGGCTTTATGGCTGCCCGGCTTGGCGGCCCCACGGCGACCCCTTGACGGAGCTAGTCCTGGCCGTTCTCTCCCAGAACACCAGCGATGCCAACTCTGGCCGCGCCTTTATGCGCCTGCGGACCCGGTTCCCCGAGTGGCAAGATGTCCTGGCCGCCCCTCAGGAGGAGCTGGAAGACGCCATACGCGTGGGGGGTCTGGGCCGCATCAAGGCCCAACGTATCAAGGCCCTCCTGGCACAAGTCTTGGAGCGACGCGGCTCCCTGGACCTCTCCTTCCTCTCCCAGATGCCCCTGGAGGAGGCCCAGGCCTGGCTTGAAGACCTCCCAGGGGTGGGGCCCAAGACGGCCGCCTGCGTCCTCCTCTTCGCCCTGGGCCGTCCAGCCTTGCCAGTGGACACGCATGTGCACCGGGTAGCCCGTCGCCTGGGGCTCGTCCCCTGGAGGGCCGATGCCGTCCAGACCCAGAAGCTCCTGCAGAGCCAGGTGCCTCAGGAGCTGGTCTTCCCCTTCCACGTGCTCCTTATAAGGCATGGGCGGAACCTGTGCCGCGCCCGCTCCCCCCTCTGCCAACCATGTCCCCTGGCCGACCTCTGCCCATATCCGTCAAGGGCGGCCCACAGCCTTTAGGGCAGGCTGTTGACTACCACATTCTAGCGCCGTATTATGGCTGCGATCTCAGCCTGGTACGAGGTGCAAGGTGACTATCGCCGATATCTTCCGCAAGGCACAGGAAGAGGGGCGGCGGGTGCTCACGGAGGTGGAGTCCAAACAGGTGCTGGCCGAGGCTGGCATCCCGTGCGCCGTGGCCCGCCTGGCCACCACCGCCGAGGAGGCGGCGGCTGCCGCCAGGGAGGTGGGCCTGCCAGCGGTGGTGAAGGTGGTCTCCCCCGACATCGTCCATAAGACAGATGTGGGAGGGGTGCGCCTTGGGCTCAAGACGCCAGAGGAGGTGTCTCGGGCCTTCCATGAGGTGACGGCCGCCGCCCGTCAACACATGCCTCAGGCGCGTATCCTGGGGGTATCCGTCCAAAGGCAGGCTGCCCCTGGCGTGGAGGTCATCGTAGGCATGAGCAAGGACCCCCAGTTCGGGCCCGTCATCATGTTCGGCTTAGGGGGCATCCTGGTGGAGCTCTTCCGGGACGTCTCCTTCCGCATCGTGCCCCTGGAGCCAAGGGACGCCCGCCAGATGATCCGGGAGATCAAAGGGCTCCCCCTGCTGATGGGCTACCGCGGCCAGCCCCCTGCTGATCTGGATGCCCTGGAGCGCCTCATCCTGAGGGTCTCGGAGCTGGTGGAGGCCTACCCGGAGATTGCCGAGCTGGACCTGAACCCCGTCTTCGCCCGCCCCGATGGGGCAGAGGCGGTAGACGCCCGCATCGTCCTTTCTTGAGGAGGTGAGCCATGCCCAGGCGACGCGTGCCCCGCCGCTGGCCAGGGGGTCTGCAGGAGCTGGCCCCGGGCGTCTTCGCCTACATCCAGCCCACTGGGGCTACGGGCGTCAGCAACGCCGGCCTCATCGTGGGCGATGGCGAGGCCTTAGCCGTGGACTCCCTCATGATCCCTCGCATGACCCGTGCCTTCCGGCGGGCCATCCGGCGGACGACGCGGGCACCTGTGCGTTACCTGGTCAACACCCACTTCCACATCGACCACGTAGGGGGCAACCAGTTCTTCCGCGAGGCCACCATCATCGCCCACGCCAATTGCCGGCGAGAGATGCTGGAGTTCGGCCTCCCCATCGACCTCCTCTCCCAGCTCATGCCCCGCTACGCCCAGGGCTTTCGCCAGATCCAGCTCACCCCGCCCACCCTCACCTATGAGGACCGCATGGTGGTGCATGTAGGCGACAAGGAGGTCCACCTCCTGTACTTGGGCCGGGCCCACACCCAAGGGGACACCCTAGTGTATCTCCCCAAAGAGAAGATCTTGTTCGCTGGGGACGTAGCCTTCTTTTATGTAACCCCTGGGCCCTTCCACTGCCACGTCAGCGGTTGGATTAGGGTGTGTGACCGGGTACAGAACCTAGAGGTGGAGGCCATCGTCCCTGGCCACGGGCCCGTGGGGGACAAGGGGTTGCTGCGGGAGATGCGGCAATACCTAGCCCTGGTGCGCCGGGAGGCCCGCAAGATGTTCCGCGAGGGGGTGCCGGAGCAAGAGGCCGCCCGCCGTCTCAAGGTGGGTGGCTACTATGCCCAGTGGGCCGAGCCCTCCCGCCTGGATATCCTTGTGCAGCGCCTCTATATGGAGCTGCGGGGGGAGCTCTAGACCATGACGGACGTCCGTAGCCAGCTAGCCCGGGCCTTCAACCCCCGGGCGGTGGCCGTGGTGGGCGACAAGCGGGCCATTGGCTATATGTGGCTGGAGTCCCTACGTACCTTCCAGGGCCCCGTCTATTCCGTGCAGATCGACCCCGCTGAGATAGAGGGCATAAAGGCCCTTGGGTTCCCCAACTACCTGCGGCTTCAGGATATCCCTGGGCCTGTGGACTACGTCATGGCCTCCGTGCCTAGGCAAGTGGCGCCCCGCATCGTGGTCGACTGCGCCGAGAAGGGGGTGGCAGCAGTAGCCTTCTTCACCTCTGGGTTCGCCGAGACAGGCGAGGAGGAGGGCCTTAGGCTGCAAAGGGAGATGGGGGATATAGCCCGCAGGAACGGCCTCCTCATCGTGGGGCCTAACTGCGTGGGACTCTACAACGCCCGCCTGGGCCTGCGCAACAGCCCCGAGCAGACGGTGGGGGAGGGGGGGAAGGTGGCCTTCATCTCCCAGAGCGGCACCCACTGCATCAACTTCACCCTCCTTGGGCCTCAGGAAGGAGTGCCATGTGCCAAGGCCGCCAGCATCGGCAACGCTGAGGTCCTCGATGTGCCCGACTACCTGGACTACTTCCTCCACGACCCGGAGGTGGAGGTCATCGCCATGTACGTGGAGGGGGTGAGGGACGGGCGCCGCTTCTTCTCCCTCCTGCGGGAGGCCACCCGCCGCAAACCAGTAGTGGTCTGGAAGGGAGGGATGACCGAGGCAGGAGCCCGCGCCGCCTTCTCCCACACCGCTTCCCTGGCCACCGCCCCTGATGTATGGCGGGCGGCCATGCGTCAGGCTGGGGCCATCGAGGTGGACTCCTTGGAGGAGGCCCTGGACGTGTGCAAGGCCCTTCTCCTCATGCCCCCCACTACCGGGCGGCGCATGGGGCTGGTGGCCATGACGGGGGGCCAATCGGTGGTCATCACCGATGCCTTTCAGAGGGAGGGGCTAGATGTCCCCCTCCTCTCCCCTCGCTCATACGAGAAGCTCTCCTCCTTCTTCACCGTCATCGGTGGTAGCTATCGAAACCCTCTGGATGCCGGCTGGACAGTAGCCATGGGCCTCTCCATGCCGCAGGTGGAACGGCTCCTCTCGGTGTTGGCCGATGACGAGAACATAGACTTGCTGGTGTTCGAGGTGGGCACCAATTTCCTGGTACGCCGCCTGAGGGAAAATCCCCAGCTAGCGGAGGTGGTGGCCCAGTCCCTGGCCTCCTTCCGGGAGCAGTGCCCGAAGCCCCTGGCCGCGGTGGTGCACCCCTCTCACTTGCCGGAGCTGGGGGCCCTGGTCCGCCAGAAGATGGTGGAGCGGAGCATCCCCGTGTTTCCCGATTTCCGTCGGGCAGCCAAGGCCATAGCGCGGGCCATAGGGTATTGGCGCTTCTTGAAAGGAGTGGACAGATAAGGGATAAGGAGGGCGGGTAACCATGCGTATTAGGGCAGCTGTGTTCCGTAGGCCCCATGAGCCCCTCTCGGTGGAGGAGGTGGATCTGGCACCCCCTAAGGCAGGGGAGGTGCTGGTGAAGATCGCCGCTTGCGGCGTCTGCCACTCCGACCTCCACTTCCTGGAGGGGAGGGTGCCCATAGCTTCCCCGGCGGTGCTGGGCCATGAGGCAGCGGGGGTAGTGGAGCAAGTAGGGGAAGGGGTAAGCTACGTGGCCCCCGGCGACCACGTGGTCATCAGCTTCGTCCCTGCCTGCGGCCAGTGTCACTATTGCTTGGTGGGGCGCCCCAACCTGTGCACCCTAGGCAACCGGGCCACGGCCACAGGCACCCTGCTGGACGGCACCACCCGCCTCTCCCAAGGAGGTCAGCCCATATACCACGAGGCCTGCGTGGCGGGTTTCGCTACCTACGCCGTGGTGCCAGAGATAAGCCTGGCCAAGATACGCCCGGACATGCCCCTGGACAGGGCCGCCCTCCTGGGCTGCGGAGTCATGACGGGAGTGGGGGCCGTCTTCAACACAGCCAAGGTCCCGCCTGGCAGCGACGTGGCCGTCATCGGCTGCGGGGGGGTGGGCCTCAACGTGGTGCAAGGAGCAGCCCTGGCAGGGGCCGCCCGCATCATCGCCATCGACATCCTCGACCATAAGCTGGAGCTGGCCAAGGAGTTTGGGGCCACCCATGTAGTCAACGCCTCCCGCGAGGACCCAGTGGCCATGGTGCGCCGCATCTCCCCAGGGGGAGTGGACTATGCCTTCGAGGTCATAGGGCATCCGGAGACCATGCGTCAGGCCTTCGACATGGCCAGGCGGGGCGGGATGGCCATCGTGGTGGGCCTGGCCCCTGCCGGCTCCCAGGTGAGCCTCCCCACCGGCGCCTTTATGATGGAGAAGACCATCACCGGCTCCGCCTACGGCGGCACCCGCTTCCGCGTGGACATCCCCCGCCTGGTGGAGCTGTATATGACGGGCCGCCTCAAGCTGGACCAACTCATCAGCCGGGTCTACCCTCTGGACCATATAAACGAGGCCTTCGATGCTCTCCGCCGCGGCGAGGTGGCAAGGAGCATAATCATCCCTTAGACGACGCTTTTTCGCCCTCTTTCGCCCCCATCATGCTATACTATAGATACACAAAATGGGGGCGAAAGAGAGGATTTGGACTTTAGCAGTCACTGATATCCTCGGGGAGGAGCGAAAAGGGCGCGTAGTGGCCTCTCGCCGGTGGCGAGATGAGCTGGGCCGCCTAGAGGAGGGAGAGGAGTTCCGCATCATCGTCCTGGAGGAGCCGCTAGTGGAGGAGCCGCAGCTTTCTGGCCCGGTGGTTGTGTGTGCCCCCGTCTCCCTGGCCGGCACCTCCCTATCTGAGCCGGGCTCCCTATGGGCTGCTGGCGCCTCGCCCTACATCCAGGGCCGGATGCGCATCTTCGCCCCCTATCCTCTGCCCGTGGGGCGTCGGCATACCCTGTCTGAGCGGGGCTTGCAGTTGGAGGCGGTGGCTAAGGCTCTGGTGCTGGCGTGGGACCATGGCCGCTGGTGGCAGGCGGCGGCCCAGGCCCTATATGCCCCCCACCCCGCACCCTCGGTGGAGCCTATGGAGGTGCACCGTCAACTACAGGCCTTGGTGGAGAAGGCCCAGGCCTCTCTCCCACCACAGGGCCCGGAAGAGTTAGCGGCAGCCCTCGCAAGATTGCGATCTTGGCTTAAGTGCCAAGGGGAGGAAGAGGTGGTGAAGGAGGCAGCCAAGACCTTCGGCACCGCCACCGCTCTAGCCGCCGATATCTACGCAGCGCGGGCCCTAGCTCAGAGTCCGGAAGAGGCCTTGGCGGTGGCCGAGGCCCGCCGCTTCTTGGCGGAGGCCGCCGCCCCCCAACACGAGCTGGAGCTAGACCGGACCTTGGCCCGGGAGCAGATGTCATACGTGGTGGTGGCTGTGGAGCCCCACCGCCTGCCCGTGGGGAAGGCGGCCCTGGAGCATTTCCAGGCCCGCTACCGTCCGGCCTATGAAGCCCACCATCGCCAGTACTGGGCAGCTGTGGGCCAACTCCGAGACCGCCTGCTGAAGGCGGGCGCCAAGGCGCAGGCGTTGCGCCGCCTGGACGCCCTACGGGAGCTGGGGCCACCTGTGGGGACAGCCGCCCTGGCCCGCTACCACGCCCTTCTTCGCTATCTGGACCCCTGCACAGAGGAGGGGCCCGTCCTGCCTGGGCCCATGTCCGCTCGCTGCCCCCAATGCCATCTGGAGCTGGGCGCCCTGCCCCCCGTGCAGGAGGTGGAGGAGACCTTGGCAGCGCTGGACCAGGCGCTGGGGGAGCAGATGGCCCGCCTGGCCAAGGCCCTGGCCAGCGTGGCCATCTCCCAGGCCTACGACCCCACTTTGGAACGGCTGCTGAAGGTAGTGCAGGCCAGCCAGCTCACCACCTTGGCCCAACTTTTAGACGACCGCCTCACGGCCTTCCTGCGATGCTTCCTGGTGGAGACGAGAATAAAAGAGGCCATCGCATCTCTCTTAGAGCGGCTACAGGCCGGGGAGACGCCCAGTCGGCAAGAGGTGGAGAGGGCAGGCGAGGAGGTCCTACGCATCCTGCGATCCCTGGCGGAAGGAGGCCACCACTCCTAAACCCATGCCACCCCGTTGGCTGTTGGTAGGGCTGGGCAATCCCGGCCCTCAGTATGCTGAGACGCGCCACAACGCAGGCGCCAGATGCGTGGCCCGCCTAGCACGCCGCCACGGCATCGAGCTGCGTGCCAAACGCACTTACTCCCTAGGACTGGGCGAGATCGGCGGCACCTTGGTGGCCCTGGCTCGCCCCCGCGTCTTTATGAACGAGAGCGGTCGCGCCGTGGCCCTCCTCCTCCGGCACCTGTCCTTAGAGCCATCACGCCTTCTAATAGTGTGCGACGATCTGGACCTGCCCTTGGGCCACCTGCGCCTTCGTCCCGGCGGCGGCCATGGCGGGCATAACGGCCTGCGCTCCATCATGGAAGCCATCGGCACCAGCGATTTCGCCCGTTTGCGCATCGGCATCGGCCGCCCCACTAGGAACGGGGTCCCTATCACGGAGCCAGAGGCGATAGCAGCCTATGTCCTCTCGGTGCCCCCACCTCAGGAGAAGGCCCGCCTGGAGGAGGCCATCGAGCTGGCCTGCCAAGCCCTGGAGACAGTGGTGACGCGGGGGTTGGAGGCGGCCATGAACATCTACAACCGCTGAGGCGTTGTTACAATATTCTTGGCAGGGCCCCATGGACTTATCGCCTCTACTATCGGCGGTGGCCGCCGCCCCCTCTCTGCGTCGCCTGACCGAGGAGATCGCCCAGAGACGTCATCTGGCCATCTCGGTCCTGGAGGCGGCCAAAGGGGCGGCTATAGCTGCCCTTTTTGTCCTGCTAGGGCGCCCCATGTTGGTGGTGGTGCCAAAGCCCCAACAGGCCGAGGAGCTGACCGATCAGCTCAAGGCCTGGCTGGGCGATGATGGGCGCACCTGCCCATTCCCACCACGGGAGGCCGTCCCATACGACCGCACGCCCCCGGACCCCCAACTGGTGGCCGCCCGCCTCCTGGCCATTCAACGTCTGCAGCGGGGGGAGGAGGTGCTGGTGGTGGCCTCGGCCCTGGCCCTGGCCCAGACCACCATCTCTCCTCCGGAGCTGAAGGCCAACACCGTGGTGGTGCGGGTGGGTGGGGAGTTAGAGCCCCAGGGCTTCTTGTCCCGACTCCTCAAATGGGGATACTCCCTGGTCCCCATGGTGGAACGGCCTGGCGAGGTGGCCCGCCGCGGCGGCATCATCGACATTTTCCCTCCCACCTCGCCGTGGCCGGTGCGCCTGGAGCTGTGGGGGCGAAAAGTGGAGGAGATGCGCCACTTTCAGCCCGAGACCCAGCGTTCCCTAAGGCCGGTGGACGAGGTAGAGATAGGACCGGCTAAAGAGGCCCTCTTCCACACCCCGCCCGCCTGGCTGGACTGTCTGGACACTTCCCACCTCTCCTTCGAGGCCCAGAGGCGACTGGCCCGGGAACTGGAGGGCCTACGCTGTGGCGGCGGCTTTCAAGGCGACCACTTCTACGTCCCCTTCTTAGCTCAGGCCACACTGCTGGATCATTTGCCACCGGATGCCCTGGTGGTAGTGAGCGAATGGCAAGAGGTGGCCACCGCCCTGACCGACGCCCAGGAGCGGGCCCGAGAGGCTGCCAGGGAGCTGGCCTCTGAGCTCCCCAGGGGCCTGCCGCCCCCTATTGCCGAGCCATCTCACATCCTCAAGTCCCTGGAGGCCTGCCATCACCTCATCACCCTCCACCGGTGGCAGATGGAGGGGATGCACAACCTCCCCTTCTCGCCTCTCCCCCACTATGGGGGGCAGTTGCGACGCCTCACCGCCGACCTTCACGAATGGCGAAGGCGGGGGCAGAAGACAGTCATCGTCTCTCAGCAGGCCCCGCGCCTGGCCGAGCTCCTCGCCCAGGAGGGAATGGAGACTTCCTCTTCCGCCATGGCGGAAGGGCCACTGGTGTTGGTCCATGGCTCCCTGCCTGGTGGATGGCGTCTGGACGAGACATCCCTAACCTTGGTGACCGACCACGAGATCTTCGGCTTCACCAAGGAGAGGCGGGCCATCCCCCGCCGCTACTTCACCCTGGAGGCCACCTTGGCCGAGCTTCGCCCCGGTGACTATGTGGTGCACGTGGACCACGGCATCGCCCGCTTCGCCGGCGTGGTCCGCTCCCGCACCGACGGCACGGACAGGGAATACCTGGAGCTCCAGTACGCCGAGGGGCAGCGCCTGCTGGTGCCCGTAGAGCAGGTGGACCGCATATCCCGTTACATTGGGCCCTCCGGGTTTGAGCCTCCCCTCACCAGGCTGGGCTCCGGCGAGTGGCAGCGCACCAAGCAACGCGTCCGCCGGGCGGTGACCGACCTGGCGCGGGAGCTCCTTATGCTATATGCCGACCGCGAGGTGCTGCCCGGGCACGCCTTCTCGCCCGATACCCCCTGGCAGTTGGAGCTGGAGGCCTCCTTCCCATACCTAGAGACGCCCGACCAGCTGGCAGCCATCGCTGAGGTGAAGCGGGATATGGAGAGCCCACGCCCCATGGACCGCCTCGTCTGCGGTGACGTGGGCTATGGCAAGACGGAGATCGCCCTGCGGGCAGCCTTCAAGGCGGTGATGGACGGAAAGCAGGTGGCCGTCCTGGTGCCCACCACCGTCCTGGCCCAACAGCACTGGGAGACTTTTCGCCGCCGCCTGGCCCCCTTCCCCGTGCGCGTGGCCATGCTCTCCCGTCTCATATCGGAGCGAGAACAGAGGGAAGTGATAGAAGCCCTGGCCCGTGGTGATGTGGACATCGTCATCGGCACCCACAGGCTCCTCCAGCCCGACGTCCACTTCAAGGACCTGGGTTTGGTCATCATCGACGAGGAGCAGAGGTTTGGAGTGGGCCACAAGGAGCATTTGAAGATGCTGCGGCGCCAGGTAGACGTCCTCACCCTCTCTGCCACCCCCATCCCCCGCACCCTCTACATGGCGCTAGGAGGCGTGCGGGACATGTCCCTGTTGGAGACGCCCCCCGAGTCCCGCCTTCCCATCAGGACTTATGTGGGCCCTTATGACCCCCGCCTGGTGAAAGAGGCCATTCGCCGTGAGCTAGGCCGTGGCGGGCAGGTCTACTACGTCCACAACCGCGTCCAGACCATCGCCCACGCCCTACGCAGGGTCCAGGAGCTGGTGCCTGAGGCCCGGCTGGCCTTGGCCCATGGCCAGATGGACGAGGAGGAGCTGGCCCTGGTGATGGACGCCTTCCGGGCACAGGAGGTGGACGTGCTGGTGTGCACCACCATCATCGAGGCCGGGCTGGACATCCCCAACGTCAACACCATCATCGTGGAGGATGCCCACCGCTTGGGCCTGGCCCAGCTCTACCAGCTACGGGGAAGGGTTGGGCGCAGCGACCGTCTCGCCTACGCCTACCTCCTCTACGACCGCCAGGAGAGGCTGACGGAGGCCGCCCAGAGGCGCCTGCAGGCTATCTTTGAGGCCCATGAGCTGGGAGCTGGCTTCCAGGTAGCCCTGCGCGACTTGGAGATCAGGGGGGCAGGCAACCTCCTGGGCCCTGAGCAGAGCGGCCACATGGCCGCTGTGGGGCTGGAGCTCTATACAAAGCTTCTGGCCGAAGCCACCCGTCGCCTCCAGGCCGCCAGACAGGGTCAGCCACCCCCGCCGGAGCCCCAAGAAGTGCTGGTGGACCTCCCCATCGCCGCCTACCTGCCCGAGGATTACGTCCCCCAGATGGGGCAACGCCTCTCCCTGTACCAACGTTTGGCCACCGCTCCCCACGTGGAGGCAGTGATGGCCCTAAAGGAGGAGATGGAGGACCGCTTCGGCCCCCTACCGCCCCCCGCCCAGGGCCTCATCTTCCTGTCCCGCTTGCGGGCCCTGGCCCGGCAGGCAGGGATACGCTCCTTAGCTTTGGAGGGCGGCAAGATCGTGGCCCGCATGGCCGACCAACGCCCCCTGCCGCCCATCCCTCCTGCCCTCAGGCGTTGGCTGGAGGTGGGGCCCACCACCTTCCGCCTCGACCCCGCCCGCCTGGGAGAAGACTGGCCCCACCTGCTGCACCAGGTCCTGGAGGCCCTGGCGGAGGTTGACAGATCGGGCGTCGATAAATAACATGACGGGCTGTGAAGTCCGTAACCATCCGCCCCGGCCCGCAGGGACAGGCCCAGCGGCCGGTGGAGCATAGGGAGCGGGTCTTTCTAGTAGCCCTGGTCTATGGGGTGGGGCTTTTAGCATATGTCCTCATCGAGCCCACGCAGGTCTGGATTCTGGCCATCCTAGCCCTGCTGGTCGCTCTTGGCACCGATGGCATCTTGCGGGCGTACTCCAGGGGACGCCTCCGTCGCCTGGACGATACCGCTGTCCAGCTAACGCTACCCGTGCTCTTCGCCGTGGGCGCGGCGGTGTTCGTGGAGCTGATGGTGGAAGGCTATTGGGCGGTGCCCGTGACCCTGGCCATGGCTGCAAGCCTGGGCACCATCGTCCACGCCCAATGCCACAGCCTAGACCACCGCTCTTCTGAATATCTGCGGGCCAGGATCATCCTCCACAGCGCCTGCTACGTCACCGCCTTCTTCTTCCTGGTGGCCATCCTCTCAGAGCAGGTGGCCTTGGGGTGGTGGTCGCGGGCAGCAGCGGCTGGCCTGGTGAGCTCCCTCCTGGCCCTGGAGGCCCTGCGCGATGCCGCCTCTCAGCCCATGCGAGCGGTGGCCTTGGCGCTGGCCATGGGGACGGTGATGGGACAGGCCACTTGGGCCTTGACCTTTCTGCCCTTGAACGCCAGCGCTGGCGTCGTGCTCCTCCTCCTGTGCTTTTACGTGCTGACGGGGATGGTGCAACACATCCTGGCCGGCCAGCTGGGACCGGTGGCCGTGTTGGAGTTCGCCGGTGTGGCCTCCCTGGGCATGGGTGGGGTCATCGCTGTCCAGCGCCTCTTCTAAACGTGGGCGGGATGGCCCATGTCCCGTGCCACCTTCGTATTAGGTGTAGACCCGGCGTTCCCCGGCCACGGGGTGGCCTTCGCCCTCCTGGACGAGGATGCCCGCCTCCTCCGCCTGGGCCGACAAGAGGGCTATGTGGACCTTCTGCCCCTGGCCCAAGAACTGGCCGCAGAGGTGATAGCTATCGATGCACCCCTTGGCCTCCCTGCGGGATGGGGATGTCTAGACTTTCCCTGCACATGTGGGCGGTGTCAAAGAGGCCCCAGTGCCCGCCGGGCTGCCGAGAGGGCGCTAGCTCGCCTTGGCATAGGAGTCATGTGGACTACCAAGCGCACCATCCTCCGTCCCCTAGTGGAGTGGGCCATGGCCCAGCGCCAGGCCCTGGAGAGGGCCGGTAAGAAGGTCATCGAGGTCTATCCTTATGCTAGCAAAGTGGCCCTCCTAGGGCGCCCCCCTGCGAAAAAGACGACCGCCGCGGGCCGTCAGTGGCTGCAGTCAGGGCTCTCCCGCTGGGTGCATGGGCTCGCCCCCGATCGTCTCCTCTCCCACGACGAGCTGGACGCGGTGGTAGCTGCCTACACCGCCATCCTGTGGCGACATGGCCAAGCGTGCGCCTTGGGAGAGGAAGAGGATGGGGTTATCGTGGTCGCCCGCCCCATCCTGACCCGGTGAGTGGTGATGACCAAGATTGGATATGCTAGGGCAATGCGCCATATGTGCCGGCGGGGTATGGCCGTCGCGAGAAGGCCGTGGCTGCCACAGCCTCCTCGAGACCGTAGGGCCGAAGCGCTAGCCCAGCGCGGGGTTGTTATGCCCCTTATCCCGTCACTAACATAGAGTCTAAGCCAGGGGTTCCCCTAAGCCATTGGAGCTGATGAGGGTTTGAGGCTGGGGGATGCCTTCCGCTGGCTCCTTCAGGCGGGAACCTCCGCCCGGGGTGTGAGATGCATGTGGCTTCGGCCAGATGGCGCGGCCTGTACTACGGCTGGGTGGTCGTTGGCGCCGCCTTCACGGTACTGTTTGCCAGCTATGGCGTCCAGTACAGCTTTGGCGTCTTCTTACCCAGTATTGAGGAAGATATAGCGCCCGGCCACCGCGCAGCCATCAGCCTGGGGTTCTCCGTCTACTCCGCCCTCTACTCCCTCTTCAGCCTGTTGAGCGGCCGCCTGACGGACCTGTGGGGGCCACGGCGGGTGGTTATGATGGGAGGGGCGCTGCTGGGGGCAGGGATACTGCTCACCTCACGGGCCAGCCACCTGTGGCATTTCTATCTCTCCTATGGCTTGCTAGCGGCCCTGGGGATGAGCACAGCTTTCGTACCCAACACCTCCACCGTGGCCAAGTGGTTCGTGAGCCATCGCGGCCTGGCGGTGGGGCTCACGGCAGCTGGCTCGGGCCTGGGCCAGCTCACGGTGCCCCTATTATCTGCCGCCCTGCTGGGGGCGCTGGGATGGCGCTCCACTTACCTCATCTACGGCCTAGGGCTCATAGCCTGCTTCACCCTGGCTGGGCTCCTCCTGGAGAAGAGCCCCGAGGCCAAGGGCCTCCTGCCCTACGTTTCACCCAAGGCGGCTCCCATGGTCAGCGAGGGGGATGGAGGGGAGGACTGCTCCTTCCGCCTCTCGGAGGCTGTACGGACGCAGGCCTTCTGGCTCTTTACAGCCTTCCTATTCGTCTTTTGGTCCATGGTCTTCCTGCCGGTGGTGCATCTTCCCAGCTTTGCCAAGACCTCCCTTAAGGCGTCAACAGGGCAAGCAGCGTTCACCATATCGGCCATCGCCATGGGGTCCACCTTCGGCCGGCTCATGGGCGGCGCCATCTCCGATGTGATAGGACGTCGGCCCACGCTGGTGCTGGCCACCCTTCTGCAGATGGTGAGCTTCCTCGGGATGCTGACGGCATCGCTTTTGAAAAGCCTCGCCCTCACCTACCCTTCGGCGGTCCTTTTTGGCATGGGGTATGGCTCCACGGGGCCTGTCTACGCTGCCTATGCTGGCGATATGTTCGGCCGCCGCTATTTGTCCTCCATCGCTGGCACCATCTTCTCCCTGGCTGCGGGTGCCACCAGCATCGGTATCTATACGGCAGCGGTCATCTACGAGGCGATGGGGAGCTACAGCGGGGCCTTTGCCCTGGGGATGGGCGTGACCGCCTTGGCGCTACCCCTCATCCTGATGGTGAGGCCACCGCGACGGGCGGCGGTGACCTGATTCTAAAATGAGCCCACGACACCCTGCCGACCGTGTCTTGTCCCGGAAGACCCGCGGCTCCTCACCTTGATGGAGGGCGGTTGTTGTGCTAGCATCTTGTGTGGTCGGGGCGTAGCGCAGCCTGGGAGCGCACCACAATGGGGTTGTGGAGGTCGCCGGTTCAAATCCGGCCGCCCCGACCAGCCTGGGTCGTCACGCTCGCCCTCCGCACCACCTCAAGGCAAGCGGTAACCTTGACGCGGCACCGTCTGAATGACTGACTCCCCACCTGTGACCTGACGCAGCTTGAGGCGCAAGTTGTGCATATGGGCCCGCACCAGCTCCGAGGAGCCCACGCCCTCCGGGAAGCCCCACACCTCCCGCAGCAACTCCCTGGCCCCTACCGTCGTTCCCCGCCGCCGCGCCAGATGCTCCACCAGCGATGCTTCCACAGGGGTGAGGGTTGCCACACCCCCAGGCCCCCTCACTTCCCGCGAAGGGCGGTGGAAGTAGGCCGAACCCAAGGGCAGGAGGTCAGAGCGGGCCCTGGCCTCCAGCAAGGGGGCTAGAGCCCGCACCACCTCCTCGCTGGGGCAGGGGCGCACGACAACGGCGTCCAATCCCGGCCGCAGGGGTAGGGCCCCCGGCAACCACCTCTCCTCCGGGCCCGCCAAGAACAAAACGGGCAGGGACCGGGCCCACAGCAAGCGTGCCAGACGGGCCACCTCCTTCTCGCCCACATCGGTGGATAGGACAGCCGCATCTGCCTCCACCTCTAGTACAGTGGTGGCCGCATCTTGGGGGCTAGAGACAGCCACCACCTGGTGCCCACGTAGGGTTAGGGCCTGCTGCACCGCCGTCAGCAACCCGCCATGTCGGGAGATGAGCACCACGGTGGCCATTCAGCGAAGTTCCTCCAGCTCAAAGACGTACGTCCCGTTGTCGTACCGGACCACCGGCCTTTGGGGAAGGTCGGCCATCCACACCGTCTGCACCTCATGGCCGTTGCGGACCTGCACTCGCCAGGCCTGGAAGGTGCCTGCAGGGACAATGACAGCCTCCTTGGACACCACCTCCACCGTTATGATGGCAGTGGCCGGCTTGCGGAGAATGGCGGTGCCCACGCCCATATACGAGGCCCGGAAGCCATAGGCCAGGGGCATGGTGCGCCAGAGGGCAATATCCGACCAAGAGTCATAGCTCACAAGAGGGACCACTAGCTCATCGGTGCGAGTATCGCCATCGGATTCCTGGAAGACGCGCACCCGGCCGTCCTCATACTGGGCCCGCCACCGGCGTTCCCCTTCAGGGCCCGTGAGGACCCTCTCCACCACCTGAGGCCTGAGGGTGGCAGCGTCCACACTGGCCTTCACCACGTCTCGGAAGCGGCCACGGGCATCGGTGAAATCCTGGCTAATGATGAGCACCCTCCCCTCTCGCTGCAGAGAGATGACGCCGCGCCCAACAACCGACTCTCCCCGTAGGACACGGTATATGGCCTCCTCCCGCTCCCCCCAAGGGATCTGGTGCACCACCTCCGCCGTAGGGACAGGCGTCGGCCTCTCCTGCCCGCCGCATGCTAGGGGCAAGATGACCGAGGCCACCACTAACGCCATAGCCCACAACCTCACAAGGCACCTCCCGCCCCGACACTTAAAACCGAGAAATCACCCGGCGGGCAAGTGCTGGTACGGCTCTCACAGTCGAAGGCCTTCACTGGTGGCGGGGCCGCTCCCACAAGGAATGATAAGAGCTATCGCCACGGATGGCAGCCAGGATCTCCTTCCTCTCCTCCAGCAGGAGCTGCCGGTACACCTCTTCCGCCTTTTCCCTCATCTCCTCTCCCCCGATGGAGACCAACCTCGCCACGATGTGATCCCAGAGGCCTGAGAGGCGAAAGGTGTCCACCGATGTGCGGTGCCACATGAGGGCCACGATCTTATCAGGCAGGGGGAAGCGGGGCCGCAGGCGCTTGAGGCTCTTATACCGCTCCTCCAGGGAACCGGCCTTGGGCACCAAGGCGATGAAGGGCCCTTCCAACTGGCTGGTGCGGAAGTCCACCAGAAGCCTCTTATCCAGGACAGCGAAGCGCACCACCAGCACCTCCGCTGCGTCGATGGCCCGCAGCGCCTCGTCCATGTCTAGGCCGAAGTCGTCCATGGCCGCCACCCCTGTGTTCCCATTTTCCCATGCCCCGACGTCCCTTACAAGGAGCCATACCCTGGCCAAATTGACCGCCACTAGGGCCGATGCTAGCCTAGGCTTGCGCAGAGGTGCGATGATGGCTGTCCTCAGGGTGGCCTTGGCCCAGATGAACCCCACGGTGGGCGATCTGGAAGGAAATGCCCGCAAGGTCATTTATTATGTCCAAGAGGCCCGCCGCCTGGGGGCAGATGTGGTGGCCTTCCCCGAGCTGGCCATCCCCGGCTATCCCCCCGAGGACCTGGTGCTACGGTTGAGCTTCGTGCGGGACAACGTGCGGGCCTTGCTAGATGTGGTCTCCGCCTGCCGGGGCATCACCGCCGTGGTGGGCTTCATCGACCAGCCCTCAGCGCGGGGCGAGCTGGACGACGACGTCTACAACGCCGCGGCCATCATCCACGACGGGCGGCTGGCAGGGGTCTACCACAAGCAACGCCTGCCCAACTATGGCGTGTTCGACGAGGTGCGCTACTTCCAGGCAGGCAAGGAGTGCCCTGTCTTCACCCTGGGGCCTGTGGGCATCGGTGTCAACATCTGCGAGGACATCTGGTACCCCGGCGACCCCACCCGCACCCAGGCCCTGGCCGGCGCCCAGGTTATCATCAATATCAACGGCTCCCCCTACCACATGGGCAAACGATACGTTCGCGAGCAGATGATAGCCACGCGGGCCAGCGACTACGCTGTGGCTTTATGTTATGTCAATATGGTGGGGGGACAAGACGAGCTGGTGTTCGACGGGGGCAGCATGGTGGTGGACGCTCAAGGCCACCTGCTGGCCCGCGCCTCCCTGTTCGAGGAAGAGCTGCTGGTGTGCGACATCGACGTGGGAGACGTCATGCGGCTGCGCCTGCGCGACCCGCGCCGCCGCATGGAGCGGTGGCAGTACCAGGCCACCGCCCCCGTCATCCCCTTAGCGCCGGCACCGGCTGGCCAGCCGCGCCCGCCCTTGACGCCACGCATCGCCCCGCCCCTTGCGCTGGAGGAGGAAGTGTACAAGGCGCTGGTGGTGGGCACCAGGGACTACGTACGCAAGACGGGGTTCCAGGACGTGCTGGTGGCCATGTCGGGAGGCATCGATTCCAGCCTGGTGACGTGCATCGCCGTAGACGCCCTGGGGCCCCAACATGTGATGGGCATCAGCATGCCCTCGCGCTACTCCTCAGAGGCCTCCGTGGCCGACGCCCGCCAGCTAGCCCAGAACCTGGGTATCCGCTTTCTGATCATACCCATCGAGCCGGCCCACCAGGCCTACCTGGACATGCTGGCCGAGCCCTTCGCCGGCACCCCGCCGGGGGTGGCAGAGGAGAACATCCAGGCCCGCATTCGCGGCAACATCGTCATGGCCCTTTCCAACAAGTTCGGTGCCCTAGTCCTCACCTGTGGCAACAAGTCGGAGATGGCCACCGGCTACGCCACCCTCTACGGCGATATGGCTGGGGGATTCGCCGTCATCAAGGATGTCCCCAAGACCTTGGTATACCGTCTGGCCCGGTACCGCAATTCCATCTCGCCCGTCATCCCCGAGAACGTCTTCCTCAAGCCCCCTTCAGCTGAGCTGCGCCCAGGCCAAACGGACCAGGATACCCTGCCCCCATACGAGGTCCTCGACCCCATCCTTCAGGCCTACGTGGAGGAGGAAAAGAGCCCCCAGGAGATCATGGCCATGGGCTTCGAACCAGAGATAGTGGCCAAGGTGATCCACATGGTAGACCGCAACGAGTACAAGCGGCGGCAGGCGCCCCCGGGCGTCAAGATCACCCCAAGGGCCTTCGGCCGCGACTGGCGCTTGCCCATCGCCAACCGCTACCGTGTCTTATAGGGGAAGATGAGCGACATCAAGGCCATATTCTTCGACTTCGGCGGCGTCATCGCCCGCCTGGACCGGGAGCAGGTGCGGGCCCTGGAGGAGCGTTACGGCCTCCCCCGCGGCGGCCTCCTGGAGGCCCTCTATGGCATCCCCGAGTGGCAGGAGGCAGAGAGGGGGCTTTTGCCGGAGGAGAAGTGGCTGCAGGCCGTGCTACGCCGTCTGGAGGAGATGGCTGGCCGCCCCATCCCCGACATCCAGAAGGACTGGCACATAGTGTGGCGCCAGCTGGATCAGGAGGTGTTGGAGCTGGCGCGCAGGCTACGCCAGCGCTACGTGGTGGGCATCATATCCAATTCCACCCCCAGGCTGGAGCGGGAGGTCCTCCAACCCCAAGGCATCGACGGCCTCTTCCACCACATCGTCAACTCATCGCGGGTGGGCATGGCCAAGCCCGACCCCCGCATCTTCCGCCTGGCAGCAGCGTGGGCTGGACTTCCTCCCCATGCCTGTGTCCACATCGATGACCTTCCCCAGAACGTGCAAGGAGCTAGGGAGGCCGGCTTCCACGCCATCCTCCACCGGGGCGATCTCCCCACCACTATCCTGGCCCTGCGAGGCCTTGGGGTGGAGGTCTGAGGGAGCCCTCACCCCTCCTGGGCGAGCCGGAAGAGCCGCCGCGCCAGCTCGATGCAACGGGGCACTTCGGCCACCCGCTCCCGCCAGGAGCGGGGAATGGCCTGCAGGCCCAGGTAGGCCCCCATGAGGGCCCCCGTGACGGCGCCATTGGTATCGGCATCGCCCCCCATGTTGACCACCGTGATAAGGGCCTGAGAGAAATCATCGTGGTGCCACCAGGCCCACACGGCGCACTCCAAGGTGTCGAGGACGAACCCGGAGGTCCCCACCTGGTGGGCCTCCTTGTAGGGCACCTCTTCCATACGCTCCAAAAGCTCATACGGGGCGTGGGCCATGGCCTCCATAGCATAGGAAAGGGCCTCCAGCTTCCCGTACCCCCGCAGGAGGCGAGATAAAAGGACATTGAAGAAGGCACACGAGTAGCGGGCCAAGGGATGGGGATGGGTCAGGCGGGACGACTCATGGCTCGCCTCCAAGAGCATGGTTATGTCCCGGCAGTAGCGGAGGGCGATGGGAGCACACCGCATAAGGGAGCCGTTGCCCACGGTGTAAGGCGCCTCCTGCCGCTCCACCTCCTCCACTACTTCCCGCCACGGGCGACCAGAGGCCACCAGGGAGAGGACGCGCCTGGTATGACCGCCTATGCCCACTGGGCCGCGGCGATACCACCTTACCAGACGTGCCATGACATCCTCGGGGTCGAAGTGGCCCCTCTCCGCCAGGCTTTCCGCCAGAATAAGGGCCTGGGCGGTGTCATCAGTGGTGGAGCCCGCTGGCAGCCATCCCGCGGCCATGTCGGTGATGCGCCCGAAGCGGGCCGCGATCTCCTGGGGCGACATGCCTTCGACGGGCATGCCCAGGGCATCGCCCACTGCCAGCCCCACAAGACATCCCTCGAAGCGCCCTATCTCCATGGCTCGTCCGTCTGGGCTCGCGCCAAGACGCGACGCCACACTCCTCGCCATATCTCAACATATAGCCTTAGGTCACTGCGCCGCGGCGCCAGGATGCGCCACCCTGGCCTCCCTGAGACGGTGCCGAACCAGAGGAGAGACAAGGCCAACCCTGAGCTGTAGGCAAGGGTAGAGGCCAAGGCCGCCCCTTCCACTTGCAGCGGGGGTATAAGGGCCAGGTCCAGAGCCACGGTGACCGCCAAGGCAGTCAGGATGGAGTAGGTATTAAGGATGGCCTTTCCCTGGCTGAACAGGTAGCTCCCCACCACCATGGCCACGCCGTTGGCCAACGTTCCCGGCAACAGGATCACCACTGCCCTCACCGCCCCCAGGAACTCCTCGCCGAACACCACCCTGATGACAAGAGGAGAGGCTAGGGCCAGCCCCACGGAGGCGGCCCCCATGACCAGAAGGGTGTTGCGGCCGGCGGCGAGGGCCAGGTCGGCCGCCTCTTCCTTTTTCATGCCACTGAGCCTGGGAGCCAGCACCGTCACTACCGCTGAGGATATCCACCATAGGCTCTCGCTGAGGCCCACGGCCACCGTATATTGTCCCACCGCCCCCCTCCCAGCGAACGCCGCCACCAGGTAATGGTCCAGCCGATAGTTGAGGAACTGCGCCAGGTTGCCCAGCTGGCTCTGCAGACCGTAGCGCACCTGGTCCCGGAGAGCCGCCCTCACCATACGCAGGGCCCACGCCCATCGCCACCTGTGGGGCGAAAGCACCATAAGGGCCAGGACATCGGCCAGAGCGAAGGAGGCCACCCACGCCCCCGCCGCCCGGCCGACAGTGAGCCTTCCCAGGGCCCAGAGTGTAGCAGCGGCCGTCACCGCCGTAAGGCCCTGGGCGGAGGCCACCATCATGAGGGCAGGGAACCGCCCCTGCCCCTGCAGGAAGGAACTCAGCAGCAGGTATCCTGTCAGCACAGGGACCGCTGGTGCATACAGCCAGTAGGCCTTGCCAGCCACGAAGGCCTCCGCCCCCCGAGCCCAGGCGTAGGCCGTGGTGCCCAGGGCAGCCACCACCACCACCCCTGCCCACAAAAGGGCGCTGGCCGCCAGAAGGGTGGACAGGCTGTATGCCCCCTTGTTGAGGTAGTAGACGTTGGCCCATCCCACTCCCAAACTCATAGCCCCTCCGGCCACCAGCACCGAGGTATAGAAGAGGGAATACGTGCCCAGCCCCACATCCCCCAAGGCCTGGGCGAGGATAACCCTCAGGGCGAAGGCCAGCCCATAGCCCACCACCTGGGAGACAAACATGACGTTGATATGAGCCAACAGGCCACGCCCCTTGGCCATCTGCTCCCCCTATAGGGCCAAGGGAAAGGGTAACACAGCCACACCCCTCGGGCCTTGTAGACGCCCTCCTGCCCAGGCCCTAAAATGGCCCCCAGAGGGAAGAGATATGAACGGCAGGGTGGAGCTGGAGGCCATCGACCGCTTCCGCCAGGAGATAGCTGAGCTGGTGACTCGCTACCCGAGCACTAAGGCCCACTGCCGCTACGTGGACGTGCGCCTGGAGGTATCCCAGGGCAAGGGGGCGGTGGCCGAAAACGGCATGGACAAGTTCAGCGCCGAGGATTATGGCTTCTCCTTCGGCGTTCGGGCCATCGCCGGCGATAGGGTGACTGCCGCCGGCTACTTCGGCCGCCTCCTGGGCTCGGCCGACCTGGACCGGATCCTGCAGCATGTCCAGGAGGGCCTAGACCGCGCCTACGAGCGGGCCCTCTGGAACGCCCGCCAGAAGGCAGCGGCCCGCGACGAATTCCCCAGGCTGGGAAGCACCCTCCAAGATGTGGCCCTAGCCCCTATCGACGTCCACAGGGCTACCATCCCCGCCCGCTTCCAGCAGGACCCGCGTCAGGTGCCCCTTGCCGAGGTGGTCCGTTATGTGCGGGAGGTGTCCCGCCAGGTCCTGGCCCTAGGCCAGGAGGTGGTCTACAACTACATCGGCGCCGAGACCCACCTGGAGCGCCTCCTCTTCGTCAGCTCCGAAGGGGCGGACATCGACCAGACGTGGGCCATCACCCAGGGCACCTGCTTCGTGGTGGCCCAAGGGCCGGAGGCCTTCCAGGAGCTCTACGATTTCACCGGCCACCAGGGAGGCTGGGAGGTCATCGCCCACGGGGTGGACGAGCCGTTCATCAAGTACCCCAACCTGCTGGACTTCTCTTTGGCCCTGGCCCGTGACGCCGTGGAGCTGGCCAAGGCCCCTCCCCTGCCAGCCACCGATGTGGAGGTGGTAGTGGTCACCGACCCCCATTACAACGCGCTCCTCTGCCATGAGGTGGTGGGCCACCCCTCCGAGCTGGACCGTGCCCTGAAGATGGAGACGGCCTATGCCGGCCGCTCCTGGTTCCTCAAGAGCCTCGGGGAAAGCCAAATAGGCCGGCAGGTGGGCTCCCCCCTCCTCTCGGCCTTCTCCGACCCTACCATGGAGGGGTTCGGCCATTACATGTATGACGACGAGGGGACGCCTGCCCGCCGCGCCTATCACATCCGCCACGGCATATATGAGGAGTTCCTCAACTCCCGCCAGACGGCAGCCATCATAGGGGCCACCCCCAACGGCCATTACAAGGCCACCGATGCCCACCTGGTGCCCCTCATCCGCATGTCCAACACCGCCTTCGCCCCTGGCGATCGCGACCCCCAGGACATCATCCGGGAGGTGGACCGCGGCTACTACGTGGTGGGCCACCGCATCCCCTCGGTGGCCGAGTCCCGGGAGAACTTCCGCATCACCGCCATGAAGGTCTACGAGATCAGGGACGGCCGGCTGGGCCAACTCTACCGCGATGGCGGGCTGGTGGCCGACACCCGTGACTTCTTCATGAACGTGGACGCTGTGGGCAACGACTTCCGCCTCTTCGCCATCCCCAACTGCGGCAAGGGGCAGCCCATGCAGACCAAGCGCATGAGCAACGGCGGGCCCACCTTGCGCTCGCGGGCCCGCCTCAGCGGCCGCCAATAACTGGAAAGGACATGACGAGAGAGAAACCTAGTAAAGGAAAGGAGGGCGGGCCATGAGCCAAATAGAGGAGCGACCAGGCGTAGTGACCTTCCGGGGCAACCCCCTCACCCTCCTGGGGCCTGACCTGCAGGTGGGACAGCCGGCACCCGACTTCCGGGTGGTGGACTTGGACCTGAGGCCGGTGAAGCTCTCGGACTTCGCTGGCAAGACAGTCCTCCTCACCGTATCCCTCTCCCTGGATACGCCGGTGTGCGATACCCAGGGGAAGAAGTTCAACGAGCTGGCAGCCCAGGCCCCTGGCGAGGTGGTCATCGCCAACATCACCGTCGACCTCCCCTTCGCCCTGCGGCGGTGGTGCGGCGCCACGGGGGTCCAAAACATCCGGGTCTGGAGCGATTACCAGGACCACGACTTCGGCCTCAAGTACGGGGTGCTCATCAAGGAGCTGAAGCTCCTGGCGCGCTCCGTCTGGATCATCGACAAGGATGGGGTCATCCGCTATAAGGAGATTGTGCCGGAGGTGACCCAGGAGCCCAACTACGAGGCGGCCCTGCAGGCCCTCCACCAGAGCACGGGAGGCTAGGGAGATGCTCTCCCTCAGGGAGCTGGAGGAGGCGGCTAGGAAGGCCCTGGAGTTCCTCGGGACCCAGGAGGACGTGGAGGAGGCGGAGGTATTCATCTCCTGCAATGGCATCCTCCATTGCCGCCTCAACTATACCTCCCATATCCCTAGCAACGGCGTCGAGGAACCCAAGTCCCTGGAGAACTTCGGCATCGGCCTACGGGTAGTCCTGCGCCGACAGGGAGGGGAGGAGAGGCTAGTGGGCTTCGGGTCGGAGCCTGGCGATTTGTCCCTAGAGGGGGTGCGGTTGGCCTTGGAGAAGGCCCGCCGCGGGGCGGTAGTCGACCCCGAGTTCACAACTTTACCCCGGCCCACAGGAGAGCCGCGGCGCCTATGGAGCTACCACGACCCCCAGATCATGGACCTGGGCGAGGCCGAGCTGGTGGACCTGGGCTGGCGAGTGGTGCGCCAAGGCCTGCGCGCCTTTCAGGCTGCTGAGCCCATCATCCACAGGGACCCACAAGAGCTGGCCCTTATCCTGGGAGGGGACGTCACCGTCCTCCAGGAGCGGATGGCCATATGCTCCACCCACATGCCCCAGGTGCAGACAGATGAATCGACCCTCATCCTCTCCTTCATCACGGCCATGGTAGAGGGGGAAGGGAGCAAGGGCTCCGGCTACGATGCTGTCACCCACCTGGGCCAGTTCACAGGCGAGGCGGGGCGGGAGGCGGCGGAGAACGCCATCCGCGGCATGGGGGGAGTGCGGGTGCCCGGGGGAAGCTATCGGGTGGTGCTAGGTCGCCAGGCCTTCATGGACCTCCTGGAGAACCTCATCATCCCTGGCCTATCCCTCGGCACCTTTTATGCCGCTGCCTCCCCCTTCCTGGGCCGGCTAGGCCAACAGGTGGCCTCCACTAAGCTAAGCATCATCGATGACGGGGCCGCCCCTGGCCTGGCTGCCTCCAAAGGCATCACTTGTGAAGGCCTCCCCACTGGCCGAACGGAGCTTATCCGCGACGGGGTGCTAGTGGGGCTACTCTCCAACTACTACGAATCCCAGCGTATCCTGAGGGACCCTCGGGCACGGGAGAAGCTGGGAGTGGACCCTCACGAATGGCGTCACGCCCTGACGCCCCGCAACGGCTTCCGCTTCGCCCGTGGTGGTGGCCGCCACTACGACTCCCAGCCGGGGATCCACGCCACCAACATCATCATCCCGGGGGACATGAGCCACCAAGATCTCCTGCGCGTGGTGGGTGACGGCCTGTACATCGGTCGCATCTGGTATACGTATCCCGTCAATGGTCTGCGGGCGGGCGACTTCACGGCCACCGTGGTGGGCGACTCCTTCATCATCAGGGGTGGCCAGCTGGCCGAGCCCATACGCCCCAACACCCTACGCATCAACGATAACATCCACCGCGTCCTGCAGGGGATCCTGGGCGTGGGACGCGAGGCCCGCCCTACCATCGTGTGGGCCGCCGATGAGATCGTCTATGCCCCGGAGATAGCGGTAGAGGCCCTAGAGGTGCAGCCCATTGCCCACTTTATGGAGCCCTCCTGATGAGGAGGCGAGGCCCCCGCCGCGCCAGGAGCGTCAGGAAGAAGATGGCAGCCGCAGTAAGCACCACGGAGGCGCTAGGGGAGACGTCGGCGTAGTAGGCCAGGTAGAGGCCCACCAGGGAGGACAAAAGCCCCACCCCCACCGCCATGGCCATCATGGCCGGAAGGCTCCTGGCCAACAGCTGTGCGGTGGCTGCCGGTACCACCAGCAGGGCCATCACTAGGACGATGCCCACGGCCTTCAGGGCCACCACTGCGCAAAGGGCCACCGCCAGCATGAGCCCCTGCTCCACCAGGGCTACCGGTATCCCTAGGGCAGCGGCCATGGCCGGGTCATAGGTGGTCACCAACAGCTCCTTCCAGAAAAGGGCCACCAAGGCCAGGACCCCGCCGCCGATGGCCGCCACAGCCCAGATATCCCCCCAACCGACGGCCAAAGGGCTGCCGAAGATGAAGGACGAGAGGTTGACGGCGTAATTGGCGCGGCGGCTGGCCAACAAGAGGCCCAAAGCGAAGGCCATGGCCAACACCACCCCTACGGCCGTATCGTGCTTGAGGAGGCCGCGCCGCCCCAAAAGCCCCATGAGGAGGGAGGCCAGGACAGCAGCCACCGCCCCTCCTAGGTAGACGTTGCCCCCCAAGAGGAAAGCAGCGGCCACACCGCTGAAGGTAGCGTGAGGAAGGGCATCCCCTAGGAAGGCCATGCCCCGCAATACCACGTAGCATCCCACCACCGCCGCCGTGGCGCTGGCCAGGGCGGTGGCCACCAGGGCCCGCTGCATGAACTCTAGCCGCCAAGGCTCGGTCAAGGCATCAGCTATGCTCAGCATATATGCCCCCTTCCCGCACCAGGAGGAGGTGACGCTGGAACGTCTTCTGCAATACGTCCTCGTTGAGAACCTCACCGATGGGCCCGAAGGCCACCACCCGCCGATTGAGGAAGACGGCATGGTCGAAGTGGGTGGCCACGCAGCTCAGGTCGTGGGTGGCCACCAGAAGGGTGCGCCCCTCACCTCTTAGGCCCTGGAAGAGGTGCAAAAGCTCATGCTGGGCAGGGGCGTCCAAGCCAGCGAAGGGCTCGTCTAGGAGTAGGAGGCGGGCCTCCTGGGCCAGGGCCCTGGCGATGAGGACCCGCCTCTGCTCCCCGCCCGATAGCTCCTGGAGGCGGCAACGGGCCTTATGGGCCATGCCCACCCGATCCAGGGCCTCCATGGCCTTCTCACGGTCACGGCGGCCGGGGCGTCGCAGGAGGCCCAGGCGGCCATAGCGGCCCATGAGGGCCACGTCCAGGGCAGTGATGGGCATGGCCCAATCGGCCACCTCCACCTGGGGCATGTAGCCCATCTGCCGCCTATCAGGGGGGCCCCCAAAGACCAGCACCCGCCCCCGCCAGGGACGGTGGAGCCCCAGGATGGCCCGCAGGAGGGTGGACTTGCCCGAGCCATTGGGGCCCACCAGGCCAGCCATACAACCCTCCTCAATAACGAAGGAGACGCCCTCCAGGGCGGTATGGCCATCGTAGCCCGCCCACAGGTCCTCCACCAGCAGGGCAGGGACAGTGCTCATCTCCCTCCTCCTAGGCAGCGGCGCAGCTCCCGGCCGTTGAACTCCATCATCGCCAGGTAGGAAGACACCTCTTTGGTGAAGGCGTCCGAGTAGAGGGTGCACACGGGCAGGCCCAGGTCGGAGGCTAACGAGGCCAGGGCCCTGTCCTCGGCCTCCAGCTGGGGCTCCACGAAGACGGCTGGCACCCCCTGGGCCAATATGCGCTCCCGCAGGGTAGCCAAAGCCCCCGCCCCCGGCTCCTCCTCAGGCCCAGTCACCAAATAGCCCACCTCCCTCAGCCCATACCGCTGGGCCAGCCAATGGAAGGCAGCATGGGTGGCCACCAGCTCCCGGTTCTCAGGGGGCACGGCTGCCACCTGCTCCCAAAGGAACCGGTCCAGCGCCTGAAGTCTCTCCTGGAGGGCCTGCTCCCGTTGTTGGTAGAAGGGAGCGCCTTCCGGGTCCACCTCCGCTAGGGCCCTCGCCATCTCCCTCACATACCCAGAAGCTATGGTAGGGTCCAGCCACAGATGGGGGTCGGTGGCGTTGGGGGCCAGCCTCTCCCCCAGCAGCACCAGAAGGGCGTCGGGCCTCTTGTTGGCCATGACGGCCTGCAGGAGCTGCCCTTCCAAGCCTAGGCCGTTGGCCAGTATAAGGCGAGCCTGGGCCACCTGCCGCACAACCGAGGGCCCCATCTCGAAGGTGTGGGGGTCGGCCCCGGCTGGGATGAGCGATATCACAGCCACCCTCTCCCCAGCCACGGCCCGTGCTAGGTCGGCGATGATAGGGGTGGTGGCCACCACCGTCACCTCAGCATCGCCGCCCGAACGGCAACTGGTGATACCTAGTATCATCAGCGGGCACACAAAAAGAAAGATGAGTGCCCGTCCTCTTGCCGTAGCGTGGCTCCTTCTCATCTCCTAGTGCTCACCTCCTGGCACTGCAGGCAACGCCCATAGATCTCCAGCCAGTGGCCCTCCACACTGTAGCCGGTGCGCCGGGCGATGATGTTGCTTAAGGGGGCCAGGGCACACTCATCCAGGTCCTGCACTCGCCCGCACCCTAGGCACACCAGATGGTGGTGATGACGGCGGCTCCCCGCCACCGAGTAGCGCAGCCGTCCGTCCTCCTGAAGGACACGACACAACAGGCCCAGGCGGTTCAGGAGGCGGATGGTGCGAAAGACGGTGGCCCGGCCAGCTCCGGGCGTCTTCTTGAGGACGTCATCGGCCGTGAACTGCTCACCCTGCGATGCTATGGCTGCCAAAACGGCCCTTCGCGGCGGCGTGATGCGCACCCCCTTGGCAACCAGGGCCCTCTCCAGCTCCTCCAGGACAGCCATCATGGGCCTCCCGCCGCCATGCGTTCCTTGATCTCGCCCACGGTGAGGACGTGGCCGGTGAAGGAGGTGGGCTGTTGGGCCAGCCAAACCATGGCCTGGGCCACCGTCTCAGGCTTCTCCCAGGTGGAATAGTCCAGGTCGGGGTTCAGGTATGTCCACCCCTCCGTCACCACGCTCATCTCGATGCGCAGACAGTTGACGGCTACCCCTTTGTCTTTCACCTCCAGGGCCAGGCCACGGGTCAGCTGCTCGATGGCCGCCTTGGCCACCGAGTAAGAGAGAAGGCCGACCCCCACCGCCACCTCCAGATTGGCCGCCGCCCCAGAGGAGACATTGATAACCTTGCCGCTTCCTCGCTCCACCATGTGGGGGAGGAAGGCCTTGGTGCACAGCACGGTGCCCCTCAGGTTGACGTTTAGCACTAGGTCCCAGCGCTTTATGGGCGTCTCTAGGAAGGAAGCTGGGTAGCTCACCCCGGCGTTGTTTATGAGGATGTCCACCCGCCCTAGCTCCTCCAGGACACGGCGGGCCATGGCCTCCACCTCTCCCTCATCGGCCACGTTGCAGGGGATGGCCAGGGCCCGGCCTCCTGCCTCCTGGATGAGCCGGGCCGTCTCATGGATGGTGCCTGGCAGCTTGCTGGGGGCACCCTCAGCAGAGCGGGCCGTCACCACTACCGTGGCACCCTCCCGCGCCAGGGCTATGGCGGTAGCCTTCCCTATGCCCCGCGACGCCCCCGTGACAACGGCGACTGCTCCCTCCAGACCCATAACTTCCTCCTTATAAGCTCCTGATATGCGGCGCAAGGGCTTTCTCGAGACGGATCATGGCGTCAATCATGGCCTCCTGCAGTTCGGGCCAGGTCCCCTCGTCTCTCAGCCTGCCTTTTTTGATGCTATAGGCGATGCGCGAGGCCCGTTTGTCGTCTAGGCGGAGCCACTCGAGCGGCGCGCCGAAGGCTTGCTCAATGGCCTCCTTGTGTTCGTAAAGTCGGTCGAAATAGCGTTTGTTGGCTTCGGCATCACCGGTGAAAATAAAAAGCTCGACCCGCGCTGCGTCCATAAGGATCACGTAGTTATAGAGAAGGCCACTTTTCCCTGCCCCCGCGCTTAGCCAGTGTGATATCCCTGGCTTAATGTTTGCGTGCAGAAGCGTCCTACCTTTGGCCCGCTCAAGGAGGCTTTGCCAAAATCGCTGGTACAAGCGGTGCCGCTCGGCCATCCGCTTGCTCACGTCGCCGGCTTGGCGGGCCTGTTCGCTGGGGCCGGCGATGACGGTGAATTTGGGCGCGGGTGGTGAGTCTTCAATGCGGTAGGCTTCTACCTGGACCAGGTAGAAGGCCTTGTCGGCAGGCAGGATCTCATTGAGCCAGTGGACCGCCTTCTCATGCTCGGGCCGTGGCTGGGAGGTGATCCAGATGCCAACGGCCGCGCCCATGTTGCTCATGTAAGTCAGCAGTTTGCCCAGATGATCGTGGTCGGTCTTCTCCAACTGGCACTCGATGACGACCAGATTTCCCTGCTCATCCTCCGCCAGGAGGTCAGCCTTAAAGTCTCCCACGCTAGCTTCCCACTCGACGAGGGTCAGTGTCAGTCCAGTGATCTCGTTCAGATAATCAAGGTTCTCCGCCAGCCAGCGAGTGAAGCGCAGCGCCTCATGCCCCCAGAGTTCGCGCAAAGGGACGGGCATGAGACGAGCGATTTTGCTCACGGCATCCTTTCCTCGAGCGGTCTCGGTTGTCCCACCACTGGTCGATAGCGCATGCAGTCGACCGTGTCAAGAAGTTTGGCTGCTGTCACGTGTACGGTGGGCGATTTTTGGGAGGAGGGTGAACGCTGGTGCCCTCGAGCTGGTATGGGCCTGGGCGCCTCGAGGTCGCTACCTTTCGCCATAGCATACCAAGCCTACCTCCTGCCCCTGTGCATGACAAGCCCGCCCCTGCTTGACCTGGGCAGGGAGGCCGGCGTAACTTCTTATCGTTATCGGTCTCTCCAGCGGAGGTGGCGCATGTCGGTGGAGTTCGCACGTGAGGGGGCCATCGCCATCATAACCCTCAATCGGCCAGAGAAGTTGAATGCCATGACGCCAGAGATGTACGCTGAGATCACTCGTCGCCTGCAGGAGGTGGACGGCGACGACGACATCTGGGTGGGTATCATCACGGGGGCAGGCACTCGCGCCTTCTCCGCCGGCGCCGACCTCACCACCCTCCACCAGGGGGAGGCCGGCCCAGGGATAAAATGGCACCCCCTGCGCCAAGACCGGTTCGACATGGGGCTTCCTGTGAGCAAGCCCCTCATCGCGGCCATCGAGGGATACTGCCTGGCAGGGGGCCTGGAGCTGGCCCTCATCTGTGATATCCGCATCGCCGGCGAGGGGGCACGTTTCGGCTGTCCAGAGGTGCGCTGGAACGTGCTCCATGGTTACGGCGCCCTAGCTCTGCCCCGCCTCATAGGCCTCTCCCGCGCCATGTACCTCCTCCTCACGGGCGAGTTGGTGGACGCCAAAGAGGCCCTGCGCCTGGGCCTGGTGCATGAGGTGGTGGCCCAAGGGGAAGCCTTGGCACGAGCCCGCACATTGGCCGAGCGCATCTGCCGCAACGGCCCCCTGGCGGTGCGGATGACCAAAGAGCTGGCCCTGCGCAGCTTCGAGGTCCCCCTCGCCGAGGGGTTGCGCCTCTATAACGAGTTTCGTCGCCTGGTGCACATGAGCGAGGACCAGGCGGAAGGCGTGCGGGCCTTTAGGGAGCGCCGCGAGCCCCGCTATCGCGGGCGTTAGGGCCCCCTCGTCATGAGCCCACACATTATGAGGACCCCTGGGCCATCTCCTGACGCATCTGGAGCCAGGCCTGGCGGGCCTCCTCCACGGAGCCCTCGTCCTCGATGGTGGAGATGTCGCCCGGGTCCCGGTCCAATACCACCGCCTTCAGCACCCGGCGCATGATCTTGCCCGAGCGGGTCTTGGGCAGCATGGCCACGAAGTTGATGTCCCCCACCACCGCCACCGGCCCCAGCTCCCGCCGCACCGTCTCCAAAAGCTCCCGGCGCAGCTCCTCGGAGGGCCTATGCCCCTGTTTCAGGGCCACGAAGGCCGATATGACCTCCCCCCGCACCGGGTCGGGACGCCCCGTCACCCCCGCCTCCGCCACCGCCGGGTGCTTGAGGAAGGCCGACTCCACCTCGATGGCCCCGATGCGGTGGGCGGCGATCTTGATGACCTCGTCGGCCCGACCGGCGAACCAGACGTAGCCGTCCTCGTCTATGTGGGCCGAGTCGCCCGTGAAGTAGACGCCAGGGATGCGCTGCCAGTAGTCCCGGCCGTACCGCTCCGGCTCCCCCCACAAGGTGGGCGTCAGGCTGGGGAAGGGACGCTTGATGACCAGTATCCCCTTCTCCCCTGGCCCCAGCTCCTGCCCCTCAGGGCTCATGACCGCCACCTCCATCCCAGGTAGGGGCACCCCCGCTGAGCCAGGCTTGATGGGCAGCATGCCCACCCCATAGGGGTTGCCGATGACAGGGCCCCCCGTCTCCGTCTGCCACCAGTGGTCGATGACAGGTACCCTGTCCTGTAGCACCACCTTCTGCAGCCACTCCCAGGCGGGGGCGTTGAGCACCTCGCCAGCGCACACCACCCGCTCCAGCGAGGAGAGGTCGTAACCCTTGGCCGCCTCCTCGCCATACCGCATCAGGAGCCGCACCCCCGTGGGAGAGGTGAAGATGCCTGTCACCCCGAACTCCTCCACCACCCGCCACACGGTCTCGGGGCCTGGGTAATCCAGCGCCCCCTCGTAGGCGATGGTGGTGCAACCCAGGAGCAGCGGCGCATAAACGATGTAGCTGTGGCCCACCACCCAGCCGATGTCAGAGGTGGCCCACCACACATCAGTGGGCTTCATGCCGAAGCACCAGCGCCCCAGGCTGTAGATGCCCACCTGATAGCCCCCATGGACGTGCACCGCCAGCTTGGGCCGAGCAGTGGTGCCCGATGTGGCCAGGATGTAGGCCGGCTCGTTGGCCTCCATCACCTCGTGCCGTCCGTCCTCGCCCTCGCCTCGCTTGAGGAACTCGTCCCAGGAAAAGTCGCGGCCGGGGAGCATAGGCACGTCGTCGGCGGTACGCCTGAGCACCACCACCCGCTCCACCTGGTTCTCCCCCGCCGAGAGGGCCTGGTCCACCACCTCCTTCAGCCGCACTATGCTGCCGCGGCGATAGGTCGCATCGGCGGTGAAGACCAGCCGCGAGCCGCTGGCCGTGATGCGGTCGGCCAGGGCCTGAGCGCCGAACCCAGCAAACACCACCGAGTGGATGGCCCCGATGCGCACCGTGGCCAGCATGAGAACGATGGCCTCAGGGCAGACGGGCATGTAGATGGTCAGCCGATCGCCCTTCCTCATCCCCAGGCCCCGCAGGGCAGCGGCCACCCGCTCCACCTCCCGCCGCAGCTGGGCATAGGTGAAGAGCTGCCTCTCCCCCCGCTCGTTGACATAGATGAGGGCGGTGTGGCCACCCCAGCCCCGGCGCACGTGATAGTCCAGGCAGTTGTAGGCCAGGTTGGTCTGGGCGCCCACAAACCAACGGAATGTGGGGAACTGCCAATCGAAGGCCACATCCCACTTACGGAACCAGGGCAACTCCTCCGCCGCCGCAGCCCAGAAAGCAGCGGGGTCGCGGCGGGCCTCCTCCTGCATGCGTCGCACCATGGGATTGATCAGCTCCACCATGAGCCGCCCCTTTCCCACAGCTAATCTAAAGAACAAATAGCGACCAGCCATCAGGCTTGTCAACCGGCCGGCCCTCCCCGGATACCACAAGGGTGGACTATCGACAGGACGGCCACTATCTGAGAGAAACCCCCGAGCGCCGACCCCGATGCCCCACAATCCCCCCACGCCTGCTCTGCTTCAGCGCAGGCGGCCATACCACACCATCCTGCCCAGGTAGTAACCTGAGGCAGCTGACAGCACTAGGGGGCTCGGGCCCCCATGCTCACCCAGCGCGTATCCCTACCGGGCTGGCGTAGGCGTTCGCGCTGGGGTGGGCGTCACCCGGGCTGGGGTGGGCGTCACCCGGGCTGGCGTGGGCGTGACAGCCGGTGTGATGCGCGGGGCGGGCGTGGGCGTCCGGACAGCGGGGGTAGGAGTGGGCGTAGGCTTCTCCTCCTCTTTGCACGCTACTCCCACCACCAGCAGGCCAGAGACAACAGCAGCGGCTAACACGAGTGCCACCCTGCGCATGACGTCACCCCCCAAGCATGAAGTTTGGCTACCGAAAGCGTAATGCCATTTTGCCTTAGGAGCAACCCCCAGGACACTACCCTTGGATATGCAGGCCGTCATCTAGTGAGGCCGCTACAGCATCGCTCCTGTCCCCTCTGGCCCCTGCCCCCTTCGGCCAACGTTGACATTGAGCTAAGAGAGCCTTACAATGCGGGGCAGCCACGGCGGCAGGTCTTCGCATGCGTAAGGAGTTGGTGGAGATCCTCGCCTGTCCCATGGACAAGGCCCCCCTGGAGCTGACCATAGAAGAGGAGAGGGGGGACGAGGTGGTGAGGGGGCATCTGACGTGCACCCGATGCGGCGAGCGTTATCCCATCGAGGACTCCATCCCCAACCTGCTGCCGCCCCATATGCGCAAGTCCAACTAGCGGAGGTACCGGGGTCATGCAGAAGCCGCAGATAGCAGGGGTCATCATCATGATCGGCGCCGTGTTGCAGATGGTGCTCTTCTTATGGGCGGTGGCCCGCCGCAGCTACTTGGCAGTGGCCCTGCCCGTGGCCGGGGCCCTGGCCGCTGTCTCCGCCCTCGCGTTCTGGATCGGCTGGACCCTCTTCACTAGCGAGGAGGAAGAGGAGGAAGCCCTGGAGGAAGGGCAAGGGGCCTAGCCCTCTTCCCAGCCTGGCCGCAGCACCAGGCGTAGACCGTGTATCTCTACCCCCCCTGCCAGTTGGGCCATGGTATACCCCAGCACCGGATGGCGTACCTCGGGGGCTATCTCGGCCAAAGGGATCAGCACGAAGGGCCTCTCCGGCAGACGAGGGTGTGGCACCTCTAGACCCTCCTCTTTGATGACCAACTGGTCGTAGAGGAGGATGTCCAGGTCCAGGGGCCGCGGGCCCCAACGGGGCCCCTCCCATCGCCCCATCTCCCTCTCTAGCGCCTTCAGGAAGGCGAGCAGGTCACGGGGCGAAAGGTGGGTCCGCAGGAGGCAGGCGGCATTGAGGAACGGGGGCTGGCCCGCCGGCCCCCCCAGAGGCTCCGACTCGTAAAGGGAGGAGACGGCATTTACTCGCCCTACCTGGCCTAGACGTCGCAAGGCCAGACGTAGGTTAAGGATGCGAGCACCGAGGTTCGCCCCCAGGCCTAAATACACGTCAGCCATAGCCCCTCACCCTGCTAGGACGGAGCAGCAGGCCAACACCCCACCATCGTCATATCGCACCTCTGCTTCCCCATAGGCCACATCCCCCACCATGAGCACCATCCCCACTGCAGCCATCCCGCATACCCTCATGTCCCTGCTGGTGGCGCTCCCCGCTACCAGGGCTGGGCGGGCGCTGGGGGCCCTGAGGGGCCCTGGGCCCATCTTAGGGCGTCCGGCGGACGAGGGCTACGCCACTTTCTTTGCAGCCCCCAGATATGGGGCAGGAGGCGGCGGCACCGTGGTGGACGGGGAAGAGATGTTCCGCCCGCCTAGGCCTTCATATACATGCCCCCGGAGATGCAGATGACCTCGCCAGTGATATAGCTGGAGAGGTCGCTAGCCAAGAACAGGGCCAGCTTGGCCACGTCGGGTGGCTCCCCCACCCGCCCCAGAGGCACCCTCTTGGCGAATCCCTCGAAGAACTCTTTGGGATAGATGCGCTCCAGAAAGGGGTTATAGATGAGGCCAGGGGCGATGGCGTTCACCCTTATGCCGTAGCGGCCCACCTCGGCGGCCACCGCCCTGGTGAAGGCCATGACCCCAGCCTTGGCCGCACAATAATGGGCCTCCCCCTCGTTGGAGCCCAGCCATCCCGCCACCGAGGCCAAGTTGATGATGGAGCCCTGACGGCGCTCTATCATGTGGGGCAGGACAGCACGCGTGCACCGGAAGGTACCTGTGAGGTTGACCCCGATAACCAGATCCCACGTCTCGTCGTCCATCTCCCATACGGGGGAGAGGCGGTTGATGCCAGCATTGTTGACCAGGATATCGATGTGGCCATAACGCTCCATGGTGCGGGAGACCATCTCTCGCACCTGGTCCTCCTGGCGTACGTCCACCTGCAGGGCCATGAAGGGGCGGCCATAGTCCCTGCTCATGGCCTCGGCCGTCTCCTGGACGCGGCGGGCATGGGCATCGGTGACCACCACCTCCGCTCCTTCCTGAGCGAACATACGGGCGACGGCCTGGCCGATGCCGGCGCCAGCAGCGGCCGTGACGATGGCCACCTTCCCATCTAGCAGACCCATGACCTCACCTCCCTGAACATATGTGCCCTATGCGTTGGGGTTGTAGCGCCCCGGCAAGCGTGGGTAACGGGAAAAGTCGGGCTCCCGCCTCTCCAAGAAAGCGTTCTTGCCCTCGTCTGCCTCCCCTGAGCGGAAGAAGTCGGGCGCATACGCCTTCACCCAGTCACGGCGGGAGCGCTCCCGCAGGGGCTGGTATAGGTCGCGGAAGGACGCCTTAAGGATGCGCAAGCAGCTGGGGCTCTTCTGCATCAGCTCCTGGCACCATCGGTCCACCTCCGCGTCCAGCTGCTCGTGGGGGACAGCAGCGTTGATGAGGCCCATCTGCAGCGCTTGCTGGGCATCGTAGTAACGGGTGAGCATCCACATCTCCCGCGCCCTCTTGGCCCCCACCACCCAGGTGAGGTAGCTGACGATATAGCCAGCTGCCGGGCTGCCCACCCGTGGCCCGATCTGGCCGAACCGGGCATGCTCCTGGCAAGCGATGGTGAAGTCGCAGAAGTAGGCCAAGTGGTTGCCTCCTCCCACAGCCCATCCGTCCACCCTGGCGATGACGGGCTTCAAGATGTCCTCGATGCCCACGTGGGGGTCGAACCTCTGTTGCTCCCACTCCCCCTCCCGTTGCACCTGGGCCAGCCATCGCACATCGCCACCAGCGCAGAAGGCCCGGCTACCGGCCCCTGTGATGACGATGACGCCGATCTCAGGGTCGTTATTGGCGTCCTCCACCGCCTGGGCCATCTCCTGCAGGGTATGGCCGGTGAAGGCGTTCATCACTTGGGGGCGGTTGATGGTGATCCAGGCCGCCCCCCGTACCCGGTGGTGCTTCTCGTAGATAATGTCCGAGAACTGATAGGTCATGAAGTCACCTCCTTCATGATGTTTTGGCCGGGCGTTGGCTGGGAGGAATGTTCTCCTCTGCTGGCGGCGCCGGGTTGCGAATGCCCTGCATCAAGAACTCGGGCACCAAGCGCCGCAGCATACTGAGGTCCCAGATGCCATCGGTGGCGATGGTGCGGTAGGGCATGGGCTCCTGCAGCAGGGACACCTCGCCCCCGGAGACGAAGAAGGTCTGGCCGTTAATGTTCCAGGCCTCCTCCGAGCAGAGATAGACCACCATGGGGGCCACGTGCTCAGGCGTGCGGCGCTGCATAAGCTCAGGGTCGATGCGTCGAGGAGCGACGATGCCAGCCTGGGCCCGTTTCTCCAGGGCTTCCTGGGGCACGGTGGTGGTCATGCGGGTGGCTGCCGCTGGGGCTACGGCGTTACAGGTCACCCCGTAGCGGCCCATGTCCCTGGCCACCGCCTGAGTCAGGCCATATATGCCACCTTTGGCCGCCGCGTAATTGGCCTGGCCGGAGGTGCCCCGCAGGGCAGCCATGGACGTACAGTTGACGATGCGCCCATACCTCTGCTGGCGCATCAGGGGGGTTACGGCCCTGATGGTGGCGAAATAGCCTTTGAGGTGCACAGCTATGACCGCATCCCACTCTTCCTCCGTCATGTTGAAGATCATCCGGTCGCGGAGGATGCCAGCAGCGTTGACCAAGATGTCCACCCTCCCGAAGTGGTCCAGGGCCGTCTGGATGACGGCCTGGCCTCCCTCCATGGAGGCGATGGAGTGATAGTCGGCCACCGCCTCCCCACCGGCCTCCTGAATGGCAGCCACCACCTCGTCGGCCGGGCCCTCATCGAAGCCGGTGCCGTCCACGTTGACCCCGGGGTCGTTGACTACCACTTTGGCCCCCTCACGGGCGAGGGCTATGGCGATGGCCCGGCCGATGCCACGGCCGCCCCCAGTCACCACAGCTACCCTGCCTTCCACTATACCCATGTCGTTCACCTCCTAATAACGGATGAGGGTGGTCTCCTGGCGGGCCACCAGCCTCCCTTGGCCATCCAAGAACTCCGTCTCCAGGACGATGAAGACCATGGGGCCGGCGCTCCCCGTCCGCTCCTAGATGTTCTTGATGGAGGTAGTGACCATGAGGACATCGCCGGCGCACACGTCCTGGAAGTACTCCAGGACGGTCCCTCCGTTGAGGCGCCTCTCGAGGGGGAGCTCAGGGAGGCGTGGGGGATTGCTCGGGCGAAGAGCGGGGTTATAGACCGGTGCCCCCAGGTAGCCAAAGGGGGCCACCAGGTCGCGGTGTCCACGCCGCCTGGCCTCCTCCGCATCGTAGTAGATAGGGTCGGTGTAGCCCATGGCCCGGGCGAAGAGCCTAATGCCTGAGGGCTCCACCTCGTACGTGATGGGGTCGAACCGACGCCCACTCCAGGCCCGCACCTCCTCGGTGATTACCTGCTGGGCCATGCTCGCCACCTCCTACTCCACGCCAAGGATGAGGACGCCAGCGGATGAGAGCACCCCACCGACGCCACAAACCAGGGCCGTCTTGGCCCCTGGCACCTGCCGCGGCCCACACTCCCCCCTTAGCTGCCGCACCGCCTCGATGATGAGGAACATGCCGAACATGCCTGGATGGGTGTAGGAGAGGCCATCGCCGCTGGTGTTGAGGGGGAATTGGCCCCCAGGGGCCGTGCGCTGGCCAGAGACGAAGGGCCCGCCCTCCCCCTTAGCGCAGAAGCCCAGGTCCTCCAGGGTCACCAGCACCGTGTAGGTGAAGGAGTCGTATACCTCCACCACGTCTATGTCCTCGGGGCCGAGCCCAGCCATCCTATAGGCGATGGGCGCGGCGATCTTGGCCGGGGTCTCCGTGACGTCGGGCATGGAGTAGATGCTGATGTGGGTGTGAGCCTCGCCAGCCCCCAGCAGCCACACAGGCTTCTTTCGGCAGTGACGGGCCCGCTCCGGCGAGACCACCACACACGCGCCGCCGGCGTCGGTGACAAGACAGCAATCATACAGGTGAAGGGGATATGCGATGTAAGGGGACTGGAGGACGTCATCGATGGTAAGAGGATCACGCATGAGGGCCCTGGGGTTGAGCTGGGCCCACTTGCGGGTAGCCACAGCGATCTCCGCCAGCTGCTCCTGGGTGGTGCCGTACTGGTACATATGACGCATGGCAGCCATGGCGTACACGCTGGGGGCAGTGCCGGCCCCATGGGGCCCTTCGAACTGGGAAGCGGGCAGCCAAGGGTCGGCATATGTCCAGCGGCGCGCCCGCCGCCAGGGGCGGCGACGGTCGGAATAAGTGGTCTGGCCATGGGTGATAAGGGCCACATTGCAGATGCCGGCAGCGATGGCCGCCGCCGCATGGTGGACGTGGAACTCGAAGGAGGCCCCTCCCACCTGGGTGGTATCGCTGTAGCGCGGGGTGATGCCCAAGTACTCGGCTATGAGGACGGTGTCCATGACGCCCACGCCAGCGGTGAAGATGGCGTCCACCTCCGATTTGTCGATCCCGGCATCTTCCAGGGCATTGCGGGCCGCCTCGGCGTGGAGCTGCAGGGCCGACTTATCGGGCACCACCCCTATCTCGTCCGACTCCGCCACCCCCACGATGGCCGCCTTCTTATTGAGGGTCATGGCCCCACCTCCTGTACCGGTCGGAACCGGGGGATGGTTATCTCCTCGCTCAACTCCTGGAACACTACCTCCACAGGCATGCCGATGCGCAGTTTCTGGGGGTCGGGCTCGCACTCCACCAGCAGGGTGAAGAGCCTCACCCCCTCCTCTAGCTCCACCACGGCCGTGACATATGGAACGTCATCGGCCCACTCAGGGTTGAGAGGGCGATACTGGATGGCATAGGTATAGAGGGTACCGCGCCCGCGGGAGGGTCGCCACTCCACTTGCCAGCGGAAGCAACGAGGACAGAATGGGCGAGGATACCAGAAGTAGTCCTGGCAGTGGGGGCAATAGGGCAGGAGGAGCTCCCCTCGCTTGCACCCCTCCCAGAAGGGTCGGGCCTCCGGCATGGGCACGGGCACCGTCTTGCGGCGGGCCTCGGTCATCTCCCTCCCTCCTCAAGGCTGGAGCATGAGGGCCAGGGTTGACACATCCTCCACCTCTTCCAAGTGCGATATAAGGGTGAGGGCCTCCTCCACCTTCCCCGGTGGTAGGTGGAAGTAGGCGCAATCGCGGAACTTGTCGGCCAGCTCCTGCCACGTGAGGGGCCGGCGGGGGTCGCCCTTCGGGATCTCCACCCTGGCCGAAAGATGGCCACCACCCCTGGTCAAGATGGTCACGTCCGCCCACATAAGCAGGAGATCGCCCCCAGAGGAGGCTTCCTCCTCCACCTCTATCCGATCCATCAAGTGAGCCACTTGGGGGCGTGCCACGGCCTCATCGGTGAAGGTGGCCATGCCCACATGGCGGTCGAGGAGGGCAGCGGCCACGCAGTACTCCATGCTGAACTTCCCTTCCAGGCCCGTGTGTGGCCGCTCCCGCCGCAGGGGCATGAGGGTTCCGCGGTTCACCCTCACCTTCACCTGGGCTATGTCAGACGCCTCCACCTGATGGGCCAGGTCCAGGGCGGCGTCTATGGCACGGTGGGTGGCATAGCAACATGGGTACCGCTTCTGGCTCAGGCCAGGCTGGATGATGTCGTAGGGTTGGCCCAGGGGCGGGAGCTGGGGCTCCGCCTCAACCCTTCCCCCCAAGAAGGCGTTCAGAAAGCCATCCGGCGCATCCAGGGCCCCCTCGGCAGCGGTGAAGCCTTGGAGAGCCAGCAGGGCAGCCTGAAGGCCATTACGGGCCGCCAGCCCCACGTGCAAAGGCTTGGTCATGGTCCCGAAGTTGGCACGCACGCCACATGCCATAGAGGCAGCGATGCCCAGAGCCATCTGCGTCCTCGTCACGTCCAGGCCCAGAAGCGTGGCACAGGCCGCGGCCGCCCCCAGGGTGCCCAAGGTGGAGGTGGGGTGCCATCCCAGGGCATAGTGGCGGCCACCCATCACCGTCCCCACCTTGGCCTCCACTTCTATGCCCAGGACAAAGGCGAGGATAAGGGCCCGCCCGCTCACGCCTATCTCTTGGGCCAGGGCCAAGGCAGCAGGCAGGACAGGGGCGCTAGGATGCCCACGCATGGAGATGCTCACATCGTCGTAGTCCAAGGCGTGGGCGGACGTGCCATTGATAAGGGCCGCCTCCTGGGGCGCCAAAGATAGGGGCCACCCCAGCACCGATGCCTTACCAGGGGCGGGGTGCTTTTGGGCCAGTCGGGCCAGGATGGCAGGCCCCTCCTCACGGCACCCCGCCAGAGCCACCCCCAAGGTGTCCAGAATGGCCCGCTTGGCCTGGAGCACGGCCTCCGGCGGCAGGTCCTCGAAGCTGGTGGCCACCAGGAACTGGGCTAGCTGCTCGCCGATGCCCATACATTCTCACCCCCTGGGAAGGCCCAGCCCTCTTATGGCGATGATGTTGCGCTGGATCTCGGAGGTGCCGCCGGCGATGGTGGCAGCCACGGACCACAGATAGTTACGCATGAGGCGTCCCCGCAGAGGGGCCCAGCGGTTGGCAGCGGCATCAGCCCCCGCGCCACGGTGACGGTCGAGGAGACCAAAGAGCCCCAGGGTCTTGAGGCCGGTGCGGGCTACCCTCTGAGCCAGCTCCGAGGCATATAGCTTGGCTGTGGAGGCCTCGTAGTTGGGGACGATGCCCTTCGCTTGGAGGGTCACCACCCGGTAGCAGAGGAGGCGGGCCACCTCCGTCTCGATGGCCCGCTCAGCCAGCTCCCAGCGCACAGGCTCCGGCACCCATCCCAGGGGACCCTTACGGTGACGCACCAACTCCAGGATGTCCTCCAGCAGGTTCTGCTGGGCCATGGCTGCCCCTATGGACGAGCGCTCGAAGTCCAACGTCTTAGTGGCGTAATACCAGCCCATGTTCTCCTCGCCCAGCAGGTCCTTCTTGGGCACCAGCACGTTGTCAAAAAACACCTGGTTGAAGCCTGGCACGCCGGCCATGTTATAAAGGGGCCGCACTGTGACCCCAGGCGATCTCATGTCCAGGAGGAAGTAGGAGATGCCCTTGTGCTTAGGGGCATCGGGGTCAGTGCGGGCCAGCAGGATCATGCGGTGGGCGAACTGGGCACCAGATGTCCAGATCTTCTGGCCATTGATGATGTAGTCATCGCCCCTTCGCTGGGCTCGCGTCTTGAGGCTGGCCAGGTCCGACCCCGCCTCGGGCTCCGAGAACCCCTGGCACCAGATGACCTCCCCCGAGAGGATGCCCGGCAGGTGTTCCTGCTTCTGCTCTTGCGAGCCGAAGAGGATGATGGTGGGGCCGGCATAGTTGACCCCTACGCCGCCGGGCCTGGGGGCACGGGCGCGGGCAAACTCCTCGTTGAGGATGAACTGTTGCATGACGGTGAGCCCGGCCCCGCCGTACTCCTTGGGCCAGTGGGGGGCGATCCAGCCTTTGCGGGCCAGCTTCTTGGTCCACTCCTTGAAAAATCCGTAGCGGTCGATGCCGTCCCAAAGCTCGTGCTCCTCGCCAGAGCGGCCAAAGCCCTTGGGGAGCTCCTGGGCCAAAAACTCGCGGACCTCTCGACGGAAGGCGGCGTCCTCTGGGGAATCCCGGAACTCCAATTCAGATCACCCCCTTGGGCTCCCAGACGCCGAAAACGTCGCGGAGCACATCGCAGATCTCGCCGATAGTGCAGTAGGCCTTGACGGCATCGATGAAGTAGGGGATGAGGTTCTCCTTCTCGTTCTTGGCCGCCTCGCGGATGGCCTTAAGGGCCATGTTGACGCGGGCCTGGTCCCGCTCCTCCTTTATCTTCTTGAGCTTGGCCTTCTGTCGCTCCTCGGCCGTCTCCAGCCGCTTAGGGTCGTAGGGGTGGGGCACCAGGCGTGGAGGTATCACCTCTATCTCGTTCTCGCCCGTGAACTTGTTGACCCCCACGATAACCCGCTCCCCTGTCTCCAGCTGCCGCTGCTGCTCATAGGCGCTGCGGGCGATCTCCCGCAGGGTGTAGCCCGTCTCGATGGCCTCCACTGCCCCCCCTATCTCATCCACCTTGCGGATGACGTCCCAGATCTCTTCCTCCACCTCATCGGTGACGGCCTCCACCAAGTAGGAACCGGCCAGGGGGTCTACTACCTCTCCCAACTTAGCCTCGAACCGCATGATGCGGGTGGCATCTAGGGTGAGCTGGCGCGCCTCATAGCTGTGGCCCAGGCCCAGGGGCTCGTCCCAGGGCACGCCGCCGGTACCGAACCCGGTGGCCAGATAGCTGGCGATGCCACCGATGACACCACGGATGAGGTTGTTGAGGGGCCGCTGGAGGGTATAGCAGCTGGGGCCCACAAAGATGGAGTCTCCCCCCCGCATGATCCAGGAGCGGGGGTTCTTGGCCCCAAACCGCTCCCTCATGATACGGGCCCAGATGCGGCGGTTGGCACGGGCACGGGCGATCTCCCTCCAGAAGTCCATACCCCCGCCGAAGTCCAGGAAGGTGAAGCGGGGTATGAACTCGTCCACATCCAGGCCAGCATCCACCCCCAGCTGCACATAGGCTATGGCGTGGGCGAAGGTGAAACCTGAGGCCTGGACCTCCGTCGCCCCTGCCTCCCGCATGTGGTAGCCGCAGATGCTGATGACGTTCATCTCCGGGGCGTACTTGTGGCAGAAGGTGATGGTGTTGCGGATCATGCGCATGGAAGGCCTTGGGGGGAAGATGTAGGTGCCGCGGGCAGCGAACTCCTTAAGGATATCGTTCTGGGGGGTGCCGCGCAGCTTACTCCAGGGCACACCCTTCTTCTCGGCCAGGGCGAAGTACATGGCCAGGATGATGTTGCAAGGGGCGTTAATGGTGAAGTTGGAGGCCATACGATCCAGGGTGGTGATGCCATCGAAGGCCTCGTGTAAGGTCTCGAAGTCGGCCAAGGTATCGATGGCCACCCCCACCCGCCCCACCTCCCCCTCGGCCATGGGGTGGTCGGAGTCGTAGCCGCACTGGGTAGGGAGGTCGAAGGCCACGTTGGCCCCCCGCCGCCGCTCCTGTCGCCACAAATCACGGGTGTCCTCGGCGGTGCCGTAGCCGGCATATACGCTCGCCGTGGGACGGACGCCCATGGCATCCCCCCCATATGCGGTGGCCATGAGGGGCACGGCATAGGTGCCCCGCGTGAAGGGGTACTCGCCGGGAAAGCCCAAACGCTCCATGTACCGCTTGGGCTTCACGTCCAGGGGGGTGTAAAGGCGGACAGGCGACCTCTCCAGCCCCAGCCGCTCTAGGTTGCGCCGGAGGGTGGTCTCCTCCCAGCGCTGGCGCTCCCTCTTTAGCTCATCCCTCTCGTCCCACTCACACATCTCTAACCACCTCCTCCGAGGTTTGCTCCAATTATCAGCCTTCCTCCTGGGCTTGAGAAGGGGCAGCCTGGGGGACATGGGCGCGGATGAACTCAGCTATCTGGCTAATGAGGGTTCCGGGGAGGAACACCTCGGCTATACCTTTCTCCTTCAGGTACGGGATGTCCTCCTTGGGGATGACGCCGCCCCCGATGACCAACACGTGGTGGAGGCCGCGCTTACGCAGCTCCTCTATCACGCGGGGGAAGAGGGCCTTGTGGGCCCCGGAAAGACAGGAGAGGCCCACCACGTCCACGTCCTCTTGCAAGGCCTCCTCCACTATCTCCTCCGGTGAGCGGCGGATGCCGGAGTATATTACCTCGAAGCCGGCGTCACGCAGCCCTAAAGCCACCACCTTGGCCCCCCGGTCGTGGCCGTCCAGGCCGGGCTTGGCGATGAGGACGCGGATAGGCCGCTTGTGGGACACAGGCACCACCTCCTACTCATAAATCCTCTCGCATTCCAGTAAGGCCACCGGGACCCCCGTGGCTCTCTCGATGTCCATATATGGGCGGCCGGTGAGGTCGCGGCGCCATGCCCCCAGGCCGAAGGGGGTGGAGGGGATGACCACCAGGTCCGGCCGCGGGTTACCTCGCGCCAGGTAGTCGCGGATGTGGTCGATGAAGTCCTGCACCACTAGCAGGTCGCCTAGGATGATGTTGCCCCCGAAGTAGCGGTTCTCGGGAACCACGATGTCCAAACGCACCATTGTGGCATCGATGAGGCCCACCTCCCGCAGGGCGTCCTCGAAATACGGGCGCACCAACCGAGAGGAGAGGAAGAGGACATGGCGGGCCCCCCGCTCCTGGATGAGGTCGCGTAGGGCCTCCACATAGCGGGTGCGGAACCCCATCCCCATGGTGATGACACCCAGATGGCGGTCGACATGGGGATCGTAGGGATAACCATGGTCTTGGGGGTCTATGGTCACCACCAGGTCTTTCTCTCCCCTTCGCACGACCATGGGGAAGGGCTTGCCATGGGCCCTGGCCAGGGCCAGCAGGTCGCGGGCCTGGGGCCGGTTGCGCACAGCGGCGGCGCCCACAGCTACGATGAGGTCCCCTGGGGACAGGCCAGCGCGCTGAGCTGGGGAGTTGGGCACCAGGCCGATGATGCGGGCCTGGTTGCGCACACCCTCGAACCGCGTCTCCTCGTACATGGTGGGCATGGCCACAATGGGGGAGCGGACCTCTTGCCGCAACTTCCGCACCATGGTCACAATGGCCCCCCACACCTCCTCGTGGTCGAAGAGGGGGACGGAAGAGTAGTAGCGAGTGTATCCCGGCAGGTGCACCTGGAACAAATGAGGTTGGTATTGGTCGAAGTGAGAGATGGTCTCTTGCAGGTCCTCCAGCATGGGGGCAAGGCCGTCCTGGGGCCAGGGCACCAGGGCTATGGCATAGGGGATGCCGTATTCCTGCAGGAAACGGGGGGCGGCCAGCTGCACTTCAGGGCGCGCCCTGTGCACCAGGCGCGAAAGCCTATCGGGGCTAGCGGAGTGAAGGGAGAGGTAGATGTAAAGGGGGCCAAAGCCGGCCAGCTCCTTCACCCCTCCCTGGTGAGGGCCCGCCCCGACGTATAGATCCGGAAGGGCCGAAGGGTCTTCTGGCGTAACGCCTTGAGGACGGTGAGGATATGGGGGTGAGCCAAGGCCTCCCTGATCTCCCCCCAGGCGGGGAAGAGGGCGCGGCCAGCCTCAGGGTCGAAGTAGCGCAAGCGGGTCATCATCTCGGCTAGCTCGGCGGCGGCTTTGCGCCGAGGGCTCACCAGCGCCAGGTCCGGCGGGTCCCCCTTCAGATAGCAGAAGGAGCAGTCCACGTTGCACCTAGTGGCGGCATAGCCGAAGACCTCCAGGGGGTCGCCAGCGGAGGGCATGAGCCAGTGGCGAGGGTCACGCAGGCGGAAGCCAGAGACGGACACCGGCCCCTCCTCCCCCTCCAGCTCTACAACCGAGAGGATGGCCGCCAGGGCCCGCTCGATGAGGACGATGCGCGGCTCGTAAAGGGCGGCGTTGCGGACGCTCTGCAGATTGGGGCGCTCCTGGCCATCTAGGCTGGGGCGCGGGCCGAAGATGCGAAACTCCTCCTCGGGGCGGGCCAGGAGACGGAACCCGTCTGCCTTCACCTCCTTCCCCCCGTAAGTGAGGACCACTACATCGAGGAGGGACTCCAGCAAGACGCGGATCATCTCCACAAGGGGGTTATGGTAGACAGGATCACGCCCGCCGGTGACCAAGGGATAGCGGAAGACGTAGTCACCCCCCTCGCTCACCCTATCACCCCCTGGGACCGCAGCTCCTCGATGCGATCCCGCCCGTATCCTAGCACCTGGGTCAGTACCTCCTCCGTGTGCTGGCCCAGAGTTGGGGGAGATGTGAACTCATGTCGCCTCTGGTGGGAAGTGCCGGACATCTGCACCGGCACCCCAACCAGCCTTACCTCCCCACCCAAGACGTGCGGCACGGAGACCACCATCTGCGTCGCCTGCACCTGCGGGTCATCGATGGCCTCTTGCAGGTTGTTGACGGGGCCGCAAGGGATGTCCGCCTCCTGCAGGATGCGCACCCGCTCATGGGCGGGACGGGTGCGAAAGGTGGCCGACAGCTCCTCTTCCAGGGCCTCCCGGTTCTGCAAAAGCCGATCGGGGCGGTTAAACCGCTCGTCCTCTACCAGCTCCGGCCTGCCGATGGCCTCACACACCTGGCGGAAGAGGAAGGAAGCGGCCAGGGCGAAATAACGACCATCGGAGCCCTGATAAACGTTGTAAGGGACCACCATCTGGTGCTTACATCCTATGGGCTCGGGCATGATGCCGGAGATGGTGTAGAAGGCTATCTCATAGGCCAGCTGGTACATCATGGCCTCAAGCAGGCTCGTCTCCACCTTCTGGCCCCTGCCTGTCTGCTGGCGACGGTAGAGGGCAGCGATGGTGGCGGCAGCGGCCACGAACCCCGCCCCCTGATCGGCCACCGCCACCCCGTTACGAGCCGGCGGTTGCCCAGGATGGCCAGTGATGGAGATGGCCCCACTTATGGCCTGCACCACCAGATCGTAGGCGGGCCGATGACGGTACGGCCCCACGCTGCCATAGCCAGTTATGGATGTGCAGATGATGCGGGGGTTGATGGCTGATAGGCTCTCATAATCCACACCCAGCTTTTTGGTGACGCCCGGCCGGAAGTTGTCCATGACCACATCGCTCACCCGCACCAGGTCGTAGAACACCTCACGGCCCCGTGGGTGCTTCAGGTCCAAGGCCACGCTCTTCTTGTTACGGTTGACGCCGATGAAGTAGGCGTCCATCCCCCGATAGGAGAAGGGGCCTTGGATCTGACGGCGGGAGCCAGGACGTTCTATCTTGATGACCTCTGCCCCCAGGTCAGCTAGGAGGATAGTGGCATAGGGTCCGGCCAGGGCCTGGGTCAGGTCCAGGACGCGCACACCTGCTAGAGCCTCCTCCATGGCGACTACCTCCCGCTGAACCGGGGCTTGCGCTTTTCGGCGAAGGCGGCCTGGGCCTCGCGGGCATCTTCGCTTTGGAAGGCCTGTACCATCAACTGACGGGCACGGGCCACATCCTCCGGCGAGAGGGGCCCCAAGGCCAGACGGTTGATGATGAACTTAGTGGCCTGCACAGCCAGGAGCGCACTCCTCGGCCAACTCCTGGGCCAGGGCCATCACCTCCTCCTCCAGCGACTCCTCAGGCTCCACCAGGTGGACGAGCCCCATCTGCAGGGCCTCCTGGGCGGTGAACTGGCGCCCTGTCAGGAACAGGGCCTTGGCCGCCGCCGGCCCTATGGTACGTACGAACATCTCATAACCCTCGATGGGGTAGACGATGCCTAGGCGCACCGGGGGCATGCTGAAGCAGGCGCTGGGAGAGGCGATGCGTAGGTCGCAGGCCACGGCCAAGTGCAGCCCAGCCCCGATAGCAAACCCCCTTATGGCAGCGATGACGGGATAGGGGAACTCCTGCACCGCCTCCAGCCCATAGCGCAGAGGGTCGCCCCGCGTCTGACCAATGCGCCCGATGTCGTAGCCGGCGGAGAAGGCCTTGCCCCCCGCACCCCTGATGACCACCGCCCGCACCTCCCCCTCCTGGGCCCACTGCCGGAGCTTGTCCCCCATGGCGGTGAGCAGCTCCGGGCTGAGGGCGTTGAGACGGTGGGGCCGGTTGATGGTGAGGATGGCCACCCGTCCCCTTCGCTCTTCCTCCAACTCCTCCCTCATGCCTCTTTCCCCTCCTGCAGTGACAACCTCAGGATGCGTAGGGCGTTTTTATAAAGGACCTTCTCCACCACCTCCTGCGGGTATCCCTCTTGCTCGAAGTCCCGCAGCCATCGCTCCAAGGGGATGAAGGGGTGATCGGAGCCGAACATGACCCTGTCCTGGAGACGGCCTCTTATCTCCCGCTTCAGGGAATCGGGGAAGTACTTGGGCGACCACCCGGAGATCTCGAGGTAGACGTTGGACTTGTGCAAGGCCACAGCCAGCATCTCCTCCTGCCATGGCCAGGAGGGATGGGCGGCGATGATGGTGAGGCGGGGGAAATCGGCCGCCACATCGTCTAGATAGGGGATGGGGCGCGTGTACTTGAGCTTGATACCTCCCCCACCGGGCGCTCCCGCCCCGTAGGCAGTGGTGCCTGTGTGGAAGAGGACGGGGCATCCCAGGCTCTGGCAGAGGTCCCAGAGGGGGTAGAAGCGACGGTCGTTGGCGAAGAACTGCTGGGCGGCGGCCTGGAACTTGACGCCGATAAGCCCCAGCTCCCTCACCGCCCTCTCCACCTCCCGCAGGGCCGCCTTCCCCTTCCAGGGGTCGACACAGGCCCAACCGGTGGGGAACACATCGTTATAGGCGCGCACCACCTGGGCCACGAAGTCGTTGCTGATGGGCGGGGCGCCGGTGCGGGTCTCCTCGTCCCAGGCGATGGGCAGGCCCAAGACGTCGTTGCGACGATAGAGCTGGGCTGTCTCCGTCTCTGCCTCCACCGTCTGGCCGCGGGCCCCCACGTGGAGATGGACATCGATAGCCTTCATACCTCACCTCCTCATGGCCAGAAGAGCTTCTGGGCCGCCTTCCTAAGCTCCGGGCGGAAGTCGGGATGGGCAATGGCGATGAGCTCCTGGGCCCGCTGCCGCACGCTCTTCCCCTGAAGGCGGGCCACACCATACTCGGTGACCACTATGTCCACATAGTTGCGGGGGATGCTCACTACAGTGCCCTCGGGGAACTGGGGGACGATGCGAGATATCTGCCCCCTCTGAGCGGTGGAAAGCAGGCAGTGGATGCTTCGGCCACCGCGGCTGAAGTTGGCCCCCACACAGAAGTCAAGGGCTCCACCGGTGCCGCTGTAGGGCTGGGGCCCCAAGTAATCGATGCATACCTGGCCCGTGAGGTCCACGGCCAGGGCGCTGTTGATGGCCACAAAGTTATCGTGGGCCATGATGGTCCTGACGTGGGCGATGTAACCGATGTCGTACAGCTCGAAGGTGGGAGTCTCATGCATGAAGGCAGCAGCCTGCCTCTGGCGCTCCGTCCCCGGCCATAGGACGAAGCAGGTGCCCACCACCTTGCCCTGGTGGATGCCCTTGCGGGCGCCGGTGATGACCCCCTTCTGCACCAGCTCCACCATCTGGGTGAAGATAAGCTCGCTGTGGACACCCAGGTCGTGCTTCCCCTCTAGGAACTCCAGGACGGCCTGGGAGGCCAACCCCACCCCCACCTGGATGGTATCGCCGTCCCGCACCAGCTCCGACGTATAGGCGCCGATGACCTCCGCCGCCCGCTCCTCCTCCTCGGCCACGGGCGGGAACTGGACGCGCCGCAAGTCCAAGGGCTCCACCGGCACTAGGCGGGCGATGCGCGAGACGTGGACGCGGTTGTCGCCATAGGTGCGTATGAAGGATGGATCCACCTCGGCGATGACGGTGCGGGCGTTGCGCGCACAGGTGGGGGAGTACCATACGCTGTGGCCGAAGCTGCACCACCCTTCTTCATCGGGTGGGGAGACCTTCGCCAGGAAGACGTCGGGGCGGGTATAGGCCCCCCACCGCTCGCCCTCTTCCTGGCGCAACTGGGTGCCATAGGACCAGGGCACCAAGTCTACCTTGCGCTCCTGGGAAAAGGGGCGGTCGAAGGGACCTACATAGCTGCATCGCACCTCAAAACCGCCCCCTTGAAACCAGGGGTAGGGGGCATTGGGCACGGCGTGAAAGACCACCACATCCCGCAGCTGGCCCATGCGCTGGGCCAGGGCGAATCCTAGGTTGAGAGGCTCGCCTCCCGCCCCCAAAGCGAAGACTACCAGGTCCCCATCCTGTACCAGCTCCACCGCCTCCTGGGCCGTGCACACCTTGTCAGCGTAGCGCTCCTGCCAGCTCAAGGCTCCGACACCTCCTCGAAGCGGGGCCAAAGCTCCCTCCTCCAGCCGTAAGCATCCTCCAGGAACCGCTGACGGATCTGGGCCGGGAAGTGGGCCATGCGGAACTCGGAGATGACGGCCTTGCCCCACAGCTCGATGGCTTGGAGGACGCGTCGGTGAGGGAGCCCAGGCAGCGCCATGTAACAGACAAGATAGTTAAGGCCCAAGGCCTCTTGGTAACGCCGCACTTGGGCGATGCACTCCTCTACATCGGCACATATGGCCGCCTCTCGCAGATGGCCCACATCCTTTGCGGCGACGCCCAACATCTCTTGCCATACTTCAGCCAGTCCTGGCAAAGCCTCCTCCAGGGACCTTCTGGCCCCTGCGGACGTCCTCTCGACCCAAACGATGCGTGCCAAAGCATATATGTGGTCAGGTGGCACATCCCCCAAGGCCCCTTTGTACATTTGGAAAGGGTAGGCCAGCTCATCGAGGCCCTGCCAAGGGAGGCCCAAGATGGGCATGCGGCGACGGGCCGCCTCCACCACCAGCCCATCTTGGGACGCCACCCAAAGGGGTGTGGTGACTCGGGCTGGCTTGGGGGTAAGGGAGACCGCATCCCCAGTCGGGCGGTTGGCTGGGAGTCTAGCCGGTATGCGGTAGTGCTGTCCTTGGAAGGCGAAGGGCTGTGGCGCCCAGCCGTGTCGGAGCACCTCCACCCCCTCCCAGAAGCGCGCGAGGGCCTCGGTGGGGTCTAGCCCGTATCCCTCGGCCTTCTGTGGTCGCCAGGGCAAGGCCAAGGCCATGAGAAGACGTCCGTTGCTGATGTTGTCCACTGTCACAGCGTCCTCCGCCACATAGGAAGGATGCACTAGGGAGAGATGGCAAAGAACGCCGATACGCAGGGCGTCGGCCTGGACGGCGAGGGCGGCAGCAGGCACGAAGGGATGAGGGCAGCAACCTTGGCCCGTGAAGTGGGCCTCACCAAGCCATACGGAGTCAAAGGCGCACTCCTGGGCGAGAAGCGCCTGTTGCACCATCTCCCGGAACCGCCGGTGATGGTCCGTTGCTTCAAGCCAATAGGGCCCCAGGCCGAACTTCATGGCCTACCCTCCCATTCCTCCCGCAGGGGCGAGATGACCTCTCTGGCCAACAGCTCCATGCAGCGGCGCATCTTGTCCCGGGGGGCGGTGTCGAACCGGATGCGCATAAATAGGTGAGGGATCACCCCTGGGGGACATTGCTGGAGGCGCTGCCGCAGCTGCTCCCGCACCGTCTCTGGGCGCCCGGCCATGGCCCCTTCTGCCATGGCATCGGCGATGCCCTTCAGCAGGTCTGGGCGGTCGAAGGCGATGGGCTGCCCCAAGACGGGGTCGGCGAAGAATCCCCATCCCCCCAGCTGGTCGTAGTAGAGGTACTTGGCGATGGGCCGGATAAAGGCCTTGGCCTCCTCCTCGTCCTCCGTTACCCAGACATCGCCGCCCACTGTCATCTTGATGCCTTGGGGATCGTGGCCGGCCTGACGGGCCGCCTCCTCATAGTGGTGCCAGTCCTGAGGGCGGGCCCCCATGAGGTGCAGGCGCCGCCTCCCTGCCCGCCGCACCACTGCCGGGGCCCACCCCCCATCCAGATGGGGATGGGGCGCTGAATGGGCTTAGGGGTGAGGCGCACGTCCTTGTACTGGAAGTGACGCCCCTGATAGGAGAACCGCTCCTCCGTCCAGGCCAGATGGAGGATGTCCAGCATCTCCTCCATGCGGCTGGCCCTCTGGCTGCGGGCGATGCCGAAGGTGTCGAACTCCAAGTCCCGATAGCCCACGGCCACCCCCAGCTCCAGCCGGCCGCCGGAGACGATGTCGGCCATGGCCGCCGCTTCCGCCACCCGCAAGGGGTCGTGCATGGGCAAGAGTAGGCAAGAGGTGCCAATGCGGATGCGGGAGGTGGCCGCGGCCACGGCCCCCACAGCCGTCAGGAGCTGCGGGACATAGCCGTCGAACCAGACGTGGTGCTCGGTGAGCCAGAGGGCATCGAATCCTAGCTCATCTGCCCACCTCGCCTCCTCCACCATCTCCTGGTATAGCTTCACGTGATGACGGGGGTGGAGGATGAAAGCCTGCATGCCCCATAGGCCCAGTCCCGCCTCTAGCCTCATAGGGACCTCCCCACCATCTCCCCTTCCCAGATGGCGTACTCCAGGGTCCGAGGGGCGAGGCAATCGCCGATGCGATGCAGCTCCCGCACCTTCCCCTTTAGAGCGAAGTAGAGCTCGTCGTTGGGGCGACGACCGGTGATGACCACCACCCCATGGGCCTCTAGCTGTTGCGTTTGCCCTGTCCACATGTGACGCACATGCACACTGGTTCCATCGATAGCCACCACCTCCTGGGACGTGAGGATATGTACGCCCTTCAGCAGGAGGCGGGGGACAAGGAGCTGCAGCTCCATGGGGAGCAGGTGGTACCCCACGCTGGCCAGGGAGGTGACCGCCGTCACTTGAAAGCCGCGGTCGGCCAGATACTCGGCGGTGCCCGCCGCCCGCCAGTGCCCGTCCTGGTCTATGACCACCACCCTCGGCCCCGGTGGGGTCTTGCCCGAAAGGACATCCCAAGCCGAGAGGACGTTGGGCCGGTCAGCCCCTGGGATGGGTTGCTGCTCCAGGCGCGAGGGGTAGAAGAAGGTGGGGACAGGCCGGCAGCCGGTGGCCACCACAATGGCGTCCCATTGCTGGGCCTGGGCCAGCACCTCCTCTGCAGTCACCCGATGGCCAGTGACCACCCGCACGCCCAACTTGCGCACCTGCACCTCCAGGTGCTGGACGGCGTCCTCGATATCGGCACGGGTGGGCTGGCGGGCGGCCAGCCGCACCTGCCCGCCCAGGGCGTCCTGCTCCTCGAAGAGGGTGACGTTATGGCCCCGGCGGGCAGCTACCTCTGCCGCCTTGAGGCCGGCAGGACCTCCCCCCACCACCATCACTCGCTTGGGGGAGGGGGTGCGCTGCAAGGTGCCAATGCCCAACCACTTCTCCCGCCCCGCCGCCGGATTGACGGCGCAGGCCAGGGGAAGGTTGTGCCAAAGCCTTTGCACGCAGAAGAGGCAGCCAATGCAGCGGCGGATGTCGTCCAGGCGTCCCTCCTGTGCCTTGCGGGGCAGCTCGGGGTCAGCAAGAAGAGCCCGCGTCATCCCCACCATGTCCGCCTGCTTCTGCTCCAAGATCCGCTCCGCCATCATCGGGTCGGTGATGCGCTCCACACAGAAGACAGGGACGTCCATCGCCTGCTTGACGGCCGCCGCCAAATGGACGATGAACCCCGGGGAAAGGCCATGGAGCCCACGATGACAGGGGCCACGCTCCAATATGCGCCGGCACTGACGCTGATCCAGTCCAGCTTGCCCGTGGCCGCCAGGACCTTGGCGATGGCCACCGTCTCCGACATGGTGAGCCCGCCGGGGGCGAACTCATCGCCGCTGATGCGCACCCCCACAGGGAAGTGGGGGCCCACCTCGGCCCGCACCGCGTCGATGACCTCCAGAGTCAGCCGACACCGATTCTCCAGGCTCCCTCCATAATCATCGGTGCGCTTGTTGCTTATAGGGCTCAAGAACTGCCCCAAGAGATAGCTGTGGGCAGCGTGCACCTCCACCCCGTCCAGCCCCCCAGCCTTGACGTGGCGGGCCGCGCGAACAAACCCCTCGATGACCGCCTGGATATCCTCAGGCTCCATCTCCTTGGGCAGAAGGTGGTAGAGCCCGTATTCCGCTAGCCCTGGGACGGAGGAGGGGGCCCACACCTGGTGGTAGTGATCTATCTGGTCGCCCCTGGTGTGCATGCCCACATGGCATATCTGGGCGAAGATCTTGGTGCCCGTCCCCTGCGCATGCACCGCCTCGGCGATGCGCCGGTAGCGGGGGACGATCTCCTCCCTATAAGCGTGGGCCAAGTAGTGGATGCCCCCCGTGGAGGTGGGGTGCACCATCTGATACTCCATGATGAGCAGGCCAGCCCCCCCTTTGGCCCTCTCTACGTGGTAGTAAAGGTTCCGCTCTCCAGGCAGGGCATAAGACCCCTCCTCAGGCCCTGCTAGCACATGGTCCTCAAAGGACTTGGCATGGGCCGTCTGCAAGATGCGGTTGGGCACCTCGATCTCACCGATGCGCAGGGGGGTGAACAGCCTGTGTAACATCATCCGCTCACTTATGAGCGCCAATAGGCTACGCCACCTTGACGCGCAGGTCAATTGAGTAAAATCCCCACCTTTAGGTCGGGTTATGCCCTACAGATGGGGAAGGTGGAGTTCTCTTGACAGGGGCGGGGTGCTGGATATATTCCGGGGAGGCGTGACGCTAGGGAACGAGGTGTGGTTCTGGCCGGAGGCCGAGGGACAGGGGCTAGCGGCGGTAGCCGCCTCCCTGGCCCAGGCCATGGGAGGAGCCAGCGTGGCCCTGGAGGTTGGGGTGGGCGGTGGCCCATGGCCGTGCACCTGGGCCTGCCAGTGGCCAGAGGTGGGCCTGACGGGCCCAGAGGTGGCCGCAGCCTTGGCCCACCTGATGGAACAGGTAAGGCCACAGTCCTTATTGGTCCCTGCCTCCCCCTTGGGCGAGGAGGTGGCAGCCAGGGTGGCCGCCTCCTTGCGCCTGGGGCTATTGGCCCAGTGCTCCCGCCTAGAGGTGGGCCAGGCAGGCGAGCTACAGGCCCTGCGCCCGGCCTACGGCCGGCGGGCCTCCTGCCTGCTGTTGGGACCCCAAGGGGAGACGGTAGCGGCCTCCTTCTGCCTAGAGGCCCTGCGCGGCCGTGAGGCGGTAGGGGAAAGGGGGCCCACCACAACGATAAGAGGAGAGCCACCAGCACATGCCCCTTGCCCAGAAGTGGCTCAGGAGTGGCACCTGGGGCCAGAGGCCATGGAGGTAACAGAGGCCGATGTGGTGGTGGCGGGCGGGAGGGGAATGGGAGGCCCCGAGGGCTTCCGTCTGCTGTGGGAGCTGGCCTCCTACATCGGGGGGACGGTGGCCGCTTCCCGGCCGGCGGTGGACGCCGGGTGGGCGTCCAAGGACCGGCAGATAGGTAGCTCAGGGCACGCCATCGCCCCTCGCTTGTATATCGCTTGCGGCATATCAGGAGCCAGTCAACACCTGGTAGGGATGCAGGGGGCACAAGAGGTGGTGGCCATCAACAACGATCCTGGCGCTCCCATCTTCGCCCTAGCCCAACTGGGCCTAGTGGGGGATGCCCGGCAAGTCCTGGAGGCAGCCTTGACCAGGCTACGTCAGCGTCCCCTTCCTCCGTTCGGCAGCCCCCATGTCCCCTCTGGCGGCCGCGGCGCTCAGGTGATGGTCTGCCTGGCCACAGGGCCTGATCCCGAGTCCCCCCTGGACTACAGACGGGTGGACAAGGCATCCCGTACCATAGGACCGGCTGACGCGGCTGCCTTGGCCCTGGGTGTCCGCCTCAAGGCCAACACCGGGAAGGTGTGGGCGGTCACCGTGGGAGAGGATGCAGGGGCGGAAGAGACCCTCCGCCTGGCCCTGGCTTTGGGGGCCGACGAAGCCCTCTGGGTCAGGGGCCTCTCCTGTGAGGCCGACGTCTTGGCCACCGCCCTCGCCCTGGCCCAGGTGGCCTACCGCCTTCAGGCCCAATTGGTAGTGTGCGGGGAGCGCTCCATCCAAGGGGAGACAGGTGCCGTGCCCTATCAGTTGTCCCAGCTCCTGGGCTGGCCGTGCATTGCCCACGTCCTAGAGGCGGCAGTGGACCATGGCCAGCTATGGGCGTTGCGGTGGCAGGCTGGAGGACGGAGAGCTTTGGTGCGCTGTGGCCTGCCGGCTGTTTTGGCCATAAGGGCAGGAGCCGCCACCCTCCCCTATCCCTCCCTGAGGGAGAGGATGCGGGTTGCCACTCGGCCTATCGCCCAGTGGTCCGTCCATGAGCTGGGGCTGGCCGAGGAGGGAGCGGGACGGGTGAAGGTGTTACGGCTGGGGCTCCCCAAGCCTATAAGCCTGGGCCCATACGTGGTAAAGGAATCGCCCTCCCCGTGGGAGCGGCTTTTTCCCTTATTGGGCGGAGGACGGCCAGCCGCCGGCCTGGTGACGGGACCGCCGGAAGCCCTGGCCCAACGCCTTCTGGACTTTTTGGCCCAGCAACATCTCCTGCGGGCGGGCTAAACTATAAGCATGGGTATGGTGGTGTCGCCGGCGGTGGCCGACCCCCGCCGCCTGCGGCGGTTCGTCTCCTTCGTCGCCCCCCCCAAAGGCGCATCGGTGCTGGACGTCTGGACCGGCGCCGGCGTCATGGCCTGGGCCTTCTCCCTGCGGGTGCAGGAGGTGGTGACGGTGCTCAGGGATCACCAGCAGGCACCCCCTCGCCTGCGAGGCCGCCCCAACGTCTTTATGCTCGCTGCCTCTACCACCTCCCCAGAGCTGCCAGTGCCTGACGAGCGGTTCGATCTCGTCACCTGTGGCATCCCATTCCACCACGTGCCTTGGCCTAAGGAGCTGCTGCTAGAGATGTGGCGGGTGTGCCGTCCGGCAGGGGTTTTGGCCCTGGAAGAGACGGTAGCCCACGAGCAGGAGGTGCGGGCCCGCTATCAGGACCGCTTGGAGCGGCTTCGTGACCGCTCCCATCCTCGATACTTCCGCCTGAGCGAGCTGGTGCACCTTCTGGGGGAGGCAGGGTTCCTGGTGCGGCGGCTGCAACTGGTGGACCTGCAGCGAGAGTTCCACGAATGGCTCAGGGGGGCTCGGCCCTCGCCCCAGCGGGTGGAGGCCATCCGCCGCCTGCTGACGGGAGGCCAGGAGGCGGACATCGGCGGCCTCAATATCCAGGTGGCCGACGATACCTTCCTATTCACCCAGCGCTTGGCCTGGGTGGTGGCGGAGAGGATGGGTTAGGCTCACTGCCAAGGGTTGCGGCCGCGCCTCAGAGAGTCGATGGCCTTGAGTCCATCCTCGGCAGACAACAGGTCGCGGCGCAGCTCGAAGATCTGGTCACGCAGGGCGGCCGCCTTCTCGAACTCCAGGTTGCGGGCCGCCTCCTTCATCTGCCTCTCCAGCTCCTTGATGAGACGGGCCAGCTCGTCCTTGGGCATGGGGCCTGCCTGCCACACGGGGCGCTCCTCGGCCACCTTGCGCACCCGGTCGGTGAGGTCGCGGATGGCCTTCCTAATGGCCTGGGGCTGGATGCCGTGGCGCTGATTGTACTCCAGCTGGATGCGGCGGCGACGCTCCGTCTCCTCAATGGCCTTGCGCATAGATTCAGTGATGGTGTCGGCGTACATGATTACCTTGCCATTTACATGGCGGGCCGCCCGCCCCATGGTCTGGATAAGGGACCACTCGGAGCGCAGGTAGCCCTCCTTATCGGCGTCCAGGATGGCCACCAGGCTAACCTCGGGAAGGTCGAGGCCCTCCCGCAGCAGATTGATGCCCACCACCACGTCATACACGCCCAGGCGCAAGTCGCGCAGGATCTCCACCCGCTCCAGGGTATCGATCTCGGAATGGAGGTAGTGGGTCTTGATGCCCATCTCCTGGAGGTAATCGGCCAGCCCCTCGGCCATCTTCTTGGTGAGGGTGGTGACCAGGGCCCGCTCACCCCGCGCCACTCGCGCTCGTATCTCGCCTATGAGGTCATCGATCTGCCCTTTGGTGGGGCGCACCTCCACCTCCGGGTCAGGGATGCCCGTGGGACGGATGAGCTGCTCCACCACCTGCTCCGACACCTCGTACTCCCAGGGGCCGGGAGTTGCAGAGACGTATATCACTTGGTTGATGTGGCCCAGGAACTCCTGGAAGTTGAGAGGGCGGTTGTCCAAGGCCGATGGAAGGCGAAAGCCGTAGTCCACCAGCGTTTGCTTACGGGAGATATCGCCGTTGTACATGCCCCTGATCTGGGGAATGGCCAGGTGGGACTCGTCGATGATCATCAAGAAGTCGTCGGGGAAGTAGTCCAGGAGGGTCCAGGGGGTGGAGCCGCAGGGCTCGGCCCACGTGTTTTTAGGGCGATGGCGACGGGCCAGGTGGCAGGCATAATTCTCGATGCCCGCGCAGTAGCCCTGCTCCCTGAGGCACTCTAGGTCGTATCGGGTCCTCTCCCATAGCCGTTGGGCCTCCAGCAGCTTGCCCTGGCGGCGGAACCACTCTACCCTCTCCTCCAGCTCCCGTTCGATGTCCCGCATGGCCGCCTCCAGCTTGTCCTGGGAGGTGACGAAATGCTTGGCGGGGTAGATGTCGATCTCCTCCAGCTCCCCTAGCACCTCGCCAGTGAGGGGGTCTATCTGCAGGATGCGCTCCACCTCGTCCCCCCAGAAATCGATGCGCACAGCCAGCTCCTCGTAGGCGGGCATGATAGTGAGGGAGTCGCCCCGCAGGCGGAAGCGGCCACGAGAGAGGTTGTAGTCGTTGCGCTCGTATTGCATGTCCACCAGCTTGCGCAGCACGCGCTGGCGGTTGTGCGCCTGCCCCCTCTCGAGATGGAGGACGAACTCGTAGTACTCAGATGGCTCCCCCAATCCGTAGATGCAGGAGACGGAGGCAACGATGATGACATCGCGTCTAGTGAAGAGGGCGCGGGTGGCGGCGTGGCGCAGCTTGTCGATCTCCTCGTTGATGTCAGCGTCCTTGGCGATGTAGGTATCGGTGCGGGGGATATAGGCCTCAGGCTGATAGTAGTCGTAGTATGAGACGAAGTATTCCACGGCGTTGTGAGGGAAGAACTCCCGGAACTCGGCGTAGAGCTGGGCGGCCAACGTCTTGTTGGGGGAGATGACCAAGGTGGGCCTACCCCAGCGGGCGATGACGTTGGCCATGGTGAAGGTCTTGCCAGAGCCGGTGACCCCCAGGAGGGTCTGGTGCTTGTAGCCCTTCTGGAGCCCCTCCAGCAGCTTCTCCACCGCCTGGGGCTGGTCGCCCGTCATCTGGAAGGGAGCCACCAGCTGGAATTGGGAGAGCATGTAGCCCTCTTTGGGCATCAACCTGTGCTCCACCGGATCCACCACAAGCCCCAGGCTCTGCAAGGTATGGGCGCCGATGATGGGCGGGGCGCCCTCGGGGGCAAAGGCCACCAGCACCTGCTCCTCGATGCCCATCACCTCCACCCTGGCCCATCCCAGGGGCCATTGTTGCTCCTGCCCATCGGCCAGGCGGAAGCGCATGGCCCGGTGGGGCCTTATGCCCAGTCGCTCCAAAAGGGGGGTGGGGAAGGCCGAGAAGGTGGCCCCCGTGTCCACCAGGGCCTCCAACCTCTCCCGCTGGCCCTGGGGCCCAATGAGGGTGATAAGCTGGGAGAAGACACCCATGCCCATGACCATTGTAGCAGCAGGACCCCTAGCCTACGGGGCAGGACGGCGCATGAGGCAGTGGCAGATGGCCACCGCCAGAGCATCGGCGGCATCGTCAGGGGTGGGGAGCTCCTGCAGGCGCAACATCTCCTGGACTGAGGACTGGATGCGAGCCTTGTCGCCTCGGCCATAGCCGGTGACCACCCTCTTCACCTCCAGGGGCCGGTAGAGGGAGACTGGTATATCGGCCTGGGCGGCGGCGAGGAGGGCCATGGCCCGCACTTGGCCAATGGTCACGGCTGCCCGCACATGCCCTACGAAGAAGTCCTCCACGGCCACCTCGTGGGGGCGGTAGATGGCGATAATCTGGGCGATGGCATCGTATAGCTGACGCAGGCGGTGAGAGAGGGGGAAACGACGCCGCAGGCGCCAGGTGCCATAGCCCAGGGGGCGTAGAGCCCCCCCGCCGTCCTCCACCACCCCCCAGCCGGTTACCGCGCTACCAGGGTCGATGCCCAGGACACGTAAGGCCCGAGACGTCCCTGCCCCCTCGCTCAGCGCTGGGCATACTCCACAAGGACGGCTTCCGGGAACTCGGCGTTGGAATAGACCCGCTGGACATCGTCCAACTCCTCCAAGGCGTCCAGTAGGCGCAGGACTTGCACGGCTGTTCGCTCGTCCAGGTGGACGGTGTTCTTAGGTACCATGGTCACCTCGGCGGAGGCCACCTGATAGCCGCGCTTCTCCATAACTTCCCGTAAGGAGGAGAGATGGGAAGGAGACGTGTATACCTCCACCCGCCGTCCCTCCACCTTGACGTCTTCGGCCCCTGCATCAATGGCCGCCAAAGCTACCTCATCGGGGTCCTGACCGGGGCCAGCCTCTATGACGATGGCCCCCCTCATCTCGAACTGCCAGCTGACGGAGCCCGTCTCCCCCAGGCTGCCACCATGACGGGTCAGGACCTGGCGGATCTCGGAGATGGTGCGGTTGCGGTTATCGGTGAGGACATCCATCATGATGGCCACCCCACCAGGCCCATAACCCTCGAAGCGTACCTCCTGATAGTGGACGTCCTCAGACTCGGCGCCCACAGCCTTCTTGATGGCCCGCTCGATGGTGTCGGCGGGCATGTTGTGGTCCCTGGCCCGCTCGATGGCCAGGCGCAGCCTGGGGTTTAGATCGGGGTCGGGGCCGCCCTGGCGGACGGCCACGGTGATCTCCCGCGCCAGCTTGGAGAATAGCTGGCCCCGCTTGGCATCGTTGGCCCATTTCTGCCTCTTGATCTGTGTCCAGTGGGAATGACCACCCATGGTGTATCCGCCTCCCAGGGTGCTTTTGCTACTCCTATTTTAGCACCGCCCCCGGGTGAGGGCCTGGCTAGGGCTCGATGAGCATATTATCAATGAGGCGGGCAGGACCAACGCGGGCCGCCACCAGCACCAGCGCCGGCCCCTCCACCCTCTGCAGCTCCTCCAACGTCTCTGGATGGGCAATGCTCACATAGTCCAGCTTCACCCCAGGGGCAGCACGGAAGAACTCCTCCAGGCGGTGGCGTAGCGCGGCCACATCGCGCAGGCCGCCCTTGACTAGCTCCTGAGCAAGACAGAGCCCCCTATAGAGGGCAAGGGCCTCCTCTCGTTCCTGAGGCGAGAGGTATGTGTTGCGGCTGGACATGGCCAGGCCATCGGGCTCCCTCACCGTGGGGCAGGGGACGACCTCCACCGGCAGGTTCAGGTCCTCCACCATGCGGCGGACGATACGCAGCTGCTGGGCGTCCTTCTCGCCAAAGTAGGCACGATGGGGCTGGACGATGTTAAAGAGCTTGGTCACCACCGTGGCCACACCCCGGAAGTGGCCGGGGCGGCTTTCCCCCTCTAGCCTCTCGGCCAAGGGGCCCTTCACCTCCACCCAGGTGCAGAAGCCCGGTGGATACACCTCGTCAGCGGTGGGGATGAAGACCACGTCCACTCCAAGGGGCTCCAGGAGGGCCAGGTCGCGGGCTTCATCGCGGGGGTAACGCTGGTAGTCCTCCTGCGGCCCGAACTGGGTGGGGTTGACGAAGATGCTCACTACCACATGCTCGCACTCCTGGCGGGCCCGCCGCACCAGGGAAAGATGTCCCTCGTGCAGATACCCCATGGTGGGCACAAACCCCACCGTCCCAGACATATGGGAACGGGCCTCGCGCATCTGGGATATGGTGCGGGCCACCTGCATGCCTAGCTGCCAGCCAGGGCCAGCACTTCCTCCAAAACCTTCTCGTCCATGGAGTGGCTATGCTCAGGCCCCGGGAAGGACCCCTCCTGGACCTCCGCGGCGTACTGGGCCACGGCCTGCCGTGTCAGCTCCCCCAAGCGCAGGTACTGCTTGGCATGGCGAGGGACGAAGTCGGGGTAGAGGCCCAGGATGTCCTGCAACACCTGCACCTGGCCATCGCACCACGGGCCGGCGCCGATGCCGATGGTAGGGATGCGCACACGCTCGGTGATGGCGCGGGCCAAGGGGGCAGGCACGCTCTCCAAAACGATGGCGTATGCCCCCGCCTCCTCCAGAGCCAGGGCGTCCCTTATCAGCTTGGCCGCCTGCTCCTTGGTCTTGCCCCGCACATGGTAGCCCCCCAGCTGGTGGATGGACTGGGGGGTGAGGCCCAGATGCCCCATAACGGGGATGCCCACCTGGGTGAGGCGACGCACCGTCTCCGCCACCTCTTCCCCTCCCTCCAGCTTGACCGACTGGGCGCCCCCCTCCTTGAGGAAACGAGCGGCGTTACGCAGGGCGTCCTCCGGGCTTATCTGGTAGCTCATGAAGGGCATGTCGGCCACCACGTGTGCCCGCCTGCTCCCCCGCACCACAGCCTTGACGTGGTGCAGCATCTCCTCCATGGTCACGGGGATGGTGCTCTCATAGCCCAACATGACCATCCCCAGAGAGTCGCCCACCAACAAGACGTGCACGCCCGCCTCGTCCAAGATGCGGGCCATGGAGTAGTCGTAGGCAGTGAGCATGACGATCTTCTCGCCCCGCCTCTTCATGGCCTTCAGGTCGCGTGTGGTTATGCGTGACACCAGCTTGCACCCCCTCAGTGGGCCCCTGCCCTCTCCACTATGCGGTTGGCCTCGTCTACGTATACCAGGCGGGGTTGGTGGCGACGCGCCTCCTCCTCCTGCAGGGTCACGTAGCTGAGGACGATGACCACATCGCCCGGCCGCACCAGGTGGGCAGCGGCCCCGTTGATGCATACCTCCCCCGAGCCAGGGCGCCCTGGGATGGCATATGTCACCAGGCGGGCCCCATTAGTGACGTCCAGCACATGCACCTGTTCATAGGGCAAGATGTCGGCCGCCTCCATAAGCAGGGGGTCGATGGTAATGGAGCCCTCATAGTCAATGCGGGCATCGGTGACGCGGGCGCGGTGGATCTTGCTCTTGAGCACCGTCCTCACTGCGGTCCCTCCCTCGCAGGATGAGAAAAAAGGCCCTCCCGCTGGCCGAGAGGGCATGGGCGTAGCCTTCTGGCCGTCTCGGCCCGCCGTCTGCGGGTCCAAGCGGATCGGGACATGAGGCCCATCCTTAGCTCATCGCCCCTGACTATGGGGTCGATGGCACCTAAAAGATATACGCCCTGGACTACCTTGTCAACAGGCTAGGAAACCTATCGGGCCAAGGCTATGGCCCCCGAGAAGAGGGCGTGTGCATAATGGTGGCAAGGGGCGTGGCCAGTGCAGAGGGCCCGCCCACTTGAGGCAGAAAGGGCCTTTCCCATGGGCTATCTCCTAGAGCAAGTCATCGGGCGCGTAGGGAGCCTCGACGCATCGGCCATGGAGGAGGCACAGCGACGTCTGGACCGCCTCACCAAGCCCCCAGGAAGCCTTGGGCGTCTAGAGGAGGTGGCCATATGGCTGGCAGGGGTCACGGGAAGAGTGCGCCAGCGGTTGGAGCGGCGGACGGTGGTCCTCATGGCCGGCGACCACGGCGTGGTGGAGGAAGGGGTCTCGGCCTATCCCCAGAGGGTGACAGCCCAGATGGTGGCCAACTTCCTGCGAGGCGGGGCGGCCATCAACGTCCTGGCCCGCCAGGCGCGCGCCCACGTCCTGGTGGTGGATATAGGGGTGGCGGCAGAGCTACCCCAGGCCCCGGGGCTGATACAACGAAAGGTGGGCTGGGGCACCCGCAACATGGCCCACGGCCCGGCCATGCGCAGGGAGGAGGCCGTGCAGGCCGTGGAGACGGGCATGGAGGTGGCACGGGAGGAGATAGGGCGAGGGGCCCAGCTCCTGGCCACTGGCGACATGGGCATCGGCAACACCACCGCTGCTAGCGCCATCATAGCCGCCCTCACCGGGGCGCCAGTAGAGCAGGTGACGGGGCGAGGCACGGGCCTAGACGACCAAGCCCTGCGCCACAAGGTGAAGACCATCGAGCGCGCCCTGGCCATCAACCGCCCCGACCCATCGGACCCTCTAGACGTCCTGGCCAAGGTGGGGGGGTATGAGGTGGCCGGGCTGGTGGGGGTCATCCTGGAGGGCGCCGCTCAGCGGGTGCCGGTCATTTTGGATGGCCTCATCTCGGGGGCGGCCGCTTTGGTGGCCGTGCGCCTCTGCCCGCAGGCGCGCCACTTCCTCCTGGCATCCCACCGCTCGGCGGAGCCCGGCCATGGTTATGCCCTGGAGTCCATGGGCCTCCGCCCTCTGCTGGACCTGGATATGCGCCTGGGCGAGGGGACAGGGGCCTGCCTCGCCATGCACCTAGTAGACGCCGCCCTGGCCCTGGTGGACGAGATGGCCACCTTCCAAGAGGCAGGGGTGGATGATAGGCTTTAGGGCCTTGGGGCCCCTCCTGGACGCCCTGGGGCTGCTCACGGTGCTTCCCGTGGGGAGGCGTCCCTTGGCGGCTCCCGCTGGCGCTACGACCCTCTTCTTTCCATTAGTAGGGGGTATGATAGGCGGCTTGCTAATGGGCCTCGACTGGCTGCTGGGCCATGTCCTTCCAGAAGCCCCGAGGGCCGCCCTCGTGGTGGTGGCGTGGGCTATCGCCACCGGCGGCCTGCACCTGGACGGGCTGGCGGATACCGCCGATGGCCTCATGGCGGCCGGCGACCGCAGGCGGCGTCTGGAGGCTATGGCCGACCCGCGGGTGGGGGCTTTTGGCGCTTTGGCGGTGGCAGGTCTCCTCCTTCTTAAGTGGTCGGCCCTAAGCCCCCTTCCGGGGCGCCTGCGCATGGGCGCCCTGGCGCTAGCACCAGCCTTGAGTAGGGCGGCGGCCCTCCTACCCATGGCCATCATCCCCCCTGCCCGCTCTGCAGGGATGGGCGCAGAAGTCATGCGCCGTGTGGGGCTCGGCTCCGCCCTTTGGGTCAACGCTGGGGCAGCGGCCATAGCCCTTGCCCCTTTCTTCCCAGCCGGCCCCTCTCTGGCCGTATCAGCTGTTCTTGCAGCGCTGGGGGTGGCCTTCCTGGCCTACAGGCGCCTGGGGGGAGTGACGGGCGACGTGCTAGGGGCAGCCATAGAGCTAGGGGAAGCGGTCGTATTGCTCCTATGCGCCTCCTCCGTCGATAGAAGGTGGCTACTATGACGCTGACGATGATCACAGGGGGTGCACGCAGCGGTAAATCGGCCTATGGTGTGGCCCTAGCCCAGACCCTAGCCAGGGGGCGCCCGGTCTTCTTTGTGGCCACCGCCCAGCCCCTGGACGAGGAGATGGCCCAGCGCATTCGCCGCCACCGGCAGTTGCGCCCTCCTGAGTGGGTCACCATTGAGGAGCCCCTGCACCCCGCCCAGGCCATTGAATCCCGCGTCCCTTCCGGGGCGGTGGTGGTGCTGGACTGTCTCACCACGTGGCTGGGCAACCTTTTCCATCACCAGCTAGGGGAGACAGGGCCCCACAGCTCAAGGCAGGCGGAGGAGCTGCGCCGACTGGCCCTAGCGGAGACCGATGCCCTGTGTCGGCTCCCATATTCCCGCGCCCTAGACCTGGTGGTGATTACCAATGAGGTGGGCCTTGGCCTGGTGCCCGAGTCTCCCCTGGCCCGCCTATACCGCGACCTCCTAGGAGAGGTGAACCAGGTGCTGGCACGTCAGGCCGACCGTCTGGTGCTGATGGTGGCGGGCATCCCCCTAGCGGTGAAGAACAACCCCTGAGGCCTACACGCTAGGGACCACCCTCTAAACGCGCCAGTGGTTTGACCTATGCCTCGCCCCCCTTAGGGTAACCCCGCCCTTGTGAGGGCAAAAAAATTTGGAGCGGAAGACGGGATTCGAACCCGCGACCTCCTCCTTGGCAAGGAGGCGCGCTACCGCTGCGCCACTTCCGCTCCTGACCTGGTGCCGAGGGCGGGATTTGAACCCGCACGCCCTTGCGGGCACCGCCCCCTCAAGGCGGCGCGTCTGCCTATTCCGCCACCTCGGCACGGGCGGCCAATTACTAAGATAGCGTCCTTGGCCAACATGTCAATCCCCAGGGGGCCACAGCTGAGGTGGCCTCGCCACTACCCAGGGCCAGAGAGGCCCCCGGCTCGCTAGGGGGGAGATGGACGGCGCCTGGCCACCAAATCTAGAATAGAACCCGAGGGGAGTCGCCAAGGGCAAAACTCCCCGTTCACGCCAGGGGCGACACCGCCTCATGATGTGCCATCTGCCTGGTGGCCCAAGAGGAGGGGTGCCGGAGCGGCTGAACGGGGCGGTCTCGAAAACCGCTAGGGGCCCCGTGCCCCTCGTGGGTTCGAATCCCACCCCCTCCGCCACGAGAGGCAGGGGCTTGCACACCGGAGGGGTGCCGGAGCGGCTGAACGGGCGCGCCTGGAGAGCGCGTGTGCCTCACCATGGGCACCGTGGGTTCGAATCCCACCCCCTCCGCCACAACATAAGACCCCATAGCCGCTAAAGCCGCTAACGCTTAAAGGGGCAGACAGGGAAGGGTCAAGAGGGATTCCTGGATAGGTTAATTTTGGCTCCCCGGGCAGGACTCGAACCTGCAACCTGGCGGTTAACAGCCGCCCGCTCTACCATTGAGCTACCGGGGAGCACATACGATGCTGGCTGCGGAGCCAGGATTCGAACCTGGACCAAGGGATCCAAAGTCCCCTGTGCTACCGTTACACCACTCCGCAGCCCGAATTCAGCATATCCCCTCTTGGTGCCGGAGGCCGGACTCGAACCGGCACGAGGGCGACCCCTCAGCAGATTTTGAGTCTGCCGCGTCTACCTGTTCCGCCACTCCGGCCTCGCCGTCTTTTATTATAGCCCGCATCCTCCACTGGGCAAGGACGGGCCTTGACAGGGAGACGGCAGGGCCTTAGCCTCCCCTCTTGGCGACGACCTGCTGGAGGACGCTATGCCCAAGATCCGCAAGCACATCGATATCGAGGCACCACCAGCACGGGTCTTTGCCGAGGTGGCAGACCCGGCTAGGCAGGTGGAGTGGGCCCTACCCTGGCGGGAGGCAGAGCTGCTGGAAGGCGACGGCATCAGCCAAGGCAGCGTCCAACGGTGGCTTTTCAAGGTGGGGCCCCGCTCCTACCTCCTGGAGACGGTGGTGAGCGAGTCCCGCCAGAACGAGACCTACGCCCGCCAAGTCCGGGAAGGGGGGCTGGCGTTACGGGAGCGGTTCTTCATCCTCCCCCAGTCGGGGGATGTCACCAGGCTGGAGTGGGTGGTGGAGTATGAGCCCCCCATGGGCATGCTGGGCCGCGTCCTGGATGCCCTCCTCCTCCACCGCGTCTTCCAAAACGACATGGAGACCTCCCTGGAGCGGCTGAAGCGACGACTAGAGGCCTAGCCCCTGGGCAGGCCTAGGCCCCGCAGGGCGATGAGGTCCCGTTGCACCTCCGAGGTGCCCGCCCCGATGGTCTCCTGCACTGCCGAGAGGTAGCCGTGGGCCACCGCCCCCGACCATACCGCCCACGGCGACCCCTCCCTGAGGGCTCCATAGGGCCCCAGAAGCCCCACCGCCACCTGGTAAAGCCTCTGGGCCAGCTCGGAGTTGAAGAGCTTGACCATGGCCGCCTTCGCCCGAAAGTCCTCCCCCCGTCCATAGGCGTCGACAGCCCTGTACAGGAGGAGCCTAGCTACCTCGAAGCCGATGGCCAGGTCGGCCAGCCGCTGGCGGGCCAGGGCCCGCAGGGGGCCCAGATGGCGCCCTCTGGCCCACCGCAGCAGCCCCTGAAACAGGCGCCAGTGCAGAAAGACGCGGTAGACGGTGATGCGCTCTACCCCTAGGGCGGAGGTGAGGATCTGCCATCCCTTGTTCTCCTCCCCTAGGCAGGCCTGCCTGGACACCTCCACCCCATCGAAGATCACCTCGTTGAACCAGTGAAGGCCCAGGAGGTTATACAGGGGGCGCACAGTGACCCCTGGTACGCGCATGGGCACCAGGAGGAGGGAGATGCCCCGGTGCTTGGGGGCCTCAGGGTCGGTCCTGGCCACCAGAAGGCAATAGTCGGCATCCTCCGCCCCGCTGGTGTATACCTTGCGCCCGTAGATTCGGTAGACATCGCCGTGGGCCTCGGCGCGGGTCTGGGCGGAGGCCAGGTCAGAGCCGGCCTCCGGCTCCGTATACCCCAGGCACCATACCTCTTCACCACGAGCCATAGCCGGCAGGTGCCGCCTTTTCTGCTCCTCACTGCCAAAGGCCATGATCATGGGGGCGATGATGGTGCGACCTAGGGCATCGCTGGCAGGCGCCCCGTGGAGGGCCATCTCCTCCTCCACCAAGAACTGGTCCAGGACGGGACGCCCCTGGCCTCCATACTCGGGGGGCCAGCTGACAGCCAGCCACCCCCGCTCCCCCATCTTGCGCTCCAAATCCCTATGATGGAGATAGCCAGGGGGGACAGGGACCGGGTCAGTGTCGTGGCTGGCCCCCGTCTCCTGGGCCAGCCAGCGGCATACCTCCTCCTTGAGGGCCTGCTGGGCCGGACTCAGACGAAAGTCCATCGCCCCCAGTTTACTACCTTTTAACATCCCTGTAACCTCTTTCTCTTGACCCCACACCCCCTTTGAGCTTCAATTGTGAATTGAAGGGACGCATAGCAGAAATAGAAGACGTCAATATCAGTCCGATGAGAGATAAGGGGGTGTTATGTGGTCGTTGCAGATATGTGGTGCTGGGCGGGCGGGGGATGGTACCAACACCTCCGTCCAGTTGTTAGGCCAGGCCCTGAAGGATGTGGGGGCCTGGGTCTTCATCTGGCGGGATGAGGTTTATTCCAACATCCAGACGCGGGACAGCGCCTTCGGCATGCGGGCCGCCGACGCCCCCATATATGGGCCTGACGACTTGTTCGATGCGCTAATAGCCTTCGACGCCGGGGCGCTGGAGGACTGGACCCACGAGGGCAGGGTGCCACCCGTGGAGCGACTGCGGGCAGGCGGGGTCCTTATCTATGACTCGTCGGCCAGGCTGGAGTATCCCAACACCGGCCACGAGATACGGGAAGATTTAGTGGCCCACCTGCGGGAGGCCAAGGCCCTGCGCGTCTTCGGTGCCCCCTTCGGCCAGATGGCCAAGGACCAGCTCAAGAACTATATCGTGCGCAGCACCATCGCCGTGGGCGCCCTGGCTTATCTCATGTCCATACCCCTCTCCGTGCTGGAGGGGCGGTTCCAGCGCCTTTTCCGAGATGAGCTCCTGACCATAAACCTGGAGGCCCTAGCTCTTGGGTACCGCTACGCTCAGGAGCATGGCTGGCATGCGCCGGACCTGGCCCTGCCCGTGGGAACCCTCAAGGCCGGAGAACGCCAGCTCATCATGGGCAATGAGGCAGTGGCCCTAGGCTCCATCGTCGCGGGGTGCCGCTTCTTCGCGGGGTACCCCATCACCCCTGCCTCGGAGGTCTTGGAGTATATGGCCGAGAAGCTCCCCCAGCTCGGGGGGGTGGTGGTGCAGGCCGACAGCGAGATGGCTGCTGTCCACCACGTCATCGGCGCCAGCATCGCTGGCTGCCGCGCCATGACCGCCACCGCCGGCCCTGGCTTCTCCCTGATGCAGGAGGCCATATCGGCCGCTGGCATGACGGAGACGCCCGTAGTCATCGTCGTGTCCCAGAGAGGAGGGCCGGCCACCGGCCTCCCCACCAAGGTGGGGCAGGAGGACCTCAACGAGACCATCTTCGGTGGCCATGGCGACTTTGCCCGCATCGTCCTCTCCCCCACCGACCCGGAGGATGCTTTCTACCTCATGGGCACAGCCTTCAACCTGGCAGAGCGCTACCAGTGCCCAGTGTTCGTCATCTACGACCAGGTCTTCGCCCAGTCCTACTTCACTACGCCGCCCCTGGACCCCACCCGCTTCACCATCGACCGCGGCAAGCTCATCGCACCTTGGACAGGGCACTGGGGCAACGGAACCTACCGTCGATACCGGCTCACGCGGGATGGCATCTCCCCCAGGGCCATCCCGGGGACGCCGGGCATCACCACCATCTACTACAACAGCAACGAGCACAACGAAGAGGGATACATCACCGAGGAGATAGCCATGCGGCGGGCCATGGTGGAGAAGAGGGTGCAGAAGCGCATAGCCCTCATAAGGGGCGACCCAGAGCTACCTCCGCCGCGGGTGGTGGGCCACCCCGAGGCCAGCATCGGGCTTATAGGTTACGCCTCCACATGGGGGCCGGCAGTGGAGGTGGTGCAGCGGCTCCTGGCCCAAGGTCGCCCGGCCAAGCTCATGGCCCTGCGCACCCTCTGGCCCTTCCCCAGCCGCGAGGTGAGGAAGTTCGTGGAGTCCTGCCGCGTGGCGTACGTGGTGGAGCACTCGGCGGGAGCCCAGCTACGGGGCCTCGTGCAGAGGGAGGCCACAGGCCCCATGCCCCGTAAGCTCCGGTCCATCGTGCGCTACGATGGGCGGCCCATAACCCCAAGCTATATCATGGCAGCTATGGAGGAGAGGAAGGCATGACTATCGAGACCGTCGCCCGTCCCATAGGTCAGGCCGACATCACCGGCCCCGGTGCGTGGTGGTGTAGCGGTTGCGGCGACTTCGGCGTCACCGCCGCCTTTAAAGAGGTGCTCCTTGAGGTGGTCAATCAACTGGGCATCCCTCTGGAGAGGGTGTTCGTGGTCTCGGGCATAGGCTGCTCCAGCAAGGAGCCGGAGATGCTGCGGGTCAACGCCTATCATGGCCAGCATGGGCGCTCCATCCCCGTGGCCATGGGCCTGGCCCTGGCCAACCCGCAGCTGGTCATCGTGGACTTCGGTGGCGATGGCGACACCTATGGCATCGGCATGGAGCACTTCATTCACGCCTGCATCAAGAACGTCAACATGACTTTGGTGGTCATGAACAACCAGGTCTATGGGCTCACCAAGGGACAGGCCTCCCCCACCGGCCACCTGGGCCTTAAGACCAGCTCCACCCCGTATGGCAAGGCCATCCGCCCCGTTAACCCCCTCAAGCTGGCCATCGCTGCGGGGGCCGCCTTCGTGGCGCGGGGCGTCTCCTGGAGGAAGAAGGAGCTGGCCCAACTCATGCGCCAGGCCATCCTCACCAAGGGGTTCGCCCTGGTAGACGTCTTCTCCCCATGCGTCACTTACCACCGGGAGCCGGGCTACCGGGGCAGCGGGGCCATCGTCGACTGGTACCGCCTCAACTACGTGCTGGACATCAAAGAGGCATGGGAACGCATGCGGGACCAGGTGTTCACCGAGGAGGAGAGGAAGCGCCTCCCCGCCGACTACGACCCCACGGACCCGGAGGCTGCCCTCATGGCCCTACGTCTCATCGAGGCCGCAGCCAAGATGGGTCGCGAGGTGACGGGCCTCCTCCTCATCGATGAGTCGGCCCCCACCATGGCGGAGGCCCTGGGCATCCCAGCTGAGCGGCCTCCCGCCCTGGCCGACATATCCGTGGAGGCCAACCTGGCTACCTATCGCCAGTGGCTGCAAGAGCTCACCTGATGGCCAGCCCGTGATACCATGGGCCCTGGGCCCATGGTGCAGGGTTCCTTCGACCTGGTGGTCATTGGCGGCGGGGTGGCCGGCTATACGGCGGCCATCTCTGCCATCCGTCACGGCCTACGCCCTCTGCTGGTGGAGGAAGGGGAGGTGGGGGGCGTCTGCCTCCACCGGGGATGCATACCCACCAAGGCCCTGTTGGAGGGGGCTAGCGCCCTTGCCGCCGCCCAACGCTGGGGATTCCTCTGCGAGCCACCCAACGCGATATGGGACCGACTCCAACAGGCCAAGGAGCGGGCGGTGGCCCAGGCCCACCGCGACCTCCTGCGCCTGCTGGAGAAGCACCGCGTGCCCGTGGCCAGAGCCAGGGCCCGCCTGCTGGGGCCAAAGCGCGTGGCCCTTAGCGACGGGCGCCAAGTGGAGGCGAGATGGGTCGTTCTGGCCACTGGATCCCGACCGCGTCAGCTCCCAGGCCTCCCCATCGATGGGCGCCGTATCCTCACCAGCGACCACCTTTTATCCCTCCCCTCGCCCCCCTCTGATCTCCTCATCGTCGGAGGTGGGGCGGTGGGGCTGGAGTTCGCCTCTCTCTTCCTAGAACTGGGGGTACGGGTGACGTTGGTGGAGGTCATGCCCCGTCTCCTGCCATCGGAGGACGAAGAGGTCTCCCAGGGACTCAGACGGGCCTTAGAGCGAAGGGGCGCCCAGGTCTTCACGGAGGCCAACCTGGTGCCAGAGGCCACCATCCTAGAGGAGGGGGTGGAGGTAACGGTGGAGGTAAAGGGGGAGCCACGGCGCCTAAAGGTGAGCCATGTCTTGGTGGCTGTGGGGCGCGTGGGCAACGTGGAGGACCTGGGCCTGGAGTCCACTGCTGTGCAGGTGAAGGGGGGCTTCATAGCCGTGGACGATGGGCTACGCACAGCCCAGGGAGACGTCTACGCCATCGGCGATGTGGCAGGGGCCCCCCTGCTGGCCCATAAGGCGGCAGCAGAGGCGGCGGCAGCTGTAGCTGATATGGTGGGTCTTCATCAAAAGCCTTTGGACCGCCGCTGCATCCCCCGCGTGGTCTACACGCGCCCCCAGGTGGCTGCTGTGGGCCTCACTGTGGAGGAGGCCGTCCGCACCGGTCTGCACGTGCGCGCCAGGCGCCTCTCGTTGCGTATCAACGCCATGGCCGCCCTGCGCGGGGGGCAGGAGGGGTTCATAAAGCTGGTGTACGATGCCGACACAGGGCAGGTGTTGGGGGTGCATACCCTGGGCCCCCAGGCAGAGGAGCTCATCGGCGAGGCCGCCCTGGCCATGGAGGCAGGCATCCATGTCCAGCAGTGGGCCCAGGTGGTCCATCCCCATCCCTCCATCGCCGAGACCCTGGGCGAGGTGGTGCGCATGGCCCACGGCTCCAGCATCCTCCTGTGAGAAGACCATGCAGGTACGCCCCGAAAGGAAGCCGCCTTGGTTCAAGGTGCAGGCCACCATGGGCCCCCCGTTCCTGCACCTCAAGGCACTGATGCGGGACCTGGGGCTGCACACGGTGTGTGAAGAGGCGCGTTGCCCCAACATCTTCCAGTGCTGGAGCGAAGGAACAGCCACCTTCATGATCCTGGGCGACGTGTGCACCAGGCGGTGTTCCTTCTGCGCCGTGGCCCATGGCCGGCCACGGGCCCTGGACCTGCTGGAAGCCAAGCGGGTGGCGGAGGCCGCCCGCCGCTTAGGTCTCCAACATGTGGTTATCACCTCCGTCGCCCGCGACGACCTTCCCGATGGCGGGGCCTCCGCCTTCGCCGCCTGCATTGAGGAGTGCCGCGCCCTGGTGCCAGGATGCCAGGTAGAAGTGCTGATCCCGGACTTCCAGGGCTCTCGGGAGGCTTTGGCCACAGTGGTCAAGGCCAGGCCCCACGTCCTAGGCCATAACGTGGAGACGGTTCCCCGCCTTTACGCCCGCGTACGCCCTGGGGCCCGGTACGAACGCTCCCTCGAGCTGTTACGGCAGGCCAAGGCCATGGCCCCCGACCTGATCACCAAGTCCGGCCTCATGGTGGGCCTGGGGGAGACGTGGCCGGAGCTGCGCCAGGTCCTGCATGAGCTGCGACAGGCAGGGGTGGACATCGTCACCATTGGCCAATACCTGCGTCCCACCCTCCACCATCGGCACCTGCCGGTGTCCCGGTATTACACCCCGGAAGAGTTCGAGGCCCTTCGTCAGGAGGCCCTTTCCATGGGCTTTGCCGCTGCCGCATGCGGCCCCTTGGTGCGCTCATCCTACCGTGCCCACCGCCTGACCCAAGAGGTCATGGCCTCCCGGCCCCCGTCAGGCAGCGCCGCATGAAGGCCGCCAAGCGGGCAGCCACGGGGGCAAACCCTAACGCCCAGAAGTGGTCGGCCCCAGGCACCACCACCAGCTCACACCTCTCCCCCAGCTCCCGCGCCCACTCCTCCAGCGCCCGGGGAGGAGCAAAGGGGTCCCTCTCCCCCCCAACGATGAAGACAGGCGCGCCTAGGGCTACCAGGGATGCCACGTCCACCATGCCTACCGGTGGGGCGATAAGGGCCAGGGCCTTCAGTCCCTGGAGGCGGGGGGCGGCCGCCGCCGCCACCGCCGCTCCGAAGGAATAGCCGGCAAGCGCCAGCGGCGCCCCCTCCGCCAGGCGCTGGGCCACATCTGCCGCCGCCAGCACGTCCTCTTGCTCCCCCACCCCCTGTTGATGAAGGCCACCGCTGCGCCCTGTCCCGCGAAAGTTGAAGCGCAGGGCCACCATCCCCGCCCCCGCCAAGGCCTGGCAGGTGACCACCACTACATGGTTGTCCATATCCCCTCCATATAGGGGGTGTGGATGGCAGACTACCACCGTCCCCAGGGGCCGGCCCTGCGGGACGTGCGCTATACCCTCTAAGGTGATGTCGCCGCACGGGATGGCTACCGCCCGCTCTTCCACAGGACTCCCTCAAGGGGCAGTAGCGCCCGACTGCAAGAGCTGACGCTTCCTCGCCAAAGACTCCAGGGTGTGTAGGTAGGACTGCAGGAAGAGCTCCACCCCCTGGGCCTCCAGGCGAACGGCCACCTCTTCCAGATCCACACCTAGGGAGCGCAGACGCTCTACCACCGCCCGCGCTTGCTGGACGCCCTGTGTGAGGGTGACCTCCGCTCGGCCATGGTGGCAGAAGGCCTCCAGGGTTACTTGGGGGACGGTGTTAACGGTATGAGGGCCGATGAGCCCCTCCACATACATCACGTCCGAGTAGCGGGGATTCTTGGTGCTGGTACTGGCCCAAAGGAGCCTCTGGGGGCTGGCCCCCATCTCGGCCAACCTGCAGAACCGAGGGTGCGAGACGATGGCCAGGAAGCGCTGATAGGCCATCTTGGCGTTGACGATGCCCGCTTGCCCCAGTAAGGTGTCTACCTCCGGACCCAACTCCCCACGGCGGGCCTCCAGCTCCTGGTCCACCAGGGTGTCCACCCGGCTGACGAAGAAGCTGGCCACTGAGGCCACCCGGTGGAGGGGCTCGCCGGAGGCCAGGCGGGCCTCCTGCGCCCGGATGTAGGCCCAGGCCACCTCCTCATAGCGGGCGACACTGAAAAGGAGGGTGACGTTGATGTTGATCCCCTGCCGCAGGCACTGCTCCACCGCCAATAGCCCCTCGCGGGTGCCTGGGATCTTGATCATCACGTTGGGGCGGTCAATGCGCTGCCACAGGGACTCCACAGCGGCCACGGTGCCCTTAGCATCATAGGCCAGGGCCGGCGACACCTCCACAGAGACGTATCCGTCCTCACCTTGGGAAGCCTCGTACACCGGCCTGAGGACGTCCGCCGCCCAGCGCACATCGTGCACCACCAACTCAGTGTATATCTCCTCGTCTGTCAGCCCTTGCGAGGCCAGGGCTTCTATCTGGCGGTCATAATGGTGGCCTTCGCTTATGGCCTTGTCGAAGATGGTGGGGTTGGTGGTGACGCCACGGATACCATAGTCCCTCACCAGACGTTCCAGCTCCCCACTCTCCAGCAGGCCCCGATGGATGTTGTCGTACCACAGGCTCTGGCCCAGACGACGCAGCACCTCGCCAGGGTTCATCATGAGCCCACCCTCCCCCGCTGGCACGATGCCTCTTCAAGCGCTATAACCTTGGCCAGGCGGCGGCGGTACCGCTCGTCCTCACTGAAACGGGCGCTAACGAAGGCCCGCACCAGCTCCACAGCCAAGGCGGGCCCCACCACGCGCGACCCCAGACAGAGGACGTTCATGTCATCGTGCTCCACGCCTTGGCGGGCGGAGTAGATGTCGTGGCAGACGGCGGCCCGGATGCCCCGTAGCTTGTTGGCAGCGATGCTGGCCCCCACGCCGCTGCCGCAGATGACGATGCCCCGCTCCGCCTCCCCCCGCTGTATGGCCTCCCCCACCGCCCGCGCATAATCAGGATAGTCCACCGACTCGTTGGAAAAGGTCCCCAGGTCGAGGACGTGGTGTCCCTCCCTCTGCAGCTCGTCCACTATGATCTGCTTGAGATGAAAGCCAGCGTGATCAGCTGCTACCGCTATCCGCATGGCCCCCCTCCATCCCCTCCTAGCTTAACCGTCAACACCCCCATTGGCAAGAGGTATCCATTCATGAGATGATGCGCCTTACCTGTTATGCCATATGCCAAGGCAGGGAGGGCGAGGACAAGACCCCAGGCCCACCCCCCCAGGACGTCGCTAGGCCAGTGGACGCCCAACCACACGTTGGGAGGGCCCGATAGGGGGATGAGGAGGGCGGACCACACCACGGTCACACCCCTCACCAGCCCCGGCCACATACCTCCTATGGCCAGGCCCAAGAGATAGATATAAAGGGCGGTGGGGCTCATGACGTGGCCTGCGGGGAAGCTGGGGCTCGTGTAGGAGGCCCGCAGCTCGGCCAGGGGAGGGCCTGGCCGGGGCCTGTCCACCCCCTCCTTCAGACCCCACTGCAGGAGGGGCAGGGCCATGAGCAGGCACAGTAGGGCGATGGCCTGCCGCTTCCGCCCCATGATGGCTAACGCCGCCACCATCACCCCGCCTGTGGCCAACACCACCTGGGTGGTGGTTATGGTCCTTATAACCTCAGAGGCCAGCTGGCCGGGCAAGGGCTGACGTTGGAGCCAGCGCAACACCGCCCCATCGCCGGGAAGGGGAGTGATGCGGGCAGCCAGCACCGTCAGCGCCAGGGCCATCCCCAGGCCCACGGCCCAGACGACCCCAAGGAAGGCGAGATACCTACCCCTCAACGCAGGCCCGCCAGAAGGGCACCGATAGCTTCCACCACCAGGGAGGCCAGAGCGCGGCGCCTCTCCTCGGCATCCTCCTGAGGTGGACGCCGCATGAGAGAGTCTAAAAAGGCCCCCAAGATGAGGGAGATGATCTGGCGCGATAGACGGGCAGGGTCGGCATCGCCCAGCTCTCCCCGCTCCTGGAACCTACCCAGGACGACGCTGAGGGCCCTCTCCCATCTGTCCACCAGGCGCCGATACTGGTCGCCCATGGCCTCGTCCCCGGCCAACCCTTCGAGGACGATGAGGCGGAGAAAATCGCGGTGGCTATCCATGATCTCCACCGCCCGCCGGGCCATGATGGCCAAACACTCCCTCAAGGATGCCGTGGGTGCTAACTGCTCCAGGTTCTGCAGATGGCTTATGAACCCCTTCTCCTCCACCAGGGCCTCCAGAAGCTCCCTTTTGGAGGAGAAGTGATAGTAGATGGCGGCGTCGGTGATGCCCACGTGGCGGGCGATGTCCCTTACGGTGGTACGCGTGAACCCCCTCTGGGAGAAAAGGCGTAATGAGGCCTCCAGGATCTGCCTACGGGTGGCAGAGCCGCCCCTGTCAGCTCGTCCTTGCTCCCCCACCGCGCAACGCCCTCAGCCGTATACCGCCCTACGATAAGTATGTAGGCGCACCCCCTATCAAGTCAAACGAGGCCGGGAGCGGAGCATATCCCGTGTCGCCTCCAGGGCCTGACGGAACACCCCCTCCCTGCCTTCACGGGTGACCAGGTAGAGGCGGACGTCCGGCCGCCCCTTGATGGCATCGGCAAATGGATGGGACGTCAACATCACCGTCCCCAGCACAGGATGCCCTCCCTGCAGGACAGAGAGGATAGCCTGCCGAAAGAGGGGGGACAGGAGCTCCATTTTGCCGATTTCGTCCACCACCACCAGATGCCCTTGGCGGGCCGCCTCCAGCACAGCAGCGACACCAACTTCCTCAAGGGCCTCCAGGGCCACCCCATAACGAGAGACGCGGCGGGGGCCCTTCAAGTCCACCGAAGCCAATAGGGCCTCCCGCCCGTCCAGGGTCACCAAGCGAAAACCCCAACGCTTGCCGGCGCGACGCACCTCCTCCGTGTAAAAGCCGCCCGCTGGCACCCCCAGGGCCTCCACCACCCTCATGACGATGGTGGTCTTGCCGCATCCTGGGGGGCCAGTGAGGAGGACAGCAGGCATCAGTGGTGCGACATACCCCCCTCCTGGCCCTGGACTAGGGCGCGCACGGGCACGGTGATGGACACGGTGCCTGCCTTCTCGAATCGCAGCTCCAAGTTGACCTTATCGCCAGGGCGCAGCTCCCGTCGCATCTCCATCAGCATAATGTGGAGGCCGCCCGGGTGGAGAGCAGCCCAGGACCCCGCCCGCACCGGTATGCCCTGCACCGGCTCCATAGCCATCTGATCGCCGCGCATGACGGTGGTATGGAGCTCCGCGCGGGCTACATCGGTGCTGGCTGCTACCAGCATATCGTCGGCATCCCCGGTGTTGCGGATGGCCAAGTATACTGCCCCTTGTTTTAGCGCCACCCTAGCCCAGGGGTCATATATCTCCAAGGGGCCTACCTTGGCCACCGGCTCCAACCCCCCACCACCGCAAGCGCCCAGCATCATAGCTACGGCCAGAAATAGGCCTATGATTATACCTCTCTTCACGAGCGTGCCCCCTATCATCATCGAGTGGCGTCCCGACACCTGCTGCCTGCACACCCTCATGGCGGCACCTCCACCATCGTACGAATGTCGTGCAGAAACGTGTCCACGCTCACACCAAAGGGGTAGATGACACGGGCTAGGTTATCCTTCCCGTAGGCGATGACGAAGCCTATATGGTTAACGCTGTAGCCCCCCTCCTTTAGGGGCACCTTCTCGGGGGGGCTCCAGCGAGCGCCGAGGGCCCGCCGGCCTGCCTCATTGATCTCCTCCAGGGTGCCTGTCAGCCCGATGAAGGAAGGGCTAAACAGGTCCAGCCACTGACGCAGCCTCTCCGGCGTATCCCTCTCTGGGTCCACAGTGACCATCACCACCTTGACCTGATTCCGCACCTTCTCCGGGAGCTTGCGGAGGGCGGAGGCGATGTTGGCCATATGGGCCGGGCAGACATCCGGGCAATGTGTGTAACCGAAGTAGAGAAAGGTCACGTAGCCTTGAGTCTCCTCCTTAAAGGAGAAGGGGCGGCCAGAGGTGTCGGCGAGAGTGAAATCAGGCTTGGGCCACGGCTCCGCCAACATGGCGCCCAGGAAGGGGCGCTTGGAGAGAGGGGTGCCGTCGATGATGACCTCGGAGGAGGGCTTCCCCCCGCCGCAAGAGGCCAGGGCCAAGGACACGGCCAGGGCTATGCTTGCCCATACAAGCCGCCGCCTCTTCTCACTCCTCACCGCTCCCGAAACCAGCCATCTATGGTGACATTTCACAGCAAAAAACCCTCCAATCCCTACTCCAGCCTAAACACGCCGCGCCGTACAGACAAGGGTATTTACGAAGCAGCCAAAAGGGCCCCACGCATGGTCACTACCACCGCCCAATGGAAGCCCACGGGGGCCGATAGCCCACCCGTCCGCAGCCGGAGGATGCTCAGCACGAGGGAGCCCGCAGCCACCCCTATCAAGGCAGCCAATTGGGCCAGCCAGAACAAGGCCGGGACATGGCCCACCGCTGTGGCCCTGATGGTGCGATAGTTGACGACCAGATGCCACAGGGCGAAGGCCAGGGAAACCCATGCCACCCCTCTCACCACCCCCCAGGATCTAATGGCGAGGGCCTGTAGGATGCCCCGAAACAGCAGCTCCTCGAACAGGGAGGTGGCCAAAGGCTGGCGCACCAAGGCCCAGAGGAGGAAAGGCCCCAGCCCCCTAGCTTCCTCCCCCTGATAGCCCACCTGGCCACCGGGGATACCGAGGGGGAATAGGAGATAGGCAGCCATGGGGGCAGCCAGCATGGCCCCCACGCCTACGCCCAGAAGCCCATGACGCCACCACCCCCTTTCCCCCAGGCCTATTTCGCCAAGACCGAGGCCTGCCACCCTGCGGGCCCAGGCCAAGGCAAGTCCCAGGAGGGCCAATTTCACGCCCACCAGAGCCCAGCCCTCATCCCCCATCGCACCTCCAGGGAGGGCTGATAAGGCGTTGCCCAGCACCACCAAAACCAGCCCCAAGGCCAACGCAGGCCAGGAGGGCTGGGCGGGGCTCTGGCCTTGCCAAAAGCCCTGCATTGCACCTCCTCCACGGGTGCCGATTATTATATAGGTTGACCTGCCAACGAAGACGGAAAGGGTGCAGTCCCATAGGAGGCGAGAGAGCATGGGCCCTCTGAGCAACCTGCGGGTTATCGAATGTGGCCACCTGGTTTCAGCGGCCTATGCCGCTAAACTCCTGGCCGATATGGGGGCAGAGGTCATCAAGGTGGAAGAGCCCCAGGGCGACCTCTCCCGTGCCTGCGGCCCCTTCCCCGGCGACGAACCCCATCCCGAAAAGAGCGGCCTCTACCTCTATCTCAACTGCAACAAGAAGGGCATCACCCTGGACCTCACCCATCAGCGCGGGCAGGAGCTGCTAAAACAGCTGGTGGCTCAGGCCGACGTCCTCATCCACAATTACCCGCCCCCGCAGATGGGCGCCCGCGGTCTAGACTATGCTTCCCTATCGCGTGTGAACCCGCGCCTCGTGATGGCCTCCATCTCTCCTTTCGGCCAGGAGGGGCCTTATAGGGATTACAAGGCCTACGACCTAAACGTCATGGCCGCCGGCGGGTGGGCCTGGATCAACGGCTGGCCCGGCCACCCCCACGAGCCCCCTCTGCGGGCCTACGGCTACCAAACGGAGTATCAGGCAGGCGTGACAGCAGCCATGGTGGTGATGGCCGCCCTCCTGGCCCGTCTGCGCACCGGCCGCGGCCAACACATCGATGTCTCGGGCCAGGAGGTGGTAGCCTCCATGCTGGAGATGACCTATGTCTTTTGGCCTTATATGCGCATGGTGGCCGTGCGCTGGGGAGAGCGCCCCATCCATCCGGTGGACTTCTTTCAGTGTAAGGATGGGGGCTGGATCTTCGTGCTGTGCGTTGAAGAGCACCAGTGGCAGAGCTTTGTAGAGCTGATGGGCAACCCGGAGTGGGCCAAATGGGAGGTGTTCGGCAACCGCCTCCTGCGGGCCCAGAACTACGATGCCCTCCGCCCCCTGCTGGAGCAGGAGGTGCGCAAATGGACGGTTGACGAGCTGTACAGGGCGGCCAACGAGCGCAAGATCCCCTTCGCTCCCGCCTCCACCATGGGCGACCTTCTGCGCTCAGACCACCTGCGGGCACGGGGCTTCTTTGTGACCATCGACCATCCAGTGGCCGGGCGGTATGAGTATGCCGGCGCACCTTATAAGTTCAGCCGCACTCCCTGGGAGCTGCGGAGCCCAGCACCCACGCTAGGCCAGCACAATGAGGAGGTGCTGCAGGGCCTCTTAGGCCTAAGCGAGACAGAGATAGACTCCCTGAGGCAGGAAGGTATCATCTCATAAGGAGGTAAGGCCATGGCAGAGCATGGCAAGGGCCCTTTGGCGGGCATCAGAATAGCGGACTTCAGTTGGGTTTGGGCGGGGCCCTTCTGCACCCTTCAACTGGCCCACTTGGGGGCGGAGGTCATCAGGGTGGAGTCCATGCGTCGGATCTGCGTCACCCGCATGCTCCCGCCCTGGGCGGAGGACCGGCGGGACCCCAACACCGCCGGGTACTTCAACCAGTATAACCAGGGCAAGCGCAGTATCCTTTTGGACCTGGCCAAGCCGGAGGGGGCCGATCTGGCCAAGCGCTTGGTGGCCATAAGCGATGTAGTGGTGGAGAACTTCTCGGCAGGGGTCATGGAGCGGTTTGGCCTTGGGTATGAAGAGCTGAGGAAGGTGAAGCCTGACATCATCATGATCAGCATGTCGGGCTATGGGCAGACGGGCCCCTTGCGCGACTACATCTCCTATGGCCCGGCCCAGGTGCCCATGGCTGGGTTCTCCACCCTGACCGGCTATCGGCATTGGGACCGGCCCATGCACCTAGGCCTCTCCTATGGCGACCCCAATGCCGGCCTGCACGCTGCCTTTGCCATCCTGGTGGCGTTGTGGCACCGCCACCACACAGGGGAAGGCCAGTACATCGACATGTCCCAGTGGGAGTCCACCATCGCCCTGGTGGGCGATGCCCTATTGGGCCAGCAGATGAACGGTCGCCAGCCCCCCCGCCTGGGCAACCGCGACCCCATCATGTCCCCCCATGGTATCTTCCGGTGCAAGCCCGCCGAGCCGGGGACCCTGCCCGAGGGGCTGTTGCCTGAGGACCGCTGGATAAGTATCGCCTGCCGCACCGATGAGGAGTGGCGAGCCCTCTGTCAGGTCATGGGGCGGCCGGAGCTGGCCAGCGACCCCCGCTTCGCCACCCTGGAGGCCCGCAAGGCCAACGAGGACCTATTGGAGCGCATTGTGGAGGAGTGGACCATCACCCAGGACCCATGGGAGGCCACCCGCAAGCTGCAGGAGGCAGGGGTGGCGGCCTTCCCGCCCCTATGCAATAAAGAGCTGGCCGAGGACCCCCACCTCAATGCGCGCGGCTACTTCGTGGAGAGAGAGCACCCAGTGGTGGGGGTACGCAAGCACGGCGGCATCCCATGGCGCATGAGCGATACCCCATGTGAAGTGTGGCGTGCAGCCCCCGTCATGGGCCAGGACAACGAGTATGTCTTCCGTCATCTCTTGGGCCTCAGCCAGGAGGAGATAGAGAGGCTCCAGCAGGCGCAGGTCATCTATTGAAGGCCTGCTTTATCCACGTGGCCAGCCGGGCACTGGAAGGCAAAGGAGCGACCCAGTGCGGCCGCTCCTTAGTGCTTAGCTCGGTATAAAAACGCCCTCCGGGTGACTTTCGCTTTTGGCTTCCCGCAGGCTGGCTTTGGGTTGCCCCGCTGCCTGCCCGCTTTCCGCCTCCAGCTACTCCGCCTCCCGGAGGGCACTTTCATATTGCCTCCCCGGGGCGGCGTTGTCAACATCTCCTTCGGACGTTTAATTGGCGTTGTCGGCGCGTAGAGACGGCAGGATAGCCAAATAATGTTCTATCTCACCTATAGACCGTTATTCGCTCCTGTTAAGCGAGGAGATGGTGTTTGACGATGGCGATGAAGGGGAGGTTGCGGTAACGCTGGCGGAAGTCGAGGCCGTAGCCCACCACGAACTCATCGGGTATCTCGAAGCCCACGTAGTGGAGGGGGATATCCACCAGACGGCGGGCCCGCTTGTCCAGGAGAGCACAGACCCGCAGGGAGGCGGGGCCCTTGGCCTCCAGGTGGTCCAGGACCTTCCTCAGGGTTATGCCCGTATCCACGATGTCCTCCACCAGAAGGACATGGCGGCCGCGCACGTCCTCGTCCAGGTCCTTGAGGATGCGCACGGCCCCTCCCTGGCCGTATGAGGAGATGGCCAGGAAGTCCACGGTGATGGGGATGGTGAGCTGACGCATGAGGTCAGCCATGAAGCAGATAACTCCCCTTAGCACCCCCACCAGGACGGGCTCCAGGTGGCGATAGTCCTCCTCAATGGCCTTAGCCAGCTCCGCCACCCGCTCCTGCAGCTTCTGGGGGGGTATGAGCACCCGGTCCAGCTCCGGCATATCGTCGGGCCCCAGGGGGCCATAGCCGTACTTGGCCAAGAGGCGGAAGACGTCGCGCCTCTTCAGGAGCTTCACCCTGACCTGGGGATAGAGCTGGCGAAGGAGGCGCACCTTACGGTTCTTCTCAGTATTTAGGCCGCCACGCAGGGTGGTCACCTCCACGTAGAGGTCCAAGTCGGGCAGGTAGAAGTCGGGGGTAAAAGCCTCCACCACCCTATCGCCCTCCCAACGCAGTGGGAAGGAGTGGGGCTCATACTCCCAGCGGATGCCGTAAAAGTCCAGGATGCGGGCCAGCTCCGCTTCAGCGGGATGGGCGAAGGGATCAGGTGGCCTGGCGTCCTGCCCCTTCGCTCTCTGGGCTTTCTTGGCCATCCCTTCCGCTTTAGCGACTCTTCCCTTTTACATTTTACGCCCAACGGAGGGCCGAGACCATAACCTGTGGTTGCCTCTCCATGAGCGGTGGGATATCATGCGGAGGAGCCACCATGCCGGTGCTCACGGTAGGGGACCTGCGCCTGTACTACGAGGTGCATGGGCAGGGGCCGTGGCTTGTCTTAGCCCACGGGGCGGCAGGGAATCACCTCTCCTGGTGGCAGCAGGTGCCCGTGTTCGCCAAGCGGTACCGATGCGTCATCTTCGACCACCGCGGGTTCGGGCTCTCGCGCAACGGCGAAGGGGAGGTGGAGCCGGCCCGCTTCGTGGACGACTTGGAGGCGCTGCTGGATCACCTAGGAGCCCAGGAGGTGCGGCTGGTGGGGCAGTCCATGGGGGGGCTCACCTGTATGGGCTTTGCCCTGCGCCATCCCGAAAGGGTGCGGGCCCTGGTCATGGCCAGCACCCTAGCAGGGATGCGGCGGCCAGCGTGGCGGGCGGCCAGTGAGGAGGTAAGGGCTTACACCTTGAGGCTGTGGGAGAGACGGCGCCAGGGCATTCGGCGCGCCCTCTCTCCGTCCTTCGCACGCGCCCATCCCCACCTGGCCTTTTTATATAGACAGATCGCCGCCCTCAACCCGCCCCGGCCGCCCGACCTGCCCCGCCGCTACCCCATCATCGCCCAGGACCCCGCAGACTTGGCACGGCTGGTGATGCCTGTCCTGTTCATCGTGGGGGAGGAGGACGACCTCTTCCCGCCACCCTTGGTGGAGGTGGGAGTGCAGCTCCTGCCCAACGCCCGTCTGCTGGTGGTGCCAGGTGCTGGCCACTCCGTCTACTACGAGAGGCCCGATGTGTTCAACAGGGCTGTCCTGGAATTCCTGGCGGAGGTGGACGGGACATGAGGCCTGTGCGGGTCTTCATCCTGGGCCTGGGCTCCATAGGCACAGCGGTGGCCCAGCTCATGCTAGAGGACACCCACTTTCAGGTATGCGGAGCAGCGGACACGGACGCGACAAAGGCCGGCCAAGACCTGGGCCTCCTTTTGGGCCGCGAGAACATGGGCATAGCGGTGGCAGGGCAGGCGGAGGAGGCACTAGCGGCTAGCGCTGCTGAGGTGGTGGTCCATGCTACAGGCTCCTATTTGCCCCAGGTGTACGATCAGCTTGCCCTGTGCATAGAGGCAGGAAAACACGTAGTATCCAGCTGCGAGGAGCTGGCCTACCCCTGGGCCCAATATCCACAACTAGCGCAGGAGCTGGACTCGCTGGCCAGGCGGCGGGGCGTGCGCGTCCTGGGCGCCGGCGTCAACCCGGGGATGGCCATGGACCTCCTCCCCATATTGGCGGCCGCCTCTACCCAAGGGGTGAGGGCCATCAGGGTGAGGCGCGTGGTGGACCTGGGGCAGCGCCGCCCCCAATTGCAGAGGAAGGCTGGGCTGGGCCTCTCGCCCCAGGAGTTCGCAGAGGCAAAAAGGGAGGGGAGGATCGGGCATGTGGGCCTGCGGGAGTCCGCCCACATGGTGGCCGAGGCCCTGGGGTGGGTCCTGCAGGACGTGCAAGAGACGCTCACGCCCGTCCTGGCCAATCGTTATGTGCGGTGCGGCCCCTTGCGCATCGCACCTGGCCAGGTGGTGGGCATCAGGCACGAGCTGGAGGCCAAGGCCCAAGGGCGTACCGTCCTACATATGGAGCTAATTATGATGGCCGAGCCGCCGGAGGCCATGGACGCCGTGGAGGTGGAGGCCACCCCAAGCCTGAGGTTGGTCGTCCCTGGCGGCCTCCATGGGGACGTGGCCACCGCATCCCTTCTGGCCCGCTGGGCCTGGGTGGTGGCCCGCTACCCTGGCCCCGTGGGCCTGCTGACGGTGCGCGACCTGCCACTGTGGCCACGCGAGATGGAGGAGAGGAAATGAGCATCGCCGAAGAGTATATACGCCTTCACCCACGCTCGGCCCAGCTCTATGAGGAGGCCAAAGTCCTCTTCCCCTCGGGCATCACCCACGATATACGTTATGTGCCTCCCTTCCCCATCTTCGTGGAGAGGGCAGAGAGGGGGCGCAAATGGGACGTGGACGGCCATGAGATGGTGGACCTGGTGATGGGACACGGCGCCCTCTTCCTGGGCCACGCCCATCCGGCCATCGCCCAGGCGGTGGCCACGCAAGTTCGCCTCGGCACCCACTACGGCGCCAGCCACCGCCTGGAGCTAGAGTGGGCGCAGTGGGTCAGAAGGCTCATACCCAGCGCTGAGATGGTTCGCTTCACCAGCTCCGGCACCGAGGCCACCCTCATGGCCATCCGGCTGGCGAGAGCCTACACTGGACGGGACAAGATAGTGAAGTTCGACTACCACTTCCACGGGTGGCACGACGCTGTGATGTCCGCCCGCTATGCCGAGGGGGCCCCCCTGGGCATCGCCGGCATTCCCCAGGACGTCCTGAGGCACACCATCAGCGTGCCCCAAGGCGACGCCCACGCCGTGGAGGAACAGCTTCGGCAGGGGGACGTAGCAGCCGTTATCCTGGAACCCACGGGCGCCTCCTGGGGCACCCTTCCCCTTGCCCCGTCCTTCCTGCAGGACCTGCGGGAGTTGACCCTTCGCTATGGCGTCCTCCTCATCTTCGACGAGGTGGTGACGGGTTTCCGAGTGAGCCCGGGAGGAGCCCAGGCCCGCTACGGAGTCCAGCCCGATCTCACCTGCCTGGCCAAGATCTTGGGCGGGGGCCTCCCCGGGGGCTGCGTGGCCGGGCGGGCCGATGTGCTGAGCGTCATGGCCTTCCGTGAGGACCCCCACTGGGACACGGGGCGGCGGGTCTTCCATCCTGGTACCTTCAACGCCAACCCCCTCTCGGCAGCAGCAGGGATCACCATGCTCTCCCTCATCGCCGATGGCCAGGCCCACGCCCGCGCCGATGCCCTCACGCGACGCCTCATCATGGCCATGAACGACATCTTGGCGCAGCAAAAGGTGGCCGGCTGCGTGTACGGCCTTAGCTCCTACTTCCACATCGTCCTAGGCAAGGAGTGCCCACGCCCCGAAGGCGACGTGGAGTGGCCCCTCACCGGACGCCTTCTTCCTCCACCTATGCCGCGGCGCCTGGGCCTGGCCCTTAAGCAGGCCATGATCAACCACGGGGTGGACCTCATGGGCCTCGGCGGGGGGTTCCTGTCCGCCGTCCACACTGAGGAGGACGTGGACGCCGTGCTGGAGGCCTTTGCCGCCTCCTTGCACGACATGCGCCGCGATGGCCTCCTCTGAGGGCTTGCCAGGTAGGCTATGATGGAGGCCGCCGCCCAGGGCGAAGGGCGCGTCATCGCATACACCAACGTGGGGCATGCCCTGGTGCACGCCTCTGAGGTGACCTATGGCGCCCTCCTTTTGCGTATGCAGGCCGATCTGGGGGCGACGGAGGCCTTCATGGGAGCGGTGGCCAGCGTCTTCGGCTGGGCCTTTGGGGCCACGGCCCTCCCCGCAGGATTCCTGGCCGACCGCTGGGGTCCGGCCAAGGTCCTGGCCTTCACCTTTGCCAGCGCCTGTGGCGCCTGCCTGTTGGTGGCCATGGCCGCCAGCCCCTGGATGCTGGCCCTGGGCATGGCCCTCCTGGGGCTGGCCACAGGGTTCTACCACCCGGCGGGCACCACCCTCATCGCCCAGGGAGTCCGCAGCAGGGGGCTGGCCATGGGGTATCATGGGGTGGCGGGAAACGTGGGCATGGGGCTGGCCCCGGCCATCGCCGGGGGGATAGCCACCTTGTGGACCTGGCGGGGGGCGTATGTGGCCTTGGCCGCCTCTGCCGCCGCCCTGGCCCTGTGGGCTTCCCGGCTGCGGGTGAGGCCCCTCGCCATGTGGCAGGAGGGGCGCCACCAAGCGGGCTTTGGCGCGCCCGTGGGCCGGCTCATGGTGGCCCTGCTGGCGGTGTATGTAGGCTCCATCCTCATGGGTATGGTGTACCGGGGATCCATGACCTTCCTGCCCGCCCACCTGCACGAGAAGGCCAGCGCCCGCTTCGCCGACTCCCTCACCACCCTTGTCCTCCTCATTGGGGCATTGGGGCAGTACGCGGGAGGGGCCCTCACCCGGAGGGTGCGCCTGGAGTGGCTGGCGCTCTGGGTGGTGGCCTGGGCCCTGCCCCCACTTGTCCTAGTGGGACTGCTGGGGGGAGGGCCGATGGTAGCGGTGGCGGGGGCCTTTATATTCCTGCACTTCGCTCATCAGCCCATCTTCAACACCCTCATAGCCGATTACTCGCCGCCGGCCCTAGTGGGCAGGAGCTTCGGCCTGGTCTATCTCGCTGCCTTTGGCCTCGGCGGCGCCGGAGGGATCATCGCCGGGGCAATGGTGGACCGGTGGGACACGGGAGCCGCCTTCATCGGCATGGCCGGCGTATGGGCCCTGGCCCTCTTGGCCACGGTGCCCCTCCCGTTCTTGGTAAAGCGGCAGACCCTGGCCCCGAAACTGGCCCATATCGAGCCCGACAACGCATAATGCATTAGGAGGTGCGCCTATGGAGTTTGAGCAGATCCTCTACGAGAAGCGGGACGACGGCATCGCTATCATAACCCTCAACCGGCCGGAGCGTATGAACGCCTTCACCCGTGTCATGCTGGACGAGTGGTACTCCGCCCTCCTGGATGCCCACCTGGACCAGGCCGTGCGGGTGGTGGTGGTCACAGGGGCCGGAAGGGCTTTCTGCGCCGGCGCCGACCTCTCCGGCGGCGCCATCGGCCTGCTGGACCCACAGCGCACCCTGGTGGAGAACCGCAACTTCCTGCGCGACACCGTCCAGCGGATACCGCGCCTGGTGGCCCAGATGGACAAGCCCTACATCGCTGCCGTCAATGGCCCTGCCATGGGGGCAGGCATGGACATGGCCTCCATGGCCGACATCCGCTTCGCCTCCACCACCGCCCGCTTTGGCATGACCTATGTGCGGGTGGGTCTCATCCCCGGCGACGGTGGATGCTGGTACCTCCCTCGCATCGTGGGCATGGCCAAGGCCCTGGAGCTCATCTGGACAGGCGATATCATCGACGCCGAGGAGGCGCTACGCATCGGCTATGTGAGCAAGGTGCTCCCTCCAGAGGAGCTGATGCCCTACACCCTGGATTTCGCCCGCCGCCTGGCGGAAGGGCCGGCGGTGGCCATCCAGCTGGCCAAGCGCCTGGCCTACCGCGCCCTCCACACTGACATCGATGAGGCCTTGGAGGCTGCCCAGCAGGCCATGGTCATCGCCCAGATGACGGAGGACGCCAGGGAAGGCCCCCGCGCCTTCATGGAGAAGAGGCCGCCCAAGTTCAAGGGCCGCTAGAGCCACCCGAAGAGGCCCCCAGGGCGGCCAGTTGGCGGCTGGCCGCCTCCATCTCCACCAGCACCGCCTCCGCATCCTTCCCATTCAGCAGGCGGGGGCGGGCATAGTCCTCGATGATATAAGGCAGGAACTCGACCTTCACCAGGTGGGGCCCATAAAAGGTGTAACGGCCGATGACACCTATGCGCGTCTCCAGGCTCCACATCTGGTCGAAGATGAAGTTGCCGTGGGCGTAGACGATGAGCTTGCCCTTGTAGAGCTCCACCGCCTGCACCCAGTGAGGGTGATTGCCCAACACCAGGTCCGCCCCCGCGTCCACCGCCAGGTGGGCTATCTCCTGCGGGTCGTCGGGGGCGATGCCCGGGGCCGGCTGGGGTAGGCGCACATACTCTGCCCCCCAGTGAAAGGCCACCACCAGCACGTCCACCTGCCCATCGGCCTCCCTTATGGCCTGGGCGATAGCCCGGCGGTCAAAATACTCTCCAACCCCGTTGAAGGCCAGGAAGCCAAAGGTGAGGCCCCGTACCTCCTTGACGGCCATGGTGCGGCGATCGGCCCAGGCGATGCCTGCGGCCTGGAGGTGGGCCACCGTCTCCGCCACCCCCTGGGGCCCATAGTCGCCGATGTGATTGTTCTCCAGGGTGGCCACATCCACCCCCATGGCTTGGAGCGCCGCTACCACCCCCGGGCGCCCACAGAAGACATAGCCTGAGTCGTGGTATGGACAGGAGGCGATGAGAGGGGCTTCCAAATTGACCACCGTCACGTCGGCTGCTGCTGTCACTTCCTTGACGTCCTCCACAGGATAGAGGAAGTCGTCCCCATGCCGGCGGATGATCACGTCCACATAGCGGGCAGGGATGATATCGCCCGTCGCCACCAAGACACGTAACTCCTGCGGATGGGGCACAGGGCCCAGCTCCAGCGGCGCGAACACCTGCTCCAGGGAGGAGATGGGCGCCGGAGTGGCAACAGGGGTAGGGGACGCGCTCGCCGTAGCGACAGGGGACAGAGCAGCAGGGGTAGGGAAGGCCACCAATAGGATGTCCTCCTCCTCGGGCCGCAGAGCACAAGCCCAGGCGGTGACGATGAGGGCGGCCACCAGCCAGGCCAGTTGTCCCCGCCCCATAGTTAAGATATATTATGCCCGAGGCACGTTTAACGTAAGCGGGAGGATAGACATGGAGTTCAGGTTCGGGCCAGAGGAGGAGGCCTTCCGGCAAGAGGTGAGGGAGTTTCTACGCCAGGAGTGGCCACAGGAGGCCTTAGGGGATGCTGCCGAGAGCCCTCTGGGATATGGTGGAGGCCGCGGCCTGAACGAGATCAAGGCGTTCCAGAAGAAGCTGGCCCAAAAGGGGTGGCTGACCATGGCCTGGCCAAAGGAGTACGGCGGTCAAGGGGCCAGCATCTGGCGCCAGGTCATCTACAACGAGGAGATGGCCTACCATAGGGCCCCCGTACAGCTGGGGGTGGGGCCCGACCGAGTGGGGCCCACCATCATGCTATACGGCACCGAGGAGCAGAAGCAGGAGCACCTGCCGCCCATCGCCCGCGCTGAGGTGATATGGTGTCAAGGCTTCTCCGAGCCAGGGGCAGGGTCCGACCTCGCCTCCCTCCAGACCACCGCCGTCCTGGAGGGCGACTACTTCGTCGTCAATGGCCAGAAGATCTGGACATCCCTTGCCCATGTGGCCGACTGGATGATCCTTCTGGCCCGCACCGACCCCCATGCCCCTAAACACAAAGGCATCTCCTATTTCCTGCTGGACATGAAGACGCCAGGCATCACCATCCGGCCCCTATATGACATGACGGGCCGCCACGCCTTTAACCAGGTATTCTTCGACAACGTGCGCATCCCCCGCAAGAACCTGGTGGGGGAGCTCAACCGGGGCTGGTATGTGGCAGCAGCCACCCTGGACTTCGAGCGCTCGGGCATCAACCGGGTCATGGCTGGCATCCGCACCTATGAGGAGCTGGTCCAGTACGCCAAGGAGACCAAGGTGGGGGGCAGGCCCCTTTTGAGCATGCCACAGGTGCGCCACAAGCTAGCGGAGCTGAAGGTGGAGTTCGAGGTGGGGCGCATGCTGGCGTATAGGGTGGCCTCCATACAGGCTCAGGGCAGGATCCCCAACCAGGAGGCCTCCATAAGCAAGCTCTTCGGCTCGGAGCTGCAGCAGCGGCTGGCGGGCGCCGGGGTAAGCATCCTGGGCCTGGGGGGCCAGTTGCGACCAGGCAGCAAATGGGCACCTCTGGCCGGCCGTCTGGCCGATTATTACCTGGCCGCAGTATCCACCACCATCGCTGCGGGCACATCGGAGATCATGCGCAACATCATCGCCATTCGCGGCCTGGGCCTGCCCAGGGGATGAGAGGGCCTAGAGGCCTAAGCTAGATATGCCCCTTCCCCAGAGGAGCTATGGCGGACGGGCCCTCGGGTGACCCTATCATCGAATACTTCCGCGACGCCTTCCTCATCGGCAGCGGCGCTACGAGGCTTTACCTGGTGCGTCACGCCCAGTCCCTGAGCAATACAGGCGAGGCAGACATCTCCACCGACCCACCCCTCACGGCGGTGGGGTGGGAGCAGGCGCGGCGGCTGGCCCAGCGCCTGGCCCGCCAGGGCATCGACCTCATATACTCCAGCCCCCAGCGGCGGGCCCTGCAGACGGCTCAAGCCATCGCCGAGGCCACCGGGCTGTCCGTCATGGTGGAGGAGGGGCTGCGGGAGGTGGGCATGGGCACAGGGGGGCTGGACGTGCGCCGCCTGGGGGTGGAGAAGGCGCGGGAGGTCACCAGACGCATCGCCGCCACCATGCGGTGGGATGCCTTCCCCGGCTCCGAGGGGAGCCGGGCCGTCCGCCGACGCGTGCGCGCCACCATCGATGCCATCGCCCGCCGCCATCCAGGCCAACGCATCGTCATCGTCACCCACTTCGGGGTCATCCAGGCCTACGTGAGCATAGTGTTGGGCGTACGCCAGGACCTCTTGTTTTACGTCTTCAACGCCAGCATCACATCGGTGCGGGTGAAGGGCCGAAAGCGGGTGCTATGGCGCCTCAACGATGTGGCCCATCTGGACGGGCTCCCCACCGGCTTCGCAGGCATCTCCTAGCCCAGGGGAGCTAGATGAAGCTAAGCCTTGACAACCCCTCTAGGTGGCAGTAGCCTTCTTTCTGAATTTTGGCGCTGGGGGCCAACATGGCTGGGCCGCTGGAAGGCATCAGGGTTCTGGACTTCACCATAGCTCAGCAAGGGCCATATGCCGCCCTACTGCTGGCCGAAATGGGGGCAGAGGTCATCAAGGTGGAGGAGCCGGGGCGGGGAGACCTCGCCCGCGCCCTGGCCCGCGACCGTCGCACCAAGTTCAGTTACTATTTCCTGGCCCTGAACCGCAGCAAGAAGGGCATCGCCATCAACTTGAAGCACCCCAAGGGCCGCCAGCTGATACTGGACTTGGCCCGCCACTGCGATGTGGTGGTGGAGAACTTCCGGCCTGGGGTCATGGAGAAGCTAGGGCTAGGCTACGAGGACTTGCGCCAGGTGAACCCCCGCATCATCTATGCCCGGGCCACGGCCTTTGGCACCCGGGGTCCCTGGGGCCACCGCCGAGGCAACGACATTACAGTCCAGGCATCCAGCGGCATCATGAGCGTCACTGGCCTAGAGAGCGACCCTCCCCTGCCGGTGGGGGTGGCCATCGCCGACCACATCGGAGGTCTGACTTTGGCGGTGGGCATCCTGGCTGCCCTCATGGCCCGAGAGCGGACAGGCGTGGGGCAGAAGGTGGAAACGTCCCTGCTGGGGAGCATGGTGGCTGCTCAGTCGCCGGAGCTGACCTATCGTCTGGCCACTGGCCAGAAGCTGGGGCGGGCTGGCTTGGGCCATACCCTGCTGCCCCACCTCTGGCGCGTCTATCGCACCGCCGATGGGTATATGGCTATCGGCGGCGTCCCCCCCGAGCGGTGGCGGGACTTCTGCCAGGCCATCGGCTGGCCAGAATTGGCCGATGACCCCCGCTTTCGGGAGGTGGGGGAGCGGTTGCGCCGCATATCGGAGCTGAATAACCTCCTGGACGAGCACTTCTCCCGGCTCCCCGCCCAGGAGTGGGTGGCCCGCCTGGAAGAGGCCGACCTGCCAGTGGCCCGCGTCTACGATTATGATGCGCTAATACAGGAGCCCCACCTATACGAAAACGATTACCTGGTGCCTTTCCCCCACCGGCGCCTAGGTGAGATCACTTTGGTCAACTGCCCCATCCACTTCTCAGAGACGCCGGCGGCCATCAAGGGCCCGGAGCCTGAGCTGGGGGAGCACACCCAGGAGGTGCTCTCGCGCCTCCTTGGTCTGAGTCAGGAAGAGATAGAGAGCCTACGGCAAGAGGGGGTCATCTAGCCCCCCGGCGAGTCCAGCCGCCCTGTGTACAGGAGGGGGACGGGGCTAGGCAGGGGGCCGGCCACCACCCCCTCCTGCCTCAGGGAGGCGATCTCCTCGTCAGACATCTTCAGGAGCTGGCGCAGTACGTGGTCTGTGTGCTCGCCGATGGCCGGTGGGGGGCCCTTCACGCCGCCCGGGGTGCGCGATAGCTTCACCGGGGTGTTGGGCACCTTGAGGCGGAAACCCTTGGGATGCTCCACCTCCACCAGCATCTCCCGTGCCGCCACCTGGGGCATGGCCGCCGCCTGAGCGATATTGTTGAGAGGGCCGCAAGGGATGCCCATCCTCTCCAGCTCATCCAGCCATTCCTGGGTGGTCCTCTGGCGGAAGGCGTCGGCCAAGATGGGCTCCAGCTCGGCGTGGTGCTTGGTGCGCAGGGCTGGCGTCTCAAAGCGGGGGTCGTCGATGAGATGGGTCAGCCCCAGGGCCACCAGGAGGAGCTCCCACTGGTTCTCCACCCCCCAGCTCAGGGCCACCACTATCCAGCCGTCCTTGGTGGGGAAGGCCTGGAAGGGGGTGGTGGAGGGGTGCCTGGTGCCCAGAGGACCCGGCACCTCCCCCGTGGCGAAGTACCGCACGAAGGCATTCTCCAGGATGGCGATCTGACAGTCCAGCATGCTTATGTCAACCATCTGTCCTTGGCCGCTGCGCTCCCTCTCCTGCAGGGCGGCCAGGATGCCGATGGCGGCGTAGAGGCCGGCGGCGATGTCACCTAGGGAGATGCCAGGGCGGGCAGGGGGGCCGCCGGGATAGCCCGTGATGCTCATGATCCCCCCCATGCCTTGCACGACGATGTCCAGGGCCGGCTTTTCCCGCCAAGGCCCCGTCTGGCCAAAGCCGGAGACGGCACAGTAGACCAGACGGGGGTTCCTTTGGGAGAGAACCTCGTAGCCCAGCCCTAGCCCATCCATGGTGCCGGGGGTGAAGTTCTCCACCACCACATCCGCCTTCTCCACTAGGCGCAGGAAGAGCTCCTTCCCCTTGGGATGGCGCAGGTCGAGGCAGATGCTCCACTTGCCACGGTTGATGGAGAAGAAGTAGGCAGATTCGTCCCCGATGTACGGGCCTGTGGTGCGAGCTACATCCCCATAAGGGGGCCGCTCCACCTTTATGACCTCGGCCCCCAGGTCTCGCAGTATCATGGTGGCGAAGGGCCCCGACAGGACCCAGGTGAGGTCCAGCACCACCAGCCCTTGCAGGGGCCCCCCTTCAGGATGTATCATCCCTTCCCCCATGCCAACGTCCATGTTAGCAAAGGGAGGGGATACAGTGAGCCTGAGGCGCCAGCGTTACTCGGCGGTGGTGGAGAGGGTCAGGCGCGGGCCCTCCTCCGTGTCCTCGGCGTCGATGGTGGCGTTGGCCAGCATCTCCGCCACCTCGGGAGCCACCAGGAGCACGGGCACCTCCCCGCTGTGGTAGACATGGTCTCCCTCCCGCTCCTGGTCGAAGGCCAGCTCAAACCCTCCTCCCCTTTGGACCAAGCGGAGGACGTCGCCAGGCGACTCCGCCAGCTCCAGCTTGATCTCCTTTAGGAGCTCGGCCGCGCGCTCCGTCACTCTTAAAGCCATCCTCTTCTACCTCCCCTTTCATGTCTGCCAGGCTGCACCCGCCCCGCCGGCCGCATCTGCCTAAAGCAGGCGCTACAGTACACAGGCCTATCCTGCCGCGGCAGGAACGGGACCTGTGTCGGGGCGCCACAGCGGGCACACACGGCCTCATACATGGCGCGGGCGGAGCCTCCTGCGGCCGCTCGCCGTGCCTGTCGACACTCCGGACACCGCTTGGGGTCCTGATAGCCCCGACTGGCGTGGAACTGCTGGTCGTCAGCGGTGAAGACGAAGGTCCTACCGCATTCAACGCATACTAGATCTCGATCCTGGTAAACCACCCGATGACCCTCCTTGTTCCTCCGTTTTTTCTTATTAGCCTGGCCTAACTCCGGTCATCGGGTGGCCGAGGGAGACGCAGCGACCCGATACCTGAAGCCTAACCTGGCTCCCCTTTAGGATACCATGCCCACCAGCGTTTGGGAACCCCCAGCAGCCGGGATCGTCCAGCCATCTGAAAATCTCTCCACTGCCTATAATGAGAGATGGCAGCCTATGAGCGAGGCCTTGGTCGCACGGGCCCTCTCCCTCCTGCGACAGCGGGGTTTGACCCTGGCCGTAGCCGAGGGCTCTTCGGGGGGGAGCTTGTCCCACCTCATTACGGAGGTGCCCGGCTGCTCCGATGTCTTCCTTGGGGGGGTCGTGGCGTACCATAACCGCCTGAAGGAGCTCACGGGCACAGCCCCAGCTGTGCTGCTGGCCCACGGCGCCGTAAGCCAGGAGGCGACGCTGGCCATGGCGGTGGCGGTGCGCATGTGGGCCGGCGCCCATGTGGGGCTAGCCATCAGTGGCATCGCTGGCCCAGGCGGTGGCACGAGGGAGAAGCCTGTGGGCCTCACCTATGTGGCGGTAGATGGTCCTCGGGGGGCCGTCTGTTGGCGCCGCTGCTTACTGGGGGACCGCTCCCAGATCAAGAAGGCGTCCGCCCTTTTGGCCATCGAGCTTCTGTTGCACACCCTAGAAGGAGGAGATGGTGAGCATGACCATTGACCCCACTAGCTTCCGGCGCATCATGGGACAGTTCGCCACGGGAGTCACCATCGTCACCACCAGGCTGGGAGAGGAGTTGCATGGCAGCACGGCCAATGCCTTCACCTCCGTGTCCATCGAGCCTTTGTTGGTGTTGGTCTGCCTGGACAAGAAAGGGGACACCCACGGGCTAGTGGACAAAAGCGGTGTCTTTGCTGTCAACATCTTGGGGGAGGACCAGGAGGAGTTGTCGCGCCTCTTTGCCACCAAAGGCCAAGGGCATAATCACAGCCTGCGCCAGATCCCTCACAGATATGGCGTCACCGGCGCTCCCATCATCGAAGGGGTTCTCGCCTATCTGGACTGCGTGGTAGCCCACCGCCTACCGGGGGGCGATCACACCATCTTCGTAGGTGAGGTGAAGGACGGGGCCATCTTGCGAGAGGCGCCGCCCCTCATCTTCTTCCGCGGCCGGTACGCCCGGTTGGCCCAACCCCTTTAGTCTCGCCTCTCCACCACCATAGCGATGCCCTGACCACCGCCGATGCATAAGGTGGCCAGGCCACGGCGGGCCTGCCGGCGACGCATCTCGTACAACAAGGTGACCAATATGCGGGCGCCGCTGGCCCCAATGGGGTGGCCAAGGGCGATGGCCCCGCCATTGACGTTCACCCGCTCCCAGTCCCAGCCCAGCTCGCGGCCCACAGCCAGAGACTGGGCGGCGAAGGCCTCGTTAGCCTCGATGAGGTCTATGTCCCCTAGGCTCAGCCCTGCCCGCTCCAGGACCTTGCGCACCGCTGGCACCGGCCCCATGCCCATGATGCGCGGGGGGACCCCGGCGCTGGCATAGGCCTTGACCCAGGCCAGTGGCTCCAGCCCCAGCTCCCGCACCTTGCGCTTGGATGCCAGCACCACCGCCGCTGCCCCATCGTTGATGCCCGAGGCGTTGCCAGCGGTGACGGTGCCACCATTGGCGAAGGCAGGGCGCAGCCGTGCCAGCTTCTCCATGGAGGTATCAGGGCGGATGTGCTCGTCCCTGTCCACCCGCATAGTGCCTTGGCGGCCCTGCACCTCTACCGCCACCACCTCCTCGGCGAACCGCCCCTCCTGCCACGCACGGGCAGCCTTCATGTGGCTCTCGTAGGCGAAGCGGTCCTGGTCCTCCCGCGAGATCTCGTAGTCGCGGGCGACGTTCTCAGCTGTGTTGCCCATGTGACAGTCCTCCAGGGCGCACCACAACCCGTCCTTGATCATGTGGTCCAGCACTTCGCCATGCCCCATGCGGTAGCCGAATCGAGCTTTAGGCAAGAGGTAAGGAGCCCGGGACATGCTCTCCATACCCCCAGCCACCACCACCTCTGCGTCCCCTAAGGTGATGGCTTGGGCAGCCAGGGCCACCGCCTTAAGGCCCGACCCGCACACCTTGTTGACAGTGGTAGCCGGAACCGTCTCTGGGAGACCTGCGCTCATGGCCGCCTGCCGCGCCGGGTTCATGCCCACTCCGGCGGAGAGGACGTTGCCCATGATGACCTCGTCCACCTGGTGAGGCGATAGGCCCGCTCGCTCCAAGGCAGCAGCGATGACGGTGGCCCCGAGTTGGGTCACGGGCACGTCCGCCAGACTGCCGCCAAAGCTGCCGATGGGGGTGCGGGCTGCGCCAACAATAGCTACCTCTTCCATCTTTACATCCCTCCTATGTCTCTTCATCATAAGCTATCTTGGCTCCACACGGGAGGGGGGCGGTGGGAAGACGGTACCACCCAACGCCACACATATGCCTGCCCCTTACGGCGCTGTATCTACCTCGAAGAAGGACTGCATGACCAAGCAGTTATAGATCATCCCTATGCTCCATCAGTCCCGCGGCCCGGTGGAGCACCATGAGGCCCTTTGGGTCGAAGGACAGATGGGCCACTTGTGGTGCATCGCGCCCCACCCAAAGGGCCCTTATGAGGTGGGGGCCGTGGCGGTAGGTGGCGATGTGCACCCCCGCGACGATAGCCTCAAGTCCACCAGCCTGGCCTCGCCCCCCGGGCACACGCGTACGTCCTCAGGCCTTATGCCCACCAGACAATGCCCCGCCCAGCCTGCCTTGGGCGGGGCGTCCCAGCGGGGCACCGGTTCAGGCCAGCCATCGACCTCCAGCACCCAGCTGCCGCCCCCATTGGAGAGGCGTCCCGGCAGGAAATTGGCCTCGCCCAGCAGCTCCGCCACGAAGGGGTCTGCAGGCCGGCGGTAGAGCTCCATAGGCTCTCCCCGCTGCAGCAACCGACCGTCCCGCAGAACCGCCAGCTTATCTGCCACCGTCGTGGCCTCCTCCTGGTCATGGGGCACCCAGATGGTGGTGAGGCCCCGCCGGCGCAGAACTCGATATATGCCTGCCAGCAGAGAGAGTGGGGAAAAGGTGTAGCCCCAACATCAGGGGCAAGAGGAAGGACCTGGCCAGCGACTCCAGCAGCGTTGCCCCAACGATGGGCTCCAGTAGGCCTCGCCCAGTGGTCAAGGGTAAGGCCCTTCTCAGGCCGCAGCCCCACCGCCCGCCGGGAGAAGGCCGCTACAGGCAGCCAGGCATAGAGCAACAGCAAGGGCAGCATCAGGGCCAGCAGGGCCGCCGCCAGACGCACGCCCCGAGATGGGCGTCGGGCCATCAGACCGCCCTCAGCGTCGGCATGTAGATCAGCTCGGCAAAGCGAAAGGGGCAGGACCACGTAGCGAAAGGCCTGCCAGTAGGAGGCGCCATCAGCCGCGGCGGCCCGCAGCAGCTCCTGAGGTACCGCCCTTATGACTGCTGAGAACAGGACCGTGGCCAAGGACGTGCCTACCAACCCGTCAGCCACTATGGGCACCGGCCAGGGATAGGACAGGAGCCAACTGCCCCCGTCGGCGCCCAGGGGTGCCAGGACCTGGTCGAGGGTGCCCTAAGTAGCGGGCGCCGTCACTCAGATCCACAGCAAGGCGTATACCACCGAAGGCGTCACCCGCGGCATAAGCCACAGCGGCCCCACCAGTCGCCCCTACCCTGCGTGGGGGTTGCCTCCTCCCCTCCGCCACACGCCATCAGCAGAGCTGCCACAGCCACAGCCGAAGCCACCAAGGCTACTCGCCCCATCCAGCACCTCCTAGAAACTGCTCGCCAGCAATCATGTCGGCACAAAATAGTTGATGCAATAGATTGCAGCAACCATTGGGTGTATGATAGGTTATGGGTGAGGACTGCGGGCTAGGAGGGGCTCGTATGAGCGGCGAGGAATTAGAAGTAGAGGTGGAGGCCAGGGAGTGCTGGTCCATCTCCTTTCGCTGCCAGGGGCGGGAGGTGGCACGCGTCCAGCTCCACCGCCATTCCGAGGATGTCTTTGAGGTGGTCGACCTATATGTCGTACCCGAATGGCGCGGCCGCGGCCTCGCAAGACATGTGCTCGCTCACTGCCTCGACTTGGTCCGAGCCAGGGGAGGGCGCATGGTAGTGGCCCACACCTCCCCGGACAACGCTCCCGCCTTGCGCGCGTTCTCCCGACAGGGGTTCCTACCATGCCTGCCGGAGCTGCACTTGGAGCTCCACCTGGACCACCACCGCCCCCACCCATGACCAGCAGTTTCTCCGTCTAGACAAGAGGGGGGCTACCCTGGCGCTGCCCCGGGACACGTCTTACTGGATCATGGCGTAGAGGAAGAGGCCCGTGGCTGCAAGTATGGCCATTCTAAGGCGCCGCCCCACGGGGACAGCCCGCATACCCCCCATGATGATGCTCCCCGCCACCAGGGGCGTCAGGATCACCCGCGCTGGGTGTTCGGGCCGCAGCCCCAACGCCCCCAGCAAGGCATGCAGCCCCACGGCCGCCAGGAAGGAGACTAACGCTAATAACACCACCTGCCCGTATCCCCGGGGCAGGCGCGTCACCGTCGGGCCGCGGCGGGGCCCAGGGCCGCGTTGGCTCATGTCACCCTTAGCGTAGATACATGCCACCGTTGATGTCAAAGGTGGCCCCAGTGATGTAGTCGCCCTCGGCCACCAGGAACCGACACAGCTTGGCCACCTCTTCTGGCTTGCCGAAGCGGCCCATGGGGATCCGTTCCAGCAGCTTCTGCTGCACCTGCTCAGGCAGGCTAGTGACCATGTCCGTCTCAATGAAGCCAGGGGCGATGGCGTTGACGGTGATGTTGAAGCGGGCCAGCTCCAGGGCTGCCGCCTTGGTGAAACCCACGATGCCCGCCTTGGCCGCCGCATAATTGGCCTGCCCCACGTTGCCCATCTCCCCCACGATGGAGGCCATGTTGACGATGCGTCCCCCTCCCCGGGCGATCATGTGAGGCAGCACTGCCTGTGTGCAGTAAAACATGCTGTCCAGGTCAGTGCTGAGGACCTCCCGCCATTCCTCGATGCTCATGCGCCGCAGCGTGCGATCGCGGTTGACGCCGGCGTTGTTGACCAGGATGTCAATGCCACCAAAGGCCTCCAAGGTGGCCTCCACCAGCCTCTGCACCTCGTCGGGATGGGCCACCCCAGCCTGGACACATATGGCCTCGCATCCCCGTTCCTGCAGCTCCCGCAAGAGCTCCTCCGCCAGCTCCTTGTGCTGGTAGTAATTGATGGTCACCTTGGCCCCATGACAGGCCAACTCCCTGGCAATGGCCCGCCCCAGCCCCCGCGAGCTCCCAGTGACGATGGCCACCTTCTCTCGCAGACAGCTCATGCTCTCCCTCCCGTCGGCGCGTTGGCTATCCCCAGTTTACGCCAACGGAAGACCTTCATTCAACATATAAATGATGCCTGCGCTGAGCAATAGACAGTCTATATGACCGTTGGGGGGCGGTACTCGCCGAAGATGCGGCGCATCAGGCCGCAGATCTCGCCCAGGGTGGCATAGGCCTTGACGGCCTCCAAGATGGGGGGCATGAGGTTCTCCGAGTCGCGGCAGGCCTCCTCCAGACGGCGAAGGGCCGCCCTCACCCGGGCCTCGTCCCTCTCCCGCCTCACCCTCTGCAGCCGCTCGATCTGGGCCCGCTCCGCCTCCGGGTTGGTGCGGAATATCATCTTGGGGCGCTCGTTCTCCTGGCGGTAGCGGTTGACCCCCACCACGATACGCCGGCCCTCATCGATGGCCTTCTGCTGGGCGTAGGCCGCCTCCTGGATCTCCTGCTGCATGTAGCCCGACTCGATGGCCGCCACCGCCCCGCCCATGTCCTCGATCTTGTGGATGTACTCCCAGGCCTTCCTCTCCAGCTCGTTGGTGAGCCATTCCACATAGTAGGACCCCGCCAGGGGGTCCACAGTGTCGGTGACCCCCGTCTCATAGGCGATGATTTGCTGGGTGCGAACGGCGATGCGTTGCGCCTCCTCGGTGGGGAGGGAGAGGGCCTCGTCGTAACAGGAGAGGGCCAAGGACTGGACGCCTCCCAGGACAGTAGCCAAGGCCTGGATGGCCGCCCGCACGATGTTAAGCTCCGGCTGTTGGGCGGTGAGGGTGGCCCCGCCCGTCTGGACATGGGTGCGGAACATCCAGGAGCGCGGGTCTTTGGCCCCGTACCGCTCGCGGGTGATGCGCGCCCACATGCGCCGCAGGGCCCGATACTTGGCGATCTCCTCAAAGAAGTTGCTCTGGGTGTTGAAGATCCAGGAGATGCGCGGGGCAAAGTCGTCTATGTCCACCCCCCGCTCCAAGACGGCGTCTATGTAGGCCATGGCGTTGGCCAGGGTGAAGGCCATCTCTTGCACCGCTGTGGCCCCGGCATCGCGGATGTGGTAGCCCGAGATGCTGATGGAGTTGAAGCGGGGCATCTCCTTGGCACACCAGACGATGAGGTCAACGGCCAGGCGCAGGGAAGGCCTGGGGGGGAAGATGTATGTCCCCCGCGCCACGTACTCCTTGAGGATATCGTTCTGGACCGTCCCGGAGACCTGGTCCAAGGGCACGCCCTGCTTCTCGGCCACGGCGGCATACATGGCCACCAGCACCGCCGCCGGGGCGTTGATGGTCATGGAGGTGCTCACCTGGTCCAGGGGGATGCCGTCGAATAAGGCCTCCATGTCGGCTAGGGTATCGATGGCCACCCCCACCTTCCCCACCTCACCGCGAGCCATGGGGTCATCGGAGTCGTAGCCCAGCTGGGTGGGCAGGTCGAAGGCCACGGAGAGCCCCGGCTGGCCCTCCTGCAGCAGGAACTTGAAGCGCTTGTTGGTCTCCTCCGCCGTCTCATAGCCAGCGTACTGGCGGAAGGTCCACAGGCGGGTGCGGTACATGGTGGGGTGGATGCCCCGCGTATATGGGTACTCCCCGGGGAAGCCTATATCCCTCATGAAGTCCAGGTCGGCTATGTCCAGGGGTGTGTATATGCGCTTGGTCTCGGTGGAGCTGGTGCGGAACTCGGTGTCCTGCCGCTCCCCCGCCCTAAGGGCCCTCTTAAGGGTGCTCTCCTCCCACCGCGCTTGCTCTTGCCTGATGCGCTCAAGCTCCTGCTTATCGAACATGCCCATCCCTCCTCAGGCCTCGGCCCTCACCTGCGGGAAGGAATGGGGGAGCCCAGCCTGCCGCTTGGGCACCAGCACCGAGCGGCGGAACCGCATCACCAGCTCCCCCTCCTGGTTATAGGCCCTGGTCTCCACAGTGACGATGCCCCGGTCGGGGTTGGAGCGGGACTCCCGCTTCTCCAGCACCGTCGTCTCCGAGTAGATGGTGTCGCCGTGAAAGACGGGGCGGAGGAACTCGATCTTCTCGAACCCCAGGTTGGCGATGGCCTTGCCGGAGATGTCCCGCACGCTCTGGCCCAGGGCGATGTCCACCACCAGGTTGCCCACCACCACGTTGCGCCCGAACTGGGTCTTCTTGCCGTACTCGGCGTCGATGTGCAGGGGGTGGTGGTTCATGGTGAGCATGCAGAAGAGGATATCGTCCATATCGGTGATGGTGCGGCCCGGCCAGTGCCGGTAGGTGGCCCCCACCTCGAAGTCCTCGTAATAGCGCCCGAAGTCATGGTGCTCGGACACGGCTCCACCTCCTATTCGCCGAACATGCGCAATATGTTGCGGGCGATGACCAGGCGCTGGATCTCGTTGGTGCCCTCGCCGATGAGCATAAGGGGGGTGTCACGGTAGTACCGCTCGACCCGCATGTCCTTGGTGTAGCCGATGCCGCCGTGGATGCGCAGTGCCTCCAAGGCCACCTCCTGGGCCACCTCGGAGGCGAAGAGCTTGGCCATCCCCCCCCAGAGGTCAGCCCGTTCGCCGGCGTCCTTCTTGGCCGCTGCCGCCCGCGTCAGTAGGCGGGCCGCCTCCACCTTAGTGGCCATATCCGCCAGCTTGAGCTGGATGGCCTGGTGCTCGGCGATGGGGCGGCCGAAGGCGATGCGCTGCTTGGCGTACCTGATGGCGTCCTCCAGGGCGGCCGTGGCCACCCCCACCGCCCGGGCGGCCACGTTGATGCGCCCCACCTCGATACCACTCATGATGTGGAGCCATCCCTGCCCCTCCTCACCACCTAAGAGGTTGGCCGCTGGCACCCGCGCGTCCTCGAAGTAGAAGATGGTGGTGTCGATGCCCTTATAGCCCAGCTTTTGGATCTGGCCCCCCACCGTGAGGCCGGAAGTGGCAGCCTTCTCCACCAAAAAGGTGCTCATGCCCCGATGGGGAGGCTGGGCCTGGGGATCGGTCTTGGTGAGGACGGCGAATAGGTGGCCATATATGCCGTTGGAGACGAACATCTTGGTGCCGTTGATGATGTAGAAGTCACCGTCCCGTCGCGCCACCGTCTGGATGGACTGGAGATCGGAGCCGGCGTTGGGCTCCGTCATACAGATGCCACAGTGGATCTCGCCGCTGGCCATGCGGGGGAGGAAGCGCTCCTTTTGGTCCTGGGTGCCATAGGTCTTGATCATCCAGGAGAGGATGACGGTGCCGTTGATGATGCCGCCAAGGCTCATCCAGCCGCGGGAGATCTCCTCCACGATGGCAGCATAGGTGACCAGGGAGAGGCCCAGGCCCCCATACTCAGGGGGCACGGCCACCCCGAAGAGACCCATCTCCTTCATCTTACGCACCAGCTCGTGGGGGTACTGGTCTTGGTGCTCCAGCTCCGAGGCCACAGGAATGACCTCCCGCTCTACGAAGCGCCGCACCTGGGAGACGATCATCTGGTCCTCTTCAGGCAGGGTGGCCATGGTGGGCAAGGGCATCTTTATCTCCTCCCGTGACGGTTCGCTGGCCTCCAGTGTAAGGCCAGGGGACGGCGATTTCAAGGATGGCCCTTGACCCTTCCCCCCCTCCTCCCTACACTGGAGCCAGATACGGAGAGAAGTGGGGGACAGGCATGTTCTACCTGGAGAAGCAGAACCGCGTGGTGATCCCTCGCACCGAGCTTACCTATCCTGCCCACCAGATGCGGTTCCACGAGAACGCCGCCAAGGCCCCGGTGGACCACGTCATGGCCGATTTCGAGGACGCCTGCCCATACGAGTTCAAGGGGGAACCCAGCCGCCGCGTGACGGTAGAGGCCCTTAACACCATCGATTTCGGCAACAAGGTGGTGACAGTCCGCCCCAACAACATACGCTCCCAGTACTTCCTGGGGGACCTGCAGGCAGTGATGCTCGGCGCCCCCGACCGCTTCCACGGCATCATCCTCCCCAAGGTGTACGGGCCAGAGGACATCATCTACGTCTCCAGCCTCCTGGACAGCCTGGAGAAGGAAGGGGGCTGGACCACCAGGGTGCAGATCGAGGCCCTCATCGAGACGCCCCAGGCCTTGGTGCGGGCTTATGAGATCGCTAAGGCCTCCGACCGCATGGCGGGGCTCATCTTTGGCATCGCCGACTTCGCCGCTGCCATCGGCGCCAAGGAGTATGTGGAGGAGCAGCACAAGTACTTCCTCTACCCCAAGCAGGCGGTGGTGGTGGCGGCCAAGGCCGCTGGGCTCCACGCCATCGACTGCGTCTACTTCAAGATCGTCCGCCGGGACACGCCCCCCGAGGAGGCACGCCAGATTGAGGAGGGGCTCAGGCGCAAGAACATGGAGGCAGCCAACCTGGGCATGGACGGCTCTTGGATCATCCACCCATCCCAGGCGGAGATCGTCAACGAGTGTTATACTCCCTCAGACGAGGAGATCGAGAGGGCACGGCGGGCCATCGAGGCCTACTACAAGGCGGGAGGGGGCTCCATCATCAACCCCGAGACCGGGGAGTTCGAGGACGATGCCACCGTCAAGGCCAAGCTGATGCTCCTGGCCAAGGCCGTCCAGGCTGGCAAGTTGTCCCAGGAATACCTGGAGGAGCTCTCCCGCCGATCGGCCGAGATCACCGGCTATAACATCCTGCGAGTGATGCGGCGGGTGGCCTGAAGGCCCTACCCTGTCCCAAAACCACGCCCCGGGGCAGTGAGCCTGCCTTACGGCAACCCCTTAAGACCAGGCCTGGGAGCCCCCACCAGCGCCACCATATTCCCCTCCGGATGCCTGTTCTCGTACATGAGCTGGTGGGCCAGGCCTATCTCCTCGAACTTGAAGAGACGCGATGCCAGGCAGGGGTCGATCTTGCCCTCCATGACCATCTGGTTGAAGGCGTAGGCCTGCTCGTCGTTGGCGAAGTGGGAGCCCTGCAGCCGCTTCTGCCGCATCCAGAGGTAGCGCAGATCCACCACGCCGTTGTAGCCGGTGGTGCCGGCGCATATCACCACCATCCCCCCTGTGTCGCAGACGAAGATGGAGGTGGGGATGGTGTCCTCGCCTGGGTGCTCGAAGACTATACGTGGGTTGCGCCTCTCCCCTAACACATCCCATATAGCGCGGCCGAAGGCCCTCACCCCTTCCAGCCAGCGGTCATACGCTTCCCTATCGGTCCAGTGAGGCATCATCCCCCAGTGGTTGAACTTCTTGCGGTTGATGCACCCTTTGGCCCCCAGCCTCTGGCAGAAGGCGAACTTCTCATCGCTGGAGACCACGGCCACAGGTATGCCGCCAAAGGCCTTGGTGATCTGGATGCCCATGGAGCCTAGGCCGCCCGCCCCTCCCCAGACCAGCACCACATCCCCCGGTTGTACAGTGTGGGGAGGCCACCCCAGGAGCATGCGGTAGGCCGTGGCCCCCACCAGGGTGGGGGCAGCCGCCTCCTCCCAGGTGAGGTGGGGGGCCTTGGGCATGCACTGGTGGGCCTGTACCTTGCAGAACTGGGCAAAGCTCCCCCAGTTGGTCTCATACCCCCATATGCGGGCCGAGGGCGCCATGATGGGGTCTCCCCCAGCCTTGATATAGGGGTCATTTTCGTCCCAATAGCCGCAGTGGATCACTACATGGTCGCCCACCTGGACGTTCCGCACCTCGCTCCCCACCGCCCAGACGATGCCCGATGCATCGGACCCGCCGATGTGGAAATCGGACGGATCGCCGTCCCGCTGCTGGATGGATATGACATCCACCGGCACCCCCAAGCCAGCCCACACGTTGTTGTAGTTGATGCCCGCCGCCATGACATAGACGAGCACCTCGTTGGGCTTCAAGTCCTTGGGAACCTCTACCTTCTCCACCTGGAAGGCCTGCACCGGCGGCCCAAAGCGCTCCCGCCGTATCACCTGGGCATACATATACCGCGGGATGTGCCCCAGCGGTGGCAACTCTCCTATTTCATAGATGTCCTTGACGATCGCCATAGAATCCTCCTTTAGAAAAGGCATCCACTCATAAGGCTGTTAAGGAGTATAGCGAGGGCGGGGAGCGCTCTCAAGGGGGTGGGAGGGTGCGGCCGGTGACGCGCTGGGATGCCTGCCGAAACCGGGTTTGGTAGTCCTGCCCCAGGCGCAGCTGCTGATTGAGGTGAGCCTCCCGCTGGACGGCCTCCCAGCCGCCCAGGGAGAGGTCCATCACCTCTTTGGCGGCGGCCAGGGCCTGAGGGGAGAGGGAGGTCATATGTTGCGCCAGGGCCAGGGCTTGGGCCACAAGCTGGTCTTTGGGGACGATACGGTTGATAAGGCCCATCTCCAGGGCCTCCTGGGCTTCCACCACGCGGGCAGTGAACACTATCTCTTTGGCCCTGCCAAGGCCTATGAGACGGGGCAGATGGGCCGCCCCTGTCACCAGCCCATACTCGGCGCCGGGGAAGCGGAACCTGGCCTCAGGCGAGGCCAGGCGTAGGTCGCAGTAAATGGCCAAGATGGCCCCCGCCCCATAGGCATAGCCGTTGACGGCCGCCACCACGGGCTTGGGGAAGCGGAGGACCTCCCCCATCGCCCGGGCCACCGTGGTGCCCACTTGCGGGTCGGCCGCGGCCTCGGCCATATCTGCACCGGCGCAGAAGGCCCGCTCCCCTTCGCCAGTGAGCACCAGAGCACGCACCGTGGTGTCCGCCGCCAGATGGCCCAGGGCCGCCAGGAGCTCACGGGCCATGAGGAGGTCTATGGCGTTATGACGATGGGGACGGCACAGGTAGAGGAGGGCTACGTGGCCCACCGTCTCCAGCCGGATCCTTTTGTACTCCATAGCTGATGGCCGGGGGCCCCTATATCGATGGGGCCCCCGCACCCAACTCGGCCTAGACGGAGAGAATGTGGACAGAGAGGGCGGCCGCCTCGCCCCTTATCATGCCGCCGCCGTTCTCGGTGAGGCCCACCTTGGCCCCCTCCACCTGGCGGGCACCGGCCTCAGCCCGCAGCTGCCAGAAGATCTCGCAGATCTGGGCCACGCCCGTGGCACCGATGGGGTGGCCCTTGGCGATGAGCCCTCCGCTGGTGTTGACGGGCTGCTTGCCCCCTAGCCTGGTGTGGCCGCTGCGGATGAGGGAGGGGCCCTCCCCCTCACCGCAGAGGCCCAGCTCCTCATAGATGATGAGCTCAGCCGGGGCGCTAGCGTCGTGGACCTCCAAGACGTCCAGGTCCTTGGGCTCCACCCCCGCCTTCTCGTAGGCCAGGCGGGCGGCCTCCTCAGTGATGCTAGGCTCGTCGGGCCCGTGGTCCCTGCCGGAGAGGAGCACGGAGGCCCGCACCAGCACCGGCCTCGAGGTGTACTGACGGGCCTTCTCAGCAGGCACCAGCACCACCGCTGCCGCCCCATCGCTTATGGGGGAGCACATGAGGCGGGTGAGAGGCTCCACCACCAAGGGAGAGTTAAGGATGTCCTCGATGGTGTACTGGCCCCCATACTGGGCCTTGGGGTTCAAGGAGCCGTGATAGAGGTTCTTGACGGCCACGCGGGCGAAGTCCTCCTTGGTGGCGCCGGTGCGCTCCATATAGCGGCGGGCGAAGGCGGCGTAGAAGTCCATGAACATGCTGCGCCTCTCCCCCGCCCCCTCCTGGAAGGCTGGCTGGCCTCCCTCCGCCTGGGCCCGCGCCTTGGCCTCCTTGGCCCGGCGGGCCATCTCCTGAACCCATTCGACGTCCACAGCGGCGCCGATGGCCTGGAAGGAACGGGCCTTCTCCGGGTGCGTCAGCTTCTCCATGCCCACCACCAGGGCCACGTCGTACATGCCCGAGGCCACATATAGCCAGCCCAGATGGAAGGCGGTGGAGGAGCTGGCGCAGGCGTTCTCCGTATTAATGACCGGTATGCCACCGATGCCCAGCTCCCGCAGAACCACCTGGCCCCTGATCATCTCCTGGCCGGTGATGAGCCCAGCGGTGGCGTTGCCCACCACCGCCACCTGAACCTGCGATTTATCAATGCCTGCCGATTGCAAGGCCCCTTCCACAGCCTCACGGGCCAGGTCCTTAAGGCTGCGCTCCAGGAACTTGCCGAACTTGGTCATGCCTGCCCCGATGATGGCTACATCGCGCATGTCCATACCTCCTTGGTGAACTCCCCTTGCGCCCATTATACCACCTTAGCCCGTCTCCGGCCCCATCGGCCCACGGAAACGCGGCGCCCACCGCAGGTCGCAGCCGTAACGCCTGCAGTGGGCGCCGCGCCCAATCCCCATCAAAAGCAGCCTCCCCCTACCTGAGGGGGCGGATGGTGCCATCGGGCTGAATCTCGCCTACTGCCGCCTTGGCTGCCCCCACATGCCTGGAGGGCGAGGTCTCGAGGTTGACGCCCTCCTTGAAGACAGAGGGGTGGAAGCCGGCCATGGTCTCGGCAGCCTGCAAAAGCCCTTTGCGGGTCAGGTCGCCCCTATCGCAAGCCCTCTTGATGGCCTCCACATACGCCTCAGCCGCCGCTTGGCCAGCCAGGGTGTACTCGTTAGGCCGGAACCCACCCCCGTACGTGTTAAGGATCCGGACATGTTCACGCATGGCAGGGTGGTTCTGGTCAGCGAAGGGGTCCAGCAGGAACTGGCCCGTTATGGTGCCCGCTATGAGCCGCAACGCCTGCTGCTGGCTGGCGGGGTCGGTGCCCCCCAGGGCCTGCATAAGAGCTGCCGAGCCACCATAGGGGTAGAGCCAGACCACCTTCACCTGCCAAGCCTGCCCCTCCCGGTAGCGATAGAGGGGAGGCATGAACCGGGCGGAGCTAGCTACTACCAAAAGGTCGGGGGAGGCAGCCCGCAGAGTAGCCAGCTGCCCGCTGATGTCGGGGGCATTAGGGTCGTGGGCCTGCTCGGCCACTACCGTGCCAGTGAAACCGGCCTTGAACCCCGCCGCCGAGTCCCTGCCGAAGTCGTCGTTCTGGAAGAGGATGGCCGCCTTCGCTCCTGGGAAGAGCCGGTTTATCGCCTCAGCTTGGGACTTGCTGAAGTCGTAGTAGAGAGGGTTTAGCTGGATGGGGCCCCAGGGCCACTTGGCCGGGTCTGCCGTCTCCACAGACCCGCCGATGGTCCAGAGGTACGGTACCCCATCGGAGGGGTCACGGTTGCCATCGGGGTCGTTGAGGTAGCTGGCGGCCCCCATCACGGCAGTGGTGCGAAATGAGTTGAGGGCCAGCACGTCGTCCTGCTCCACCAGCTTCCTTGCCCTGTCCAGGGCGAGAGCAGCCGTCCCCTGGTCGTCCTCCCCGATGAAGCGGATCTTGCGATTACACACACCCCCCCATCCTCTTGGTTCACCTTCTTGAAGTAGGACTCCATGCCGACCTGGAAGGGGAGGCCTAGCGTGTATCCGCCGCTCTTGCCGCCCGTGCTGCCGATCTTGATCTCCGTATCGGTGACCCCATGGTCCGTCTTGAGCTTGACGGGGGAAGGGGCGGCCGGTGTACCGGTGGCAGGGGCCTTCTCGCCTGCTTCACAGGCCGTCACCAGGAGCCCCACAACGAGCAGGGCCAGCACCTTTAACACTATCTTGTGCATACTCACACCTCCTTATCGCCATTATCTGGCGCCTCTCGCCGCAGTGACTTCCCCAGGGCCATGGGCCGCCCCCTCCGTAAGGCAGAGCTGGCTCCCCTCCACTGAACTGCCAACAGCTGCCAGGGCCTAAGCCCCCAGGCCGGCCGCCAGGAGGCCAGCTGGCCTAGAGCAGGGACAACCCCATTGGGCAGGAGCAGAAGCACGGCCACTACCAAGGCCCCCTGGATGAGACCAGGCGCCCTGCCCACCAGCTCCACACCCAAACCGGGAAGGCGTCCCACCACCTGGACCACGTCCGTAGGGAGATAGATGAGCAAGGCCGCCGCTGGTATGGCTGCGGCCAGCGAGCCCATCCCTCCCACTATCAGGGCCAAGAAGAGATAGATGCTTTCCAAGGGTTCGATGGTCTCGTGCATCACGAAGCGCAACGGCATGGCATACAGGGCACCTGCCACCCCGCCCAGGCCGGCACTGAGGGCAAAGGCCTCCACCCTTATCCTGGTGACATTGACGCCCATAGCCTTGGCAGCTAGCTCTGACTCTCTTGTCGCCACCAGCGCCCTCCCCCAGGAGCCCCTGTGAAGGTTCCAACAGAGCCCGAAGGCCAAGAGGAAGGAGAGGAGCTCCAGGAAGTAGAGCCACTCGTGCTGGGAGAGGAGCCCATCTAGGAACTTGGGCGGGGGGTCGCTGGGAACCGGATCCCTCTCGCCCCGCCCGAGAAGTTGTCCTACCGCAGGAGAACGTGCGGCAGGGCTAGAGCGGCGGCAAAGGTCCCCAACGCCAGAAACACCCCCCTCCATCGCAGGGAGACGACCCCCAGCACGACCCCCGCCGCTCCTGCCACGCCCCCTGCAACGGGCAACACGGCCCAAAATGGCCAAGGACGTGCATCCACCATCCCCAGCTGCTCTGTCCCATCGGTGAGGATGGCCAGCGTATAAGCCCCCATCAGCATAAAGGCCCCCTGGCCAAGGGAGACCTGGCCACCATAGCCGGAGATGATGTTCAGCCCCAGAAGCGATATGGCGAGGCTCCACATGCGCGTCAGCTGGGAGACGCGGTAGACGGGCAGTAGGAAGGGCGCCAGGCAGGATATAGCGATGAGGACTAGCGCCAGGGCCGAAAGCCTCCACCTGAGCCCCCCAGGGGCCAAGACCGCCCCAATGCATAGGAGCACCGTTACGAGCCATAACACCCAGATGGTCATGCCCGCCCCCCTCTAGCCTCCCCGAAGATACCCATGGGCCGCACCACCAGGACGGCCATGATGGTGAGCAAGATAAGGGGCAACTTCATCTCACTGCCCAGCCAGCCAGGCGAGTAGGTACCCAACAGGTTCTCCCCTATCCCGATGAGGATGCCTCCCACCACCGCACCAGGTGGGCTAATGATACCTCCCACCACCGCCCCCGCAAAGGCATATATGAGGACTGGGAACATGAAGGCGGTGAAGAGACCGGTCACCGGCGCTATAAGGAAGGCGGCCGCCGAGCCCAGGGCCCCTCCCATGGCCCATCCCAGGGTTAGCATCCGATTGACGTTAATGCCCATGAGGCGGCTGGCCTCGGGGTTAGTGGCAGCTGCCCTCATGGCAAGGCCCACCTTCGTCCGCGTGAAGAACCACGACAGAAGGAGCATCACCGCTAGGGAAAAGGAAAGGGTCCCCAGCTCATGCCGGCTCAGGGTGAAGGGCCCCAGGTCCACCGCCTGGAGCCCAAAGGGGCTGGGGAATTACTTGGGTAGCTGCCCTCGGGCATAGACCCACACGGCGGCGCTGTGAACATGAGGAACATGGCTATGGTCACCGCCACCCGAGTGAGGGGCAGCGTCTCCCTCACCCGCATCACCAAGCCCCAGAACATAACGGCCGCCAGGGCCGCCCCTAGAGCGATGGCCGCAACATACGTCAACCCTACAGCCGTCCCGGCGACGACGAGGGACCAGGCTACAAAGGTGGTGAACATGCCCCACTCGCCCTGGGCGAAGTTGAGCAGCTCCGAGGACCTGAACACCAGGACGATGGCCAGCGCCACCAAGGCGTACGCAGAGCCGATGGCCACGCCTCTAGCTATCTGCTCGCTGAAGAGGGACCAGTCCTCCCAGGGCTTGGGCGCTAGGAAGACGGGCATCTGCCCCAGCAGGGCCACGATAGCGTCCACCATCGCCGTCGGCCTCTTACCTCAGTAAGATCCCTTCGCCCATAATTCGAGCATTGTCCCTACCGCCCCGGGAGGCCCCCTCTAACTCAGATCCCCGGGCCCTGCACCACACCAGCCCTGGCCAGCTCAGCTATCTTAGCTTGGTCGTATCCCAGCACCTCCTGCAAGACTTGGGCCGTGTGCTCGCCCAGCAAGGGGGCACGCCCCACCCGACCAGGCGTCCTGCTGAGCCTGGGCACAGGGCTAGGCATCAGCACTTCCCCCAGCACGGGGTCCTCCACGGGGACGAAGTTCCCCCTCCCCTGGATATGGGGGTCCTCCATCAGCTCAGCGACGGTGTTGACGCGGCCCGCCACCACGCCCGCTTGCAGCAGAACCCTCTCCGCCTCATGGGAGTCCAGGCGTGCCGCCCAGGCGGCCGTTGCCGCCTCTATCTCCTCCCGACGCCGCTGCCTCTCCTCCAAGAGGGCCAGGCTCTCGTCCTGGGCCCAGTCATCCCTCCCCACCGCCCGACAGAAGGCTAGCCACTGCGTCTCATCCAGAACCCTGATGATCAGGAACCTACCATCGCGGCAGAGGTAGCATCCCCCGGGAACCGCCACGGGGCTCCGCCCTCCTCCCCTGGCGGGCGCCTCTCCCGTCCTTGCGTAGGCCGTTACCAGGTACGCCAAAAAGCGGAGGGGGGCTTCGTAGAAGGCCATGTCCACCACCTGGCCACGCCTCTGGGGGTCTCCATCCCGGGCCCGAAGGGCGGCAAGAGCTCCCAGGGCGGCGAAGAGGCCGGCGGTATAGTCGGCCAGCAGCACCCCTGGCATGGGTGGGGGAAGCGTAGGGAGGTGAGGATAGCCGATGAGGGAGAGGGCGCCTGAGAAGGCCATGGCCAGTCCATCGTATCCTGGCCGCTCGCGATATGGGCCCGTCTGCCCAAACCCCGATATACGCACCACCACTAGGGACGGATTAACCCCCCACAGACGCTCTGGGCCCAGGCCCCACCCTTCCAGGGTTCCCGGGCGATAGTTCTCCACCAGCACATCGGCACGCTGCACCAGCTGCAGGAGGAGGTGTCGCCCCTCCGGCCGACGCAGGTCTAGGGCCACCGAGCGCTTGCCCCTCCCCTCCACGGCGAACCATTCAGGACGCCCCAGACGACGCAAGAAGTCGCCCCGCCCTGGCTCCTCCACCTTGATGACGTCGGCCCCCAGCTCGGCCAGGACAGTCCCCACAAAGGGACCCGCGATATAGTGGGCCAACTCCAGCACACGAAGGCCCGCGAGGGGCCCTTGCGACTCCATATCTCCGCTCCCTGCCGCCGCCACGATGCGCCAAAATGCTACAAAGCACCCAGGTGCACTTTCAACCTCCAGCGCCCCACCTCCCTGGGCGCCTTGGGCCGTGGCGTTAGGGCGCGAAGGTCAAGGCGTGGGCTGGCTCCCCTCCTCCTGCCAAGTGATGAAAGGGGCTTGTAACAACCCCCCAGGCGCTGCGTCTTAGGTCTGGACTCATGACGCGGACACGTTTGGGGAGAGGTCACCATGCGCTGGAGGGATAGGAACTGGCGAGGAGACCGAAGGGGGGAGCTGGGGCTGGCCCTACGCTGGGCCCTAGCCTTAGGCCTGGTGGCCCTGGCCCTGGTGCTGGGCCAGCCCACCACAGCCCTGGGCGCTACCTTCACCGTCAACACCACCGCCGATACTCCGGATCTCAATCCAGGAGACGGAAACTGCGCCGACGCCAGCGGCGCCTGCTCCCTACGGGCAGCCATCATGGAGGCTAACGCCCTGGGCGGCGGGCCCCACACCATCGTGCTCCAAGCGGGGCAGACCTATACGCTGTCGAAGGACGACGACGGCGCAGGGCACCAGACGGACTCCGGGGCGGACAACGACGACCTGGACATCGAGAGCAATATCACCATCCAGGGCAACGGAGCCATTATCAACCTCGGCGGAGGATGTACTCAAGACATGTATCCAGATAATGGACAGTTCCGCATCTTCCACGTCCATGATGGCGCAAGCCTGTATTTGGAGAGGGTGAATGTGAAGGAGGGCTGCGCCGATGGCGGCGATCCGCCACATTGGTACGGTGGCGGCATATACGTCGAGAGTGGAGGGAACCTGAGCATCACATCCCAGACCGCCGTGTTATTCAACAATGCAGGTTATGGCGGAGGTATCTATAACGCCGGGCAAACGACCATTTCCCAGGCGGCTATACGGGGCAATTTCGCCTTTCTAGGCGCTGGCCTCTATAACGAGAGATCCGGCACCGTCCACATCACGGACACCACTATCGAGCATCAAAGCGCCGATGGCATAGTCCGGGGAGGTGGCATCTATAACGAGGGCGTCCTGACCCTCACTGGGGTCACCATCAGGCATAACACCGCTGACCTGGGCGGTGCCGGGATCTTGAACGCGGGCACGCTAACCGTCACCGACAGCACGATATCGAGCAACAACGTTTACGATGGTGACGGCGGCGGCATATTGAACGGTTTCGGGGCAACGCTGGTCATTACAAGGGTCCAGATCTTAGAGAACACAGTGAAAATGGACGGCGGCGGGCTCTACGACGCCGGTGGCACGGTGACCATCAGCGAGAGTACGTTGAGCGGGAACGTAGCCGGCTATGCAGGTGGTGCCATCGCCAGCCTGGGCAACCTTAACGTTGAAAACAGCACCATCGAATCTAATAGCGCCCAACTTCATGGCGGCGGTGTTTTTGCCGGAGGCTGGGCGATCATCACCCGCACCTTCATCACGGAGAACTCTGCCGTTACAGGGGAAGGGGGAGGAATCTTCAACGGGGGCCGATTGGTTGTCCAAGGCAGCGATATCGCAGATAACACGAGCGAGCAAGCGGGAGGCGGCATCTTCAATATGGATTTTGTCGACGCGAGCCTCGATGTGAAGAGCAGCCGCATTTACGGGAATAGGTCCAACACCAGCGTCGGAGGCGGCATCTACATAGGCTACCGGGCCACCGCCGAAATTAAGAACAGCGCCATCTTTGAAAACGAGGTATCTGCTGCTACCGGTGGCGGCATTGAGAACAGAGGTATGGCAAGAATTTTGCGTAGCGACATATACTCCAATCTTGCGGGTGCCGGGGGCGGCATCGCTAACATAGGCGACATGACCATCGAGGAGAGCACCATCGGACGGAATCAGGCTATCCGCACGGACGGGGGTGGCATCTTCAACTACCCGGGGACGCTGCAGGTCATTTCGTCCGTCGTCTCAGAGAATTCGGCCCCTCGGTCCGGTGGGGGCATCTACAACTTGGTTGGTACGGTGACGGTGGAAGACTCCACCATCGCTGGCAACGGAGCCCATGCTGGCGGTGGTATCTTCGCTGATGCCATCCGGAGAGGCGGAGAGCGGAGCTTGGTAGAGGTACGCCACTCTACCATTGCCGGAAACGTGGCGAGGGTAGGGAGCGGCATCTGGGCGCAAGCTGTCGACGAAGGACCAGGCTGTCCACCGGCGAAATGCACACGGGTCGCCGCCCTAAACACCACCATCTCCGATAACTCCATCTACCTTGTGGGCGACGCGGAGATGGAACTGGTGTTTGTAACCATAGCAAACCTCAACATCTCTGAACCATCCTTGGGGATCAGGGCCGTCCCTATCAAGGGCAACAAAGTCCCCATCCTGCTTGCCCCTGTCATAAGTTTGAAAAACTCCCTCCTGGCGGGTAATGGCTCAGAGTGCATGCTGGACGCAGATTCCGAGCTCCATACGGCGGGCGACAATCATGCCGATGACGACAGCTGCAACCCGCCCAGGAGCGGCCCGCCCATCTCGGTGTACCCAACCCTGGGCTCCTCACTGGGGCCCCTGGCCAACAACGGCGGACCCACCGATACCCATGCCCTCCTGACGGGGAGCCCAGCCATCGACGCCGTCACCGACTGCACTGACTTGATGGGAAGTCCGGTGTCCAGCGACCAAAGGTGGGAAACTCGGCCTCAGGGCCCGCAGTGCGATGTGGGCGCCTACGAGACGCAGCAGGAGGCCGAGCCCACTACCACGCCAACGCCTACTCCCACGCCAACGCCTACTCCCACGCCAACGCCTACCCCCACGCCAACGCCTACTCCCATACCCACCATCCCACCGGACTTCAGGACGCCCGAGATCCCCTGGACGCCTCCCGCCACACTAACCCCCTCGCCCACTCCCATCCCCTCCGCGACGCCTACTCCCACGCCAACGTCTACTCCCACGCCAACACCCACTCCCACGTCAACGCCTACCCCGACACCCACGCCCACTTGGTTGCCCACGTCCACCCCCACCGCAGAGGCTACGTCCACCGCATCGTCGGGCCTGTCCTCTGATCCAGGGAGCCCTGACCCCAGCACTCCTCCGCCTGGGGCAAGCACCTCTTCCGCCCAGGGGTCGCCCACCCTGCCAGCGGCATTACCCAGGGGTGGCGGTGCACCCTCCACAGGAAGCACATCGCTCTGGCCTTTCGTGGGCATTCTCATAGGGGCGGTCGTGGCGATGGCCCTGGCCGCCAGCCGCATGGGCCAGGCCATGAAGAAGGACGACCCCTAAGGCCCTTAGAAGGCGCTGGGCCACCGCGAGGGATAGCCCGGCGTCATGGGGCCGCGGCTACTGCTCGGGCTGGGAAGGCTGGCGGACGAAGGTGAACCTCCCCTTGGCCACCAGGGCCTGGCCTCGCCGTGCCTCCGCTTCGGCGAAGACCACCCGCCGCCCCAGGTGCAGGACCCTGCCCTCCACCTCCAAGACGTCGCCTGGGCGGGCGCCAGCTATGAAGCTTACGTTCATCTCCACCAGCAGGAGGGGGGAGAGATGGCCTGGCTGCTCGTCTAAGCGCCGCCGCACGGCCAGGGCGGCGGCCTCGTCCAGCAAGGTGGCCACTACGCCCCCGTGCATCACCCCCGTGGGGTTGGTATGGTGAGGGGCCAGGGAGAGAGAAAGGCGTACACCGTCGTCACCTATCCACTGGGCCTGGGCTCCCACCCAGTCCATGAAGGGGCTCACTGGGATCATGACTCTACCCCCTGGGGATGCCAGCCACGGACTACGGCGTCGGCCATGCGGGCCACACGGGCCATGGCCTTGACGTCGTGCACCCGCACCATGTCCACCCCCTGAGCGATGGCCAGGGCCACCACTGCCCCTGTCCCCTCAAGCCTCTCCTCCACAGGCAGACCTCCCAGCACTAGGCCAATGACCGACTTGCGGGAGGGCCCCAGAAGGAGGGGTCTGCCTATGGCCTCCCGCAGACTCCCCAGCCGCCTGAGCATCTCTAGGGCCTGTTGAGGCTCCCAGCCGAAGTTGAAGCCAGGGTCGACGATGATGCGCTCCCTAGGTATGCCCGCAGCCAGGGCCCGCGTCATGCCCTCCTGCCATCCGCGCAGGACGTCCTCCTCCACCCCCGAGAAGGGGCGTCCCCGCTGGTTGTGCATCACCACCACCGGCACGCCGTAGGCGGCCACCACCCGCGCCATCTCCCCGTCGCCCAGGAGCCCTGAGGTATCGTTGACCAGGCAGGCCCCCGCCTCTATGGCTTCCCCAGCCACCCGTGCCTTGGTGGTGTCTATGCTAATGGGGATGTCCACCTCGCGGCGCAGGGCCTTTATCACCGGGATGACCCTTCGCAGCTCCTCCTCAACCGACACCGGCGTGTAACCCGGGCGGGTGGACTCTCCGCCCACATCGATGATGTCCGCCCCCTCCTCCCGCATGCGTAGGGCCAGGCGTACGGCTGCAGCCACATCGTATCCCACCCCGTCTCCAGAGAAGGAGTCAGGGGTGGCGTTGATGATACCCATGATGTAAGTGCGTTCGCCCCACCGGAAGAGGCGACCGCCGATCTCCATGGGCGGGACCTTCACATCTGGCCCTGGCACGGTTACCCCCGTCCACCATGAGGCTACCAGCATCCAGGCCAAGGGGCTAGAGAGGACAGCCTTGACGCCCCATAGGGCGGCGGCTAAAATGTCGGCGATTCTTGGGAAAGGGGGGCCTGGCGTGGAGCTGCGTGGGGAGGAGACCATCGCGGCGCCGCTAGAGCAGGTGTGGCGGGCCCTGAACGACCCCCAGCTCATGGCCCGGTGCATACCTGGCGTCAAGAGCTTAGAGCCCCTGGGCGAAGACGAGTTCATGGGGCTGGTAGAGGTGAGCATCGGGCCCATAAAGGGCACCTTTCAGGGTCGGCTGCGGATCTGCCAGCGGGAGCCTCCGCGTCGCCTGCGCCTGCAAATGCAGGGGCAGGGGCGCGCCGGCGGCCTGCAGGGCGAGGGGGTCATTGAGCTGGAGGGGGATGGCGATATCACCAAGGTATCCTACACCGGGGATGTACACCTAACGGGGCTTTTGGCCTCCCTCGGGGCCCGCGTCCTGCATGGGGCGAGCCAAATCCTGGCCCGCCAGTTCTTCGCCAACCTGGCCCGGGAGCTGGAGACGCAGCCTTAAGGAGGGAAGGCCATGGCTGACAAGGTCCCTATCACCGTGGTGGTCAACGGGGTGGAGTACCTGCATGAGGTGGAGCCCCGCCTCCTCCTAGTCCACTACCTGCGGGAGACTTTAGGTCTCACCGGCACCCACGTGGGATGTGACACCAGCCAATGCGGGGCCTGCACCGTCATCATGGACGGCCGGGCCATCAAGTCCTGCACTGTGCTGGCGGTGCAGGCCGATGGCTCCCAGATCCTCACCATCGAAGGATTGGCCCAGGGTGGGCAGCTCCATCCCCTGCAGGAGGCCTTCTGGGAGAGGCACGGCTTACAATGCGGCTTCTGCACCCCTGGCATGATCATGGCTGCCTACGACCTCCTCCAGCGGAACCCCAACCCTAGTCATGAGGAGATAGCTCACGCCCTGGATGGCAACTACTGTCGCTGCACGGGATATGCCAACATCGTACGGGCCATTCAGTACGCAGCTGAGAAGATGAGGGCCCGCTAGAGGGAGGTGAAAGGATGGCCCAACGCCATATAGGTATGGCCATTAAGCGCAAGGAGGACCCCCGTTTCCTCACCGGCCGCGGCCTATATGTGGACGATGTGAAGCTTCCGGGCATGCTCCATGCGGCCATGGTGCGCAGTCCCTATCCCCACGCCCGCATTCGGAACATCGATGCTTCACGGGCGCTGGACATGCCTGGGGTGGTGGCCGTGTTCACCGGCCAGGACATGGCCCAGGACGGAGTAGGCTCCCTGCCCTGTGGCTGGATCCTCCCAGACATGAAGATCGCCCCTCACTTCCCTATGGCTCGGGATAAGGTGCGGCACGTGGGAGACATAGTGGCTGTGGTTATCGCCGAGGACCGGTACCTGGCAGAGGACGCCGCCGAAGCTGTGGTGGTGGACTACGAAGTGTTGCCGGCGGTGGCCGATGCCCGGGAAGCGACGCGCCCCGGGGCCCCAGCCGTGCATGACGACATCCCCGACAACATCTGCTTCCGCTGGGCCATCGGCGATAAGGCAGCCACCGATGAGGCCTTCGCCCGCGCTCACCGGACGGTGCGGCTGGAGCTGGTCAACCAGCGCATCGCCCCTAACGCCATCGAGCCACGGGGGGCCGTGGCCCACTATGACCAGGTGCGGGACGAGTACACCCTGTGGGTCACTTCCCAGAACCCCCATGTGCACCGCCTCCTGATGGCTGCCTTCGTCCTGGGCATACCTGAACACAAGCTGCGGGTCATCGCCCCGGACGTGGGAGGTGGCTTTGGCAGCAAGATCTTCACCTACGCCGAGGAATGCATCGTCACCTGGGCAGCCAAGAAGGTGGGAAGGCCCGTCAAGTGGGTGGCCAAGCGCAGCGAGAGCTTCGTGTCGGATGCCCAGGGGCGGGACCACTACACGGTGGCCGAGCTGGCGGTGGACGAGGGGCACAAGGTCATCGGCCTGCGGGTGGAGACGGTGGCCAACATGGGCGCTTATCTCTCCACCTTTGCCCCAGCCATCCCCACCTATCTATACGGCACCCTCCTGTCAGGCCAATATGCCATCCCCCACATCTACTGCCATGTCACAGGCGTTTATACCCATACGGTGCCTGTAGACGCCGTGCGGGGGGCGGGGAGGCCCGAGGCCTGCTATGTGGTGGAGAGGCTCATGGATACCATGGCCCGCGAGCTAGGGGAGGACCCGGCGGAGTTCCGACGCAAGAACTTCATCCCCAGCAACGCCTTCCCGTACCAGACGCCGGTGGCTTTGGTATACGACTCCGGCAACTATGAGGGGGCCTTGGCCAAGGCGCTAGAGGTGGCCAATTACCGGGAGCTGCGGCGCCAGCAGGAGGAGGCCCGCCGCCAGGGTCGCCTGTTGGGCATCGGGCTCTCCTGCTACATCGAGGCGTGCGGCATCGCCCCCTCACAGGTGGTGGGCCAACTGGGGGCTCAAGCTGGCCTGTGGGAGAGCGCCCTGGTGCGCGTGCATCCCACGGGCAAGGTGACGGTATACACGGGCAGCCACTCCCATGGCCAGGGCCATGAGACCACCTTCGCCCAGATCGTAGCCGACGAGCTAGGGGTCTCTCTGGAAGACGTTGAGGTGGTCCACGGCGATACAGGACAGATCCCCTTTGGCATGGGCACCTATGGGAGCCGCAGCGCAGCGGTGGGGGGCAGCGCCCTGGTGATGGCCCTAGGGAAGGTTAAGGAGAAGGCTAGGAAGATAGCTGCCCACCTCTTGGAGGCGGCAGAGGCCGACGTGGAGCTGCAAGAGGGCAGGTTCGTGGTGCGGGGCGTTCCCGGCAGGTCCCTGGGCCTGGCCGAGGTGGCCCTGCAGGCCTATCTGGCCCACAACCTGCCGCCAGGGATGGAGCCCGGCCTGGAGGCCACCGCCTTCTACGACCCTCAGAACTTCACCTTCCCCTTCGGGACCCACGTGGCTGTGGTGGAGGTGGACGCCGAGACAGGCCAGGTGAAGCTCCTCCGCTACATAGCAGTGGACGATGCGGGGGTCATCATCAACCCCCTCATCTTCGAGGGGCAGGTACATGGCGGCATCGCCCACGGCGTGGGGCAGGCCCTCTGGGAGTGGGCCCGCTACGACCAGCAGGCCCAACCCATCGCCGCCTCCTACATGCAGTACGCCATGCCCAGGGCCTCCCTTCTCCCCCTTTACGAGACGGATCACACCGTCACCCCATCCCCTCACAACCCCCTGGGGGTGAAGGGGATCGGGGAGGCGGGAACCATCGCTGCCACCCCAGCGGTGGTCAACGCCGTGGTGGACGCCCTCTCCCCCCTAGGCATTAAGCACATAGATATGCCCCTCACCCCTGAGAGGGTGTGGCAAGCCATTAGCGAGGCCAGGAGGTGAGGCCATGTATCCCGCCAGTTTCCGTTACTACCGTCCCGCCACCTTACAGGAGGCCCTCTCCATCCTCCAGCAGGAGCCCGAGGCCCGCCCGTTAGCTGGCGGCCAATCGCTGATACCGGCCATGAAGCTGCGCCTGATGGCTCCCGCCGCCCTGGTGGACCTGGGCCGCCTTCAAGACCTCAGGGGGATGAGCCGTGAGGGCGGATGGTGGCGCATAGGCGCCATGACCACCCACCGCGAGATAGAGTTCTCAGGGCCTCCCCTCCTGGCGGAGGTGGCGCACGTCATTGCCGACCCAGCGGTGCGCAATCGGGGTACCATTGGCGGGTCCCTGGCCCACGCCGACCCAGCAGCTGATTATCCGGCAGCCATCCTGGCCCTGGAGGCGACCATCCGCGCCGTAGGCGCTAACGGCGAGAGGACCATCCCCGCTCATGAGTTCTTCCAGGGCATGTTCACCACCTCCCTGATGCCAGGGGAGCTCATCACTGGCATCGAGGTGCGGGAGCTGGGCCCGGGGTGGGGCTGGGCCTATGAGAAGTTCCCCCACCCCGCCTCCGGCTATGCCGTGGTGGGGGTGGCAGCGGTGGTACAGGTCGAGGGCGGGGTGGCCCGCCAGGTGCGGGTAGGGATCACGGGGGCCGCCGATGCCCCCTTCCGGGCCACGGCCGTGGAAGAGGCCCTGCAAGGCAAGGTGGTGACGTCGCAGACGGTGACCGCCGCTGTGGAGGGGGCCTTCAGCCCCGACCGCATGGGGGAGGACCCCTTCTCTTCCGCCCGCTACCGCGCCCATCTATGCGCGGTGCTGGCCCGCCGTGCCATCCTTAGGGCATGGGAGCGCGCCAGCCGCTGACCCCTTGTGGGATAATGGCTTTAAGGGATGGTGGAGAGGGGGTTCCTTTCGCCCCAGCAGGCTGCCGAGGCCCTGGAGAGGGTGAGCTACATCGCCGAGCCGGGGCTTGCGGTGGCCATCTTCCTGTCCCTGCGCCTGCAGCGCCCCCTGTTCTTGGAGGGCCAGCCCGGGGTAGGGAAGACGGAGGTAGCCCTGGCCCTCTCCCGCGCCTTGGAGGCGCCACTTATACGCCTTCAGTGCTATGAGGGGTTGGACCTGCAGAGCGCTGTCTACGAATGGGACTACACCCGTCAGCTACTGGAGATAAGGCTTATGGAGGCCGCGGGGGAGAGGGAGAAGGAACGTCTGCGCCGTCACATCTTCAGCCCGGAGTTCCTCTTACGCCGTCCCCTCCTACAGGCCTTGGAGTCCAAGGATGGCCGCGCCCCCGTCCTCCTCATCGATGAGCTGGACCGGGCGGACGAGGAGTTCGAGGCCTTCCTCCTGGAGTTCTTGAGCGACTGGCAGGTGACGGTGCCCGAACTGGGCACCCTGCGCGCCCAGACTCCGCCAGTGGTGGTCATCACCTCTAACCGCACAAGGGAGGTCCACGATGCCCTCAAGCGGCGCTGCCTTTACTACTGGATCGATTACCCATCGTTCGAGAAGGAGCTGGCCATCGTGCGGGCCCGCCTCCCTCACGCTCCGGAGGAGCTGAGGCGGCAGGTGGTGGCCTTTGCTCAGGAGGTGCGCTCCTTGGACCTTTACAAGGCGCCTGGGGTGGCCGAGACGTTGGACTGGGCTGCCGCCCTCCTGGCCCTGGAGCGCCACCGCCTGGACGAGAGCACAGTGGAAGAGACCCTGGGCGCCCTGGTCAAGTACCATGACGACCTGAAGCGGGTCAGGGAGGAGCTGGCACGAGGGCTCTTGGCCAAGGCCCTGGCCCGCCCGGAGGCAGGGAAGAGCGATCCGTGAGCCTCATTGCCCATCTGCTCCTCTTCGCCAGGACGCTCAGGCAGGCAGGGGCTTTGGTCACCACCCAGCAGGTGACGACCTTGGTAGAGGCCCTCCTCTGCTTGCCGTCCCTGGATAGGGAGAACCTACGCCACGCCGCCCGCTGCACCCTGGTGTGCCGCCAGCAGGACCTGGCCCTCTTCGACCAACTCTTCGACCGCTTCTTCAGGGCTGAGCAGGGAGGCCTGCCTCCAGATGAGCCTCAGGCCTGGCGTCTGCCCCGGCCGTGGCCTTCTTGGGTCGGGGATATGCACACCCTGCTCCCCTCCACTGATGGCGAGGAGGGGAGGAGAGAAGTCGTCTCGCGCCTCTTCTCCTACAGTCCCCTGGAGGTGATGAGGCGAAGGCGTTGGGAGGGGTGCACACCTGAGGAGGGGCAGGTCTTGAGGCAGCTACTCATGGCCCTGCGCCACTCCCTCTCCATGCGCCGTACGTACCGCCTCCGGCGGTCACGGAGGCGGCGCCATCCGGACCTGCGCCGAACGCTACGCCAAAGCCTACGGCACGGCGGAGAGCTGGTGGGCTTGGCCTGGCGAGAGCGGGCTCGCCGCCCCCGGCCCCTGGTGGTGCTAGCAGATATCTCAGGCTCTATGGAGATATACACTCGCACCGTTCTCTTGTTCATCTATGCCTTGGCCCAGACATGGCCAAAGCCGGTGGAGGCCTTCTTATTTGGGAGCCGGCTGACGCGCATCACCCCTTGTCTGGGCATCCCCTCGCCGGACCTGGCCCTGGAGCAGGTAGCACGATGGGTCACCGATTGGGCCGGGGGGACGCGCATCGGGGCCTGTCTACGTCAGTTCCACCGCCTATGGGGCAGGCGTGTCTTAGGGAGGGGAGCGGTGGTGATCGTCATCAGCGATGGCTGGGACCAGGGGGAGCCAGAGCTGCTAGCCCAGGAGATGGAGCGGCTGCAGAAGCGGTGTCACCGCCTTATCTGGCTCAACCCTCTGTTGGGGGTGCCAGGGTATCAACCCCTTACTAGGGGGATGCAGGCCGCCCTTCCCTTTGTGGACGACTTCCTACCCGGCCACGACATGGCAAGCCTCCAGGCCGTGGCCCGACACCTCTGTCGTCTCCCTAGCCGTCGGCCCCATCGCAGCCCTGGCGCCAGCGCTGGCCGAGTGGCGGCATCTTTGTAGGGCGCATGGACTATCTGCCAGTGGCTAGGGCATATGGTGGGCCGTGAGGGATAAGGACGGGCCGAGCGAAGAGCCAAGGGGACAGTGGCGCCCCCGGCAGGACTCGAACCCGCAACCCGCGGCTTAGAAGGCCGCCGCTCTTCCCGTTGAGCTACGGGGGCCCTCTGCTAAGGATTGTACCACCGAAGGCAAGAGGGAGCGACAGGAAAGGTTCTGGCGCCCCAGGAGGGACTCGAACCCCCGGCCCGCGGCTTAGGACGCCGCCGCTCTTCCAGCTGAGCTACTGGGGCGCCCGCATAAGATTATATCAGCGGCGCCGCTCCCCGACAGCCACCTCAATGGTGCCAAAATGGTGCCGACCCGCCAGTCGGCCCCCCGCCATCGCCCCCAGAGCCGCAGGTCGGGAGGTGGGAAACTATGCCCAGGCGGGGCAACCACGAGGGCACCTACCGCCGCAAAGGCCGGGGCTGGCAGGCGGCCATCAGGCTGGGCGGGCAGCGATACTGGGTGTCAGGCAGGACCAGGCGGGAGTGCCAGGAGAAGCTGCTGACCCTCATAGAGAGACACCGGCGAGGACAGCTCGCCCCTCCCCTCCGCCTGACCCTAAGGGAGTGGTGCGACCTGTGGCTGCGTGAGGGGGAGGCCAGATGGCGCCCCACCACCTTGAGGCGGAGGCGGCAGGTGCTCTCGCCCCTCCTGTTGCGCATGGGCAGGCTCCGGCTCTCCCGCCTGGAGCCTCTGCACCTGGCCACTGCCCTGGAGGAGCTGCGGCGGCAGGGGATGGGCACTCGCTCCCTGGAGCTGTGTTGGGCCACCCTCCATGCCTGTCTCGAAGAGGCGGTGCGCCGGGGCCTCCTGGGCTACAACCCTATGCAGAGGGTGCCACGGCCACGGCACCAACCCAGGGAGGCCAGGGACTGGGTGTTGGGCGACATGCGGCGCTTCTTGGGGACTGCCCTGGAGGACGAGCGCCCCCTCGCCTGGGGCTTGGCCCTCATGCTCATGGCAGGCCTACGGGTTGGTGAGCTGCTAGGCCTAAGATGGGAGGATGTTGACTGGGCTGCCGGGGCTTTGCGAGTGAGGCGTTCCGTCACCTGGGCGGGGAGCACCTGGCACATCGGCAAGCCCAAGACCAAAGCGGGCGAGAGGATAGTGACCCTCCCCGCTTCGGCCGTGGCGCTGCTAAGAAGGCTGCCCCGAAATAGTGTCCATCTCTTCTGGGCAGAAAAACCACCCTCCAGCAAGCAGGTGAGCAACGTTATGAGGGAGCTGTGCGAGAGGGCAGGGGTGCCCAGGAGGCCCGCCCACTACTTGAGACATTGCCACGCCACCTTGCTGGTTCACCTAGGAGCCGACGTGAAGACGGCCCAGCGGCGCCTAGGTCACGCCTCCCCCTCCTTGACCTTGGCCGTTTATGCCCACCACTTGGCTGAGGGCGACCTGAGGCTGGCACGGCTCCTAGACGAAGCCTTTGGAACATGACAGTGCCCCTGGGCTCAGGGCAGGGAGGCGAGGTGTGCATTGGGGTTGACACCTACGCAGTTTTGTGATACGCTAGCCTCCGCAAGGAGGTGAGCGCCAGTGAGCGCCCGCCTCCTTACTTTTTGAAGGGAGGTGAAGCCATGGGTCATGAGCTCTTGAGCATTTCTGAAGCGGCAAAAGAGCTGGACGTCTGTGTGGTCACCCTTCGCCGATGGGACCGACGGGGGAAGCTCGTGCCCGCTGTCCGGTTGCGGCGAGGGGTGCGGCTCTACAGCCGAGAGGATATCGAGCGGTTTAAGAGAATGGCCCACCGCCCTGCGCTTCAGGGGGGCGAGGCGGCGGGCCACGGAGAACACCGGCCTCAGCTAGGGGGTGAAACCGATGCTCCAAACCAATAATAATGCCCCCGGTGACCCTGGGCCAGGCGGCGGGGGCGCAGGCAGCAGCGGAGCCACCCCAAGCTCCGCGACCCAGGATAGCACACTGGGCCTCGCTGCCGCCAGCTACGCCGCCAGGGGCTGGCCTGTCTTCCCCCTCCGGCCCGGCGGGAAAGAGCCTCTGACCCCCCACGGCTTCAAGGACGCCACCACCGACCCTGAGGCCATCGCTGAGTGGTGGCGCCGCTGGCCCGAGGCCAACGTCGGCATCGTCACCGGCACCCCCTCGGGTATTGCGGTGCTGGACATCGACCCCCGTAATGGAGGCGACGAGTCGCTGCGGGACTTGGAGGCCCGCTATGGCCCCTTGCCTGACACCCCCACTGCCCTCACTGGCGGGGGCGGCCAGCACTTCTTCCTCGCCATCCCCCCGGGTGTGACCGTTCGTAGCCGCAGGGTGGCCCCAGGTGTGGACCTGAAGGGGGAGGGAGCCTACGTGGCGGCCGTGCCCAGCGCCCACCCATCAGGGCGTCGCTACGTGTGGGAGCTGGGGCGGTCGCCGGACGATTTGCCCCTGGCGCCCCTCCCTGCCTGGCTACTGGAGGGCGACGACGGCCAGCGGGAGTGGCGTTGGGATGGGGAACCCGTCCCCGAGGGGAGACGCCACAACCATCTGACCTCCCTAGCCGGCCGGTTGCGGGCTGATGGCTTGTCCCCGGCGGCCATCGAGGCCGCGCTGCTGGTGGAGAACGAGCGCCGCTGCCAGCCGCCCCTGCCGGAGCGGGAGGTGCGGGCCATCGCCCGGAGCATGGGTAATTACCCACCTCACCCGAACCTGCCCAGCAACGGCAGTCCCGCCGCCCCGCCCGCCGAGATGAATGAAACGAAACCGGGCGAGGCCGAGGGATTCGTTTCATCCCATATAAAGGGTGGTAGTTGGAAGGAAACGAATTTCGTGGGGGCCGACCAACTGCTGGCTAGCCCCGAGACCCACACCGAGTGGTTGCTACCTGGGTACCTTCCCAAGGGCGGCATCTGCCTGGTCTCATCGCGGCCCAAACTGGGGAAGTCCACCTTGGCCGGCTACATCCTCAAGGCCCTCTTGGAGGGAGGTAACGTCATCGGCCGTGAGGCTGTCCGGGTAGACAAGGCGGCCTGGTTCGCGGAGGAATCGGCCTCCCTTCTGGCACACCGTCTACATGCCCTGAATTTGGGCACAGACCGGCTGCTAGTGGCCCTTAGGCACCAGGCACGTCGACCCCTGCCCGAGTTGGTGGCTGAGGCCATAGAGCTGGGGGTCCAGGCGATAGTGGTAGACACCCTTTCCGCCTGGGCTGGCGTCGAGGACGAGAACTCGGCCACCGAGGTGGAGAAGGCCCTGCGCCCCATTGTCTCTCTCGCCCAAGAGAGAGGGGTCGCCATCCTTTTGTTGCACCATCTCAACAAGAGCGATGGCCCCGAAGGGACGGCCCACCGTGGGTCGGGCCACTTGGTGGCGATGGCGGACGTCGCCGTCGAGCTCCGTCGCCCCGAGGGGCACGCCCCCGCGACCAGACGGGTGCTGAAGTCCCTCTCCCGCTACCAAGAGACCCCCCAAGAGCTGGTTATCGAGCTTCAGGAGGGTGGCTACGAAGCCCTAGGCACAGGGGAGCAGGTGATCATGCGCCAGGCCGAGGAGGCCCTGCTGGACATCCTCCCTGGCCCCGCCGAGGAGGCCATCCCCTTCGAGGGTGGGGCCGATGACACCATCATGGGCCGCATGAAGGAGGCGAAGCTGCCTCGCACCACCCTACACCGGGCCCTCGCCTCCCTGGTGGAGCGTGGGTTGGTAGAGCGGCTGGGGGGCGGGAAACGAGGCGACCCCTACCGCTTCCGGCTGGCGGGGGGAAAATCGTTTCCTTCCAACTCCCAGGTATTAATGGAAGGAAACAAATCGCAAGCTGCCACCTGCCCCCGTTGCGGTGGCCCGACCGAGGCCTTAAAGGGACGCGGGAAGAGCCAGTGTCAGTCTTGCCTCCTACTCCTCCCCTCTGCGCTGGCGCCCCCGCTGACCCACGAGAGTTTGTCCCTCGCGGCGGATGATGAGTCGTCCCATGATGGGCTGGAGGAGGTGGTGTAGCTGATGGTGGAGGAGTTGTTGGAGCGGGCACGTGCTGCGGGCCTCACGCTGACGCCTGAGCCTGGGGGCAAGTTGAGAGTGCGGGGGCCTAATACGCAGGAGGCGCGGGCCATTCTGGAGGAGTTGCGCCGCCACAAGGCCGAAGTGTTACAAGCGCTGACGCGGGGCACAACCGAGGGGAAGGGAGGTCGCCCCTCTCCCTCCCCCCTGGGCCCCTTGGCCTCCTACGCCCTCTCCCTAGGGGCGCTTCCTCCCCTCAAGTTCACGCTGCGCGAGACGGAGGACGAGGAGGCTGACGCCCGCCTCATGGCCAGGGTGAGCGAGACTCTGAAGGAGTTTCCGGGCATACAGCCGGTGATAATGACCGTCCTCACCCTCGATGGGCGGCGGCGCCGCTTCCTGTGGCGGGCCGAGGCCTCACGGGGCCTTCGCTTCGCCTTGGCCCGGCTCCTACGGGAGCATGCCTTGGGTAGGCAGTCGGGAGGGGCTCTTGATAAGTGTCACGAGGACGCTAGAGGAAGAGGCCCCAAGGAGGCCCCACCTACGGTGTGAAGTGTTAGGAGGTGGGGTAAGTGGCATCTTGGCAGAGGGGCCTTGCCCCCGCGGCCTCCCGCCGTCAGAGGGAGATGCGGAGGCCATGGCAGGGTCCGCAGAGGGGCCATGACCCTCTAGAGATTCCCCGCCTGGCTGTCCGGAGATACGAGAGCCAGGATGGCTGCCGCTACTACATAACAAACGAGGGGGTCTACCCGTCGGCCACCACCATCATCTCGGCGGTGGTGGGGAAGCCTGGCCTAGTAATTTGGGCGAAGCGAGTCGCCCTCTCGACGGTGCGGCGATTAGTGGCCAACGGTGCGGACTTGGAGGATGCGATACAGGTGGCGGCGATGCAGGCGGATCGGCTGCGTGATGAGGGCGCCCTGAGGGGGAGCCGCGTGCACGCCGCCATCGCCAAGGCTTTGGTGGGGCAGGATTATGCCCCTGAGTGGCGGAGGTGGGTTCAGGCGGCGCAGGCCTTTTTAACCCATCACAACCTCAAGCCAGTAGCCGCTGAGGTGGTGCTAATCAGTCGGCGCCATACCTACGGAGGCACTGCCGACCTGATATGCCAGGCAGGCGACGGCAGCGTGGTGCTGGTTGATTGGAAAAGCGGTAGGCATCCGTTTATGGCCGAGAGTGCCCTACAAGTGGGCGCCTACAGCCTCAGCTTCACCGAGCTGACGGGCCGCCCCGTGGCCCAGGGCTACGTGGTGGCCTTGCGGGAGACGGGCCGCTATGAGGTGCGGTGCGTCAATCTCCATCTGGCCCAGGAAGCCTTCCTCCACTGCCTCCAGTTGTGGAAGGCCCTGCGGGGGGAGGGGGCGGAGCTTTATGAGTGAGGCCAAATGGAAACGCTGTGAGAGGGAGGTGGCCAAACTTTTGGGTGGCCGCCGCCAGCCCAACACCGGCCGCCCCTTGCCCGATGTGCTCAGCTCTTGGTGGGCCTGCGAGGTGAAGCTGCGGTCCCGCCTTCCCCAGTGGCTCCTGCAAGGCCTCAGCCAGGCCGAGGCAGCAGCCCGGGAGAGGGGTCTGGAGCCTTTACTGGTGCTAGTGAGCCCTCGAGGGAGAGGCCGTCTTCCGCTGCGGCTGGCCATCCTGCGCCTCGATACTCTGGTGGCCATTATGGGAACATCTGAGTCAGGAGGTGATGACCATGTCCGAAGGCGGGACGTTCGATGACATCCTAGAGGCCGTCGAGGATGCGCAGCAGGCCGTGGCCATAGCCCGGGATCGGCTCCTGGGGGTGGAGGAGGCATGGGCGCAGGAAGCGAGGGATGTGTGGCTTGTTGCAGCCCACGAGGCCTTGGGATTTGCTTTGAGGCGTCTCAGGGAGCTGGCGCAGGCACACTAAGCGGGGGCTTTATGGTTGAGATAAAGCCGGAAGAGTTCTATCAGCTGGCCAACCTGGAGCTGTTGCGCCGGACGTATGTGCTGGCTATTAGTCGGCTGGAGGAGGCCGACGCCGAGACCATCTTCTCCCTCATTGAGAGGGTGCTGGAGCTGGATGCCCGAGGCCGCCGCCACCTGTATTGGGTTCCCCAGGCCCCTCCTGGCCGGGGGTGGTGCCCGGTGTGCGGCTTGCCCATCGTGCGCCGGAGGCGAGACGCCATCTTTTGCTCCCGGCGGTGTGGGGCCACGGCCCGCCAGCGGCGGAGGCGGGGGAAGAAGGCCCTATCTGAAATGGGCGCCTTGTCACGCCTTCCCTATCTAGGGGGTGTCACGCCCTGGGAGCGCCCTCCCCTTGTAGCCGCTCCCAGGTCAAGGCTGCCGCCTCCTCCATGAGACGGGGCAACTCCCGCCGCACTTGGGGGTGGCGCATGATGTGGCGGGCCTCACTGTAGGGGCAGCCGAAGGCCTGCGCCTCAGGAAAGGCGCCCGTCAAGTGGAAGAGGAGGCCCCGGCGCCATCCGGGCCTCAACCTGTGACCCATTTCGCACTTTAAGAACTCATCTGGCTTTGTAGAAATGTGGCCCGCATCTCCTTAGGGTTTTAGCTGGCAGGCCGCAAAGTCGGGGGGCGCCACAACAACGCATATTTGAGCAAGTGCAGGTTGTAGGTGAGGCCGGCCAACAG
>Ga0079995_1095789_pt1 | contig 191816 bp, 159 predicted proteins | sample FaiFalFF_MnMetaG_2_FD_69198 | JGI IMG/M metagenome (GOLD analysis project Ga0079995, IMG submission 69198) | Freshwater microbial communities from Yellowstone National Park, Wyoming, USA - Fairy Falls C (FF_Mn_C) (SPADES assembly) (version 4) | ecosystem: Environmental > Aquatic > Freshwater >... | reverse complement strand
GGAGCTGCGCTTCGGTGTGCGTGTGCACGGGTTCGTGCTTGACGGGGAATGGATGACGGTGGAGACCGAGAGCGGTCGACTGCGCGCGGATCGCGTGGTGGTGACTGCCGGACCGTGGTCAACGACATTGCTGGCTGATTTGGGATTGCCGCTCGAGGTGCGGCGGGTGCTCGTCGTCCACGTGCAGCCTGACGATCCGACTCGGTTCCGACCAGAGGTGCTGCCGATTTTCATCATGGACGTTCCAGAAGGTGAGTATTATGGTTTCCCCTTTTTGCCGGATCAGGGGGTGAAGTTCGGTCGCCACGACGATGGCGAGGTGTGCACGCCGGAATCAGTGCGGCGGACGGTGACCGACGATGAGGTGCGCTGGATGACCGGAGTCCTCGAACGGTATCTTCCCGGAGCCGCTCGCGAGATCCTGATGACGGTGACCTGCCTGTATACGATGACCCCAGACAGTCATTTCGTGATCGACCGACATCCCGAGTGGCCACAGGTGGTCTTCGCCGCTGGTTTTTCCGGACACGGGTTCAAGTTCGCGTCGGTCATGGGGGAGGCACTGGCTGATCTCGCACTGGAAGGCGCCAGCCGGTTGCCGATCGGCTTTTTGAGCTTCCGCCGATTGGTGAAGGCTCAGTAAAAACGAGACCGTGTCCGGTGATAGGGAGGAGCGTCGGGCGGAAGGTTTTGGCCGAGTTGCCACAGTGCCCAGTCGACGCGCCACGGAGCAGCGGGAAGGCCGCGGGTGCGGAGGGAGAGGGTGAGCGCGTCGACGGCGAGGACAGTAGCAGCGCGGATTTCGACCTCCTCGGGTGAGCCAGCTGGGATCTCTTGGCGAGCGTCGATTCGGGCAGCGAGTTCGGGATGATAGCGGAGGACGCCGAAGGCACGGAGGACCTGGGGGAGCTTGTAATCAGCGAAGGCGGTGAGGAGATCGAGATCGTGGAAGCAGCCGAGTCCAGTGCCCCGGAAGGCTCCGGCCAGATCGGTACAGAGGAGTTGGGCTCGCTTGTAGAAGGGAACGCGCTGTCCATCGTACGTGGCGACGTCATCGAAGGACGGGAAAGTGCCGACGACGAGGCGGACGAGTTCGATGCTGCTGCCGCCGGCAGCAGCGATGAGCGTGGCGAAGGAGCCGCGACAGTGTTCGATGAGTCCGCGGGCGATCTCGCGGACGTGCCGAATGCGCCATTCCAAGAGCGGAATCGTCCCCTGGCCAGCGAAGAGCGCGGTGATCTCGGCGTCGGTGAGCCGGGACAGAAAGTGGGGATCCCAGAGAGGGAGCCCGCGGTCGAGAGCCCGCCGCAGGCTGGCGGCGAGCGCCCAATAACCGTCGTAGGTCCGACCGTCGTACTCGACCTGCCAGCGTGGTTCGCCCCAGAAACAGAAATTGAGGGCATCGAGGAGCAGAACGTAATTGGCTGTTTGCTCGGGAGTGCCGCGCCAATGTAGCGGGTGATCCCAGGCCGGGAGATTTGGTAAGGGGTGAGGAAGACGATCGGCGAGGGTGGGGAGTGCGGAGAAATCGAGCGATACCCAGTGGGCGCGCTGGATGACAGTACGACAAGCCGTGCGAATACTGAGGGGGTCAGGAAGGGTGGTGAGGAAAGGATCCATGGAACAGCATTCCTCGTCTTCCGTGAGAGTCCATGGCCGCGAATTGGGAGAGACTGGCTAGGGGGCGGCCGAACCGGTTGGAGTATACTCGCGGCACGACAACGTTCGGCGAGCGAACCGGGGGTGCGATGAGCACGATCCCGCTCGAGGAAGCGATCGGGCGAGCGAGGCGAGCGCTCGCGGAGGGACGTTTGGATGAAGCGAAGGGGCTCTGCCAGGCGATCCGGCGGGCGGTGCCGGAAGCACTGGTGGGGTTGCGGCTGTGGAGCGAGGTGAGCCGACAGGAAGGCGATGCGGAGACAGCCGAGCGACTGCTTGCGGTCGTGTTGGAGCGAGATCCGGAAGATGCGGAGGCGTGGTGCGCGCTGGCCGAGCTACACCGGGCGAGGGGCGACAAAGAAGCAGCTCTGCGTCTGTTGCAAGTCGCCTGGGAATGCGCACCATGGCGTCGGGAATTGGCAGAGCGACTGGGTGAGTGGGCGAACGAGGAGAGACGAGAGGGTCGACTGTGGCCGACACGAGCTGCTCTCTCCGCATGGTACGAGAGGCAGGGGTGGTGGACACGTGCTGCCGAAGAATGTCGTGCGCTGCTGACGGGGTCGGCCGAGCGAGTCGACCTGCGGCAGCGGTTGATTCGCTGTTTGTGGCGTTCTGGTGTGCAGGAGGAGGCTTTCCGCGCAGCGGAGACCTTGCTCGGTGAGCGCGGTGAGACGGTCGGGGTACTGGTGGTAGCCGCGCTGGTGGCGAGGAGTCGGGGAGACGAGGAGGCAGCGCAGGCGCACCGCGAACGCTTGTGGGCGCTCGATCCGGTCGGTGAGGGGATCGAGCGGTATTGTGGGCCGGAGGAGCGTGAGGGACGGGAGTGGTTGAGGGCGACTGAGCCCGTGCTCGTGGAGGAGCCAGCATTCGCTGAAGCGTCCGGCGAGCTGGAACTCTTGTGGGAGTTGCCGACTGACGAGGAGCTCGAGGAGGCGCGACCCGGTGCGGCTGGGGTCGTGACGGGTGTGGAGGAAACAGGACGAGCCGATGAAGTCGCCCTGGTGAGTGGCTTCGAAACAGGCGAGAGAGATGGAGTGGAGTCGACCAGCCAGGGGTGGACGTTGCCGGGCGATGAGGAGATCGAAGCGGCGCGACCGCGCGAGGAACTCGAGCCTGGCTGGACGGGGCTGCTGGAGGAGTTGGCCGCGAGCGGTGTCGAGCCGTTCTCGTACGGGGAAGAGTCTGTCAGTGGCGGACCCGCGGAGGGGGAGGGTGCGGTCGTCGCGGGGCAGGAGGAGTCGGTTGCCGCGACAGGAGAGGAAACGCGCGAGAGTGGGGAAGAGGTCCGTGAGCCGCTCGAGATGGTGGAGTTCGGACGAGCCGCGCGTGAAGAACGCGAGAGTGTGGAGACAGCTGCGGAGCTGGCTGGTGACGAGATCGCGCAGGTTCGGATGCTGGTGGAGAGCGGTGCGGTGGTCGAGGCGGTACGAGTCGCCCAGCGGCTCGTGCGCGAGGGACACAGTGACATCGCAGCGCTGGTTCCCGTCTTGGAGCGGGTCGTGAGTGGTGAGGGGTCGGGTGCGCGCGAAGCGGCGATGACGCTGGGAGCGATCTATCGTCGGCGCGGTGATCGCGCGTTGGCGTCCCGATACTACGAGTTGGCGCTGCGGTTGCGGAACGAGTAGGCTGAACAGGCGACAAAGGACGTGGCGGTGGCGGGCGAGGGGATCGCCCGCGTTCGTTGTCGGAGGGTAGTGGCGTGGAGCGGACGCTGATCATCGTGAAGCCGGATGCGGTGCAGCGGGGACTGGTTGGGGAGGTGCTGCGGCGGTTGGAGCAGCGTGGCCTGCGCTTCATCGGTTTGAAGTTGATGAAGGTGGATCGTGAGTTAGCTGAACGGCACTACGCGGAGCACCGGGGCAAGCCGTTTTATGAGGACCTGCTGGCGTTCATCACGTCGGGGCCGGTGGTGGTCGGGGTGGTGGAGGGGCCGCGGGCGATCGAGATCACGCGGAAGACGATGGGAAAGACCGATCCGGCGCAGGCGGAGCCCGGCACCATTCGGGGTGATCTGGCGCTGACGATCGGGCAGAACGTGATCCACGGGTCGGACAGCCCGGAGAAGGCGTCGTACGAAATCGGTCTCTTTTTCCGGGAAGATGAGCTCGTGAGCTACGAGCGAGCGATCGATCGCTGGATCATGGGCTGAGGAGTGTTTCACGTGAAACAACTGGAGAGAGGCAGGGGATTGCTCTCCTGCCTCTCTCCCTTTTCAGCTATCGCTCTGGCGGATGATCAGCGGGTGCTTGTGCCAGGCGGCGAGGAGGCGCGCCAGCTCGTCGCGGAGGGCGACGTCCGTGAGATCGACGTCCAGGTCCTCGCGCACCTGGTGAGGCTGGCCACCGAACCACTCGCGCCCGGCAGCGGTGTGGACCAGGGTGCGGTGCTGCACGACCTGGCGCACGAGCTGGAGGCGATCGCCCTGACGCTCGACGGCGAGACTGAACCCCGGTGCGAGCGCGATCCCCACGATCCCCTGCTCAGGGTCGTCGATGACGATCGGGTACCCGGGAACCGTCCGATCAGCCAGTTCCTCAGCCACCGCGCGGAGCATGGGCAAGAAGCGCTGCCGGACGACCATAAAGCGATCACCGTCGTTCATCACACATCTCCTTCCTGCGACGGCCACGACCATCCAAACCGAAGAGCGCAAAACCGAGCCGGACGGCCGGACCGAGCCTGGCGGGCGACGCCGGTCGGCGCGGGACCGGCCGATCGACGAGTGAGGATACGCGGCCGCCAACGCCTCCTGCGACCCGGTCCGAGCGGTCCTCCATGATGCTCCATCAGGCGGACTGAAGGGGCGCGTGCTGCCCGCACCCCCTGAAGGGTGGGGGCAGCTGTGGTCGCCCCCACGCCGGGAAAGTCACCTTCGACCGACTCCTGGATGCGTCGATCGACCGACTGTCCGCGACGGGTGCGGTGCCAGCAGCCTTGCCGGTTTGCTGGCCTCCGTGGGAATCGGGCAGCGCCTGAGCGAGCGCGACGGGGTGGCGACGGGCGAGCGGTGCGGGTCGAGACGCGACGCGGCTTTGCCAGGCAGCGTGGTCGCGTCGGGCGATCGGGCAAGCGAGCGACCAGCCGGGCAGTGCGCGCCGGTGGCGGGGCGGTGGGCAGCGGGGAGCACTCGCCTCCGCTGCTGGGGAGGTAACCACCGCACAGTGGAGACGGCCAGGAGTCCGGCCGGCCGAAGCGTTGCCCGTACCCCGAGGGGCGTGACGAGGCGTCAACAGGTTGGTCGGTGCGGGTAGCGGGGAGGGCGGGGGTCACGATCGGGCGAGATGACCTGCCCGGCAGCTGCGCCAGCCCGAGCGGGGAGCGTTCGGGGGTGCTCGTGGGGAGTATGCTACCATTCCTTTCGTACTGCTGGACGGTAGCCCAAAATACCCTGCTCGCTAGCCAAAAATTCCTCTACGCCGACCAGTTATTCGCTGTAGCCTCCTACCGAGGGGTGGTCGCACACTCGAGGAGGCCCGCAATGGTTCCCCGCTCGCTGCACCGGCTCTGGCTCACGGTGATCCTGCTGACGACGCTGAGCATGGTTCTCAGCAGTCTCTCGCCGTTCGTGGCGGCTGATCCGCTGCCGGGCGAGGAGACAAGCGCGCCTCTCGCGCTGGCCGGAGACAGTAATGATGGCACGCTCGAGGGGAGTGGGCCCGGGGCGAGCCGGGAGGAGCAGGCTGGCGGAAGCGGCCAGAGCGAGGACGAGCAGTCCGGCGGGGGAACTGAAACGGGGCAGGAAGAGTGCCTGGCAGAGGCGCGCGAGAAGATCGGTGACGCGCAAGGCGGCGACGTCGCCTGTGACCCGAGAAGTGGTGAAGCTACCGAGGAGGGATCGGATGATTCGGGCTCGGCGGAGAACGGGACACCGCCGGAGGGGGACGTGACCTGCGATCCGGGACGGCAGGTCGATTGTCCGCCCGAGAATCCGCCGGGAGGCGAGCCGCCGAAGGCGGACGAGCCCTGCGAAGAGAACCAGAAGGAAGGTTGCCCACCGAAGGAGCCGCCGAAGGGGGACGAGCCCTGTGACCCCGGGCAGAAGCTCGGTTGTCCGCCGGTTGGGGAAGAGCCGCCGAAGGAGAACAGTGGTCCCGGGAAGACGGGCGAAACCGATGGTGGCGTGGGCACCTTCTCCAGCCTGCGGCAAGGCGACCCGGGAGATCCGTGCGACTTCGACAACAAGGATCCCAACGACATCACCTGCATCCGCATCACCGTCTGGAAGATTTGGTACGGCAACGCTGTTCAGCGTCCGACTGGGGCGACCATCACGCTCACGATCGCTGGCCAGGATTACACGGTGACCTGCACGCACAACACTAACCAGGCGATCTGCGGGACGATCGACGTCGTCATGGACGCAAACACGCCAATTACGGTGACCGAGAGTATCACCGGGAACCCGGGCTACCCGTTCGAATGGGTGGCCGATGCCGGTCCGGGGAGCTACACCTTCCTCGGAGCGAACGTGCCGATCGGCACCGACCCGATCGATGGCAACCAGCCGGTCCCCGGTTGGGTGTGGTCGGCGGGGACGGTGTGGGACTGTCTCAATCCAGAACTCTTCTGCGGCCTCAAAGTCTACAACCGGCCACGGTGGCGCCTGCTCTATCTCCAGAAGTACTGGTACCCTGCGCCCAACCCGATACCGCCGATCGATCTCGAAGTGACGCTGTACGACAACCAGAACAACATCGTCAGTGGGCCGACCACCTACCCCTGCCCGCAGACGAACGGCGCTCTGTGTGCGGGTCCGATCGTGCTACCGGATGACGCAACAAAGTATGAGGTGCAAGAACTCAATCCACCCACTGGCTATTCTGTTAGCGGGACTGGTCAGTTTGTCTGGTGGAATAACTTTTTCGGGCCGTACTACCACACGGTGTCCAATTCCAATTGGCAGCCTCCACCGTCACAACCCATAATTACTATTAGCATCACGAAGCAGTGGCGCAATCGCTGGGGTCTTGACCCGCGCGATCCGGGTGCCCCGGTCACGATCGCCATCGACGATGGGCGCACGTGGAACGCAACCTGCCCGATGGGAGGGACCTATGGTCCCTTCAGCCCGACTTCCGTCTACTGCTACACTTTGACCCTCCCGATCGACGCGATCGCTGACGGGCAGCAGGTGACCGTGAGCGAGGTCGCGCCAGCTGGTTGGACGCCGCTGCAGCCGAGTGGCGGCACCATCACCTGGACCTGGAACAGCGCGAACCCCAGTGCGATGAGTCAGTCAGCAAACGGCTTGTCGTGCTCCGGTTCCGCGACGACGGGAATCTACTGTAGCCTGTCCTTTGTCAACCAACAGGACGTCCCTCGGGCGTACCGGCTTCAGCTTCACGTTCATAAGTATTGGAAAGCCTACGATTACTGGCCGTTGCAACCGGCCACGATTGAAGCGACCGTCGGTAGCCAAACTGGGTCGATCGTGTGCCCGCGGGCCTGGCCTGGGTCGTACAACCTCAACGAGTGGATCTATTGTGGCGTCATCACCTTCGACAACGTGACGTATCTCGACACGCTGCAGAGCTTCGTCGAGCGGCCGCCGCTGCCTGACTGGGGCTACACGCATTGGGGCGACCACGTGATCACGAGCTGCCGTTGGGTCACGGTGCCGACCGAGATTCGCTGCGACCTCTATGTCGAGAACACCCCGTATGTCAACGTGCTGCGCGTGCGCAAGCGGTGGAGCGATCCGCAAGGGAGCGGCATCGCTCCAGTACCGGCGACGATCACGGTGACCCTGCCGAACGGCGCAACGCTCCAGGTGACGTGCACGCCGCCGGCTGGGTATGACACCAACGCGGCGCCACCGGTGGTGTGCGGGAGCCGACGGGTCAATGTCGCCATGAACGATCTCCTCGATGTCCAGGAGCAGATCAGTGGCGATTGGGGACCAGTCTCCGGCGTCGGCGTGATCCAGGTCGGGGGGTCAGATCCGGCGCTGCAATGTCAGCAGGTGCAGGGTCGCGTGGAATGCGACTTGACGGTGACGAACCAGGCACCGCTCGCCTTCCGGATCTACGTCCGCAAGTGGTGGCGAACGGTGGACGGCCAAGCGACGAGTGGGCCGGCGACGACGATCCAGCTCGTGGTCGATGGCCAGACGATCGATGTGCAGTGCCCGGCGGGATCGACGCCGGTCACGTGTGCGACGCTCGAGTATCCGGACGCGCCGCCGACGCTCGAGGCGGTGAATGAGCCGACGCTGCCCCCTGGGTGGTTGGTGCAGAGCGGAACAGGGAGCTTCAACCAGGTCTGCAACCCGTACTGCACGGTGGACGTGGTGAACGCGCAGGAATACCGGGTGCGCGTGAGCAAGAGCTGGACCCTCGCAGACGGGAGTCTCGCCCCCGCGACGGTGGTTCCGGGTGCGACACTGGTGGTGACGATCAATGGGCAACAGCAGACGGTCACCTGTCCGGCGAACCAGCCGAGTGGGCTGTGTGAGGAATTGGTGTTACCGGGGCGGCCGTGGCAACTCGTCGTGACGGAACCGAACCCGCCGACTGGCTGGGAACCCTATGGCACTGGTGACTACACGTGGACCTGTCGCTGGTACGCGGAGACGTGTCCGATCGAGATCGTCAACCAGTACCGCGGACCACACGTCGTCGTTCAGAAGCATTGGATGGTCAGTCAGTGGTCGTACGCGTCGCCCCCCTATCCGCCGGTGACGCTCGCGGTGACGATCGACGGGGTGACGGAGGACGTGAACTGCCCCGCGCAGTCGACGTACGGTCCGGTGACGTGCGGCGTTCTGTTCCTGACGAGTGCACCGGGGTCGATCAGCGTGAGCGAGCTGGAACCGCCAGCTCCCTGGCAGTATGAAGGCTACACGGTAAGCGGCGACTGCACGCGAGGATGCGTCCTCCAGGTCACCAACCGTCGTGGTCGGGTCATGACTATCGAAAAGGCCTGGTATCGCGGATGGAACTGGATGTCACCCTCTGACGTTCCAGCCGTCACGCTGGAGGTGACGCTGACCTACCAGAATGGTCAAACGGCGCAGTACACGCTGACGTGTCAAGCCGGTGCGAATCCGTCACCGTGCGGCCAGATCGTGCTCGACGACACGATCGCGTCGGCTGACTTCCAGGAGCCCGGCCTCGGTGAGGGGTGGACGTTCGAGGGGCCACCCTGGTGGCAACTGTCCGGTTGCGACTGGTGGGACTGCACAGTGACGGTCACCAATCGGGACATGCGCCGGCAGATTCAGGTACGGAAGCAGTGGCTGCGTGGGCGGAGCTATGTCCCTGCCGACGAAGTGCCGGAGCAAGAGCTGACGGTGACGGTGACGCTGCAGGGTGGCGGAGAGGTGACGCAGACGCTGACCTGCCCGGCGGGGCAGAACCCCTCCAACTGTGGGACAGTCGCGGTAACCGGGCAGGTCCAGTCCGTGGCGGTCAGCGAGCCGAATCTGCCCGAGGGATGGTATTTGGACAGCGTCTGGGGCACAGAGTGGTGCGCCTACTATGACTGCTGGATTTGGGTGACTAACCGAGACAGTCGGTACCCTGTCCGCGTCTGGAAGCAGTGGAGAGGCGACGATGGTTCGTTACTCGATCCCGACCAGACGCCGGGGACGACCATCGGGGTGACGATCGACGGGACGACCTATCCGTTCGACTGTCCGGCGGGTGTGGCGAACCCAGTCGAGTGTGGCCAGGTGGTACTGCCCTCGCGTCCCTCGAGCATCACGGTGACCGAACCCGCGGTCGGTGACGAGTGGGTCCCAGTGGTTCCGGATGTGAGTTGGTGTTCGCAGGACTGGGCTCAGGAGTGTCGGATCGACATCACGAACTGGCGAAACGGCCCGTTCACCATCCGCGTTAGCAAGTATTGGGTCGACCCGATGTGGAACCCTGTCAGCACTGACCAGATCGGCTCCACCACGATCAGAGTGTGGGTCGACGGCCAGGCGTACGATCTGACATGCGCTGGCGGGAACAATCCCGATAACTGTGGGGAGATCAGTCTGGATCGGCGGCCACGTCGTATCGTTGTCGACGAACCGTCCGTGCCGAGCGGGTGGGAAGTTGTGTACGGGACCGGTGACCAGTCGTGGTGTACCAGCTGGGGTAATTCTTGTGACATCTACGTGGTGAACCGGATGACGGCCACGATGTTCCGTGTCGTAAAGGTCTGGTACGGTACGAACTGGTACTACGTGCCCGGCCCGGAGACCTACGTGCAGGTAACGGTCGACGGAGTCCCGCTCGTGCTGACGTGTCCGGCGACCGACAGCGGATGGGCTGACTGTGGGTCGCTCACGATACCCGGTCGACCGACATCCATCAGGGTCGATGAGCCGTGGCTGCCCGAGGGGTGGACGCTTTTGTGGGGTGCCGGCGATTACAGCTGGTGCGCTGGCCAAGGGTGCTCCATTTGGCTCTATAACCAAGCGGGCGGCAAAGGCGGTGGCGGTTCGTCTGGGAAGCGGTATGCGGTCGATGTCCGCAAGGAATGGCTGAGCGACGGGGAGCACGCGAGTCAGCATCCGCCGACCAGGCTCCAGGTGACGATCGAGCAGGGCGGAGGGCGTGTCACGCTCGCGTTGACGTGTCGCGCAGACGAGCCGTCGCCGCAGTCGTGCGGAGGCGTGACGTTGACCGGGCGGCCGGATCGGGTCGTCGTGCGGGAACCGGTGGTGCCGGATGGCTGGCAGGCGGTGACCGCGACGGTGACCGTCGACAACTGCCCCCAGCAAGGCCCATGCGTCGTGACCTTCACGAACCAGCGTAACACAGGTGGCTCTGGGGGCGGCGGCTCAGGTGGTTCTGGTGGCGGGGGCGGCGGTACGGGCTCAGGAGGCGAGGACGAACCGGTGGTAGAAGAGCCACCCCCGCCGGGGACACCGGAGAATCCGTCGCCGGGTGGTGGGAGCGGAGGCCCGAATCAGGGGGTTGGCCAGCAACCGCCTGCCCAGCAACCGGCTGAGCGTGGAGAGGAAGCGACCTATCAGGGCCAGGACTGGTCGATCGAGGACGAGCGCTTGAGTGAGGCGCTGCGGGAGCGGAAGAAGATCGAGTCGGAGGAGCTACAAGTCATCCAACTCTTGCCGCGGACGGGGCGAGGAGTAAAGGCGGTCTTGCCGGCGTCTGCGGTAAGTCTGCTTGTGATCGCGACACTGCTTGCCGGCCTTGCTCTGGTGTGGGGTAGTCGGGCGAGGTACCGGACTGCGGTCGGTGGTGCTGGCGAGCGAGGAGCGGCTGGCGGAGCGAAGCGGAGCGGCTCTGATCCACCGCCTCCTCCGCTCGGTGTGCGGCACTGGTCGGCTCGTGGCCGTGGTCGCCCGCCGGTGCGGTAGCCGGTGCGGTCGATCTCGGCAGCTGCGGGCGGAGTCGCGGGAGCGGGGTGACGAGTCCGACCTCGGGTAGCAACGCGAAGACAGATACGGGTGTGCCGTGAGCGGGGGGTGCTGAGGGGATCGAGGGTCAGCACCCCCTGCTGCGGTGCAGTGCGCGCGCGGAGCAGGGCAGTCGCTGGGTGGAAGTGGGGAGGACGGGCTCAGCGGGATAGCATGGGAGGCGGGTGAAACCGTGCCAAGGGGTGAAGGCGACGGAGAGCCGCGATGGTGGAACACAGTTATCGAAAGGGCTGCAGAGACGTAGGGCGTGTCGGGGATGAGGCGGAGTGCGGCTCGGCGAGCGCAGGTGGGGAACTAGTGTACGCTGCTTTCATCAGTGCCAGTCGCTCCGTACTCTTCTCGCCGTGCACCGCGAGACAACACGGAGAGACAGCGGGCGCGCCTTCCGGGCCTCGCAGGCGCACACGCGGAGCGCCGACCCCGCTTTGACTCGCAGGCCATCTAGGAACACAGTACTCCCCAAAACTGACGAAAACGTCTTGCTTACCTGGTCACAAAAGCGCATGGTCGGGCTTCATGTGTCACCTACACAATCGCTATGAGGCTGGAGAGTCCGGAAGGAGCAGCGATGCGAGCCCTCGTCGTTCTTACTATTCTCGCTCTGGGCCTCTTCACTCCCCTCGATCCGAGGGTCGTGCAGGCTTCTTCGCCGACGGGGTTCGAGGTCGCCCCGGTCTTCAAAGCCTTTTACGATCGCTATGGTGGATTGCCGACGTTCGGGTATCCCATCAGCCCGCCTTTCCACGAAAACGGGTATCTCGTCCAGTACTTCGAGCGGCAGCGGTTCGAACACCACCCCGAGTATGCGGGTACGGAATACGAGGTCTTACTCGGGCTTCTCGGACGCGAAGTCGCTGTACGCGAGGGGCGTGACCTGCGGCCGTCCGATCCGCGTCCTGGGCACCGCTATTTCCCGGAAACTGGCCACAACATGTGGCCAGGCTTCACGAAGTACTGGGAGCGCCGCGGAGGCCTGCGCCTCTTCGGTTACCCCATCACGGAGCCGTTCTGGGAAAACGGACTACTCATCCAATACTTCGAGCGAGCTCGCTTCGAGTATCACCCGGCCAATGCTGGCACGGAGTGGGAGGTCTTGCTCGGTCGCCTCGGTGCTGAAGTCTATATCGGCGACACGGCTGGCTTCGCGGGCTCGCTACCCGATACGCGCGCTCAGGAACTCGCCAACCGGATCAACCGGACGCGACAACAGAGCGGTCTGGCTCCACTCGTGCTCGACCCCGTGCTCACCCGGATCGCGCAAGAGCGGAGCGACGACATGGCGCGCCGCGGCTACTTCTCGCACACGACGCCAGAGGGTCGCACGGTCTTCGACCTGCTCGATGCCTACCGGGTCAACTGGCGCTTTGCTGGTGAAACGCTGCAGCGCAACAACTACCCCGATGACCGAACGGTTGCCGAGGCAGCTCGCTCGCTCTTCGCCAGTGCGTCCCATCGTGCCATCCTGCTCGATCCGCGCTTCACCCACTTCGGGGTCGCCGAAGCGACCAGCCAGGATGGGATGCATTACTACACCGTCGTGCTCATCCAGCGCTGAGCGGTCAGTTCGGCACCTGCGCCGTACCCCAGCTCGTGGCGCGTCTCTACTCGGCGCGTTCAGCCCACCGCTCGGCGACGGGGGAGCGCGCCGAGCGCACCGAGGCGGCTCCTTTGCCACCGCCACGCCGCGAACGGTTACTCAGTGCCAGCGCACGTCCCAGGAGACGACTCGCCGGTCTCTCGCACCGGCGGCTTGTCGTCGCTGAAAGCTGCGGCAAAGCCTCCACGCCGAAAAGATCACCGTGGTGTCCGCGACGTACCGTCAGCGCCTGATCGAGAAGCCTGTCCGCCCGCCCGATCGCTGCTCGGTCGACCATGCTGCCTCGACCGGTGTCCCCCGTGAGTCACGGACGCCGTGCACCGCGATGCCTGACTGGCGAGTGCAGGCGCGAACGTCGCGACTACGCGAGCCACGTCTGCACACAGTCCCTCGGAAGTCCGTTCGCTTTTGACTGGTCACGCCCAGTTCGGTGAGACGGCGGAAGCACACTTTGCCGGGAAGTCTCGCACGCCCTCGCAGAACCCAACAGCTCCGTCACCGTCATGAAACTGTTGGACGAAAGGTATGGCGAGCCATTCAGTCCCTCACCAGTCACGCGCGGTACGGTGAAAAGTTGGGGACATGCCCGAGCAAAGGGCTCCACTCACTGGCCAAACGCGGCACCTTCGTCGTCGAATGGACAATGTTGGGCGAGCGGCATCGCGGGGCAGTCCGTACTTGATCGATCACGCCCAATGCCGCGGAAAAGTCGAAACACGCTTCGCGAAAGAGGCGCGTGCCCCCCTTTTGCGACGCAACACCTCCGTTCCTGTCTAGCGGACTTAACGCGACCAGTATCGCGAGCCAATCTGTGCCTCCCCAGTCTCGCCCCGTAGGGTGGAAAGGAGGGAGCACGCTGTGCGCGAAAAGCCCGCACTTACTCTCACAACCCCGCGCCTCCGGCATCGCCAGGGGGATGTTGTGCGAAAGGTGTGGCGAGCCAGTCCGCTTCTGACCGGTCACGCCCGGTGCTGTGGAAAGTTGGGAGCACGCTTTTCGAGGAAGGCCCGCACGCCCTCGTGGAACGCCACGCCCTCGTAGACCATGGCGAGGAGATCGCGATAGCTGACGTCATTTTCCGTGGCACCGCGAACCGCGAGCTGAACCACTGCCTTAGTGGCCTGCAACGTCTCGGCGGACATGCTCAGGAGGCGGTCGATCCACCGCTGTGTCGCGAGCTCGAGTTTCTCGACCGGAACGACCTCGCTGACGAGACCCAGTCGCCAGGCCTCCTCGGCATCGATCAGCTCACCGCGGAAAACTAGCTCGATCAGCTTACCGGGAGGCAGCAGACGCAACAACGCGCGCGTCTCGCCGAGACCAGGCATCACCCCGAGGCGACCGATCGGGAGCCCGAAGCGCGCATCCTGCGCGGCAAGCCGGATGTCACAGGCTGCGGCCAGCTCGAGACCACCCCCGACCGCCAGCCCCCTGATCACCGCAATGACCGGCTGCGGAGCCTCCTGGATCGCTGCGAGGGCTGCCGAGACGAGCCGATCGTACGCCCGCGCTCGAGCCAACCCACTGCGCCGGGACGGAAACTCCCGGATATCCGCTCCGGCGCTGAACGCTCGCTCGCCGGCTCCCCGAATCGCGACCACGCGCACCGAGCGATCGCTGGCGAGTCGGCGCACGACTCCCCGCAGTTCGTGCCACATCGCGGCAGTGAGCGCGTTGAGGGTCTCCGGGCGGTCGAGGACGATGTGCGCCACTGGTCCCGTTCGCTCGAGCCTGATGCCGCTCATCGGACCGCTCGCTCCCTCGGGCCGAGCACGATCGCCCCTTCCTCGGCCAAGCGAGTGATCGCCTGGTCATCGTAGCCGAGTTCCCGGAGCACTTCAGCCGTGTGCTCAGCCAGGAGCGGTGGCGTCCGCCGGATCACGGGCGGTGTGCGCGACAGCTCCACCGCCGGACCGACCAGTCGAATGGGACCAGCCAACGCGTGCTCGACCGTCCGGACGATCCCGAGATGCTCGACCGGCTCGCTCTCCAGCGCTTGCCCCACGCTCCAGATCGGTCCGCACGCGACACCGGCGCGACTCAGGCGCTCCACCCAGTTCGCCACGCTGTCCGCCTGTAACGCTTCCTCGAGTGCCGCGTTGATCAGCGAGCGATTGGCCACACGGTCAGCATTGCTGCGGAACCGTGGATCGTCGATCCACTCGGGGTGCCCGACTTCTTCGGCCAACCTTCGCCACATCTGCTCGTTGGCGATCGCGATGTTGAGGTACCCGTCCCGCGCCCGGAAGGTGCCGTACGGTGCGGCCACCGGATGGTCGTTCCCCTCGAGTCCCGGATCGCCACCCCCGGCGAGGTACCGTCCTGCCTGAAAGGTCAGCACACCGATCACCGCGCCGAGCAACGAGGTATCCACGCGCTGACCGATCCCCGTGCGCTCGCGCTCGTAGAGCGCTGCCAGCACGCCATAGGTCGCGAACAATGCGGCCAGAATATCGGCGATGGCGATCCCGACGCGGACGGGCCCACTCTCCGGTTTGCCGGTCACGCTCATCAACCCGGACATCCCCTGCGCGACCTGGTCGAAGGCGGGTCGATCGGCCCATGGCCCACGCGGGCCATAGCCCGTGACCTGGCAATAGATCAGTCGCGGATTGCGGATGCGCAGCGTCGACTCGTCCAATCCCAGTCGCTGCATGGCTGACGGCCGGAAGTTGGTGACCAGCACATCGGCGCGCGAGGCGAGTTCCTGCGCGACGCGTGCTCCCTCCGGATGCTTGAGATCGAGCACGACACTGCGCTTGTTGCGGTTGACCGACAAGAAATAGGGACTTTCCCCAGCCACGAACGGAGGACCGTAGCCGCGCGCGGGATCGCCTTGCGGTGGCTCGATCTTGATCACGTCGGCACCCAAATCACCGAGGAGCATCGTGCAGAGTGGACTGGAGACAGCCTGTCCCAGCTCGATGACCGTGATCCCGTCGAGTGGCATCGGCTGCTCACGTTCCTGCTCCGGTGGCATGGGTTCCTCCTTTCCCATCGGCTTCGTTCTTCTGATCCTCCTGCTGGACGGTCACGGCCAGCCGGTACAGCTCGCGACGGGGTCGACCAGTCAGACGAGCGAGTTCGCGGGCGACGGCCGCGGCCGAAAGACCCTTCGTCAGTCGCTCGCGTACGAGCTCCTCGAGTCGCTGCTCGTCTGCCTGGGGATGCTCCCGGCTCCCCGCGGCGATGACCAGCACGAACTCGCCGCGGGGTTCGTGCTGCTCGTAATGGGCGGCGGCTTCCGCGAGCGTCGTCCGCCTGACCTCCTCGAAGCGCTTCGTCAGCTCCCGGCAGACGGCGACCGGTCGGTCTCCGAGTACTTCCACAGCGTCATGCAAGGTTTCCCGGAGTCGGTGGGGTGCCTCGAAGACGACCAGAGGATACGGCAGGTCTCGCAGCAGCGAGAGTCGCTCGCGGCGCTCCGAACTCCGGCGCGGCAGGAAGCCGGTGAAGACGAAGCCATCGGTCACCAGACCAGAAACCGCGACAGCAGCTGTCACTGCCGAAGGGCCTGGCACGACGACCACGGGATATCCTGCCTCCGCCGCCGCGCGAACCAGCTCGGCTCCCGGATCGGATATCCCCGGCATTCCGGCATCGCTCACGACAGCGATGTCTCCCTCGCCCAGAGCGGCCAGGAGCTGTTGCACGCGTTCCCGGCCACTGTGCGCGTGGAAACTCACCAACGGCGTTTGGATTCCGTACCGTCCGAGCAGCTTGCGGGCTTGTCGCGTATCTTCGGCCACGATGAGACGTACCTCAGCGAGCACGCGGAGTGCCCGCATCGTGATGTCCTCGAGGTTTCCGATCGGTGTTCCCACCAGGTACAGCGTCCCCATTTGCCCGGCTGGCACGTCCCCACGTATGCTTACTCGTACGGACGCTCGTGATGCGTCGCCACACGGAGAGGCCCCAAGGATGGACTCGTCCCGCGAGGCCAGGATGCAGTCCGGCTCATTGTACCGGAAATATCGCCCGCAGACCTTCGAGGAACTGGTCGGACAGGAAGCCATCGCGCGCACGCTGCGCAATGCGGTCGCCCTCGACCGGGTGGCACACGCCTACCTGTTTTGTGGGCCGCGCGGAACCGGGAAAACCAGCACGGCGCGCCTGCTGGCCAAGGCGGTCAACTGCATGGACGCCGATCCCTGGCGGCGCCCCTGCAACCAGTGCGGAGCCTGCCGCTCCATCGCCACTGGTACAGCGGTCGATATCATCGAGATCGACGCGGCTTCTAACCGCGGAGTCGACGATATCCGCGATCTCCGCGAGAAGGTAAAGTATGCACCCGTCGAGCTGCGCACCAAGTTCTATATCATCGACGAAGCGCACCAATTGACACGTGACGCCTTCAACGCCTTCCTCAAGACGCTGGAGGAGCCACCCCCGCACGTCGTCTTCGTCCTGGCGACGACCGAGCCGGACAAACTTCCGGAAACGGTTGCCTCACGCTGCCAGCGCTTCGATTTCCGCCGCTTGCCCGTTGACCGGATGGTCGAGCGCCTCCGTTTCGTGTGCCTGCGCGAAGGCATCGAGGCACCGGACGACGTGCTCGCCCTGATCGCTCGCCGCGCTGCGGGGAGCCTGCGCGATGCCCTCGGCCTCCTCGAGCGACTCGCCGTTTTCGCGAGCGACGGCGAGAACAAACCCGTCATGACGCTCGAGCTGGCGCGCCAGGTCCTGGGTGGCAGCCGCGACGATCGGCTTCTCGATCTCGTGACGGCGATCGCTGACCGGGATGCTGGCCGGGCTCTCCGGCTGGTGGCAGAAGCGGCCGATGCGGGCGATGACCTGCACCAGCTCGGTCGCGAGCTGGTCCGTTTCACTCGGACACTGTTGTACGTCCGGGCTGGTGGCAGCGATCCGCTCCTGCCGCCCGAGGCATCAGCGCTGGCTCAGCGCTTCTCGCTCGAGGAACTCGCGCTCGTTCTCCGTCGGCTGACCGGTCTCGACGCGCCCCTCCCGCGATCCGGCATCGATCCGCAGCTCCTCCTGGAACTCGGCCTCGTGGAGTCGATCCTGTTGCTCGATGGATCGCAGCGCGAGCGCACTCTTGCACCTTCTGGTGCCACGACGGTACCGGCGACGACCGCAACACCGCCGCGCGTTGTCCCAGCGGCTCCACGCCCGGCTCCCCCGCCAGCGGCATCGTCCCAGCCGGCCGTTTCGCCGACGACCAGTCCAGCGGTCGATGGGGACGATGCGCTCCTCGATCAGCTGCTCACGCGCTGGGCTGCGATCCGGCGCGAGCTCCGGGCTGTCAACAGCAAGGCGGCTGCACTCCTGGCGGATGCTGAACCACGCCTGATCCGCGGAGATGAGGTCGTCCTCGTCGCGCCGTACGAGTTCCATCGTCGCCGTATCAACGAAGAGGCCGAGCTGCGACGTGTGATCGAACGGGTGCTGGCCAAGCATCTCGACCGAGCCTGCCGCATCACCTGTCTCGCGCCGGAAGACGTGCCACGGCAGATGACCACAGCGGCCGGGGAGCCGCTTTCTTCGGAAGACGAAACTGACCCAAAAGGTCGGCTGACGCCTGATTCCTCCGGACAACAGCGACCGGTCGCGCTGGCTCCGGAGGACCAGCGTCGCCTGGAGGCAGCCAAGGCGATCTTCGAGGCAGTCGAGTAACCCGTACGGTCCTTTCTGGCGGCTGCAGCGGTCCCAGCGAGAAAGGAGAGAGCGATGAGCGTAGCCCGTTTCCCGGACGGTTTCCTCTGGGGTACTGCGACTGCTGCATACCAGATAGAAGGTGCGGTAGGCGAGGATGGTCGCGGGCCGTCGATCTGGGACGCCTTCAGCCACGCGCCAGGAAAGACCTATCAGGGGCACACCGGCGATGTCGCCTGCGACCATTACCACCGCTGGCCGGATGATGTCAGGCTCCTCCGTGAACTCGGGGCACCCGCCTATCGCTTCTCGATCGCCTGGCCGCGCGTCTTCCCGGAGGGAACTGGCGCTCTCAACGAACGGGGGCTCACCTTCTACGAGCGATTGGTCGATGCGCTGCTCGAGGCGGGCATCACGCCGTTCGTCACGCTCTATCATTGGGATCTTCCGCAAGCCTTACAGGATCGCGGCGGCTGGAGCGAGCGCTCGACGGCCGAGGCATTCGCTCGCTATGCCGAGGTCGTGACTCGTCGCCTCGGTGATCGGGTGCGCTACTGGATCACGCACAACGAGCCGTGGGTCGTCGCCTATCTCGGGCACTATCTGGGTGTCCATGCACCAGGTATTCAGGATCTTCCGACGGCGATCCGAGTCAGCCACGAACTGCTGGTCTCGCACGGACTGGCTGCCCAGGCCATCCGGGCAGCGAGTTCTCAGGCAGTGGTCGGTATCACGCTGAACTTGTCGCCGGTCGAGTCAGCGAGCGACCACCAGGACGATCGCGCAGCCGCCCAGCTCTTCGACGGTCTCCTCAACCGATGGTTTCTCGATCCGGTGTTCGGCCGTGGGTATCCGCTCGACGTGCGCGAGCGCCTGGCTCCGTACTTCGACCCACCGGACACCGATCTCCCGACCATCGCGCAGCCGCTCGATTTTCTGGGTATCAACTACTACGCTCCGGCTTTCATCAGAGCTGTTCCCCAGGAGCAGAACCCTTTGGGCTTGGCCCAGCTCGAGCCGAAAGCATTGGCCGACCGCGGTTACCAGCTCACCGACATGGGCTGGCCAGTCGTCCCGGAGGGACTCGAGCACTTGTTGCTCCGGATCAGTAGGGAGTATGCGCCGCGCGAGCTGTTCATCACCGAGAACGGTGCCGCCTATCCTGATCAGCTCGTCGCTGGCCGCGTCCAGGATGACCAGCGCATCGCCTACCTGGCTGCCCACTTCGCTGCCGCCTACCGTGCCGTTCGGGCGGGGGTTCCCCTGAAGGGATACTTCGTCTGGTCGCTCCTCGACAATTTCGAATGGGCGCACGGCTACAGCAAGCGCTTCGGCATCGTCTTTGTCGATTACGAAAGCTTGTCCCGTTTTCCCAAAGCGAGCTTTTCCTGGTACCGCGATATCGTAGCCCGCAACGCGCTCGTCGAGGGATGAGCCGGGACGTGGTACACTGCCGCCCGGCAGAGGGAGGTTCGGCGATGCGTTTGAGCCGGGAGATCGTCGATCATGTCGCGATGCTGGCACGCCTCGGCTTGACCGAGGAAGAGCGCGAGCTGATGCGCGAGCAGCTCTCGTCGATCCTCGAGCACGTGAGTCGCATTCAGGAACTCGATACCGAGGCGATCCCGCCCACCGCGCAGGTCATCACGCTCCAGAATGTCTGGCGCGAGGACGACGTCCGGCCATCCCTGCCGGTGGAAGCTGTCCTGGCCAACGCTCCGGAAAGCGAAGATGGCTTCTTCCGGGTCCATGCGGTGCTCGAGCAGAGTTGAGGGGGCACTGTGACCAGCGAACTCGTTCGCCTGACCGCTGTGGAGGCCCGCGCGCTGCTCGATCGACGCGAGATCAGCGCTCTGGAATTGCTCGAGGCGCATCTCGCCCAGATCGAGCGACTGGAGCCTACTCTCCACGCCTTCATCACGGTCGCGCCGGAACTGGCGCGTCGCCAAGCTCGGGCAGCTGACGACCGCCTCGCTCGCGGTGAGGGTGATCTCTTGACGGGTATACCGGTCGCACTGAAGGACGTCCTCTGTACGGTCGATGCGCCGACGACAGCTGGGTCACGCATTCTGCAAGGATTCCGCTCGCCCTACGATGCGACCGTCGTCGCTCGCCTGCGGGCACAGGATGCGGTGTTCGTCGGCAAAACCAACACCGACGAGTTCGCCATGGGTTCCTCCACCGAGAACTCGGCCTACGGTCCGACCCGTAATCCGTGGGATCCGGACCGCGTTCCGGGCGGATCGAGTGGCGGTTCGGCAGCAGCGGTCGCCGCTGGAGAAGCGATGGTGGCTCTCGGGTCGGATACGGGTGGATCGATCCGGCAGCCAGCGGGCTTCTGCGGTATCGTCGGGCTCAAGCCGACGTATGGTCGAGTGTCCCGCTATGGACTCGTCGCTTTCGCCTCAAGCCTGGACCAGATCGGGCCCTTCGGCCGCACGGTCGCCGATGTGGCGATGCTGCTGCAGGTGATCGCCGGTCACGATCCAGCCGACTCCACATCGGTCCCCCTCCCGGTGCCCGATTATCGAGCGGCGCTGACCGGTGATATCCGTGGCGTGCGGATCGGTATCCCTGCCGAGTACCGAGTGCCCGGAATGGATCAGGCAGTCGAGCGAGTGATCGAGGATGCCCTGGCGCTCCTGCAAGAACTGGGAGCCGAGCTCGTTCCCGTGTCCTTGCCGCACACCGAATATGCCTTGGCCACGTACTACATCATCGCGCCCTCCGAGGCGAGCGCCAACCTGGCACGCTATGACGGCGTGAAGTACGGGTTGAGCTTGCCCGGCGAAACGCTCTTGGAGCGCTACCTCCGCACACGCGGGGAAGGATTTGGGCCAGAAGTCAAGCGGCGCATCATGCTCGGCACCTACGCCTTGAGCGCTGGCTATTACGATGCCTATTACGTCAAGGCTCAAAAGGTGCGGACACTCATCAAACGCGACTTCGACGAAGCGTTCGCTCGTGTCGATGTGATCGCGGCACCGACCTCGCCGACGGTGGCTTTCCGCCTCGGCGAGCGCACGGCGGATCCGTTGCAGATGTACCTTTCCGATGTGTTCACCATCCCGGCGAACATGGCTGGCCTCCCGGCAATCGCGGTTCCCTGTGGTTTCGCGCACGCCTTGCCGGTCAGTCTGCAGTTCATGGGCCGGCCATTCGACGAGCCCACGCTCTTGCGGGTCGCTCACGCCTACGAGCAGGCCACCGACTGGCATACCCGGTGGCCACCCCTGGTGTTCGGGGGCTGAGCGATGCTCTGGATCGGTTCCTGGCTCCGCACCGCGGTGCTGGTCGCTCTTAGCTTCGCGATTGCGCTCTATTTCGTCGTCGCTTTCGGTCAACAAGCCTGGCGGGCCCGGCAGCTCGAGATGCAGGTGGCTGAACGCCGAGCCGCTCTGGCTCGAATCGTGACCGAGCGAGACACACTCGCCAGCCAGCTGGCCGATCTGCAGGGGGAAGACGATCGCGCGTACGTCGAACGGACAGCTCGACGCGAGTTGAACCTGACGTACCCTGGTGAAACGGTCCTCTTCGTCCAGTGGGAGCCAGCGTCTCCTGGCGCGAGTCCCGCACTGTCCACACCGACACCCGGGCCCGAGCCGAATTGGGAACGCTGGCTCGAGGTCCTGCGACTACCTCGACCCTGAGTCGCTCAAGCCTCGGGAAGCGAGGCGCGCTCGACCACGAGGGGTTGCTGGAGCACGCCGTTGGCGAGCGCGAAGATCGCCGCCTGTGTCCGATCCTTCACTCCCAACTTGTCGAAGAGCAGGGAAAGTCGGTTTTTGACCGTACTCTCGGCGAGAGACAATACGTCGGCGATCTCCTTGTTGGACAGTCCGGAGGCTACGAGTTGTAAGAGCTGTGTCTCGCGACGAGTCAGACGGACGCCGGTGTGTCCCTCGTGGAGGACGCTCCAGCGCTGGACCTCGCGGAGGAGGATACCCCCGTAACGGGGACTGACGTACCGCTCGCGACGCAGGACGGCTTCGACCGCTTCCACGAGTTCCTGCACACTCGCTTCCGCACTCACCAGCGCTTCGGCTCCAGCTCGGGCGAGGGCCAGGACGACATCGCTGTCGTTTCCCAATCCGTACACGACGAGCGGTGGTGCTGGTGATCCATCCGCTACCGCGAGGCCCGGCGACAGCCGCTTGATCGCGCGGACGAAGTGCGCGAGCCCTGGCCCGAATGCAGCGGAAACGAGGACGACGTCCGGTTGCTGCCACTCGAGCAGGCTCGCGAGACGGGACAGTTCTCCCGCTTCGCCCAGCACGCGCAGTCGCCCCGCCGACTCCAGGTAATGCCGGAAACTCTGACGGACCGCAGCGTGTGGATCGCCGATGATCACGGTGGAAAGATCGGTTCGTCGCTTTGTCGTCGCTTGCACGCCCACTGTCGCCTTCCGGAGTTCGTGCCTCTAGCCGACACCATCTCCCGTCTGTTTTCGACGGTGCGCTGGACTGTTGCCTCCATAGGACTTTGGCGCTACTTCTGCGGCCCGCTTCGGCTAGCAGCACTGCGGACCCTGTTCCTGCAGTCGCTACCGGACCGATCTCGCCATCGCTCTGCGTGGGAACTCGAGTGTGCGGGCCAGCCTCGTCAGGTCGCCACGGAAGCGAGCAGGGGGCTCGTTCCTCGCTGCCCTGCCTCTGCTCGGAAGATGCGAAATCCACCTGTTCCCGGTTCCCGTGAGCGCTGCCGAGTGTCGGTGTCCAGCGGTACGTGTACTCTCGCGCCAGAGGCATCGATCCGACACCTGTGTGCTCCGTCGCGCACACGACCGCACACCTCGCCTCGTCGTGACCGGGCCCTTGCGCACGAGGAGCGACTACGGTACGGGGTCGGGGTGGACGAACGACCGTCGCCTCGAGTACCGTTCCGGCAAAGGGACCGGTGGTTCGGCATGTCTGGCAGCGAAGACGAGGCGTTTCTGGTAGCTCGGGCACGGACCGGCGATCGCGACGCGTTCGCCGAACTCGTCCGTCGCTACCAGCGACTCGTCTTCGCCGTCTCCTATCGCTTGCTCGGCGATCCTGACCTCGCTGAAGACGTGGCGCAGGAGACCTTCATTCGGGCCTTCCTCTCGCTGGAGCACTTTCGCGGCACGACGATGCGTGCCTGGCTCCTGCGGATCGCGCACAATGCTGCCCTCGATCAGTTGCGGGCGAGTGCGCGACGTCGCACCGTCCCACTCGAACACGCCGGCGAGCATGCTTCTTTCGATGTCCCCGAGCCAGGTATCGAACAGGCGGGACTCCGCGCGGCGTTGGAAGCCGCCTTGGCCGCGCTCCCCGTCGAGCAACGAGCGGTCGTCGTGCTTGCCGATGTCGAGGGGTTGCCCTACGAGGAGATCGCGCAGACACTCGGCCTTCCGCTCGGAACCGTCAAGTCGCGCCTGGCGCGTGCCCGCATGCGTCTGCGCACGCTGCTGGAGTCCGATCCGCGAGCGAGGGAACTCTTGGGGCTGAGCGGTCGTCTCCCGGATAGGGAGGGTGAGTCGCCGGAACGCCTGATCGAAGGTGAGTGACGGTTCTCGATGACCGATCGCAGCAGTCACTTGGACGAAGAGCGACTCGCGCTCCTGGCGAGCGAGGAGCCGGATGCGGAGGTATCGGCGCATCTCGCCCAATGCGAGTTCTGCCGCCGCCGCTGGCAGGAGTATCGAGCGGTTCGCCAGGCGTTGCGCTCCTTGCCCGCGCCGCCGCTCCCGCGCGACTTCGCGGCAGCGCTGAATCATGCCCCGCCCCTTCGACGGGCAGCCTGGTGGTGGCGCTATCGCACAGTGCTTCGCGCCGGGACGCTCCTCGCTGCGACGCTCTTGGTCGTCCTTCTCTCTGTGGTCGTCGCCGCTCCTCGTTTCCTGCCCAGCGAGGACCGGCAGACCACGCTCGGCCCCTCACCAGTGGCGGAACTCGCACCGGCGGCTCAACCAAACACCGAAGAAATGCGCTCAGCTGGGATCGCGTCGCAAACGCCTGCCATTCTCGCGAGCGAGACGCCGAGCAGTACGTTCGCCGCCGCCACCGAAGCTACCGCCAAGGTACCGGCGACCTCGGAGCAGGAACCCGTTTCGGAAATGCCTCGTACCATTCGTCTTCTCGCCTGGGTCGGTATCGTTGTCCTCGCTGTTCTCACGCTCGCTGGATTCTGGTTCGGGTTTCTCTTACCTGCCCGGCGGGTCCGCCAGTTTCCGGTCGTGCGTCGCTGAGCGGGAACCGAAGCTGCCTCTCGCTCGTCATCTCTGCGGAGACATGGAGCGGAAAGGAGAAAGCGATGCAGAGAACCTGGGTTCCTCTCGCTGTCGTGCTCGGCCTTCTGGTGATGGTGGGAGCGGTGCTGAGCGGTACGGCGAGCATGCGCCTGCCGCAGGCTGCGGCGCAGGACACCGGGACAGTCCAGCGTTCGATCAGCGTTTCTGGTGAAGGGCGCGTTTCGCTGCCACCTGATACTGCCACGCTCACCCTGGGAGCTGAGGTCTTCGATCCCGATGCGGCGGCGGCTCAGCGTGAAGTCCAGCGACGTATGGAGGCGATCCTGTCGGTCTTTCGCCAGGCTGGTATACCGGAGAGCAAGGTCAAGACCGTGGTGTACAGCATGTCGGTCGAGCGGGACTGGAACCAACCGACGACGCCGGTGATCGGTTACCGCGTGACGCATCTCGTCGAGGTGCAACTGCAACCGGTCGAGCGGACCGGTGACCTCCTCGACCGCGCCGTCCAAGCTGGTGCCAATGCGGTGACCAATATCAGCTTTTCGGTTTCCAACCCGGCCGCGGCGCTGCGGCAAGCACGCGAGCTCGCGGTTCGCGATGCCCGCGAGAAGGCAGCCCAACTCGCCCAGCTGAGTGGTGTCGCCCTCGGCGCGCCGCTGCGCATCGTCGAGTCGACGAGTTCGCCACCGGTTCCAGTGCCGGCGGTCGGCGCGGGTGGTCCGGAAGCCAAGGCCGTTCCGGCCGGGGAAGCAACGATCGTCGTGACTGTCTCGATCGATTACGCGATCCAGTGAAGCCTCGGTATGATCGAGACTGGCAAGGAGGAGGCATCTCCCCTTGCCGGTCTCGTGCATGGGCGCGAGACCGGCTCGCGGAGCGATGGCGGCGCGGAGCATGCGGACGACCCGGAGAGGGCTCGTGATCGCTGGTCTCGCGGTATTGGGGCTGTCTGCCTGCCGGCAGACGCGCGTGCAACGCTCCCTGGCTCCGGCCGAGCAGTATCCTGGTGGGCGACTCCTGATCGAGGCACCGGAACTGGCTGACCGGATCGGGGAGCGCTCGCTCGTCATCCTCGATGCCAGCCGGCTCCACGAGTACCATGCCGGGCATATTCCTGGGGCTCGTCACGTCTGGTGGCAAGATACGATGGAAATTCACAACGAGATCTACGGGATGTTGGTCGGCGAGCCCCGACGGAGCCAACTCGTCCGGCGTATCGGGCTCGATCCTGACGACGAAGTCGTCGTCTACGAGCGTGGCGACGGGCGGGCTGCCTGCCGCTGGTTGTGGTTTCTTCACGCGATCGGCTTTCGGCGAGTACGCCTGCTGCACGGCGGCCTTCGGGCTTGGCTCGCGGCTGGTTACCCGACGACGCGTGCCCTTCCGCCCGGTGCGGAGCACGGAACGTTTCAGCCCGTGCTCAACTACGATGTACTGGCCGAGCTACCGGACGTCCAGGCCGCACTCCAGGATCCGGAATCCTGCCTCCTCGACAACCGAACCGATCAGGAGCGCCGCCAAACCTGGGGTGGTCGCCTCCGGCTCGGCCAGATCCCCGGCGCGGTTGCCGTGCCGTGGAGAGCGCTCCTGGCCGGGGACCCACCGCTCGCCTTCCGTCCACCGGACGAACTGGCCGCACTCTACCGGTCAGTCAGCGTCCAACCGGAGCAGCGGGTGATCGTCTACGGCTTGTCCAGTCCGCACGCGGCCATCAGCTATGTCTCACTGCGTCTCCTCGACTATCCGAACGTGCGCATCTACGATGGATCGTGGGCACAATGGGGGATCCTGAACGACCTTCCGATCGAGCCAGCCGATGTCTCGAAGCCGTGATCGAGGATCCAGCTGGCTCCACGGTTCGGCACGTCTACGATCCCGTGATCGGGCAGTGGCGGACGTACCGCCATCCGGCCGCAGTCAGTCCGTGGCCAGCCAACTACGGGTATCTTCCGGGCACGTACAATCCCAGCGATGACGATGCGCTGGACGTCATCGTCCTGTCCCAGGATCCGCTCCCGACCGGAACGCGGTTGCTGGTTCGCCCAGTGGGGCTCCTGCGTCGAGCGGATGGTGACGACAAGATCCTGGCTGTTGCCTGTGACGATCCAGCGTACGGTGCTGTTCAGCGGCTCTCGGAGGTACCGGTCGATGCGATCGAACGGATTCTGAGGTGGTTCACCGAATGGGAGACCGCACCGGAAATCGCTGACGAGGAAGCAGCGTGGGTCGCGATCCACGCCGCACGTCGTTCCTGAGGAGGAGATTGTCCATGGCTGCAGCGCTCACCGTGCTGGTTACCGGAGGAGCTGGGTACGTCGGTTCTTTTACGGTGCGCGCGCTCCAACAAGCTGGTCATGAGGTGGTCGTCTTCGACAACCTGCGGCAAGGGCATCGCTCAGCCGTCTGCGTTCCCCTGGTTGTCGGTGAGTTGATCGATCGCGAGGCTGTCGCAACCTGCTTCCGTCGCTGGCGTTTCGACGCGGTCATCCATCTCGCGGCGTACACCTCCGTGCGCGAGTCGGTCACCGACCCGAACAAGTACGTGGTGCACAATGTGGGCGGAACGATCGTGCTCCTCGAGGCCTGTTTGCGTCACGATGTTCCCTATCTGGTCTTTTCCTCTTCCTCGGAAGTGTACGGCGAAGCACGGTATCTCCCGCTCGACGAAGCGCATCCGACGGAGCCGACCAATCCGTATGGAGCGACCAAGCTCCAGGTCGAGCACTATCTGCGCTGGTACGACGCAGCCTACGGCTTGCGCTCCATCATCCTCCGCTACTTCAACGCAGCGGGTGCCGCGCTCGACGGTTCGATGGGCGAAGATCATCGACCCGAAGAGCACTTGATTCCGAATGCCATCCGGGGAGCGCTCGGCCTGCAGTCGTTTCGCCTCACCTCCCCGGTCGTCGCGACACCGGACGGGACGACGATCCGGGATTACGTGCACGTGCTCGATCTCGCGGAGGCCCATGTGCTGGCGCTCGAGGCACTCCGGCAGGGGCACCCGACTGACGTGATCAATCTTGGGAGCGGTGTCGGCTATTCCACGCGGCAGATCATCGAACTCGTCCAGGAGCTGACCGGTGTGCGTTTCCCGGTCGAGCGCGGCGAGGCGCGTCCGGGCGAGCCGCCGATCAAGTACGCGAGCTACGCCAAGGCCGAACGCGTCCTCGGCTGGCGACCACGTTACGGAATCGAGGAAATCATCGCTTCGGCGGTGCGTTGGCACACGCGCTTTCCGCACGGCTATCCGGACTGACGAGGTCGCAGGCCATGGGTGTCCGGCTCCTCCGCCTGGCGCTGCTCGGCTTCAAGAGCTTTGCCGATCCTGTCGAACTCGTCTTCGACCGTGGCATCACCGCCATCGTCGGCCCCAACGGCTCCGGCAAGTCGAACCTCGCTGAGGCCATCGCCTGGGTGCTCGGCGAACAGGCGGGCTCAGCTGTTCGCAGCCGCCGAGCAGACGATGTGATCTTCGCTGGTGGACCTGATCGCTCCTCGCTCGGCATGGCCGAGGTCACGCTGACGTTGGAGCAGGATGGAGACGAACTCGGGGTGCCGTTCCGCGAGGTGAGCGTGACCCGGCGCGTCTTTCGTGACGGCGAGACCCAATACCTCATCAACGGCTCGCGGGCGCGTCTGCGCGACGTCCTGCGCATCGCCGCGATCCTGCGAGCTGATTGGATCATCACTCGGCAAGGGTCGGTCGATGACGTGCTCGACCAACGTCCGGCTGAGCGCCGGCACTACCTGGAGCATGCGGCGGGCCTGTCCGCGCTCCGCCTGCGACAGGCGGAGGCTCGCCAGCAACTGGCTGAAGCCGAACAACATGCGCAGCGACTGGACGACCTGTTGCGCGAGTTGGAGCCGCATGTCCATGCGCTCGGCGAAGCCGCTCAGCGCGCACGAGAAGCACTGGCTGTTCGCGCGAGCCTGCGCGAGGCTCTGCTCCAGCTCTCCGCAGCTCGCTGGCGACGCGCCCGTGAGGAGGAGGCCAAGGCCCGCCGCGAACTCGGTCGACTCGAGTCGGCCTTGCGTGCGGCAGAAGCCGATCGTGCTGCACTCGCGGCTGAGCTGGAGCGGGTCGAGCAGCAGCAGGCGACCGTGCTGGCCCAGCGCGACCAGCTCCGGGAGCTCCGTACCGAACGGGCAGCCCAAGCGGCGACTGCCCAGTACCGCACGCAGCTGGCTCGGGAGCGGATCGCTGCCCTCGGAAGACAGTTGGACGCGCTCGCTCACGATGTCGAGCAGCTCGAGCGGGAGATACGGGAGACCGAGCAGGAGCTGGAGCATGCCGACACGAGTTGGCAGGCGACCGTGCACGCATTGCGAGCGACCGAGGCTGCGCTCCGGGAACGAGAAGCTGCCGCAGTGCAGCGCACTCGCGAACTCTCGGCACTGCGCGAGCAGCTGCACCGCATCGAGCACGAACTCGCGGAGCGAGTCACGGAACGTGAGCGGCTCGCGCGCACGCGAGCAGCCCTGCTGGCAACCCAAGAAGCGTATCGGGCTGAACTCCAGCGGGCTGAAGCCGCGTACGCGGCACGTCTGCAGGAGCGCCAGCGACTCGACCAGGAACGCGTTCGCCTCGATGAGCAGCGCGCTGCTCTCGCTGCGGACGTCCAAACCTTGCGGGTGGAGGTGGAACGGCAAGCGGCTCAGACCGAGCGTGCCCAACAGGAACTCGAGCGTTGTGTCGAGGTGGTGCGCGAATTGGAGCGCGAGGACGCTCTCGTCCGGGGCCGTCTGGAAACGCTCACCAATGCCCTGACGGGCGATCTGGTGGCGAGCGCAGCGAGGGCAGTGCTGGCAGCGGCACGCGAGGGAAAACTCTCCGGGATCGTCGGAACGCTCGGAACGTTGCTCCACGTTCCGGCAGAACTGGAAACAGCGATCGAAGCAGCGCTCGGCGGGCACCTTTCCGACATCGTCGTCGAGCAGTGGTCCGATGCCGAGGCAGCGATCGCCTTTCTCAAAGCGACCAGGGCTGGACGAGCGACGTTCCATCCGTTGGATACGATCCGCTCGCTGCCGGCTGGGCGTCGCCCACTCGTCGCTCGTGAACCGGGTGTCATCGGGGTCGCAGCTGACCTGGTCGAGGCGCCACCAGCACTGGTACCGATCGTGGAGTCGCTTCTGGGACGGGTACTCGTCGCCGACGATCTGGCGACCGTCCGGCGCTTGCTACCCCAGCTTCCTCCCGGCTGGGTTATCGTGACCCGCGAGGGGGAGCTGGCTCGTCCGACCGGCTCGGTCACTGGTGGGGCTACGCGTGGTCGCGAGCGTGGGTTCTTGTCGCTGGTTCGCCAGCGACGCGCGTTCGCTGCCCGGCAGGAACGACTCGCTGCGTCGCTCGAGGAAGCCCGGCGGCAGTTCCTCGCCGCACGAGATGCGGTCGAGCGAGCGCGTCGTTCGCTGGAGTCGGTCCGCGACCAGCTGCGGACCCAGGAGACGAAGCTGGTGCAGCTCGATCACGAGTGGGTGCAGCTGGTGCGCAGCATCCAAAGGCTGGACGACGCCCTCGCCCGGGAAGCGGAGTCGATCGCTGCCGTGCGAGCTGCTCTCGCTCGGGACGACGAGCAGGCTCGGGCACTCCACGAGCAGGAGGACGCGCTCCATGCCGCTCTGGACGACCTCGAGCACCAGCGTGCTCAGGTTGCCGATGCGATCGCTCGCCTGGACACGCCCGATCCGGAACGCGAGCAGCTCTTGGAGCAGATCGCGACCTTGCGGGAGCGTGAGCGTGCGGGAGCGCGGGAGCGCAGCCAGCTCGCCCAGCGCCTCGGAGAACTTCGACAGCGGTTGGCTGCGCTGCATGCCCGATGGGATGAGCTCCGGGCAGAACACACCCAGTTCCTGGCCGAAGCAGAGCGCTCGGACGCGGAAGCGAAGCGGCTGGCACTCGAGGCGGCCGAACTCGAAACCGAGGAGCGAGCACGCACGGTCGAGATCGAACGACTCGCCGAGCAGGCGAAAGCGTTGCGGACCGAATCGGCTCGTGCCGAACAGCGCCTGCGTCAGCTCGCGCAGGAGAGCGCAGCAGCACGTGCCGCGTTGGAGCGTGCCGAGCGCGCACTCCACTCGCTTCTCGAACAAGCAGCCTGGGAACTCGCCGAAGGATCGCTCGATGCAGGACTCGTCGAACGACTGGAGCAGGCTAGTCGCGCTCAGCAGGATCCCCCAGAGCGTTGGGAGCGACGCGTCGCCGAACTCCGGCGGCGCTGGCAGGAGTTGAGCCGGTTCGGAGAGGCCGCGATCGCCCAATACGAGTCGGAACGGGAACGCTACGAATCGCTCCGCGCGCAACTCGAGGACGTGCGGGGCACGACCCAGGCATTGCGCAAGCTCCTCGCCGATCTGGACAGAGAGGTCGAGCGGGGTCTGGTGCGTTCGTTGCGTGCGCTCGATCGTGCTTTCGCGGATACCTTCGCGGAACTGTTCGGTGGTGGGCGAGCACGTCTCGTCGCCCGCAACGGTGCCGGCTCCATCGAGGGGGTCGACCTGGTCGTCCAACCAGCTGGCAAGCGTGTCCGCTCGGTACAGCAGCTGAGCGGTGGCGAGCGGGCGCTGACGGCGATCGCGCTCCGTTTCGCGCTCCTCGAGCTCGACCCGCTGCCGTTTTGCGTTCTGGACGAAGTCGATGCCGCGCTCGATGAGGCGAACGTCGCTCGTTTCCGGGGAGTGCTGGAACGGCTGGCGGAACGCACCCAGTTTCTCGTCATCACGCACAACCGGGTGACGATCGAGGCTGCTGGCACGCTCTACGGTGTCACGATGGGGGAGGACGGTGTCTCACGCGTCGTGTCGCTCCGACTCGCCGACTATGCATGCGGGTGATCGCTCACGCCATGTCGAGCGGCCAGATCGGCCGGCGGATGAAGCGGAACGGTAGCCGACGCAGATCGCTCCCCGTGATGCCTGGTCCTTCGACGAGGACGACTCGTTCGGCGATCGGCTCGAAGGCCGCGCGGAAATGTCCCTTCCCTTTGAGCCCGATGACGCGTTGCTCGGTCGGCTCGATTCCGTGCGAGCGGAAGACGTTCAAATCGATCGGTGACTCGGCGCGTTCCGTCACCAGCACATCGATCCCCTCGACGCGGAGCACGACGGTCCGACCGAGGTCGACCGTCACGCCCGCGTGCATCGGCCCGGCATTGACGTACCGGCCGTCGGAGAGCATCCGGATCGTCCCGCGCACGGGGAGCGGAGGCCCATGGAGATCGTCTGTCTTGCCGCCGAGTTCGACCTCGACGGTGGCGCCGATTCCTGCTCGGAAGCACTCGTCCACCACTTCCGGATCGCGCACCAGCGCGAGTGCGGCCGGCCGTACCTGCTCCTTCAACAGGAAGCGGAGAAGTTCGACGCTGTCACCTGGGCCGCCTGTCCAGGGGTTGTCGGCGATGTCGACGAGGACGAGGGGGCCGCGCTCGGTGTGCCGGATGGCCTCGGCTGCCTCTTCCCAGGTCGCGACACCGCCGAGAAAGCCGTGGCGCAGGTCCCAGGCGAGGGCAGCCAGTTCTTCGGCCACCTTCGCAGCCAGCGCGGGGTCGTCGTCGGTCGTCACCAGCACGCTCAACCCGGCTTCTGGAACGTCAGCTGGCGGGAATCCGCCAGCGATCGTCACGTCGACAACGCGGGGATGGCGCTCCCATTCCTCAGCATGCTGCATGAGTGTCCGCATCGGTGGGCGATCGGTCGTCATACGCTGGGACGTCGGCAGCATCGCCGGTTTGACCAGTACTGGCGTCGGGTGGATCGTACGGTCCAACAAGCGGGCGAGTGCCAGGCCAGCCTGCCGACCGCGCGCCCGCTGATCGACGTGCGGATAGGTGTGGTAGCCGATGAGCAAGTCGGCCTGTTCCACCATGAGTGGGCTGATGTTGGCATGGAGGTCGAGAACCGCGACGATCGGGACGGACTGTCCGACCGTCGCACGAATGCGGCGGAGCAGTTCGCCGTCGGCGTCCTGGATGTGCTCGGTCACCATCGCACCGTGGAGCGAAAGCAGCACGCCATCGACCGGGGCTGCTGTCTCCAGGCGATCGATGAGTTCGCCGAGGAGCGTCTCGTAGGCGTCGCGCGTGACCAGACCAGCTGGCGTGATCCATACCGCGAGCAGCGGGACCAGCGTGAACGCCAGTTCGTTGGCGATATCGATGAACCCAGCCAGAACGGTCGCAGTGTCCCGCGCACGAGTCACGACCGTCGCGCCACGGGCGATCCCGCACCGCTCGACGAATGCGAGATCGACACGGGTGCGTGCGAACGCGTTCGTCTCGTGAGAAAGTTCGGCGATAGCGATGCGTGGGCGTCGCATGGTCCCTCAGCTCTGGAACGGCGGGAGCCCGAGCAGTGTGCGTGCTTCACTCGGGGAAGCCGGCTCGCGACCGAGTTCGCGCGCGATGCGGACGATCCGCGCGACCAGCGGCGCGTTTCCTTCGGCGAGGACGCGGTAGGAGTAGTAAATGTTGTCTTCTAATCCCGTGCGGACATGCCCACCCATCACGAGCGCCGCGACATTCATCGGGAGCTGGTGTCGGCCGATGGCGCAGACCGACCACAGCGAGCCGGCTGGGAGCTGGCGCACCATGTGCACGAGTTGGTCGACGGTCGCAGGCGCTCCACCGCGTACTCCGAGCACCATCTGGAACCAATACGGTGGCTGGATCAGGCCGCGCTCGATGAAACGCTTGGCTGTCTCGATGAAACCGCTCTCGAAACACTCGATCTCCGGCTTGACGCCATGAGCCTGCATCTCGTGCGCGAGCGCCTCGAGAAAGGCTGGTGAATTCACGAAGACGCGGTCGCCGAAATTGAGCGAGCCAGCATCGAAGGAAGCGATCTCTGGTCGCAAGCGAACCGGAGCGATCCGCTCCTCGTCCGGAACGATCCCGGCTCCTCCACCGGTCGAGAAATTGAGGATGATGTCGCATCCCTGGGAACGGATCAGGTCGCGCACCCGAGCGTACCGGGCAGGATCGATGGTGACGCGTCCCTGCTCGTCGCGCACGTGAATGTGCACGATCGCCGCACCCTCGCGCCAGCAGCGGATCGCTTCGGCAGCGATTTCCTCTTCCGTGATCGGGACGTACGGGGTCTGCTCGCGTGTCGTCCAACTGCCGGTCGTCGCGACCGAGACGATCACTTTGTCCATCCTCGCCTCCTCGTCCGTTGTCGATCAGAGCGACACGCGCTCGAACCCGACCGTACACGGCGGCCCTGGTGCCACCCAGATTGCCCGATGCGTGACCTCGATGACGAGCCCAGCGATCGTTCGGGACACCCGATCAGGACCAGGAGCGACGTGCTTGCAGATCGCATGTGGCTGGTTGGCGTGATCACGGAGAAGTTCCTGCAGGGTCGTCGAGCTGAGCTGTCCCGTGCCCAGCTCGAGCAGGCGTTGCGCTCGATTCCTCCGCAGGATCGAGTCGAGCTTGTCTCCCTCCTCGAACTGCCGCAGCTCGGGAGCGAGGAGGTGGTTCGTGTGCGCGAACGGCTGGTTCCCGGCGTAGAGCAGCGCGTGGTGCCGACCAGTGACCTCGACGTCGTAAATCTCTCCATCGCCGGTCGCGATCAGGTGATTGTTGCCGTTGGCTCGTTCAGGGAGCCAGGTCGCCCGTAGGGCATCAGCCAAGGTCTCGGCACGGAGCACTTCGCGATAGAGAAACAGCTTCGGTACGCCGATCTTGATATCAGTAGCAGTCAGGGCGTTACCAGTCGAACCGACCCCTGCTTCGTTGACCCCTTGATAGAGGAAAAGGCCCCCATAGGCGAAGGCGACGAAGGCTGGCTCATCGCTCGGGCGAGCACGCACGACGTAGATCTGCTCGTGACGACAGGGCAGGGCATCCTCGTTGTGTGCGAGGAGAACCGTGCCGTCGACGCTGGCCGCTGCGGGAACAGCGAGGCTCGTGCAACCCTCTTCGGCTCGCAGTCGTCGGGTGAGGAAGAGGGTCTCTTGCAGGGCGTTGAGGCTTACCAATGCGTCGATGTCGCACCCAGCAGCGCGCGCCAGCGCGTGGAGTTCCTCGGCTGTGCGGCTGAGATTCCCCTCGAGATCGCCGCGGAACTGCTGGGCGAGTTCGAGCGCCTCATCCCAATCGATACCGCTCCGAGCGAGTTCCTGCCGGTGCCGGACGATCGCCTCGCCGAGAATCGGCTGGAGTGCACGCCCGATCGCCTCGCCGATTGCGGCCGGGTCTCCGCTCGCTTCGATGATCAGCAATCCCGGCATGGTTCACGAGTCCCCCGCCCGAGCCTGCTCGCGGGCACGCCGTGCCTGCGCTGGTTCCCAATAAGCTGGTTGTCGGCCGATCCGCTGTTGCCCACCCATGTAGGGGCGCAAGACAGCTGGGATCTCGATCGTCCCATCTGGCTGCTGGTAGTTTTCCATGATCGCGATGAGTGTCCGGGGGAGAGCGAGTCCCGATCCGTTGAGCGTGTGCACGAACTGGGGGCGTGCTCCCTCGCTCGGCCGGTAGCGGATATTGGCCCGTCTGGCCTGGAAGTCGCGGAAATTCGAGCAGGACGAGACCTCCAGCCACTCCTGGGAGCCAGGTGCCCAGACCTCGAGATCGAACTTCTTGGCTGCCGTGAAGGAAAGATCACCAGTGCACATTTGGACGACACGGTAGGGAAGTTCCAGCCGGCGCAACACGTCTTCGGCATCAGCGACGAGTCGCTGGAGTTCCTCGTCAGAGCGATCCGGCTCGACGAACTTGACCATCTCCACCTTCTCGAACTGATGGACGCGCTTGATTCCGCGTACATCGCGGCCGGCTGAGACTCTCTCCTTGCGGAAGCAGGGAGTAGCCGCGACGAGATAGATGGGGAGCGAACCCGGCGGGAGGATTTCGTCGCGGAAGAGATTGGTAACGGGCACCTCAGCGGTGGGAATCAGCCAGAGATCGGTTTCCTCGTCGTGATAGAGATTGTCCCCGAACTTCGGGAGATTTCCCGTCCCGATCATCGCCTCGCGGCGGACGAGGAACGGCGGATAGACTTCCAAATACCCATGCTCGTTGACGTGGAGATCGATCATCCAGGCGATGAGGGCGCGCTGGAGCCGCGCGAGATCACCGCGGAGCACGTAGAAGCGACTCCCCGCGATCTTGACTCCGCGGGCGAAATCGATCAGCCCGAGCTCCTCCGCCAGTTCCCAGTGCGGCTTGACCGGGAAGTCGAACGGTCGCGGTTCTCCCCAGTGACGCACGACGACGTTGCCACTTTCATCGGGGCCGACGGGAACATCGGGATCGGGCAGGTTGGGAACCTCCAAGAGCAGCGCCTGGAGCCGCTCTTCGATCGCGGCGAGTTCGCGGTCGAGTGCCTCGATCCGGTCGCCGAGTGCACGCATGGCGGCGATGGTGGCTTCCCGCTCCGGCCCAGCTGGCAACTGGCCGATCCGCTTGGACTCGGCGTTGCGTTGAGCCTTGAGCTGCTCGACTTCAGCGACCAGCTGGCGACGTCGCTCGTCGAGTTCCAGGATCTCGTCGAGCGGAGCCTCGGTATTGAGCTTGCGCAAGGCCTCGCGCACCAGATCCGGATGCTCTCGGATCAGCCTGAGGTCGAGCATGTCTCCCCCTTCGGCAATGATTCGGGCGGGTCAGCTGCTCCCGCCTGACTGCTCGAGTTATCGACTGCGCTGACTCTTGACGTCAAGATCGGGGAGGAACTTCAGCCAGCTCTCGTGCACGGGTGAGCGCAGCAGCCGCTGGATCGTGTAGTAGCGGCTCGGCGGTGGTTCGAAGGGTGGGCGCAAGAGCTGCATGCGCGCCTCGGCCAGCGACTTGCCTCCCTTGCGGTGATTGCAGGCACGGCAGGCGCTGACGACGTTCTCCCAGGTGTGAGGACCACCGCGCGAGCGCGGGATCACGTGGTCGATCGTGAGGTCGTGAGTCCGTACGCCGCAGTACTGGCAGGTGAAGTTGTCGCGCATGAAGACCTCACGGCGGGTCAGCCGGACGCGGATCAGTGGCCGCTTGACGAGTGTGTAGAGGCGAATGACCGAGGGCGCGGGGAAACGGTGCTGGGCGGATGCGACTTCATGGTCATAGGTTTCCAGGATTTCGGCTTTTCCAGCCAGCCAGAGCACGAGAGCACGCCGGACGGTTGCGACGTGGAGTGGTTCGTAGTTCTGGTTCAGTACGAGAACTGGGTGGTAGCCGTTCTGGGATGATCGAGAGATACCCTCGGACAAGCCGTCCAGGGAGAGATGGCCATTGTGGCGTTGGAGAGGGTCGTTATCGAGCACGTTTGCGTCCCGTTCAGCCGAGTCTTCTGTGGAATCGACGCATCGACTGTCGCCGATCAGCGCACACTGCGCCCACTCGAGGGTCGCCCTCAATGATACCGAGCGGCTGGTGCTGCTGACTACCTGTCTGGGCCCGGCGTGACGGCCTACCGTGAGAGCGACGCTACCGGCAACACCCGACGCAGAGCTTGGCCGGTATACGAGTGCTCGATTGCCGCGATCTCTTCCGGGGTACCAGTTGCGATCACGTACCCACCGGCAGCGCCGCCCTCTGGCCCGAGATCGATCACATAGTCGGCGCACTTGATCACGTCCAGGTTGTGTTCGATCACGATCACCGTATTGCCAGCATCGGTGAGACGCTGGAGCACGTTGAGCAGCCGCTCGATATCAGCGAAATGCAGGCCAGTGGTCGGTTCGTCCAGGATGTACAAGGTGCGGCCGGTGGCACGCCGACTGAGTTCCGTCGCCAGCTTGACACGCTGCGCTTCACCACCGGAGAGCGTCGTGGCGGGCTGCCCGAGCTTGATGTATCCCAGTCCGACGTCCGAGAGGGTCTGGAGCTTGGCCCGGATCGCCGGGAAGGCCGAGAAGAACTCGAGTGCTTCGTCTACCGTCATCTCCAACACGTCAGCGATGCTCTTGCCGCGGTAGGTGATCTCGAGTGCCTCCCGGTTGTACCGCTTGCCGTGGCAGACCTCGCAGGGAACATAGACATCGGGAAGGAACTGCATCGAGATCTGGATGACCCCCTGCCCTTCGCAGGCTTCGCACCGTCCTCCTTTGACATTGAAGGAGAACCGGCCCGGTGCGTAGCCTCGTGCTTTGGCCTCGGGGAGCGAGGCGAAAAGCTCGCGGATCGGGGTGAAGACGCCGGTATAGGTCGCGGGATTGGAGCGTGGTGTCCGTCCGATCGGACTTTGGTCGATGTTGATCACTTTGTCGATGTGCTCGATCCCCTCGATCGCGTCATGCGCGCCCGGACGATCCTTCGCCCGGTAAAAGAGCTGTGCCAGCCGCCGGTAGAGAGTGTCGACGACCAGGGTGCTCTTTCCCGAGCCGGAGACACCGGTGACGCAGATGAAGCAGCCGAGCGGAAAGGCGACATCGATATTCTTCAGGTTGTTCTCGCGCGCTCCCCGGACGACGAGCCACTGCCCGTTGCCGGAGCGGCGCTGCTCCGGCACAGCGATCCGGCGGGCGCCGCTCAAATACTGGCCAGTCAGCGATTCGGGTGTCTGGATGATGACCTCGAGCGGGCCAGCCGCGACCACGCGCCCGCCGTGCTCGCCAGCTCCCGGGCCGATATCGATGATCCAGTCGGCGGCGCGGATCGTCTCCTCGTCGTGCTCGACGACGATCACCGTGTTCCCGAGATCGCGCAAGCGCAGGAGCGTCCGAATGAGCCGACCGTTATCGCGCGGATGCAGCCCGATGCTCGGCTCGTCGAGGACGTACAGGACGCCCATCAGCCGACTGCCGATCTGGGTCGCCAACCGGATGCGCTGCGCTTCCCCACCGGAGAGCGTCGCGGTCGGCCGGTCGAGCGTGAGGTACTCGAGCCCGACGTCGACCAGGAAGCCGAGCCGCTCGCGGATCTCCTTGAGAATTTGATGCGCGATGCGCCGCTCTCGCTCGGTGAGCGGCGTGCGCGCATCGTCAGCCAGTTCGTCGAAGAAGCGGAGCGCCTCGCCGATCGAGAGCCGCGTCACTTCAACGATCGAGCGCCCGGCGACGGTCACCGCGCGGCTCTCCGGTCGGAGCCGGGATCCCCCGCATTCCGGGCAGGGATACGCTGCCATGTATTGCTCGATCTCGGCACGCACGTATTCGGAGTTGCTGGTTGCGTAGCGGCGGCGGAGACTCGGGATGACCCCCTCGAAGGTGACCCGGTAGGAGCGCTCGTGGCCGCTCTTCCCAGCATAGACCAGCGTGACGGTCCGACTGCCGTCGCCGTAAAGGATGAGCTGCTTGACTCGTTCAGGGAGCTCGCGCCAGGGGACATCGGTGCGGAAACGCTCGGCCCGAGCCAGTGCGCGGAGGAGCGCCAGATACCAGGCGCTACTTTCCCGCCCCTCGCGGAACCATGGGGCGATCGCTCCCTCCTCGAGCGAACGGTCCGGGTCGGGAACGATGAGATCGGGGTCGAACTCGAGCTTGCTGCCCAGCCCATCACAGGCAGGGCAAGCGCCATGCGGGCTGTTGAAGGAGAAGCTCCGTGGCTCGAGCTCCGGCAAACTGATCCCACAGTGGACGCAGGCGTTCTTTTCCGAGAAAACGATCGGTTCGCCCTCGAGCGGCTGAACCAGCGCGATTCCTCCGCCGAGCTTGACTGCAGTCTCCAACGCTTCGACGACGCGCAGGTGAAAGGCATGCGCTTCTTCCGGATTGCTGGTCCGGACGATCAAGCGGTCGACCACGACCTCGATCGTGTGCCGCTTGTTCTTGGCCAGGGCGATCGGCTCGTCCAGATCGCGCAGCTCGCCGTCGATCCGGACGCGCGTGAAACCGGCGCGCCGCAGCTCCTCGAGCACGCTCTGGTGCTCGCCCTTCCGGTCCCGGATGACCGGAGCGAGGACGAAGAGTCGTGTCCCGTCGGGCAGTGCTTCGACCTGCTCGGCCATTTGCTGGACGGTCTGGGCCTGGATCGGACGGCCGCACTCCGGGCAGTGCGGTTTCCCGATCCGCGCGTAGAGGAGGCGGAGGTAATCGTAGATCTCAGTCTGCGTACCGACCGTCGAGCGCGGGTTGTGACTAGCTGCCTTCTGGTCGATCGAGATGGCGGGGGAGAGCCCTTCGATCTGGTCGACGTCGGGCTTTTCCATCAGGCCGAGGAACTGCCGGGCATAGGCGGAGAGCGACTCGACGTAGCGCCGTTGTCCTTCGGCGTAGATCGTGTCGAAGGCGAGGCTCGACTTCCCCGATCCGGACAGGCCCGTGATCACGACGAGCTTGTCGCGTGGGATCTCGACGTCGATGTTCTTCAGGTTGTGCTCGCGGGCACCGCGGACGATGATCTTGTCGCTGGCCATGAGCCTCTCCAGCCCGTGTCCGGACACGGGCACTCGACTATTGTAACAATGCCCCAGCGCTCGTTGACTGCGGGTCACGGCGGCAGAGAGAGGAGGGCAGTGCGCGCGTTCGTCGATCTGCGGCTCGCTCTGAGTATCGCTTGCGGGATACTCGTGGCTGCCACTGGACTCGCCCTCGGCTGGTTCCTGTTCGTCCTGCGCGACGTGCTCGTCCCCTACGTCGCCGTGCTGGTCGCGGAGACCATCGCTCGCCCGGTCGGCTGGCTGGAGCGGCATCGCCTCCCAGCGGGTGTTGCGGTATCGCTCGTCTTCGCGGCCGCCGGACTGATCGCGGTGGCGCTCGTGTTGCTGGTGCTTTCCCCGCTAGTTGCCCAAGCGCTCGCGTTGCGGGACGAATTGCCTCGACTAGTCGAGCAACTGGTGCGGTTGCGGGCACTCTGGCGCGAACTCCGCGCATCCTATCCGGAACTCGCGCCGGTCGAGCTGCAGCTGGAAGCGATGACGAGCCAGTGGCTCGCGTCGTTCGCTCGCCAGTCGGTGCTGCTTCCTCGCTGGGCGCTCGCGACGATCCTGGATCTGGTCGCGATCATCGCGCTCAGCAGCGCACTGGTGATGCAGCGGCGGACGCTCTTCGCGTTGCTTCTGGCAGCGATGCCTCCCGCGCAGCGCCCACTGCTGCGCGCCATCGTCGTGGAGATCTGGTGCCGGATCGGCAATAACGTGAGTGCGAAGCTGGCCGTGATGGGCATCGTGGGGGCAGGGACTGCGCTCGTGCTCTGGCCGCTCGGTGTCCCCTCCCCGCTTCTCGGTCTTCTCGTGGCAGTGGGCGAACTCGTGCCGGGGATCGGACCGTGGTTGGCGCGTATCCCGCTCTTCGCGCTCGCGCTGCTGGCGGGGTAGATCCCGCTCCTGGTGACGATCGCGAGCTCGGTCCTGATCCAGAATGCAAAAGGGCTCGTCATCGCTCCGCTCGTCGAGGGGGAGCGACTCGATGTCCATCCCCTGGCAGCGCTGGTGGCCGTTCTGTCTGGGGCCGAACTCGGGGGCGTTGCCGGTGCTGCGCTCGCGTTGCCGGTTGTCGCCGTCCTGGACGTGTTGTGGGACCGATCAGTGAAACCGTGCTTGGTCCGCGGCCGAGCGATCAGCGAGGAGCCGGGGAGCGCGGGGAAAAAGAGCGCGGAGACCCCTGCTGCCACGCCGTGACCGGGCGAGCGCGTTCCGGCCCGTAGAACGCATTCCAGCCAGCCTGCACAGCAGAGCAGGAGCGGAGCGGGGCGGATCGAGCGTGGCCAGCGAAAAGACAGACGCTCCCGCCCGAGAGCGCGCTTCAGCTCGTCCCGGGCGGGAGCCGATGCACCTGGTGCTCAGGGAGCCCAGCTCAGTGACTGCATGACCTGCGGCTCGGTCGGGTCACAGGCGGCGTTGGTGTTCAAGTCCCAACAGACGGTGACGGGGGCCGTCGTGTTGGTGCCCTTCACGAGCACGGTCGCGGCTCCGAACATGTTCGTGAAGGCGGGTGAGGTCGTGATGGTCAGACCGGCCGGCCCCTGAACCAGGATCTGCTGGGCGGGCATCTGCACACCGTTCTCGTCGACCGTTTGGGCGACGATGATCGTATCCACGCCGCTCTTGTTGGCGACCTTGCCGAAGTCGACGCGGAGGGCGCGCTGTCCGGTCGCGACATTGAAGGCGGCCGATCCATCAGCTTGCACGTCGTAGTTGACGTTGTTGGTAATGGCGACAACCGGTCCGCCCGCGGTCACGGCGACGCGCACCTGACCCTGGAAGTCGGCGGGGAGCGGTGCCTGACTCGGCGCGTAGATGGTCACGGCGCCGTTGGGGGCGATCCCTGGGACAGTCAAGGGTGAGGGAGGTTGCGGTGCGCCGCTCGCGTCGAAGAAGTCGAGCGTGACCGTGGCCGCAGCACCGCCTACGTTGAAGAGCTGGATCCCGCTGTTGTCGTTGCCGCTCGACCCCTGTTTCTGGAAGAGCGGGACGCGGAGGAGCGGCATGGGGAGACCCGGTGTCAGGGTGAGTGGTCCATTGATGCCCATCGAGGTCAGCGCTTGCCCGACGTCCGCGCCACCCCCGGTGTACTTGACGGCATCGACCGAGACGATGATCGGCTGGGTGCTGGTGATGACCGCCTGAGCGAGCTGGCCACCGCTCCCACTCAGATAGTCGAAGTCCATCGAGTTGGACGCAATCGGCCCCAGGCTCTTGGTGGTGATGAGGTTGCCGTTGGTTCCGTAGTAGTTGATCGTCACGGTCGCGGGAACGCCCCCAGCGTTCGTCACGGCCAGGCCGGTGTTCCAGTCGAAGTAGGCCTGGAAGACGAGCGGCACGTACACTGTGCTGGTCAAGGAACCCGCCGGCAAAGCGAGGTTGGTGAGGGCCATATTGACTGGGGTTCCCCAGGGCTGAGTCGGCTTGATCCGGTCGATGCTGGCGGTCAGCTGGCACCCGACTCCTTCGATGCGCGCGGTGCCCAGCCAGTTGTTCGGCACGCCAGCCGCGACGAGGTCCAGGTTCCACGTCGCGCCGGCAGCCACTGCCTGTGTGAGCGTATGCGTCTGGGTGCCGCTCGGGTGCTGGTAGAGCTTGACGGTGACGGAGCAGAGCGTGCTGCCGACGTTGGTGACGTGCAGGACCGTCTTCCAACCGCTGTAGTTGGCCTGCGCGATCGGTGCGACCAGCGTGCTGCCGACCGCACTGGCCCGGCTCAGTCCGGCGTATCCACTGACCATGAGGTGAGTGCTGCTCGTGCGACCGTTCGTCGAGGGGGCTGGGGCCATGAGCTTGACAGCGGCGCTCAGCCGGGCCGGGCGGCAGGGAAAGTCGTAAGCGACTTGCACGCTGTAGGCGCTGCCGCCAGCTGGCTCAGCTCCACCTGGTGCCCAGCTGATGTTCAGCGTCGTACCGACTTGGGAGAAGGTATAGTCGGCTGGTGCTGCGTAGAGCGTCGTTCCCTGGCTCACGACGACCTGGGTGACGTTGACGCCGCTGGGAACCGGCAAAGCGATAGTATCGGCCGTGTTCGCAGGGGTACCGCGCGTCTTGGTGAACTCCTGAACTGCCTGGGACGCGCAGCCGCCTTGCTCACGCCCACTGAGCAAGAGACCACCGCCGGGGCTGGAGCCGAAGAGTGTTCCCGCGGCCAGGGTCGTCGAGCCGTTGCCGGGTAGGTTGACGCTCGTGATCGGGGAGCCGTCCGCCTTGGCGATGTCGACGGTCACCGGGAAGTTGCTGGCGTTGGCGACGGTGACCGTTCCGTGCCACGGACCGGTACCCGCGAGCGTCTCGTTGTTCGGCAGATACGGGACGACGAGTTGCTCGTCGATGTCCCAGAGGCTCGCTGTGGGGGTGGGTGCGGACCAGTTCGCTGTGACCGGGGCGCTCGAGGCAACGAGCAGACCGAGCGCGAGGAGAACGACGCCGAAGCGTCTTGACCAATGCTTCATGCTGTTGTCCCCTTTCGCAGGCTATCGACTGTGCCGAACGAGACGAGTGTAACGCATCCGTCCTTTCTGGAGAATCCTTCTCGTGCGCTGTCCCCGGGGCGCGAGCTGGCCGGATCATTTCCGGCTCTGTCGAAACAACGCGCGAGCCTGCCGACCGCTTACAGCCGGCAGGCTCGCTCGAGGTGCCCGAACCCTGTTCAGCGGACGAGCAGCAGCATCGGCTGCTCCAGAAGCGTGCGTACTGTCTCGAGGAAGCGGGCGGCAACGGCGCCGTCGGCGACGCGATGGTCGACCGAAAGGGTCAGACGCAGGCGGCGCACCGGTACCGGCTCCTCGCTTCCCTCGCGATAGACCGGTTCGCGCAGGATGCTTCCCACTGCGAGGATCGCTGCCTGGGGTGGGTTGATGATGGCCGTGAAGTGTTCGACCAGCCCGAACATCCCGAGGTTGGAAATCGTGAAGGTCCCCCCTTGATATTCCTCGGGACGCAAGCGTTCCTCACGGGCGCGCGCGATCAGATCCTTGGTCAGCCGCGCGATCTCCGCGAGGGGTTTGTGGTCAGCGTCCGGCACGTAGGGCGCGATCAAACCGTGCTCGGTCGCGACCGCGATGTTGATGTCGATGCGCTTGTAGATGCGTAGCTGGTTGGGTGGGACGAAGCTCGCGTTCAGCGTCGGGAAGTCACGCAGTGCCAGTGCGCAGGCTTTGATCAAAAGATCGGTCACCGAGACGCGTTCCTCCTCTGGGACCTGCGCGTTGATCTGCTCGCGCAGGGCGAGCAGCGCGTCGACCTCGGCGACAGTGGTGACGAAGAAGTGCGGCGCTTGCTGGAAGCTCTCGGCCATCCGGCGAGCGATCGTTTGCCGGATGCGAGAGAGTTCGATCACTTCGAACTCGGGCAATCCTGGAACCGGTGCACCGGCCACCGCTGGTGCCGCCGCTGCTGGCGGAGCGGCTGGGGGTACCGATGGTGGCGGTGGTGCAGCGGCCGGAGCTGGCTGCTCGGGTGCCAACGGTGCGCGTGGTGCAGCGATGAGCGGCAAGATGTCCTCTTTGACGATGCGACCGCCAGGGCCGCTCCCGCGGATCTTGCTGAGGTCGATGCCGTGCTCGGCAGCGAGCCGCCGGACGAGCGGTGAGGCGCGAACCCGTTCACCGGGTGCGGTGGGGCCCTCCTCGAGCGGGGCGGCTTCCGGCGCCCTCGGTCCTGGGGCGGTGACGGTTCCTGCCGCAGTGGCAGCGCCGACAACCGCAGGAGCTGGTACAGCCTCTTCTTCCACCTTCTCACCGGGCTCACCGATCAGGGCGATCGGTTGCCCGACCGGAACGGTTTCTCCCTCCTTGGCCAGAAGCTTCAGGATCACGCCCGAGGCGAACGACTCGATCTCCAGATTGACCTTGTCGGTCTCGATTTCGGCGATCGGTTCGCCGCGCTCGACGCGGTCCCCCTCATGCTTGAGCCAGCGAAGGATAGTGCCTTCTTTCATGTCATACCCCATCTGGGGCATGACGAGCGGTCGTGCCATTTCGTTTCCTCCGTCCCCACCTGCCTGGCGCTACCGCGCGACCGGTGCGGGGAGCCGCTGATAGAGCACCTCCCGCACCGCCTCGATGACCTTGTCCTTGTTCGGGATGACCAGGCGCTCGAGATTGCGCGCGTACGGCATCGGGACTTCGACACTGGCGACGCGCATGATCGGTGCGTCCAGGTAGTCGAGTGCCCGTTCCTGGACCGACGCAGCGATCTCGGCTCCGACGCCGAACGACTTCCAGCCTTCCTCGACGATCACCAGACGGTTCGTCTTTTGCACTGAGCGGACGATCGTCTCGACATCGAGCGGGCGCAGGACACGCAGATCGATCACCTCGCACTCGATCCCTTCGCGGGCGAGTTCCTCAGCTGCACCGAGCGCCAGGTAGTACCCGCGGAGCCAGGAGACGATGGTGACGTCGCGCCCTTCGCGACGGACTTCGGCTCCCTCGAGCGGCAGGAGGAAGTCCTCCCCGTCCGGTACTTCACCGCGGTTGCGGTAGATCAGCGAATGCTCGATGAAGATGACCGGATCGTTCCCGCGGATCGCGGCCTTGAGGAACCCCTTCGCGTCCTTGGGGACGGCCGGAGCGACGACGCGGAGTCCGGGAACATAGGCGAAGTAATTCTCGAAGAACTGCGAGTGCGTCGCACCGAGTTGGCCGAAGCCCTCGGCGGTACGCACGACGACCGGCGCGGTGAACTGCCCATTGAACATGTAGTAAATCTTGGCCAGGTGATTCACGATCTGGTCCAGGGCGAGCAGTGCGAAATTGACCGTCATCAGCTCGACGACCGGGCGCAGACCACCGATCGCGGCTCCGATTCCGAGCCCGACGATCCCCAGTTCGGCGATTGGTGTATCGCGGACCCGATCCGGTCCGAACTCCTGGAGGAAGCCGCGCGTGACCGCATAGGAACCACCGTACGCGCCGATGTCTTCACCCATGAGGAAGACGCGCTCGTCGCGGTACATCTCCTCGCGCAGCGCCTCGCGTAGCGCGTCGCGGTAGGTGATCTCTCGTGCCATTGTCGTCCCCATTCCTCTTTAGCGCACGGTGATCGGGTCGGCATACACGTACTGGGTCAGTGTCTCCGGGTCCGGTTCGGGGCTCTCGTCGGCGAAGCGGACGGCCTCGGCGACCACCTCCTCCACTGCCTGGTCGAGCGCTGCCAGTTCCTCCGGGGTGGCGACATTGTGGGCGAGCAACTGTTGCCGGAAGCGCTCGATCGGATCCCGGTGACGTCGCCACTCTTCGACCTCTTCCTTGGACCGATACGTCTCCGGATCAGCCATCGAGTGCCCACGGTAGCGATAGGTGAGAGCTTCGAGGAAGTAGGGGCCATTCCCGGACCGGCAGTGCTCGAGTGCTCGCTTCGTCGCCTCGTAGACCGCGAGGACATCCTGGCCATCGACTCGCTCGGCGGGGATGTCGTAGGCGCAGGCCTTCCGGTACATCTCCCGCACGGCTGAGGCATACTGCACAGCTGTGCCCATGCCGTACTGGTTGTTCTCGCAGAGGAACAGGACGGGAAGCTTCCACAGCGCGGCGAAGTTCAGGGCTTCGTGAAAGGCGCCATTATTGGTCGCGCCATCGCCGAAGATCGCCACTGCGACGCGGCGTTGGTTCAAGTACTTGCTGGCCAAGCCGAGCCCAGCCGCGATCGGCAGGAGGCCAGCCACGATCGCGTAGCCACCCCAGAAGTGCTTGGATGCATCGGCGAAATGCATCGAGCCACCGCGCCCGCCGACGAGACCGGTCGCTTTGCCGAAGAGTTCCGCCATGCACCGTCGCGGATCGAGACCGAGCGCCAGCGCGTAGCCATGGTCGCGGTAATGCGTCACCAGGTGATCGTCCGGATCCATGGCGCGGATCGCGCCGACTGCGACCGCTTCCTCCCCGATATAGAGGTGCAAGAAGCCCGCGATCTTGCCGAGCGCGTATTGCTCCGCTGCGACCTCCTCGAAGCGCCGGATCAGGACCATCAAGCGATACATCTCGAGAAGCTCGCTCTTGGGGAGCGCTACCCCGGGCAGCTGGCCATCGACTGTGCTGGTCATCGCATCCTCCTGTCTTGCGCCTGCCTGGTCGCGACTGGCCCGGTCTCCTCGACCGGTTCCACTCCGTCGTGGTCGTCGCGACCGCTCGGCTCGGTGTCCCGGCACAACCTCGGTTTATGATACTCCAGAGCCGAGCTTATACCCAATCTGCCGGAGGAAACTCATCCGCTTGGCGATGTCCTCTTCTCCCTCGATGCCGAGCGGCTTGAAACCGTCGGCAACTCCGAGGACAGCGCGTTGCTCGCCCAGGTCGGCGAGCACGACCGTGACCGGGTTGGCGGTGGCGCAGAAGATCGTGCACACCTCGACCACGTTGCGCACGGCCGGTAAGACGTTGATCGGATACGCGTTGCCGAGCATGATCAAAAAGCAGTGCCCAGCCGCGATGTTCAAGACATTGCGCCGCGCCAGGTCGGTCAACTCCGGATCGGTTCCGCTCCAGCGGACCAGTCGCGGTCCCGATGCTTCGCTGAAGGCGAGCCCGAATTTGATCCCGGGTACTGCATTGACCAACGCCTCGTGCAGATCTTCCACTGTCTTGATGAAATGACTGTGCCCGAAGATCACGTTCACGTGATCCGGCTTCTCGATGGGCACGGTTACCAGCTCGATCGGCATCCTCCGCCTCCTTTCTGTTGCTCACAGTCCTCAGGGTACGAGTACCGCGCATCCCTCGATGCGACCATCCCGCAGGTCCCATGGTGCCTGGGCGATCTGGGCGAGCGGGTCGTCGGATACTGACAATGTGATTCCCCTACGACGCGTTCTCTGTGTTCGCCCAGTTCGCTATCAGTACCGACCAGGTTGCTCGCGATCGTCTTTTCCTGATCGACGAGTTCTCTCGAGAGGGTGTCGATTCGTCCACCAGAGCCCCCGATGCAAAAGACTCCGCCGCCGCGCGTCATCATCAGCCCTCGCTGGGGTGTCGATCCTTCGCCGACGCAGTCCAGGATGACCGCTGTACCCTGCCCTCCTGTGGTTTGCCGGACGTTCTCGACCGGCTCGCGGTCAGCTCGCTCGGTCCAGCGTGCCCGAGTTCCTGGGCATGATCGCGTGTCTGCTCCGATTGGTCGACCACGATGCTCTGGACCAGCGCGTGCGCGATCGGACACGCGCTCTGTCCGAGCCCACCGAAGCCGATGGGCACGAGGGCGTCGCCCGCTTCGGACCAGCAGCGTGCCCGCTTGACCGCATGGTAGCCAGTCAGCCCGGCATCGGCATGAGGCGACACGGAAGGCAGTGGCAGCACGCGTGGTCTCCACACGGAGTTCTGCTCCTTCATCACAGGATATTCGGCCGATCCCCCTTCCCGCGTAAGATCCAGAACGTCTCCTCCCTCGCCGTGCATGTCTCGGCCACGCCAGCAAGCTCAGCAGGTGCCATCGGTGATCGGTGGAGAGATGATGACTGGGTTGCCAGGGTGGGAGCGTTGCACCGCGGGACCAACCGCGACGACGAAACCGGCGTTCTCGTGCCCAGGAATGAATCAGGGAGTGCGACCGGAATCCGGTCGCTGCACTGCCCTTCGATGCTGTCGAGATCCGTGCGGCACACACCAGCACCGTCGATCGTCACGATTACCTCGTCCGGTGCGCTGATCGTTGGGTCCGGCATGTCCTCCAGGAGCGAGCACGCTGCTCCTTCGAGCGTCGTGTCATATCGGTGCAAACGCGCAGCGCGCATCAGCTTTACCGTTCCTCACGCAGCACTCGCGTTCCGGTGCGCTCATGATCCTAGCACGCTCGCCGGTGACGGTCGATCGCTGCCGACAGCGTTCACTGCCACCAGATGCCTGATCGAGAGCGGTGCCGGAGAGCGCGCATTGCCTGCTAGCGTCTTGCGGGCTATCCTCGTTTGCTCGTCGTGTCGGGCCGGGGGAGCGAGGAGGTGTCTCGTGGCGGAAGAGCGAGCGTCGTGCTGGCGACGTCGCGCCAAGATCGTGGCAACGATCGGTCCGGCCTCCTGGAGTCCGCCGGTTTTGGACCAGCTGATCGCCGCTGGTGTCGATGTCTTTCGGGTGAACGCTGCGCACAACTCGCCGGAGGAACGCCAGCCTATCGTGGCTGACCTGCGAGCCGCTGCTGACCGGGCAGGGCGACCGATCGCCATCCTGCAGGATTTGGCGAGTTGGAAGCCACGGACTGGTCCCCTGGAGGGTGATTCATTCCGGCTGATTCGCGACACGCGTGTGCGGATCGTTCCGGGCAGTGAGCCGCTCTCGCCGGAGCGGCTCAGTATCGACGATGCAGAACTGGTCGCTCAGCTGCGGCCCGGACATCGGATCCTGATCAGCGATGGGTTGATCGAGCTCGTCGTCGAGTCGCGCGCGGGAGACGAGCTGATCGCTCGCGTCCTGCGTGGTGGCCAGATCCGGGGGCGACAGGGCGTTGCCGTACCAGGGGTCGTCGGGCGTCCTTTCCGATTGAGCGAACGCGATCGAGCCGATATCGCCTTCGCCGCCGAGCACGAGCTGGAGTACATCGGGGTGAGCTTCGTCACGGGGCCGGATGATCTCCGGTCGGTGCGAGCGATCCTGCGCGAGTGTGGCGGGCGCGCTCGGCTCGTCGCGAAAATCGAGCGTCCCGAGGCGCTGGCAGCGATCCGCGAGATCGCGCGCGAGAGCGACGCTGTCATGGTCGCTCGGGGCGATCTCGGTGTTCAGCTGCCGCCGGAGGAAGTGCCCATCGCGCAAAAGCGGATCATCCGCGTTGCCCGTGCCTTCGGTATTCCCAGCATTATCGCCACACAGATGTTGGAATCGATGACGACGCAGCCGATCCCGACTCGCGCGGAGGTCAGCGACGTGGCGAATGCCGTTCTCGAGGGAGCCGACGCTCTGATGCTCAGTGCGGAAACCGCGACTGGTCAGTATCCGGTCGAGGCGGTCGAGATGATGCATCGAATCATCGTCGCCACCGAGCAGCAGCTGACCCCTGCACCGGTTCCCGAAGAGGAAGAGCCGACGACGATCGCTGCGACGATCGCGCGCACCGCCACCGATCTCGCTCGACGTTGGCGAGCGGTTCGCACGATCGTGGCGATCACGCGAAGCGGGTTTACCGCTCGGGAAGTGGCCCGCGAGCGACCGGTCGCACCGATCGTCGCGGTGACCTGTGATCCCATGGTTGCCCGGCAACTCTCCCTGGTTTGGGGGATTGTGCCGCTCGCACTTCCTTCGTTCGCGGAAACCAGCGAGGAGTTGATCGAGCAGGCAGCAGGGGCAGCGCGTGCGAGCGGGCTCGTCAGGGGCGGTGATCACGCCGTCTTCATTACGAGTCTCCGCTATTTTCCCGAGCCCGGGCACGCCGATACGCTCCATCTCCGCCAACTCTGAACCCAGGGGCTGCTGCCCCGCGAGCAGCTCTGATGGTCGCGCTGCTCTCGCTGTGTGCCGAGAAGGCTGGGTATCGGCCGAGTGATCCTGCCAGAGCATGACGGGCTCGGCGCGCGAGCACTCGGTGGTACGCCCCGGCTGCATGGAGCCCCCGACGGGGCCAGACTGGGAGCGAGCGACACTGCGCCTCGCGAATGCCTGCCCGTCGTGGCGTCGCCTTCTCGACTTTTCTCGCTGCGGAAGCTGGGCGGTCGGGTGCAGAAGCATCGTGGATGGACGCCGTCGAATAGGCTGGGCGCTCCCTATTGACGGCATGATCGCGGTATGGTACGCCTACACGCGGCTGCAGCCTTGCGCAGTAGCCGTCGCGACGGCGATCGGAAGGGGATGACGGGACATCGAGACAGGAGAGGAGTGGGGACAGCGCGAAGCGTCGGACACGCTGCTCGGAATCGGTATCAGGCTCAGCGACAAGCGTGGCAGTGACCCACATCCATCGGAGGAGACAGCATGGAGCGCTTCTTCAGCAAACTGGATTTGCGCGAAATCAAGATCGGGACCGAAGCGAGTTTCCCGCCCGAGGAGGAGGCGAATCAGGGTCCGGCGCGTTCGAGCGCGCAAGGGAGTGGTGGGCAGCGTCCGCGCCGCAGCGAAGTGCTCAAGGTTTCGGCTCGCTCGCGCCCGAGTGCCGTCGCTGGTGCGATCGCCGGTGTCGTCCGTGAAGTCGGGCGTGCTGAAGTGCAGGCGATCGGTGCTGGCGCGGCCAACCAGGCGATCAAGGCGGTGGCGATCGCCCGCGATTACCTCGCGGAATCCGGTATCGATGCGGTCTGCCTTCCCTCGTTCATCACGGTGACCATCGGGAACGAGGATCGCACCGCGATCCGCTTGATCGTGGAACCGCGCTGAGAACTCGCTGCCCCCAGTCAGGACTGGCTGGGGGCAGTTCGTTTTCCCGCTCATGGGTTCGATCGATCTTCACACGCACACGACAGCGTCGGATGGCATCCTCTCGCCCGAGGAGCTCGTCGAGCTTGCCGCGGTGCGCGGTATCGAGGTGCTCGGGATCACCGACCACGATACGGTCGCTGGTCTTCCGGCTGCCCAATCTGCGGCTGCTCATCGGAGTGTGAAGATCGTCCCGGGCATCGAGCTGAGCACAGCGGTCGAAACAGGCGAAGTCCATATCCTCGGTTATTTCATCGATCCAGCGGACCCGGTGCTTCAGGCACATCTGGCGTCGCTCGCCGCTGCGCGCCGGGAGCGCGCTCAGCGGATGGTCGATCGACTCCGACAGCTCGGTATTCCCGTGACGATGGAGGATCTCGAAGCGATCGCCCAAGGGGGAACCATCACCCGCGCTCATGCAGCGCGCTTGCTCGTCGCGCGAGGGTTCGCGGGATCGATCGACGAGGCGTTCGAGCGTTTCTTGGGACGCAACCGCCCGGCGTATGTGCCACGGACGTATCCCTCGCCTCGGCGTGCCGTCGAGATCGTGCTAGCTGCCGGGGGCGCTCCGGTGCTCGCTCATCCGCTGAGTGCCGGTGATCCGGAGACGATTTTGGAGGAACTCGTGCCGGTCGGGCTCGTTGGGTTGGAAGCCTGGTATGCCGAGTATGCGCCGGAAATCCAACGTGAACTCGTTGCGCTGGCTGCGCGCTGGGGATTGATCCCGACTGGTGGAAGCGATTATCACGGACCTGGGTTCCGAGCCGAGCGCGAACTCGGGAGTGTCGATGTACCCCGCCAGTCAGTGGACATGCTGGCAGCACGGGTTCGCTCGGGTCGAGGAGGTGCTGCTACACTGCCTGAGCAGTGAGAGTCGGCGCCAGCGAGCGATGGTGTGGTCGCGATGGTCGTGGTCGGATCTTTACGAGAGATGACCGAAGCGGAGACGGCTGGTGGGGCGGGTGCTCGCACCCCAGCTGACCGCCGGCGCGCGCGTGCGGAACGGGCTCGGGGGCCGCTCGGCCGTCTCTTCCGATATGCTGGTCTCTCGATTGGTGCGCTCCTGGGCTGGTCGTTCGGCGGATTCTTCGCTGCTCGTCCGGAACTGGTTGCGGTGACACAGTTCTTTCTCGCCTCGGTCCTCGCTGCGCTCGGCTTTCTCGTGACGCCATATCTTCTGTTCGATCTCTCAGACGCGATCTGGGCGCGCTTGCGTGCGTTGACGGTCGATGCGCTGATCGCTGGCGGGATCGGTGCCTTCGCCGGTGGAGTGTTCGGGCTGTTGTTGGCCTGGCCGTTGGCGCTCCTGCCTCGCCCCGCGGGGCAACTGATCCCCCCGACTGTTGCTCTGCTGGCCATGCTGGTCGGGGCAGCGCTGGTGAGCAGCCGGCGTCGCGAGTTGATGGAGGTCATGGGTCTCCGTTCTCAGCGGCCCGGGCTCGCTCTCGTCCTCGATACCAGCGCGTTGATCGACGGGCGGATCGGAGAATTCGTCCGGCTTGCCGTACCCGATGCGCAGCTTCTCGTCCCGGAAGAAGTCTTGCGGGAACTTCATCGGCTGGCTGAACACAGCGACCCTCCCCGACGAGCGCGTGGCCGGCGCGGCCTCGAGCTTTTGCGGCGCTTGCGTGAGGAGGTCGGTTCCCAGTTCGTGGTGGTTCCCGCGCGCGTTCCCGAAACCGAAGCGGACGATGCAGTCGTCGCCTGCTGCCGAGAGTGCGCTGGTCGGCTGGTGACCTGCGATCAGCGTCTGGCGGACGTGGCTCGTGTACAGGGGCTCGTGGTGTGGAATCCGCATCAGCTGGCCGAGGCACTCCGCAGTCCGGTACACGTGGGGGATCGCTTCGTCCTTCACCTGAGTGGTCCGGGACGCGAGCCGGAGCAGGCGATCGGCTATCTGGACGATGGAACACTGGTCGTCGTCGAGGAAGCACGATCGCGCATCGGCCAGGACGTGCCAGTCGAGGTAACGCGGATCCTGCAGACACCAGCTGGACGCCTGGTCTTCGCGCAGTTGATCACGCAGAGCGAGCCCTGATGACGTGCAGTGCGGTCGTTCCAGCGGCGGGTCGAGGTCAACGACTCGGCGGGCGCGAGAAACCGCTGCTCCCGCTGGCTGGTCGTCCTGCCTTGGCTTGGGTCCTGGAGGCACTGAGTGCTTCCGGTGTCATCGCCGAGATCATCGTCGTGGCCAGCGAGGCGAACCGGGAAGCGGTCGAGTCGCTGTGCACTGCGCTCGGGCTGTCGCTTCCTGTCCAGGTCGTGATCGGTGGAGCTGAGCGTGCGCTCTCGGTCCGAGCGGGGGTGGAGCACGTACCGGACGACAGACGGTATGTGCTGATCCATGATGCCGCTCGGCCGCTCGTGACGCCCGAGCTCGTCCGGCGAGCCATCGCGGCAGCGCTGCGACACGGCGCAGCGGTCGCAGCGATTCCGGTGACCGACACGATCAAGCAGGTCGCCAGCGATGGGCGAGTCGTGACGACCCCGGAACGCTCGACCCTGGTAGCGGCGCAAACGCCACAAGTCTTTCGGTTGGACTGGCTCCGCGAAGCGTACCGCCGGGCCGGTGCGCAGTGGGTGACCGCCACGGACGAAGCGATGCTGCTCGAACGTGCTGGCTTTCCAGTCTATGTCTTTCCCGGCGATCCCGAGAATCTCAAGCTGACCACGCCGCTCGACGTGGCGATCGCCGAGCTGATCCTCGAGCGCAGGATGCGGGGGAATGCATGATACGAGTTGGTTTGGGTTACGACGTCCATCCACTCGTGCCGGGGCGGCGGCTGGTGCTGGGTGGTGTCGAGATCCCGGGAACGGTCGGCTTAGCTGGACACTCGGATGCCGATGTCTTGGCTCATGCGATCGGCGATGCGCTGCTGGGGGCGGCTGGACTCGGTGACCTGGGGACGCATTTCCCACCAGACGACGAGCGGTGGCGGGATGCCTCGAGTCTCGATCTCCTCCGCCGCATCCGGGAGGAGCTCGGCCGAGTTGGCTGGCGCGTGATCTTCGTCGATGCGACGGTCATCGCCGAGTTTCCCCGCATCGCACCCTTTCGAGAACGGATGCACGAGCGGTTGGCTGCGGCGTTGTCCCTCGCCGTCGAGCAGATCAGCGTGAAGGCGACGACGAACGAGCGACTCGGGTTCATCGGGCGTGGTGAGGGGATCGCTGCGCTGGCCGTGGCGATGCTCCAGCGCAGCGACGAGGAACACGACTCCGATCCGGACGGGAGGTAAGGACAGTGCGGGTTCTCCTCCAGCGGGTGAGCGAAGCCAGTGTCACGGTTGATGGAACGTTGGTGAGTTCGATCGGCCAGGGAGTCCTGCTCTTGGTCGGAGTGCGGCATGGTGACGACCGGGCGACGGCCGAGTGGCTCGCGCACAAAGTCGCGCACTTGCGGATCTTCGAGGACGAAGCCGGCAAAATGAACCGCTCGCTCCTCGACGTCGGTGGCAGTGCGCTGGTCGTCTCGCAGTTCACGCTCTATGCCGATGTGCGCAAAGGACGTCGGCCGAGCTTCATCGAGGCTGCCCCGCCGAACGAGGCGCGACCGCTCGTCGATGCCTTCGCGGAGACGCTGCGGGCACTCGGTGTACCCGTCGAGACCGGTGTGTTCGGTGCGCACATGGACGTCGCGCTCGTCAACGATGGGCCGGTCACGATCTGGCTGGACAGTGCGGAACTCCGTGGAGGCTCCCTCGATTAGGACTTCTGGGGCTCTTGTCGATCGGTATCCAGTGTTACACTCGCTCCTGGAGGATCGAGTACGAACGGAGAAGCTTCGGTGTACTGCCCGCAGTGCGGACAGCGGATCGGTGAGGGACGTGACACCTGTCCCATCTGTGGGGCTGTGATCGGTGAACCGGTGGCCGGGACGGGAGTGTGTTCCAGCTGTGGAGCGTTGCGTGCTCCCGAGGATACCTATTGTCGCCAGTGTGGAAACCTCCTTCCTTTCGATCTGAGTGCGCTCGAGCAGCTCGAACTGGCTCCGGGGGAGTCGCTCGGTGAGGTGCCGATTCCCGAGTGGCTTCGGGCAGAGGAACCAGGAACGCCAGGAAGCGAGCTCCAATTGCTGAGCGATTTGGATCTGCCGGAGTGGTTGCGGGAACCGACCGAGTCGGCAGCCGAAGCGCCGCCATTGCCGACGACAGCGGCGTTCGTCGTGCCGCCAGTGGTGCTTGCCTGGTCGCAGCCGATCGCGAGCGAAACGACCGATCCTTCGCTTTTCGAGCCGCTTCCACCCCTGCTCTTGCCGGTCGCGTCGGCACTCGGTAGGGTCGCTGCTGCGGCGGCTGAGCCAGCCGGAGATCGTCGCCTGGTACGAATCGCTCTGTTCCTGGCACTGGCAGTCTTGATCGGTGTGGTCTTGTACATCTTGTGGCAGAGCCGGTAGCGCGCCCGGGAGGTAGTGAGGAGAGCGCGCATGCACAGTGCTGTGGCGATCTCCTGCAACCAGGGGATGACGCGGATCGTGCTGGCCGACCGCGTCGAGGGTGAGCCACGACTGCTCGGAACGGTGGCGGTTCCTGGCCGGGACGTCGAGACCGGATTGGCGTTCGCCGAAGAGCGCTTCGGTCGCCGATTGCTCGCCGAGGAGCGCCCGATCCGTCCGCGTGGCCTGCTGGGAGACGGCGCCGACGCCTGGATCGCGGTCGGTAGTCCGGCGAGCGTTCCGCTCCTCGCAGTGCTGGCCATCGCACCGGACCCGTTGCTGACAGACCTCGCCAAGCGTGCTGCCGAAGCAGCCATGGTCGAGACCCACTGGATCGACGCCACGCAAGTCGCAAGCCTGACGGCGCTGGTGCAACAGCTTGTGGAACTGCGTCCTCGCTTTCTCCTGCTGACGGGGGGATCCGATGAGCGTGCCTGGCAGTCGGCGATGGTGGCAGTGAGCAACGCGCTCGGCGACGCATTTGACCTCGAAGTCGGTATCGTCATCGCGCCGGAAGCGATCCAGCAGCTCGTGGCGAAGACGATCGGCGATCAGGTCGAACTCATGGGTGTCGATCCGACCACCTCCCAGCCAGCTGAGGTCGTCCGCGCGGTGACGAGCGAGTTTCGCTCCCGGGTGGCAACGCTGCTGTCAGCGGAGTTGAAAGCACTGGAACTGGATCGCTTCGTCGATCGTGCCACGGCATTGGAGCGTGCGCTTGCCTTTCTCGTCCGGCGTGCTGATCAGCGTGTCGCTCTCGTCGATCTCGAGCAGGGGATGCTCGGTATCTGGGCGCGTTCCGAGGGGATGTTGACGCTCTATCGAGCTGGGCGTGACCTCGAGCAGGGGGCGCTCGGACTGGCAGCACTCGGTCCCGAGACGATCGCGCGCTGGCTTCCTTTTCCGATGACCGAAGAAGACATCCTCGACTGGCTCGCCAATCGCGTCATGACGGCATCTCCTTTCCTTTTCGAGTGGCGTGACCAACTCATCGCGACTGCGGCGGTGCGAGCGCTCGTGCAGGATCTGGCGAGCGCAGGGCCACCGAGCGGAATGCGCGAGGATCTCACGCTCGTCGTACTCGGACCACGTCTGGCTTGGCTTCCTGCGGAACTCGCATTGCTGTGCGCGCTCGATGGGTTCGCGCCGCTTCCGGCTGGCGGACTCGTCAGTGTCGCGCTCGACGAGGCGGATCTCCTGGCGACGTGCGGTGCGCTCGCTGAAATCGATCCGGGATACGCGGCGATACTCCTGGAGCGGGATGCGCTCTTCCCGTTGGCTCATGTCATCGTTGTGGCTGGTGATGCCATGGAGGGAGCGATCGCCGTCCGCGGCGAGGTTCGTGCAGGTGATCTGGTGCACCGCTTCGCGGTGCCCTGGGGGAGTTTGCACGTCCTACCGTTTCCTTCTGGCCGTTCAGCGGAACTTCTCGTGGAGCCGGAAGCAGGTATTCGTATCGGGAGTCTCGAGCCAGGGGTCGCGATCGAGTTCGCTGGCGAGGCAGCGCTCGGCTGGACGCGTCTCGGAATCGTGATCGACGCGCGAGGACGCCCCTTGCGGTTACCGGACGATCCGCCAGTTCGCGCTCGGCGGATCCGTTCCTGGCTGGCTGACCTCGGCGTGGCGGAGGGGGTGATGCGGTGAGCGCTCTCGGGCGCCTGCCCTTGGTCGCGCAAGATGTGGAGTGCCTCGTGCGACATCGCTTGGCTGCACCGGAACTGCGCGTCGCTGTTGGGCAACTGGTCGAACCGGAGACGATCCTGGCGATGGCGGCCGACGGCCTGCCACGCAGTGCACGGATCGCGCTCGCGGCGGAACTCGGAGTCGCACCAGCGGATGCAGCGCGCTACCTGGTGCGTGCGCTCGGGGAGCGCGTCGAGGCGGGTGAAGTGGTGGCAGTGCGTCGCCGAGGGCTGCGAAGCCAAGAGGTGACCAGCCCGATCGCTGGGCGATTGGCAACGCTGGATGCCGAAACCGGTCTCTTGACCGTGGTGACCGATCCACCGCGACGGGCGGTACCTGCTCTCGTCGCAGGCGAGGTGAGAAGCGTTGCCGACGATGCAGTGACGATTCGTGCCATCGGTGATCTTCTGCTCGGAGCAAGCCTCCTCGGTCGGGAAGGCGCTGGTCCACTGATCGTTCTGGCCGATCGGCCGGATCGTGAACTCCCTGCCGAGGAGTTCGACGAGCGCTGCCGCGGAGCGATCGTTCTGGCCGGTATGACGGTGAGCAGCGCTGCGCTCCGGCGCCTCCACGATGTGGGAGCGGCCGGTGTGATCGTGGGCGGTCTCTCGACACACGCGCTCGAGCCGTTCTGGGGAAGCGCGACGCCGACCCGTCTCCAGCGGGCACTGGTCGACCCGAGTGCGGACTGGCCGTTTCCCTTCGGTGTGCTCATGCTGGAGGGATTCGGTCGTCTCCCCGTGCCGGAACCGGCTTTCGACTTTCTGGCCGAGCGTACCGGACGATGGGTCGCGCTCCTGTCGAGCGCAAGTCTCGGACTCGATCGTCCAGCCTGCTTCGTGTCCTCGCGGAGCTTGCAGGGGCAACCTCTCCAACCGATCGCGCTGGTTCCCGGTGCGGTGGTGCATCTCCGGCTGCCGGCCCGGCCGGGGCTCGGTCGCCTGGTGAGCGTGCCGTTTGTGGCTCGCCAGCCGGATAGCTTGGCGTTCCGGGCGGTCTGGGTCGAGCGGGACGGAAACCGTGAGATCGTGCCGGTCGATCTCGTCGATCCGGTCGCAGCTGATGCCTGAGCCTCGCTCAGCTGGCTCGGCGCTCGCGTTGACGTTGCGCGTACAAGACAGCAACCTCGTCGGGTAAGCGACCCAGTTCCTGCCGGAGTTGCAAGAAACGAAGGAGTGCGTTGCGCGTCAGTAAGCCGAGTAAGCGGCTGTCATCGACGATCGGGATTTGGTGGATCTCGTGCGTCGCCATCAGGCGGAGGATCCGCTCGAGATCGTCTTCCGGTTTCGCCGTGATCAGCCGCTCGCGCGGAGTCATCAAGTCGCGGACGCGCCGGATCGGCCACTGCTCGCGCGGTGCGTGTCGCACATCGGTCAATGTGACGATTCCGACGAGCCGTCCGTCCTCGACGACTGGGAAGCTGCGCACGTTGTAGGCGAGCAAGGCATCGACGAGTTCGTCGATCGTCGCGTCGGGGCGGATGGTCGGCGGATCGGGATCCATGAGCTGGCCGACATGCACTCCTTCGAACAAGCGGCGGATCACCAATTGCTGGTACGACTGCTGAGCAGCATTCTGGAGAAACCAGCCGAGTGCGATGAGCCAGATACCGGAAAGCGGCGAACGGAACACGAGGAAGAGCCCACCCGCCATGAACAAGAACCCGATCGCGACACCGATCCCGGCTGCGATCCGCGTTGCGCGGAGAACGTTGCCGAGTGTCCCCCACAGGAGCGCTCGGAGGACGCGTCCACCATCGAGCGGATAGGCCGGAATCGAGTTGAACGCGACGAGGATCAGGTTGGCCCACCCCAGGTACTCGAAGATCGCCCCGAGGGGTTGGCTGATGTCCTCGACGATCGGCCAGAGTCCGAGCGAGACGATACCGATCGCGACACTGACGAGCGGTCCGGCGACAGCGATGAGAAACTCGTCGCGCGCTCGGCGTGCTTCGTCAGCCAGTTGCGCGACGCCACCGAAGATGAACAGGACGATGCTGATGACGGGTACGCCACGGGACTGCGCAACCAGCGAGTGTCCCAGTTCGTGGGCCAGAACAGAAGCGAACAGCAGCACGCTCGCGAGTGCGCCGACCGCCCAATAGGTTCCAGAACTCCAACCGGGATACCAGCTCGGAAAGACGCCGACCGCCAGGGAGTAGGTCAACAGGGCGAAGACGAGGAGCCAACTGTAGTGCACGCCGATCTCGATGCCGCGGAGCCTTCCCAGCCGAATCGAGGCTTCCATCACCATCCTCCAACGTCGGAGCGATGCCAGCGGAGTTCGCGAGCGGGTGCGAGAGGGGCCGCAAGACCGATCTCCGCCCTTTGCCGCCGAGTTCCTCGCTAATCCTAACACTCGCGGTATCGGATTCAGCCGACGACCTCGCGGAAAACGCGCAAGAAGTTGAGCCCGAGCAGCTTGCGGAGTTCCTCTTCGGTGAAGCCCGCTTGGGCGAGCGCGACGGTCAGGTTCGGCCAATCGGCGAATGTTTCGTAGCCCTCGATCCGATAGTCGGGAGTCAAGCGGTGCTCCTCGAGTCGGAAACCTGTCCAATCGAAGCTTCCTGGTAATGTCGCTGGCATTTCGGGCGGGTACTCGATGAGCGATCCAGTCCGGGAACTCGGTGGTCCCATCTTGTCCGTTCCGATACCGACATGATCGATACCACAGACATCGACCATGTGCTCGACATGCTGCACGAAGTTCTCCAACGTGACGTGGGGATGCGCGCTGAGAAAGCCCGGTACGACGACGACGCCGAAGTATCCCCCGCGCTCGGCGACAGCACGGGCGAGTTCGTCCGATTTGGCACGAGGGTGGCCGGACAACGCCTTGGCTGCGGAGTGGGACACGACGACAGGTGCCGTGGAGACGGCGAGAGCGTCCCACCCCACCTGCTCGCTACAGTGACTGATATCGACGAGAATCCGGAGGTCGTTCAGCCGGCGGACGACCTCGACGCCGAAGGTCGTCAGTCCGCCCTGATAACGCTCGGTGCAGCCGTCACCGACCAGGTTCTGGAGGTTGTACGTCAGCTGGACCATGCGCAGACCCAGGTTATGGAACAACTCGATGCGATCGAGATCGTCGCCGAACGCGAGTGTGTCTTGGAAATCGATCACGATCCCGTGCTTGCCTTCGCGGTGCGCCCGCTCGATATCAGCGGCTTCGCGGACGAGCACGAGATGGTCCGTGAGGAGGTCGACGATCGCGTGGGCGTTCGCGATACGCCGGACGGCTTGCTCGAAGGCCTGACTGATCGGTCCAGGGCCGGAAAACGTGCCGCAGGCGACCGTGACGCCAGCTCGTCGCCAGAGGTTCAGGTACGACTCGCGTGCCTCTGCCGAATCGCGGAGTTCGCGAACGATCATCGCTTCGAGTAGCGGCTGGATTTCGGCACGCGTGCGACCGAGCCGCGCGTATTCGCTGACGAGTTGCTGCATGCGGTGGGTGAAGAGCGCACCGCTCGTGATCGGCGGCTGTTGCGAGTCGATGACGAGCGCTTCATGGTGCAGGGCGCGGGCTTCCTCCGGCGTCAGGCTCGGTTTCCGCCGTCCCATCGCGATCGTCTCTCCTTTCGGTCTGGTCGGTCCGCTCACCGGCAGTGTAGGGGGAGACATCGCGATCGGCAAGTGAGCTCGGTTGAGGGTACCCGAGTTTGCGCAGAACTTCCTGCCAGAGTTTCCGCACCTGACGACGCGTCTCGTCGATCGTCCCGCTATTGTCGATCACGCGATCGGCGCGAGCGATCTTTTCCTCCTGGGGTGGTTGGGCGCGGATCCTGACCAGCGCTTCTTCCTCGCTGAGGCCGTTGCGACTCATCAGCCGGGTGAGTTGTTGCTCCGGTGTGCAGGTGACGACCCAGACCTCGTCGCAGTCCCGAGCGAGACTCGACTCGAAGAGCTTGATCGCATCGATGACGACGACCGGACGCTCGGTCTCAGCGATACGGCGTCGGATCTCGGCGACGATGGCGGGGTGCGTGATCTCCTCGAGGCGACGGAGCGCCACGGGGTCGCGAAAAACGATCGCGCCGAGCGCGCGCCGATCGAGTGAACCGTCGGGGAGGAGGATGGACGGGCCAAAAGCCTCGACGATTTTTGCGAGAACAGGGCTTCCCGGTTGAACGAGAGTGCGGGCAACCTCGTCCGCGTCGATCGTTTCCGCACCGAGCGCGGCCAATTCCCTGAGGACGAGCGTCTTGCCACAGGCGATATTGCCGGTCAGGCCGATCACGTAAGGGCGTCGCGCCATCTCAGAGTTCTCCGACCCGCGCGACAGCGAGTTCCTCCTGGAGGTGCTCCCAGCGCGCATAGGCCTGCTCGAGTTCGCGCGTCAGCGCATCGTAGGTCGCCCCCAACTCAGCGATCGTTTCGACATCGTGGCGAGCCGTGGCTTCATCCAGTTCGTCAGCGATCTGGCGCACGCGTGCCTCCAGTTGCTCGATCGTGCGTTCGACCTGTGCCACTTCTCGCTCGATCTGTCGTGGCGAGCGTGAGCGGCGCGGGCGTCCGGGCTCTGGCGCGAGTGGCTGTTCAGGGGAAGGATGACGCGGCGGCTGAGCTATCGCGGTCGCGTGATGCGTACGCTGATACTCGCTGTAGCCCCCGAACCAGACGCGAAGCTCTGCTCCTTCGATCACCCAGAGCATGGTCGCGAGCCGATCGATGAAGTACCGGTCATGGGAAACGAAGAGCAGGGTGCCGGCGAATTCCCCGAGGACGGCTTCGAGGGCTTCCCGGCTGGGCAGGTCGAGATGATTGGTCGGTTCGTCGAGGAAAAGAAGGTTGGGGCGCTCCAGCGTGAGGAGCGCCAGGGCGAGGCGACGTCGCTCCCCACCGCTCAGGGCGCTGACCGGCTTGAAGACCTCGTCGCCGTGGAAGAGAAAGCGCGCGGCCAGACGGCGCGCCTCCTCTTCGCTCGCTGCATGCTGGCGAAGCAACGTCTCGAGGACGGTACGCCGCTCGTCCAGGCGCGGTTCCTGTGGGAGAAAGGCGAGCTTGACACCGGTGCCGTAACGGAGCGAACCGGACAGTGGCGCGAGTTCTCCGGCGAGCGTGCGGAGGAGTGTCGTCTTCCCGGCGCCGTTGGGGCCGACGATCGCGATCCGCTCGTCGCGCTGAATGACGAGTTCCGGCGTCCGCAGGAGCACCGTGCCGGGATAACCGATCACCAGTGGTGTCGTCGTCAGGACTGTCCGGCTGCTCGTCCCGCCCTGAACGAGCGCGAGCTGGAGTCGCTCCATTTCGCGCGGGGGCTCCAGTCGCTCGAGTCGTGCCAGTTTCGTTGCACGGCCACGAGCCTCGCGAGCCCGTTGACCGGCTCGATAGCGCTGGATGAACGCTTCCTCCTTGCGGATGTACTCCTGTTGCTGTTCGTACGCGGCCAGCCGCTCCGCGAAGCGCTGGGCACGGAGTTCGAGATATCTGGAATAGTTGCCCGGATATTCTTCGATCCGACCGAAGCTGAGCTCGAGTGTCCGCGTCGTGATCTGGTCGAGGAAGTACCGGTCGTGCGCGACGACGAGGACGGTCCCGCGCCAGCGCTGGAGGAAGGACTCCAGCCAGGACAAGGCCGGGAGATCGAGATGATTGGTCGGCTCGTCGAGGAGAAGCAGATCGGGATCGCTCAAAAGCGCTCGCGCGAGCGCGAGGCGGGTCCGCTGACCACCACTGAGGTGCTCGACCGGCCAGGCGAGCTGGGACTCCGCGAACCCGAGTCCGGCTAGCACGGTACGAGCCCGGACGTCCAGTTCCCAGCCGCCAGCCGCCTCGAAACGAGTGCTCACTGCCTCGTAGCGGGCGAGGAGTTGGGCATGTTCTTCCTCGTCGCGACTCGAAGCGATCGCTTCGGTGAGGGCAACGAGTTCATCGCCGAGCGCTCGCACGTGAGCCAGGGCGTCGAGCGCTGCTTCCAGCACCGTGTGGCCACGCGGAAGATCCGGTTCCTGAGGAACGTAGCCGATACGGAGCCCGCGGCGAGCGATGATCCGTCCGCTGTCCGGTCGCTCGAGCCCTGCGATGATCCGCAAGAGGGTGCTCTTGCCAGCCCCATTGGGGCCGACGAGTCCGACCCGCTCGCGTTCGAGCAGTTGGAAGCGGAGGTCTCGGAATATCTCCTGCGTTCCGTAGCGCTTGCTCGCTCCCTCGACGGTCAAAATGGTCTCAGGCATCGATCAGGTCTTTTCGCTCTACTCATCCGGGCTGTGCGGACGATCCAGCCGACGCAGATCCCGGCACTGCCCAACTATACTGAAGGTGCGCGGTTTCTTGGGAGACGAATGGTGGTCACGGCGCCTCGAACGGCCAGTTCCCTCGGTGACCTGAGGCAGAGCGGGGCCGCTCGGATGCCAGAGAGCGATGCGGAGAGCGAACGGGCGGTCGGGGCCGACGGGGTCGTTCGGTTCTTCGCGCAGGTACGTGGTGACGTGTGGCCGGAGCGCCCGCTGACCGGTGCGGCGAGTTCGAGCGTTCAAGGAGAATCGGGTGAAAGCCCTTCCGACCCGTCGTCCTGCGCGGCGCTGTTCTCGACGCATGTGAGCTGGAGAGCCGGTCCCGCGGTCAGTCCTTCAGCGTGAGCGCCACTGCGCACGTGTCCAGCGATACGGGAGGAGTGCCACCGTGCCTGCTATTCCATCGATGACGAGTCACCGAATACTCTCACGTCACTCCTCATCGCTGACCGAGCTCGATGTCGACCCAGAGCGGCATAGCTCTCGGCGCATCGCTCGATGATCGGAGATCAGTTCGTGGAAGCTCTCTCGGCTGACGGGTTGTCTTGCGGCTGGCGCACGTTGCGGAGCGGCCATCGTCGCACTCCAGGAAGAGCCGAGAGTGCCGGCTATTTGGCTCTCCCTGTGTCGCGATCGCTATCCTTCTCATTAGGAAAAAGCCAGTTGCAAGTTCGTCTTCGTGCCATCTCTTTCGAGTGACGGAGGTCCGAGGATGGCCCGAGCTGAGATGGGAGCAGAGACGATCGACCCGATCCGGCGGAGGCTGCTCTATCTGCGCTGGTCCATGACGTTCGTGCCGGCCCTGGTGGTGTTCGTCTATGAGACCGTCCGGCACGATATTTTGGAGCCGATCCTTCACCGCTCGTATGGGAACCTCCTTGCGGGACTGGTCACGCTGTGTGTGGCGTATGGATTTTCGCGCGCGATATTCGGTATCGTAGACCGACTCTATGCGCAATTGCTGGCTGGTGTGCAGGAAGCGGCGATACTGCAGGCCACGAACGACGAGCGGGAGCGGTTGAGCCGCGAGCTGCACGACGGTTTTGCCCAGCTCGTTTCCACCCTGCTGACCCGCTTGGATATCGTGGCAGAACTGGTCGGGGCCGGCCGGCGAACTGAAGCGTTGACCGAAGTCGCGCGGCTTCGCGCCTTGACCGATGAGCTCTATATCGAAATTCGGGAGACGATCAGTGGCTTGCGCTCGGATGTCCAGCAAAAGGGTTTCGTTCGAGCGTTGCGTGACTACTTGGAACGATTCGAGGAACTCCACGGTCTCCGAGTCACGCTGCAAGCTGATCCGATTGCCGATGTGCTCCCATTGCCTACGGCCGTTACTCTGTTCCGCATCGCGCAAGAAGCGTTGAGCAACGTGCGTAAGCATGCCGAGGCCAGCCGCGTGCTCGTGCGGGTTACTCCTTCTGCCTCGGGACGCCTAGCGCTGACGATCAGCGACGATGGAAGGGGCTTGGCTCAGCTTCCGACAGCGGACCAGCCGAACCGTACCCAGGGGCTCGCGGTGATGCGCGAGCGTGCCGAGTGTCTCGGGGGGACGTTCCGGATCAAAAGCGAACCGGGCCGAGGGACGACAGTCACCGTCGAAATACCGCTCGACCGTCAGACGAAGGAGTGATCGATGGCGTGGCGAGTCTTGCTGGTCGACGATCACGCGCTGTTCCGAGAAGGGTTGGCGGCCTTGTTCGCATACCAGACTGACTTCGTTGTCGTCGGCGAGGCGGACGATGCGGCGAGTGCGCTGACGCTCGCGCAGGAACTCAAGCCGGATCTGATCCTGATGGATATCAACTTACCCGGTGAAGACGGGATTGAAGTGACCCGCCGTCTCAAAGAGGTGGTGCCGACTGCGGCGATCGTGATGCTGACCGTTTTCGATGATACCGATACACTGCTCGAAGCATTCAAGGCGGGAGCCCAAGGGTACCTGGTGAAGAATATGCGGTACGGGGAACTGCTCGAACAGTTGCGGGGGTTGACGCGCGGTGAAGCGGTCGTCTCGCGGCGCATGGCTGCACGGATTTCGGAAGAGTTTCAGAAATGGGATAAGAGGATGCAATCCGATATCGCCTTGACGCAGCGCGAGACCGAAATCCTCGAGCTTGTTACCGCACGCCTCTCGAACAAGGAAATTGCCGAGCGTTTGAATATCAGCGAGTACACTGTGAAGAATCATATCAAAAGTATCTTACGCAAGTTGCACCTGCGGAGTCGGCATGAGGCTGCTGCCTTCGGTCTGGCCCGTGGTCTCATCCGTGGCTATCGTCCCTGATACTGTTCGAAGAGGCCGAGAACCGGCAGTGGTTGCCCGCTTGGCTCCTGGCAGCGGCACGCCATCTCGCTGGGTCACTGTCGTTCGATATGACCGCTCGGGACGCGTCGCTCGCGCTGCACTCGAAAAAGGTTCGACGGAGACTCCCCACTTCTCCGCTCCGGCCGCTCAGGGCTAGTCCTCGCGGGCCGAAGGGCTAGTCCCGCTGCTCGTTTCCGGTAGCTCGAAAGCAGTCTCGCAGAATCATGCTGAGGAATCAGCGTGCCTGCTAGCCTCAGCAAGCGAACGGGGCAACGTAACGTCGCCGTTGCCTCCTCCGAGTCGCCGTCAAGACCCTTGCTCACCTCGTCTGTCGGTCGACGGCGGACCGTCAGCGCGAAAGCCAGAAAGGACGTCTCTTGGTGGTCGCTTTCGGTGTTGCTGCCAAGACCCGTCCGATGGCGGTGGCTTGTTTTCCTCATTCATGCCGTCTCACCAACCATCAGCCTGGTGTCTCGGTTGGCGATGCGACCGCTTTTCCTCCCACCGGTACGAAACCGGCTAGGCGGCGCGACGAGGTCGACCAAACGACGAGATCGGTCGTGACTGCCCGGACGGATCGACCTGCGTCTCCCATCGACCGACGGACGGAGTTCGGGCGACGGCTGTTGTCGCGTTCCTGTGCTGAAAGAGGATCAGTAGCGGTCGTTTTTCGACCTATTGACCTCTTCGTTCCGCTTGTGGATCGGCCTCTTGGGCGTGACCCGCCGGAGGCTGGGGTGGATCAGTCGCGATCACGCCTGATGGAGGGCAGCGAAGAACGGAACGGTCGAGTGCGAGGAGGATTGGGATGAAACGGTTCAGACTGCTGGCGTTGCTCGCAGTAATGACGCTTGTCTTGTCGGCGTGCGCGACGCAGCAGGCGACACCGACTGCAGCGCCGACGCCCACGCCCAAGCCAGAGGCTACGCCGATGGGGCAGGTGGCTCAGCCGTCAACGCCCGTCAGCACCCCGACACCTGTCCCGACACCGACGATGCCTGTGGTCACGGGCGAGTTCGTCTTGGCATTCGCTCCCAATCGCATCGCGGTCATCGACCCAAAAGAGGCACGGGTTGTCAAGGATATCCCGACCAATCAAACCGAGGCCGAATATGTAGAGGCGGGGTTCGATAGCAAAGAGCGCCTGCTGTTCGTCGTCGATCGGGCCAATGCACAGATCCTCGTCATCGACACGGAGAAGTTGGAGGCAGTCAAGACGATCGATGTCGGCCAGCGGCCGGTGCACATTTACAACCCGTTCAAGAAGGACGAAATCTGGGTCCACGCTGATGGTGAGGGCGTCTTCTACATCATCGATAGCAAGACTCTCGAGGTCACGGCCAAAATTGCCAAGCCCTTCTCCAACCCCGGCCATGGCAAGCTGCTCTACCACAAGGATTTGGGAACGAAGGCGTACGTCACTGACGTGAATAACACGACGATCACCGTCATCGATCTCGAGCAGAAATCTGTCATCAAGACATTCGAAGTGTGCGAAGGCAAACCGGGGACGCACTACGCTGTCTACTCGACCGTTACGAAGCGCGCCTACTTCGAGTGCTCCGGTATCGGCAAGACAGCGATCGTCGACCCGACGACGGACACGGTTCTGGGCTATCTGGAAGACCGTGGTGCGACCAGACTCTTGGACCAGGAGAAGCTCCTCCTGATCGTCCGGAAGCGCGACAACATGCTCAGCGTCTACGACTTGTCGCAGCAACAAGAGACACTCAAGGGGACGATTCCGATCGAGGGTGGTCCTGACAAGATTTATGTCGTAAAGCAAGATGGCAAGCTCCTCGGTTTCGTGACGACGACGTTGACCCTAGATGTGGTGGTCGTCGACCTCGACGCGATGAAGGTGGTCAAGCGGGTGGCGGCTGGAGATATCGAGCGACCGGAGGGAGCTCGCAACTTGCACCGAAGTGGCGATCTTGGTCATGACTTCTTCTACACACCGGCTTCGGGGGATGGGGTGGTGGCGATCATCGATATCAAGCGGCAGACGCTCCATGCTGCTGTACCGGTCGCGAAGGGTGTGAGGATCGTCGTCGCCAAGCACGACCACTGATCGTCGCAGGGAGCGCGCGGGCTCGGACAGGATGAGGAGAGGCTGAGCTATGCTGAGCCGCTTGATCGTTGCCCTGCTGCTGGCGATGTTCCTCGGGCTGCTCACTAGTAACGCTGCTCTCGGGCATGCCGAGCTCGTGCGCTCCCAGCCCGGCAATGGTGAGCAGGTCGCGGAGTTCCCTGCCTCGATTGTCCTCTACTACAGCCAAGGGGTCGATTTCGCCGATATCCAGGTGCTGGACGCGAACGGACAACGAGTCGACCGAGGACAAGTGATCATCGGTTCCCCGGACCGCACTCTCGTCGAAGTGCCGTTGACCCAAGGCGGCAGCGGTATCTACACCGTGACGTGGGAGGTTCTCGCCGAGGACGGGCACACCACGGACGGGAGCTTCTTTTTCTTGGTCGGCGCGGCTGAGGTCGATCCCGAGTCGCTGCGGCAGCTCTTTGCCGGAGCGAGAGAGACGGCGGAGGTATCGAACCCTTTAGAGGCAATTGTGCGCGGTCTGCTGTTTCTCTCTCTTGTTTCTCTCTCTGTCGTTGCTCGTCGGGGTACCGCTGGCGCTCCTGGTCGTGATTCCACTGAAGACGGTGAGCGAGCAGCTGGAGCCTGCCCGCTTGCTGCGGAACGCTCACCGACTGTCGATGGCTGCAGCCGTTCTGGCTCTTCTGGCAAGCCTGGTCCTCTTGGCGAATCAGGTCTATCGCTCGGTCGGCTCACCGACCGTTGCCCAGCTGTGGGATCTCCTCCTGACGACCAGCTTCGGGAGAGCCGCTCTCATCCGTTTTGCATTGGCGGGTGCCGTGTTGTTCAGCGGACTCATGTTCGCCCGCTCGAGCCGAGCATGGCTCGTGGCGAGCGTCCTCGCTGGGGTAATCAGCCAGCTGACGGTCAGCTTGTCCAGTCACACGTGGGCCTTGGTGACGATACCAGGAGCATGGCTCTTCGATCTGCTGCATTTGCTCGGTGGGGCCGTGTGGATCGGTGGCCTGGCAGCCCTCGCTGCTCTGGTTCCGTCGCCGCTGAGTAGAGCTGAGCAGTCCCTCAAGTTACTCGCTCGCTCGACCCAGCGCTTTTCTGCGCTCGCCCTCGCTGCAGTCGCTGTGCTCGGAGCGACTGGCCTGTGGCTGATGTCGTTCCATGTCCCGCAAGCGTGGTCACTACCGACTACCGACTCTGGTAGGGTGTTGCTGGTCAAGAACGGTCTCATGGTCGTTATTCTGGGTCTGGCCGGCTGGCAACGCCTGGTGCTCGTTCCCGCACTCGTGCGCCATGCTCAGTCAGCACAGAACGCTCCAGGTGAGCTATCGCTGCTCAAAAGATTTCGCCGAACGATCCGATCGGAGGCGCTCCTCGTCGCCGGTATCTTTCTGGTCAGCGGCGTCCTGACCTCGCTGCCGCCGGCCGGTGTGGAAGAGAGACAGCGTGCTGCGGCAACGAATGTGGTGAGCCAGTCGGCGACAGTCGGTGAAGTCAGTATCGACCTGACACTGATACCCGGGCAGGTCGGCTTGAATGTCGTCGATGTCGCTTTCCGCAAGCAGGGTCAGCCGATCAGTAGTCTGGAGGGTGTCCAGGTCTTGCCTCGACAACGAGAAGCGGGAGTAGAACTTCCGCGGGTTGTGCTCACGCCAGCCGAGGACGGAACCTACTCCGGCTTGGTCAGCTTGACGCTTCCGGGCTCGTGGTCTCTGCGTGTGGGAGCGATGGTCGACGGTCGCTTTACGACGCACACCTTCGCGATTGAGCCGAGGGAAAGAGCCGGTACATTGCCAGAGCAAGCCACCACCGCATTCCAGATCGTTGCCCGTGGAGTAGGGAGTGTCCTCTTGCTGATCGGCGGGATTCTGGTGGGCTACGAGTTCCGCCGATTGCGGCAGCGAACGCTGCTCCGTTAACCCTCCGAGCTGTCAGGGCGGAAGACGGGTAGGGAGTGCGGGCCACCTGATCCGTCCGAGTTCCCGCTTTCTGACTTGGCTGCGATCGCTCGCGACGCTGCGACGGCTCGTTCGGCACGCGGGCCCAGCGGTCGAGCAGAACCCGATGCATGAACGCCCCTCCAGAACAGAAGACAGGAGTTGCGAGACCCGCAGCAGTGCGGCTGCTGCTCGGGGACGCATCGCGTCGGTCCGGCTCGGCACAGTCGACAGCCTAGGGCCGCGAGCGTCAGGCGGGGCGAGCCAAGCACGGCTGGCCGTCGTTCGATTTCGATCTGGTGCGCGAGGGAGAGGACGAGCGTGCGCGCGCAGTCGGTACAACAGCGTTGCTTGGCGAACCTTCGCTTTTGCGCCTCTACTTCACCGCCGTGCCCACTGAGGTGAGAAAGGTCGGACATGTGCGGTTTCATGACCGAACCAGCGCATATCTTGCCGGAAACGGCTCGAAGTGGCGCGTGTGGGCAGCTGTGCATCGGTGAGGTTGCGCTATCCCAACTCGCGGAGCAGTTCGGCAGTCTGCTCACTTTCTATGAAGTCGCTACCAGAGCACCTGCCGTCGCGGCCAACCGGCACGGTCTGGTGAGCTATCCAGGAGAGACGGCGTCCGTCTCTACGGCCAAGGCCTTTGCGACAGGTGAGCTGCTCCGCTTGCTGGCGAGCGAGGGGCTCGGCGTGGACTGTGTCTCCGAGGGGGAACTCGCGTTGGCACGAGCAGCCGGTGTCTCCGCCGAGCGACTGGTGTTGCACGGCAACAACAAGTCGGAGGAAGAGCTCCGCTTCGCGCTCGAACTGGGAGTTGGGCGGATCGTGGTCGATAACCACGATGAGCTCGAGCGGTTGGCAGCGATCGCCAGGAGTACCGGAAAGACTGTTTCGATTCTCCTGCGCCTGAATCCGGGGGTCGAACCACACGATACCCACGCCTATCGGCGCACCGGCCAACTCGATTCCAAGTTCGGTCTGCCCATCGTCACTGGGGACGCGGAGGCAGCAGTCGCGCGCTGCCTCTCGACACCGGAACTCGCGCTGCTCGGATTCCATGTCCATATCGGCTCGCAGTTGTTCGATCTCATCCCCTACCAGCGAGCGATCGAGCAGGTCTTCGCTTTCGCGGGTGAGCTCTCCCGGCGATTCGCTTTCTCCCTTCGCGAATTCTCGCCAGGTGGTGGCTTCGGGATTCCCTACACGACCGAAGACCCGGTCCTGGATCTGGCCGAGGCGACAGCGCAGGTCAGCCGATGGGTGGCGGAAGCAGCGAGCATGGCCGGGTTGCCGCTCCCCCGCCTCGTGCTCGAGCCGGGCCGCTCGCTGGTCGGACGTGCTGGCATGGCGCTCTACCGAGTGGGGAGTGTCAAGCGTCTTCCCGGAATCCGCACCTACGTGGCAGTGGACGGTGGGATGGCGGACAACATCCGGCCGGCGCTGTATGGGGCGCGCTATCTCGCACTTCCGGTCATCGAGCGAGCGGATCGACGCCGCGAGCGTGTCACCCTGGTGGGCAAGTATTGCGAGTCGGGCGATGTATTGGTGAGGGACGCGGTGCTTCCGGAACCGGTTCCGGGGGATCTGGTGGCCATTCCCGTGGCTGGAGCGTACTGCTTGGCGATGGCGAGCAATTACAACCTCGCTCGCCGACCAGTTGTGGTCGCGTTGGAGGCGGGAAGAGTGGAACTCTGGCAGCGTCGGGAAACGATCGCCGATCTTTTGGCACGGGAAGCGGGAATCGAAGGGGCGCGATACCGTTGAATTTTGCTCTGCTCCGTAGTATTACTGGGATGCCGCACGAGCAGGCGCTGGTTTCCTCGAAGGCCGTGAGGAGTGCGCGCGGTGACCAAGGCGGAACGGCGCGGGAAGCCCAAGCGGTCACGTGAGGTGGTGACCAGGGCGAACGGATCGGTCGATCTCCCGGTGCTCGCAGGGGCTGAGGCGATCCTGGCGATGGCTCGCTTGCACGGCCTTCTCACGCGTGAGCAATGGTTGGCCCTGATCGACACGCTCGGCCCCGATGCTGCCGAGACGGCTCTCGCTGAGCTGCAAGCAGAGGGAGTCCTCGTCGCGATCGAGGAAGCGCTCGAACCGGATGGCACTTCCCGCTCCTGGGAGCCTGAGAGGGAGGCCGATCCGGATCTGCTCGTCGAGGATCCGGTGCGCTTGTACCTCGCGGAGATCGGGCGTGTCCCGCTCTTGACGGCCGAGCAGGAAGTGGAGCTCGGCCGAGCAGTGGAGTTGGCGGAGTATCTCGACGAACTTCGGCGCTGCTGCGGTGACGACCCGCTCGTGCTGCTGCTGGCGGCGTGGGAGCGCTTCGTGACGGGTTGGCCGCTCGTCGAGCGCCTGGCCCAGCGTCTGCCAGGCAAGAGGGAGACACGCACCGCGGTGCTCGCTGCGATCTTGCCGCTGCGCTCCCTTCCGCCCGTGCTGCTGCGACAGTTCCGTGGGAAGGATGGCAGGAGCGTCGAGGAACTCGAGGACACCTTGCGGCGCCGGCGCCTGGAGTTCGCGCTCTTTCCCGAGCCTTTGCAACGGTGGTGTGATCCGCTCGAGCGCAGGCTTCCCCCGATTCCGCCGCTGAACGAGCTCGGACTGGATCGAACAGCGCTGACCGCGCACTGGCAGCGCCTCCGGCGCGACGGGGAGGCGGCTCGTCGCAAACTGACCGAGGCAAATCTCCGGCTCGTTGTCAGCATCGCCAAGCGGTATACCGGCCGGGGATTGACGCTCCTGGATCTGATCCAGGAGGGGAATCTCGGGCTGATGCGGGCGGTCGACAAGTTCCAGACGCACAAGGGCTTCAAGTTCTCGACCTATGCGACCTGGTGGATCCGCCAAGCGATCACGCGTGCCCTGGCTGATCATGCCCGGACGATCCGCTTGCCGGTCCACCTCGTCGAGACCTTGAACCGCGTCAGCCGTGTGGCACGCCAATTGACGCAGGAACTCGGGCGCGAGCCGACGACCAGCGAACTCGCGGCCGCTGTCAACATGCCGGTGGATCGCTTGCGCGAATTGCTCCAGGCGGCACAGGATCCGGTTTCGCTGGAAGCGCCGGTGGGCCAGGAAGAGGAGAGCACACTGGGTGACTTTCTGGAAGACGAGCGCACGGTTGCCCCGTTGGATGCAGCAGCGCTTTCGCTCTTGCGCGAGCAGGTGCAGTCGCTCCTGGCGACGTTGACTGAGCGTGAGCGCCGAGTCCTCGCCATGCGCTTCGGTCTCGAAGATGGGCAGACCTACACGTTGGAAGAAGTCGGTCGAGCGTTCGGTGTCACGCGCGAGCGAGTCCGCCAGATCGAGGCGAAGGCGCTTCGCAAACTCCGTCATCCGCAGCGGGCGCGAGCACTCCGCGATTTCCTCGAGTAAGCTTGATCGTGTGTCAACGGAACGTTGCGAGCAGGTCTGCCGAGCGGCAGGCCGGAGGGGTCATGTTCTACGACGAAGCCAAGATCTTCGTGAAGGCTGGAAACGGTGGGAACGGGGCGGTCAGTTTCCACCGGGAAAAGTACATACCGCGTGGTGGGCCCGATGGAGGCGATGGTGGGCGCGGGGGGAACGTGTATCTCCGCGTCGATCCCTCGCTCAACACGTTGCTCCCGTTCAGCTATCAGCGACAGTTCCGGGCCGAGGATGGACAGCCGGGTCAGGGAAACAACAAGAACGGTCGGGACGGTGCGGATCTCTACATCGACGTTCCACCGGGAACCGTGGTGTACGACGAGGCCACTGGTGCGGTTCTCGGCGATCTGCTCGAGCCGGGCGAGGTGTTGCTGGTCGCTCGTGGAGGGTTCGGTGGACGGGGCAATCAGCATTTCGCGACGCCGAGCCGGCAGGCTCCGCGCTTCGCGGAAAAGGGAGAGCCCGGCGAGGAGCGCTGGCTGCGGCTGGAACTGAAGCTTTTGGCCGATGTCGGGCTGGTCGGTTTGCCCAACGCCGGCAAGTCAACGCTCTTGGCTGCAGTGAGCGCTGCTCGACCGAAGATCGCTGACTATCCCTTCACGACGCTGGAGCCAATGCTCGGCGTGGTGAGCGTGCCGGGTCGGGAGGGAGGAACGTTCGTCCTCGCCGATCTGCCAGGGCTGATCGCTGGCGCCTCGCGTGGTGCTGGACTCGGCCATGAGTTCTTGCGCCATGTGGAGCGGACACGCCTGCTCATCCATGTGCTGGACGGCTCCGGCGGACTCGAGGGGCGCGATCCACTGGAGGACTTTCACACGATCAATGCGGAACTCGCCGCCTATTCCGCATCGCTGGCTGGCAAGCCGCAGATCGTCGCGGTCAACAAGATGGATCTCCCCGAGGCACAGGCCAACTGGCCGCGCATCGCGCGAGCACTGGACGAACTCGGTTACAAGGCCTACCCGATCTCGGCGGCCACGGGACAAGGGGTCGGCGAACTGATCCGCGCGACCTGGGAGCGCCTGCAGCAACTGCCTCGCCCCGAACGGGTCGCGCCGCCCCTGCGCAGTCACCGGGTCTATACGCTCGATCGCTCGCAGGAGCGTTGGGAGGCGATCCGCTTGTCTCCTCACCACTTCGCGCTGCGAGGCCCAAAGATCGAGCGACTCACGCTGATGACCGACTTTTCCAACCCGGAGGCAGCCGAACGGTACCAGCGGCTGCTGGCCCGCTGGGGTATCTCCCGGCGGCTGCTCGCGCTCGGCATTCAGCCAGGCGATATCGTGCACGTGGCTGGGCGCGAACTGGTGTGGGAACCCGAGTTGGCGGAAGCCGAGCAGACTCGGCCGCGCCGGCGCTTGACCAAACGCGAGCGACTCCTCAAGCGGGCTGGCCTTTTGGAAGAACCGGAAGAAGAGATCGGCGAGCAGTGACGTCCGCTCAACGGGAGACCGCGGTCGGTGTTTGGTCGCCCGTGATGCGTCGGACGTCGTAGACGTCCCTGACCGATTCCAGCTTCTGGAGGATGCGGCTCAACTGCTGCACGCTGGTCACTTCGAGCGTCATGAGGATCGTCACGGTGCGATCCTCGTGCACGTTGGTGAGGACGGAGAGGGCATTGAGTCCTTCGTCAGCGACCAGCGTCGTGATATCGCGGAGGAGTCCGACTCGATCCCACGCCTCGATACGGATCGTCACCGGGTACTGCTGTGGTGTCTCTCCCCAGTTGACGGGGATGACCCGTTCCGGTTCGTTGGTATGCAGAATGTTCGGGCAATCGGCGCGGTGGACGGTGATCCCGCGTCCGCGCGTGATGAAGCCGACGATCGGGTCGCCGTAGACCGGCTTGCAGCAATTCGCGAGCCGGGTCAGCAGGTCGCGTAGGCCGGTTACCTGGAGCGGTGGTGCTTGGGTCGGGGACTGAGCTGCGCTCGCTCGTGTGCGCTGGTCCTCGTGTTCGGCGATGCGAGCGGCGAGTTGTTGGGGCGTGATGGCACCGTAGCCGATAGCCGCCAAGAAGTCCTCGAGCTTTTGGTAGCGGGGGAACAGCTTGAGGACGTCCTCGAGCTTCATCTCGACACCGAGGCGTCGGAGTTCCTGTTCGAGGAGATGGCGGCCGTGCGCGATATTCTCCTCGCGTTCCTGCTTGCGGAACCACTGGCGAATCTTCTCGCGCGCTGAAGCCGTCGTGACGTACCCGTTGCTGGGGATGAGCCAGTCGCGGCTCGGACCAGTGCGCGACTTGGACGTGATGATCTGCACGACCTGACCGTTCTGCAGCTTGTAATTGAGCGGAACGATCTGCCCATTGACCTTGGCGCCCACACACTGGTGCCCGACCTCGGTATGGATGCGATAGGCGAAGTCGATCGGTGTCGCTCCTGCCGGCAGTTCGACGACGTCCCCTTTCGGGGTGAAGACATAGATCATCTCCGGCAGGAGATCCTGTTTGACCGAGTCGACGAACTCTTGGGCATCGAGCAGTTCGTCGCGCCACTCGAGGATTTGGCGGAACCACGCGATCTTGGCCTCGATCGACCGATCGCCACTGTCGGGTTTCAGCTGCTCTTTGTAGCGCCAATGGGCGGCGATCCCGTACTCGGCTTCGCGGTGCATCTCATGGGTCCGGATCTGGACTTCGAGCGGGATGCCGCGCGGGCCGATCACCGCTGTGTGCAGGGAGCGGTAGAGATTCTCCTTCGGATTGGCGATGTAGTCGTCGAACTGACCCGGGATCGGGTGCCACATACCGTGGATGATGCCGAGCGCGGCATAGCAATCGCGCTGCTCGTCGACGATGACGCGGATTCCCAGAACGTCGTAAATCTCGTCGAAGTTGCGTTGCTTCTCGCGCATCTTGCGAGCGATCGAAGCGATATGCTTCTCGCGCCCGGTCACGACCGCCCGAATGCCGGCATCGGCGAGGGCGCGCTTGACCTGCTCGATCACTTCCTGGAGATACTGCTCACGATCGTGCCCGCGCGACTCGAGCGCGCGTGCGATCGTCTCGTAGGTCTGCGGCTCGAGATACTTGAAGGCGAGATCCTCGAGTTCCGCCTTGAGCTGGCCGATACCGAGGCGGTTCGCCAGCGGGGCATAGATCTCCATCGTCTCGCGCGCGATGCGACGCTGCTTTTCGGGCGGCAAATGCTCCAATGTCCGCATGTTGTGGAGGCGATCGGCGAGCTTGATGAGGACGACGCCGACATCCTCAGCCATGGCCAGGAGCATCTTGCGGAGACTCTCTGCCTGGCGAATCTTCTCGCGTTCGAGGCTGACCGGCTCGTTCTCCGGACTCAAGCGGATTTTCCCGAGCTTCGTCACACCATCGACCAGGCGAGCGACCCGCGGACCGAATCGCTCCCGGAGTTGCTCGATCGTGACGTCGGTGTCTTCGAGCACATCGTGCAACAGCGCAGCAGCGATCGTCTCCTGGTCCAGCTGCAAGTCGGCCAGGATCAGCGCGACCGCCAGGGGATGGGACAGGTACGGCTCACCGGAGCGCCGGCGCATCCCGGCATGCGCGGACCGAGCGAGCTCGAATGCACGGTGGATCAGCTCGAGATCGGCGTTCGGCAGGCGTTTGAGGAACTCGGGAGCCACGTCCTCCCATACCGGCTCGTCGCTCGGCCCGACGGCCGGAGTGGCCTGGGACGGAGATTCGTGGTTGCTTTCACGCGGTACCGCTGTCGCCATGTCGTCCCGATCGCGCGATCGCCCGCTGGGGGAGTAATCGTTTCATTCTCCAATGATACGGTGGAAACGGGTCCTATCGCAATCTTCTCGTGAACTCACTGGTACTCGTGGCCGAAGCGGCAAATCGGTCTCGTCGCGTTCTACTGTGGTGAAGGAAAGCGGTAGCGCTGGCCACGTCGCACGCCCCGGTGCTGTTCGCTTCGCTGAAGCGACAGCGGCCTGCCCAGCGGGCGTGGTGAGAGCGATGCGGAGAGGCCGGCCTGCAGCGGTGGAGCCGCCTTCGCTCCCTGGGGAGGTGTAGGATAGAATCGCTTTCGTGCCGATAGCGGTCGGCGAGGAGTACGGTATGCAGCGAACGAGCCGGATGTTGACTCCACAGGAAGCGCTCGACATCATTCTCGCTCACGTCCAGCGCCTCCCGAGCGAAGAGGTCGGGCTGATGGATGCGGCTGGGCGCGTGCTGGCCGAACCGCTGTATGCACCGGAGGACCATCCCCCGTTTCCTGCCGCGACCATGGATGGCTACGCAGTGATCCACGACGATACCTCACCGTGGCGCGAAGTGATCGGCGAACAGTTCGCTGGTCATGTCACGGACGTCACCGTGACTCCGGGGACAGCCGTGCGGATCACGACTGGGGCGCCTTTGCCGGCGGGCGCGGACGCAGTCGTCCCGGTGGAAGACGTCGAGCTCGTGGACGATCATATCGTGATTCGGCGGGAGGAGGTCCGTCCAGGCGAGAACGTGCGGCCGGTCGGGGCGGACGTGCACCGTGGCGAACTGATCGTGCCGGCCGGGACGGTACTCGGCCCGGCGGAGATCGGCCTCGCGGCGAGCTTGGGTATCGCCAGTGTCCCCGTCTCACGCCGACCGCGAGTTTCCGTGTTGAGTACCGGCGACGAGCTGGTCGATCCCGGACAGCCGCTCGGTCCCGGCCAGATCCGCGATTCGAACCGCTTCATGCTGGTCGCAGCGTTGCAGCAGGCCGGTGCCGAGGTGGTTTGGGCGGGGCGAGGACCCGACGATGTGGAGCGCTTGACCGAACTGCTGCGAGAGCGAATCGCGGAGAGTGACGTCGTGATTTCCTCCGGCGGTGTGTCGGTCGGGGAACGCGACTTGATCAGTGCGGCACTCCGCACGCTCGGAACCGTTCACATCGAGCGGCTCTTCATGAAGCCAGGCAAGCCTTTCCACTTCGTGACGGTTGGCCGGACGCTCCTTTTCGGCTTGCCCGGTAACCCCGTCTCGGCGCTCGTCGGTTTCGAGATCTTCGTCATGGCGGCGTTGCGGGCGATGACCGGACAGCAGCCGGTCGTCCCGGAGCCGGTTACCGTGGTGCTCGCGCATCCGATCGAGCCGGGTGACCGTATCGAGTACCAGCGGGCGATCGTCTGGTGTGACGAGACGGGGACCCTGTTCGCTCGCAATACCGGGCCGCAGTCGTCGGCCCGCTTGCTCTCGGCCGTCGGAGCGAATGCCTACCTGATCGTGCCGCCGCGGGCCGAGCCATACCGTCCCGGCGAGCGACTCCGTGCGATCCTGCGGCGTCCGGTGCACGGACAGGCGCGCTGAGATGCCTCGTCACTCGGCTGGAGGCGAAGGTTCCGAGGCGCGACGAGCGAAGAGTTCCTGGTAGAGCGCTTCGCTCCCGACCCAGATCTCGCCGTCCTCGTACACTTCCTTCTTCCAGATCGGTGCGACCTGCTTGAGGCGCTCGATCGCGTAGCGGCAGGCCTCGAACGCTTCCGCGCGATGCGCGCTGGACACTGCGATGACGACACTGGCTTCGCCGATATCGACGCGTCCGGTGCGGTGAGCGATCGCGATACCGAGCACGTCCCAGCGTTGCCGGATTTCCTCAGCGATCTGTGCGAACGTTTCGAGTGCGGCCTCCGCATAGGCCTCGTATTCGAGGTAGAGGACGCGCTTGCCGCGAGCGTGGTCGCGCACTGTACCGATGAAGAGAACGACTGCTCCCGCTCGAGGATCGGCGACCAGCTGCTCGATCCTCCTGGGGTCGAGGGGCTCGGGACCGATCGAGAATGGGGCGCTTCCGCCCGAAACAGGCGGGACGAGCGCAACCTCGTCGCCCTCGCGGAGCAATTGATCCGGGCGGGCGTAGCGGCGATTGACCATGACCATCATCGAACGCTGGAGCCGCGCGAGGGACGGCTGAGACTCGCAGAGTTGCGCGAGGAGCTGTCCGACCGTCGTCCCCTCAGGGAGGTCGCGCTCCTCGCGATCTCGTCCGAGGAGTTCGCGCACGATGGCGAAGTAACGGACCGTGACACGCATGGCTTCTCTCGTTTCTTTCACTTCTGGCCTCGTTCTCGGTTGCGGCGACGCGGGAGCGGGAGCTGGGTGAACAAGCTGAGAAAGAGCAAGAGGAGCCCGGTTCCTCCCACGATGCTGCTCGTCGTCTCGGAGAGTGCCAGCCCGAAGACGCGCGTGAGCACGAACGGTATCAGGACGAGCGTGGTTCCCGGAAGGAAGAAAATGAGCCACAACTGGTTGGCGCGCTGGCGCATGCCGTTCTCGCTCTCTGGTAAGCGTTCCTGCTGGCTCTCCCGGTGACGAGTGCTCGCATCGCAGATCAGTCAGGGGAGCGAGAGCACCGCTCACCAGGTTCGCCCCGAAGAGAGCAGTACCCCCGGCAGGATTCGAACCTGCGACATGCGGCTTAGAAGGCCGCCGTTCTATCCACTGAACTACGGGGGCATGGCGCTCTCACCCTGTCGATCACGATGGTACTGCAGGGACGAGTGGACTGGCAAACGGCAGGGTACGATGGCGTCGGGGCAACAGTCGGAGGGGAGCGATGCGGCTCCACGCATGGCCGGGAACGAGCTGCCAGGGATGCTCAGCGGATGAGGAGCGCAGCTTCCACTATGGAGGCTCGTGCAACCAGCGAGTCGCTGGCCGCGCGAACCCGACTGGTCGGGGGCGTTCTCGTCGGTGCCGAGGCGTGCGCTGGCGGAACGATGGGATGGAACTAGCGTGCTCGGGGCGAAGTGGCTTCTCGCCCGCGATGTCCCCGGGCCGCTCGTCGTCTTGCGATCACTCTGCCGCCAGGGGCAACAAGCCTTCCGGTGTTTCGGGCCGATAGTCCGGGCAGGCCAAACGCGCTTCTCGATCGCTGAGAAAGCGCTCGATCAGTTCGCAGCGATGCGGCTCGTCGGTACCTGGGGCCACGTTCTCGCGGAAGTAGATGCACCCGCGGCATGCCTCAGCCACTTGCAAGAGACCGGACGCGCGCAGGCTCCAGACGACGGCTCCCAGGCCACGCTCCAGCGCCAGGAGCTCGCTCTCGCTCAGCCCTGCCAGGGCTTCTTCGAGCGTGTGGCCGAAACGTTCCAGCCGTTGCGCCGCCGCCTCGCCAGCCGGAGTCAAGCGGAGGAGCGTCACTCGGCGGTCGACGCGGCTGATTTCGCGAGCGAGTAAGCCAGCATGCTCCAGTGCGTCGATGATCCCGATCGCAGTCACGTGCGTCACACCGAGCGCCTGGGCGAGACGCCCGACCGATGCGAGAAATGGCTTCGTGTAGCGGACCCAGAGGAGTGCCTGGGCCTGCATGGGGGTCAGCCCGAGCCCCTTGACTTCTTCCGTCGAGATCGCCTTGATCGCATGGGTCAGTCGCAATAAAGCCATGGCGACACGGGCAGCCCGCGATCGTTGCCGGAGTTCGGGATCGAAGACGGACATCGGTATCGACTCGCTTTCCACGCCTCTCATCCATCCGAAGCGACCAACACACACGAGCGAGTATAGCAGCTGTTGTGTCGCTTGCCGACGGGGCGTGTCGTGCCGATGGGATCCGACTGGCCAGCGAGGAGTGACTGGTCGCGGTCTCACGCGATGGCACACAGCAGCCCGGGTAGCGAGCGACCACGCGCGCTACCCGGGCTGCTCGTCGCGCTCGTTCAGAACACACCGTCTTTCACGTAGGGATAGGTCCAGAGGATCGCTTGCAGGAGCACCGCCTTGAGCCAGGCCTGGTGCATCCGTTCCACTCGAGCGGGATCCGATTCACCGCGCTCCAGGAAGGGGCGCACGGTTGCGTAGATCGGGTAGACCAACGCGATCATGTAACGGTAGTGGACGAACGGCGGCGTTCCGTGGACGTTGTCGGTCTGGTTCTTCTTGTCGAAGTGCCGGCGCCCGATCTCGTACGCGTAGTCGAGCCAGCGCTGATCGAACTCGGCGCGGCAGGTATCCAGGACCCACTGTCCGAATCGCTGGCGTACACGAGCGAGATACTCGCCGTGCGGTCCTTCAGGTGTCGAGAAATACCGCAGGAGGAAGTCATGGCTGCCGACGAAGCCGTACCAGACGTCGAGCAGCTCGTCGATGTGTGGGGCGAGGATCTCCCCGGCTCGGCGGAGGGCAGTCGCGTCCTCTTCGGTGAAAAGGAGGGCTTGCTGGAGGAGTGCCAGGTCCGCCTCGCTATACGGGGCGCGCGGCAACGTTGGATCGCCGTACCGATAGCCGGGAATCGCCTGTGTCGCCATGATCGCACCTCCCGAGAGCGCTCGCCAAATACGTCGTGTACCGACATAGTAACGGTTCGCGAGGGAGTTGTCAAGCCCTTCCCGCGTTCTCCTCGCGGGAGGCCGCGAGCGAGTCTGTCCCCGGTCGCCGCTCGAACAGGCTCCGCGGCCAGTTCGTCGCCAACCGAGCGCGCAGGAGCGAGGGTGCCGCCCGGTAGCTAGTCGAACGACTGGCCGCCCGCGGCGATGGTCGGACTGCGCGTTGGGTCGTCGGCAGTGCGGTCGTGCCAAACGACACGGGCCGGCGGAGCGCGCTCTCGGCCGGCCCGTGTGGTCGTGGCGGGCGCTCAGTGACCTAGCGGGAGGTCACGGTAATGGTCACCGAGCGGGTGTTATCGGCTGGGTTGACGTCGTCGCTCAGGGGCGCACTCGCTGTCACTGTGTAGGTCCCGAGCGCAGTCCGGCTGTTGGTCCGCCAGGTGAAGGAGATCGTCTGAGAGGCACCAGGGGACAGCGTGACCCTGCTGCTGACCGTTCCCATCGCAGCATTGCGCGGTTGCGTCGTCAGCGTCACCGTGACGGTGACACTTGCGGTGCCGCGGTTCTCCAGCGTGACGGACACGGTTCCGTTCTGGCCGCGCCGGAGCTGGGTGGGAGCAGTGAGGTTGGTGATCGCGACATCGCGAACGGATTGTGTGACGGTGACCGTCGCGGTTCGACTGTTGTCGCTCGGATCGCTGTCCTCACCGCTGATTTCGGCTCGTGCCTCGAGCGTATAGGTGCCTGCAGCGGTCGGTTGCCACGAGAAGCTCACCGTCGTGCTGGAGCCTGCCGCGAGCGAGACGCTGCGCGGCGAGCCGATGGCGGCACCGTTCGCGTTGAGCGTGACGGTCACCGATTCGCTGGTGGTGCCTTCGTTGCGCACAGTGACGCGGATGGTCGCGCTGCTTCCAGTCGCCAACGAGTCGGGAACCTCGAGGCCGGTGACTGCCACATCGCGATTCGTCGGAGCGGTGGTACTGCCATCGTTTCCGCTGTTGCCGCCACTCTCGTTGCCGCTACCGCCACTCCAGTTCACGCGAACGAGCGGCTGGCCGTAGCTGTCCCACGTGCCAGCTTCCCCGTTGGCGAGGAGATAGCTCCGCACCTGAGCGGGTGATGCGCCAGGATTTTGGCGGAGATAGAGGGCAGCTGCGCCGGTCACGTGCGGAGTCGCCATGCTGGTGCCGCTCCAGCGCTGGTAACCGCCGCCGGGAACCGTGGAGAGAATCGAGACGCCCGGAGCATAAAGATCGACGACCGATCCATAGTTGGAGAACGAGGCGCGCGTATCGTCGGCACCGTACGAGGTACTCGGCCCGAGTCCACCGGGTTTCCCATCGGTATCCACGATTGCGCCGACCGCGATGACTTCAGGATAGGCAGCGGGAATGGTATTGCTGGCATCTTTGCCATCGTTCCCGGCCGCGACGACGAGCGTCACGCCGGCCTGCACGACGCGGCAGACGGCACGATGGAGCGGATCGCTCGTTCCACCGCAGTTGGGCGTATCGGTACCGCTCGCACCACCACTGTAATTGGCCACGCGGATCGTCGCTGCGTTGGAGGCGACCCAATCCAGTCCACAGATAAGCCACGACACATAGCCGGTGCCGTTATCGCCGAAGACCTTGACCGCCCACAAGCGGGCGCCCGGTGCCACACCGACCACGCCAGTGCTGTTGTCGCGCGCCGATGATTCCCGCGACATGCGTGCCGTGCCCGTGCCGGTCGACCCAACTCCCGCTGCCGGAGCAATCGAATCCCCCGACGACATTGAGATCCGGGTGGCTCGGATCGATCCCGGTATCCAGTACCGCGATGTCGATCGGCATCGGATCGTCGACGCCGTCGATCTTGGCTGTCCCGTTCGCCAGCGTACCGATCCGCTGGACACCGGTCGGCACGGTCTGCGCTGCCAAATGCGTTTCCGTATCGGGGACGATGGCGGCGATACGACCCGTTGCGAGCAAGCGCTGCACTTGCCGACCAGTCAGGTGTCCAGCGAAGCCAGCTAACGCCGTACCGTAGACCTGCTCCGGCTCGATGCCGAGCTCGCTCGCGACGCGGACCGTCTCGCTCCGGCGGACGGGGGCATAGGCGTCGGCGCTCGTCTCGGCGTCATCGAGGACGACGATGTAGCGAGCCGGTGGACCTTCTGCAGCAGCGACTGCCAGGGCTGCCGCGCAGAGTTGCAGGGCGAGAAAGAGACTCAGCACGATTTGGACGACTCGGCGTGCCATGTGACCCCCTGACCGATCAACGGCCTTGCGGCCTCGCTCAGTGGAGGAGGTCGTCTGCTGTGCCGGCCGGTCAGAGGGGTCGAGAGTCTCAGTGACGGCTGAGGGGAAAGTCTCGATCGCTGCTAGCCAGCTGAGGTCAGAACGATCGTGCTGACCGATCTTTCCCGGTCTCCTCGGTTGTCGGTCCCATTCCCTGATCATCGGCGAGTCGACGAAAGGACCGGTACTCGCGGGAGGTCCGATCGGACCGGTCGCCTGTCTCCATCGTTCGTAGGCGCCCGCACTGCGAGGGAAGCGTGGTACGCGTTCCCAAAGCGGTATCGCGGTCGCGATCCTGTGCCTGATCAGCGCCGTCTTGTCCCGCCGCTCATCCTGCCGCTCGGCGGGCGGCGCGCGGGAGGGGTGGCCGCGCCACCGGCACGGCGGGCGCGGCAGTGCCTCGCCCCTCCATTGGGTGGACGGCCCATCCCCGGTCGGGCAGTGGTGCGCCATAGTCAGCGGGGACGCCCCCGTCCTGTAGGGGTCAGGCGGTGCCTGACCCGCCGGGTCGCCAGGACCGGTCAACACGCCGTGCCCGTGCGCCGATCGCCGGGGAGGCGTTCGCGTCACGGTGCGCCGGTGCGTATCCTGGGTTTATCGCTCCTGATGGCGCGGCGGGCGACGCCGCGCGTCGCCCCTACATTGCGGTGCAATGCATCCCCGGTCGGGTATGTGTGCGCCACGTTCGGGCGTTAACCCGGCGTTGTAGGGATCAGGTGCTGCCTGACCCGCCGACCAGGGGGCCGGCATGTCGCCCTGTGGCCATTTCCTCGACATGGGTGCTGCATCGCCATGAATGTCGCCTGCCACGAACGGGTGTTGCCGCGCCGATGGCGCGGCGGGTGACACACGCGTCGCCCCTACAGGATCGGACGGTACGTCTGCGGTTCGACAGGTGCGCACCACGGGGCGGCGCCATCGCCCACGTGTTGCGCGTTGGAGGGGCCGGGCGTGCCCGACCCGCCGGGCCGTCAGGGCCGACGGGTCGCCGAGCTTCCGACGCTGGATGGCGCTGACTGCCCCCGTTACCCAGCACGCAGCGCGGTCAGCCGCGCGTTGCTGAGGCAGCCAGGTCATGGAAGTCCAACCCTCGTGGGATTCGGGAAAAAGGTGGTCTGGGCCGGGAGGAACCAGTGAGCCTGCGCCCAGGCCAGCACGGTGGCGAGCGAGGTCGGTCGGACGAGGACCGCACGCGACGCATCCGCTCGCGTTCTACTCGAGCCGAAGGAAGCGTTCGCGCGCTCGTCTTTCTGCCGCTTCTCCCGCGTGAGTTCAAGCGAGGGAAGAATCGTCTTCGCTATCGAGAAAGCCGAGCAGGTCAGCCGGGAAGGCGAGTCCGGCCTCCGGCGAGCTGGTGCGCAACTGGGAGATCTGCAGTTCGGCTTGATCCAGAATGGCGTTGCATTGGCGGATCAGCTCGACTCCTCGCTGGTACTCCCGGATCGCCTCGGCCAGGGGCAGGTTCTCGTTCTCCAGTCGCTGGACGATCGCTTCGACTTCGCTGACGAGCTGTTCGAAGAGGTCGATCGGGTGTGGCACCGCGCCGTCCGCTTGCTCGGTCATCCTGTCCCCCTCTCATTCGCTCAACTCGATCGATCGGACGATCGTCTCAGCCTGACCGTCGCTGAAGTGAAGGCGGAGAGCCTGGCCGAGACTGACCTGACGGATGGAACGGACGAGCTCACCACTGGCACTGTCCTCGGCCAGGAGGTAACCCCGAGCTAACGGGCCGTAGGGGCTGAGCAATTCCAGTTCGCGGCCGAGTGCTTGCACGTGCTGGCGTTGGCGTGCCAAGCGCAGCAGGATCGCTCGGTCGATCCGCTGAGCTGACTGATCCAGGCGTTGCCGCAGGTTGTCCATGCGGTGCAGGGGCGCTGCACGGTGAAGTCGATGCTGGAGCTGCCCAACGTGGTCACGCGTACGCACCAGCCGGCGTGTGGCCAGCGCTTCCAGCCGCTCTTCCAAATCGACGAGTTGCCCGACCAGGGTACGACGATCGTGCGGCGTGACCAGTTCGGCAGCCGCTGACGGTGTCGGTGCACGAAGGTCGGCGACGTAGTCGCAGATCGTCCAATCCGTCTCGTGACCGATGGCTGACACGACGGGAATCCTGCTCGCGTAGATCGCTCGGGCCAGTCGCTCGTCGTTGAAACACCAGAGGTCTTCGAGCGATCCGCCACCACGGGCGATGATGACGACCTCCGCCCGTCCGTCCAGTTGGACCGACTCCAGAGCGGCGATGAGTGTCTCGACCGCATCGTCTCCCTGCACGCGGGCCGGGGCGAGCAACAGGTGCACGTAGGGATAGCGGCGACGCAGAATGGTTTGGATGTCGTGCCAGACTGCCCCGTGAGGGGAGGTCACCACCGCGATGCAGCGGGGACGCAGCGGCAGGGGACGCTTGCGCCGCTGATCGAACAATCCCTCGCGTTCCAGCTTTTCCTTGAGGCGCTCGAACTGCTGGCGCAATGCGCCATCGCCGAGCGGCTGGAGGTGCTCGACATACAGCTGGTAGACCCCGTCGCGCTCATAGACGCCCAGTGACCCACTGGCGATCGCTTCGTCTCCATCGCGGGGGAGATAGGTCAGGAGTTGTGCCTGACTGCGGAACAGAACGCAACGCAGGATCGCTTCTCCCTCGCGCAGATTGAAGTACCAGTGTCCACTGGCATACGTTCGAGCGTTGGTGATCTCACCGCGCACACGGAGCAGGCGGAGGTTCGGGTGCTCTTCCAGGAGGTCCTTGATGAAGCGGGTGAGAGCGGCGACCCCGATGACCTCGCTCGGCAACATCGCTGTCCCTCGTCAATCGGGTCGCAGTCGCATCAGCGGCTGCCCGTATTCGACCGGTTGACCGTTCTCGACCAGGATCTCGACGATGGTGCCAGCGCGTTCCGCCACGATCTCGTTCATCACCTTCATCGCCTCGATGATCGCCACGACTTGCCCTGGCTCGACCCGATCACCGACACGAACGAATGGTTCGGCACCTGGCCGCGGTGCTGCATAGAAGGTTCCGACCATCGGTGCGGTGATCGTCTCCAGCTGCTCGAGCGCCGCTGTGTGCTGCTCGGCTGTTCGCCCGGGCGAGGCTGCTGCCGGTGGCAGGAGCGTCGCTGCTGCACTGAGTGCTGCGCTCTCCAGCACGATGCGCAAATCGCCGTGACTGACTTCGAGGCGCTGGAGTCCGGCTGCTCGCATCACCTCGATGAGTTCGCGGACCGTACGCGTCAGTGCTCCGTAGTCGGGAGCGCGAGACGATCCTGGTCGGGCCTCTTCCGACATCGTCAGCTCACCCGCTCGATATATTCGCCCGTGCGCGTATCCACGCGCACGATATCACCGATCTCGATGAAAAAGGGAACAGTGACAACGAGTCCCGTTTCGAGGGTTGCCGGCTTTCCGCCACCAGACTGCGTATCACCACGCACACCGGGTGGGGTATCCACGACTTTGAGATCGACCGTAACTGGTAACTCGACTTCGACAGGCTGGCCGTTGTAGGTCAGGAGATCGAGTTGGAGGCCCTCCTTGAGGTAATAGACCGCATCGCCGAGCGCTTCTCGATCGATCGCGAACTGCTCGAACGTCTCGGTATCCATGAAATGGTATTGGCCACTGTCCTCATAGAGGAACTGCACCCGATGCCGCTCGAGCGGGGCGAGTTCGAAGCGTGTCCCCGCTTGGACGGTCGTCGTCGTGGTGGCTCCGGTGCGTAAGTTCTTGAGGGTCAAGCGGACGAAGGCGCTGCCGCGTCCCATCTTGACGTGCTGATAGTCGAGGACGCGAACCAGTTCGCCGTCGATGAGCAGCGTCAAGCCTTTCCTGAGATCACCGGTCTCGATCATCCCGGAATCCCCCTGCTGTGCCGAACGTGATCCACCTCTTGTCGCTCAGTATACGAGATACGACTCACCCTTCCGGATGGGTACACGGTTCTTCCCTTATGATCCGGCGCGATCGATCCGCTTGGGGGTACGGGTCAGAACCTCGATGCCGCTTTCACGGACGACTGCGAGATCCTCGATCCGGACACCACCCCATCCTGGCACATAAATCCCCGGCTCGATCGTCACCACGTGCCCGGGTTCGAGGATTTGATCGGAGGCCGGTGACAGTGCGGGTGCCTCGTGCACGCGCACACCGACACCATGCCCGAGCGAGTGGGTGAAGGCATCCCCGTAGCCAGCCTCGGCGATCACCTGTCGGGCGAGTGCATCGGCCTCCCGTCCGGTCATTCCTGGTCGTATGCCGGCTTCCGCCGCTTCCAAGGCCGCGAGCACGATGGAGAAAATGCGCTCCAGCTGCTGGTCGGGCTGACCGATCCAGACGGTCCGCGTCAGATCGGCGCAGTAGCCGGCGACGATGGCTCCCATGTCGATGACGATCGGTTCGCCAGTGCTCAACCGGCGTTGGGTGGGACGATAGTGCGGGAGCGCACCGTGTGGGCCGGAGGCGACGGCGATCGGGAAGGCGATCCCATCGGCACCGGCCTCCACGAGTGCCTGCTCCAGACGGAGCGCGACCGCGCGCTCGCTCAGCCCGGGCCGGAGTTCAGCGAGCACTGCCTGGAAGGCGGCGTCGGTGACCGCCTGGGCCTGCCTGATCCGTTCCAACTCGTCTGGTGTCTTGCGAGCGCGCAGATCGTCGACCAGCGTTCCCACCGCGATGAGTTCGACTGCGCGACCCAATGTCTCGCGCAAGACCTGGACGTCGCGATAGAGAATCGCGCGGTCCTCGAAGCCGACACGCCGTACCCCCATCTCCTGGAGAACGAGCGCGTCGCCGCGGGCGAAGTCGCGCTCGCGATCGAACACCTCAAAACCGATGGCCTCTTGTTGGGCCAGGACACTGTTGAGTCGGCTGGTGACGACGACCGCGGCAGAGTGGCTGATCACGAGATGGCCAGCGGATTCGTTGGGGGGGATATCCTCGCCAGTAAAGCCGCTCAGCCAAAAACGATTGGAGGGGTGCGTGATGACGATCGCATCTAGTTCCTGCTCGCGCAACCGTTCTCGCAGCCGCGCCAGTCGTTCCGCTGTGTTCACCCGATCGCTCCTTCCGCTCGTCGTACGAGATAGATGAGTGCCAGTTCGTAGCTCATCGGACCGAAACCACAAATCTGTCCCACCGCGACCGGTGCGATGACCGACCGATGCCGGAATGGCTCGCGGGCATGAATGTTGGAGAGATGGACCTCGACGACTGGTGCTGGGACCGCAGCGACCGCGTCGCGCAAGGCGATACTGTAATGGGTCAAGGCGCCGGGGTTGAGGATGATGCCAGCCACTTCCCAGCCGTAGCGCTGAATCAGGTCAACGAGTTCCCCTTCATGATTGGATTGCGCGCAGATGACCTCGAATCCGTGTGCCTGTGCCAGTTCCTGCAGTCGCTGGTCGATCTCGGCCAGTGTCGTCGTTCCATACACCTCTGGCTCGCGCCGGCCCAGCAAATTCAGGTTCGGACCATGGAGGACGAGCAGGCGCTTGGCGACACTCACCGGATCCATCCTTTCGCCCGAACCAGATCACGACCGAGCAGTCCGAGGAGCACCTGGTACGGCTCCGGGTTCTCCGGATGATACTCGAAGCGCGCCCGCTCGAAGTACTGGATGGTCAGGCCGGTAACGGGATCAGTGAAGGGTTCCGAGATCGGGTAGCCGAAGAGCGCCAGCGACTCGCGGAAGGAGATCCCGGGATCACCGAACTCGAGCCCATAGGAGCGCCAGTAGGCGAGGAAGCGGCCACAGACTGCGTGTCCGGTCTCCGGGAAGAACCAGCAGTCCCCGGAGACAGCACTGGCCGGGATCGGCTGAAACGCTGGATGCCTGAGAAGGCCACGCCGCTTCGCGTCCTCCACTCCCAACCGGCCGAGCTGGACTTCGTAGGGGGTCCCCGCGAGTTCCGGATGATACTCGAATCGCTGCCGCTCGAAGTACTGGACCGTGAAGGGCTTACCGAGATCCGGATTGATTTCGCTGAACTCCTCGGTGAGCGGATACCCGAAGATCGGCAGCCCGCCGCTCCGTTCCCAGAAGGCCTTGAAGCCGTGGGAGAGCGAGTGACCAGTTTCTGGGAAGTAGCGCCGCTCCGGCGTCGACGGAAATGCGGGGATCCGAGTGGCCGGCGTGTTCAGGCGAGCCAAATCATCCCAAACAGCTGGGTCCTCGTGTCCGAGCCGCCAGAGCGCGACACCCGCGAGACCACGATCGAGCGCGAGATCGACGCGCGCGGCGACGCTCCGCGCGTCAGCGTGCCAGACTTCGTGCTGCTGTCCCTGATCGTCGGTGTAGCGGATCCACGCCTCTTTTTCCGTTTCGTCGTAACCGCTGCTCGCTCCTGGTCGGCGGAGCAGTTCTCGTACCTGGTCATAGCGAACCGAACGAGCTGGCGGTCCGGCAGTCACGTTCCAGTCGTAACCATAGAGTGGAATGCCGAGGATCAGCTTCTCGCGGGGAACACGAGTCGTCAGGTAGCTGACGACTCGTTGCACCCACGTATACGGGCCGACCGGACCCGGTGACCCTCCAGCATAGTGGAAATCGTATGCCATAACGACGATGTAGTCGTTCACCTCGGCCAGTGCCGGATAGTCATAGGCACCGCCCCAGGTGGTCGGAGTGTCCGAGGTGCGGGCCACGACCGCTTGTGTCACCAACTTGCCGCGTGGGCGGAGTTGGGCAGCGAGTTCGCGCATGAAGGCGGTGAGGTGCGGGGCATCGCCGGCATTCACTGCTTCGAAGTCGATGTGAATGCCACTGTAGCCGCGCTCCTCGACTAGTCGCACGAGGCGAGTGATCACGGCACTGCGCTGCACGGGATCGGCGATCAGGGGGGTAAAGTCGTTCCAGCGCGGTACGTTCTTGATCATCGGGACGACCGTGATCCCACTCTGGCGGAGGAAGCTGTCGGCGGTGGGGTCGCTCAGCTCCTCGATCGTCCCGTCAGCGTGCAGCTGGAAAAAGTACGGGGACACGATGTCGAGCGTGCCGAGGTGCGCTTGCAGGGTGGTCCACGACGTGCGGTCGTACGTCACGTAGTATCCCCAGCGGACGAACGATGGTGCTGCCTGCGCACTGGGGATGTGCGTCGCGGGGGGCAACACGATCGACAGCACGGCGAGCAGAAGCCCGAGTCGGAGCAGTTGCTGACCAGCGTGTGTCGTCTTCACGGCACCTCCGTTCCCTGTGCTCGCTCTTCACCCGCGCGGCGAGGCTTGTGCAGCGACGGCGACGACCGTCACCACGACCTCGACCGGCTCCGGATATCCCTCGATGGTCGCGGTACCGCGGAAACGGACGACCGGCGTGAGATAGCGTGAGCTCCCTTGCCCTGCATCGACCCACGCGAGTTCGGCACTCGTCAGACGAGCCACACCGCGCAGCGGCAGGCTGGCTCGCTCGAAGAGACGCTCGTCGACTTCCACCGTCGCGCGCCCGCTCTGCACATCCTGCCAGAGTGCCTGGGCTGGCCGGAGGCTGTAGGTGGATGGCTCGAGTGCAGCTGGCCAGGCCACGAATGCCTGGCGGACCGTTCCATCGCTCGCGACGGTGACGGTCGCGCCGGGAAACGCGGAGAGGACCGGTGTTGGTTCGGCAGGACCGAAGGTGACGATGGCCAAGCCGCGGTCCGGCAGGCGCTCGCGCACCTGTCCCTCGTCGATCGGCGTGGAAACCAGCTGGTGGCTCTGAAGCCAGTCGCGGGCGATCCGGCGGAGTTCCGCGTCGTCTGGGAGGGCGGTTTCCGCCGGCGTGGTCTCGGGGGTAGCTGCAGGCAAGTTCGTTGGCTGAGGCGTCGGGCTGGGGAGTTCGGCCTGGTACTGGATCGTCAGCTCGTTGACGATGAGCTGCCCGCGCGAGCTGCGGACGAGGAAACCACCACCGGCTGTCCGCTCGACTGTTCCATCGATGCCGAGCGAGCGGGCGAGGGCTCGGACAGTCGTCTCGTCCCACTGGCGGGGGACCAAGCGATAGACCGGAGCGTCCTGCGGCAGGCGCGCGAGATCGATGGCCAGTTCGTAGGTCAGGTTCAGGAGGTTCGGCGGGTAGGCCGGTTGTGGGATGTTCGGAACGGGCAACTCGCCGAATGCACCGACGACGATCGGTGGAGGCGGGGTCGGAGTCGGAGCGGGTGTCGGGGTCGCTCCAGTGTCCGGAGTCTCCACTGGGGACAGAGGGAGGTTGCTAGGCGAACCCGGTGGAGCGGTCACGACCGGTAGAGCAGACTCGACGGACGGGGTCGTTGCCGAACCGGGAGCTTCCGATTGGGGAGTGCGCCAGAAACCACGGATGGCCCAGACAGCGACGAGCAGCATGGCGATCAACGCGAGCGCTGCGAAGACCACCGGGCCACGCCCGGTGCTGCTCTGGGACATGCTGGCTCGCCTGGCGGTGCGGCGGTCAGTGTGCCGCGGACGCTTGCTGTTCGCCACGTCCCTCCCCTTCCCGCTCATCCCCAGAGGGTACCACTGGCGATGGAGCATGCGCAGCCTTGCGCGGTGTTCGATCGCGCGTCGTCATTCTGGCGACCATCACGACGGATGGGAAACAGGACCGATCGGGCCGATCGCATGCCGGTGGGAGGACTCTCTCAGCGAGGCGGCTCGTGCGGCCCGGCCGAACGTCGTCCTCCCCTCCCAGTGCGGGCACCGGTCGCTCGCCCTCTGCTGGTACCGCGCGGCGAACGCGAGCCAGGGGGCGAAGGGGAAACCGGTGCAGCGGTCGTATCCGAGGAACGATCTCGGCGTGCGATCGGTACCGGTTGCGCAACTGGTGAGCGCGCGTTCGGTCCGCGAAACCGGTTACGTCTGATGAAGCCGGATGGCCCCGCTTCTCTGGCTGTTGGAGAATGAAGCCGCCCCCCGTGCATGCACGGGGGGCGGACGAATACGCTCATGGGTGACGAGCTGGTCACGAGAGTCCGGCCGTCGGTGCAACTGGTCGGGGCATCGACTGCGGCGTGTCAGGCAGAAAGGATCGACGCGAGTCGCTCCAGTAACCGATCGGTGAAGGCCTCGGTCCCCATGGCTGGCTCTCCAGGACGGGCCAGGTCGGCCGTCCGTGCACCGGAGGCGAGCGTTTCCTCGACTGCCTGCTCGATCGCCGTCGCAGCGCGCTCGTTCCCCAGTGTCCAGCGAACGAGCAGGGCCGCGCTCAGGATGGCGCCGATGGGATTGGCGATCCCCTTGCCAGCGATGTCCGGTGCCGAGCCATGCACCGGTTCGTACAGCCCGAAGCGGACCGCCGGCGAGCCAGGCCGTTGCGGTGGCTGCCCGTGCAAGCTCGCCGAAGGGAGCATGCCGAGCGAGCCGGCCAAGACTGCTGCCTCGTCGCTCAAGATGTCGCCGAAGAGATTCTCCATGACGAGAACGTCGAAATCGCGCGGCCGGGCGACCAGACGCATCGCGCAGGAATCGACCAGGGCATGCTCGAGCGTGACGTCTGGGTAGCGCTGACCGATCTCACTGGCGACTTCGCGCCACAGCGCCGAGGTGTTGAGTACATTCGCCTTGTCGACGCTCGTCACCTTGCGGCGACGTGCCCGGGCAAGCTGGAACGCGAGGTCGACGATCCGCGCGATCTCCTCCTCTCGATAGGGAAGGGTGTCGACTGCCCAGCGGCCAGTTGGCTCGCGGCGCAGCTCGGACGGCTGACCGAAGTAGAGCCCTCCGGTCAGCTCGCGGACCACGATAAGGTCGACGCCGCGCACGATCTCTGGCTTGAGCGGCGTGGCATCGGCGAGCGGGTCGAAGACGCGTACCGGCCGCAGGTTGGCGAAGAGCCCGAGCTCCTTCCGTAAGCGCAAGAGACCGGCCTCCGGGCGTGTGGCCTTTGGGAGATGATCCCACTTGGGGCCACCGACCGCCCCGAGGAAAACGGCATCGGAGCGAAGCGCCATTTCGACCGTCTCGTCGCGGAGCGGCGTGCCATAGGCATCGATCGCTGCCCCACCGACGAGGTCCTCCGAGAAGACGAAACGATAACCAGTCCGGTGGCCGACCAGTTCGAGGACACGCTGGGCTGCGGCGACCACCTCTGGGCCGATACCGTCGCCGGGCAGGAGGAGCACGTGCACCTCGCTCACTGGCTTCCCCCCGCTGCCTGGCGCGCGGCGAGACGCTCGCGGACGGCATTCAAGAGCCCACCAGCGCGGATGATATGTTGGATGAACGTGTCGTACTGCGTCGCCTTGTAGGTCTTGCCGGTGCGCAGGTTGCGGACGATTCCGTTTTCGGTGTCGATCTCGAGTTCGTCGCCCGTTTCCGTCTCGCGGACTGCCTCGGGCGCCTCCACGACCGGAAGCCCGATATTGATGGCGTTGCGGAAGAAGATCCGGGCGAACGATTCAGCCACTACCGCCTGGACACCGGCAGCCTTGATCGCGATCGGTGCATGTTCGCGTGACGAGCCGCAGCCGAAGTTGCGCCCAGCCACGATGATGTCGCCCGGTTGCACCTTGCTGGCGAACTCGGGGTCGATGTCTTCCATGACGTGTTGTGCCAGTTCCTGGGGATCGATCGTCACCAGGTACCGGGCCGGGATGATGACGTCAGTATCGATGTTGTCACCGAACTTCCAGACACGCCCACGCATCGGCACGGGAACTGCCCTCCTCGCTTGCACGTCGAGTGCCTGCGGAGAGCGGCCACCTGCTCCGCTCTCCGCTCCTCGCTTCAGTTGAGTTCGAACGGCGATGCGACACGACCCAGAACGGCGCTGGCTGCCGCCACTGCTGGGCTGGCCAGGATGACCTCCGATTCGCGGTGTCCCATGCGCCCGCGGAAGTTGCGGTTGGTGGTCGAGACGCAGCGCTCGCCCTTCGCCAGCACGCCCATGTATCCGCCGAGGCAGGGACCGCAGGTGGAGACCGAGAAGACGGCGCCGGCTTCCAGGAAGATATCCACCAACCCTTCCCTGGTCGCCTGCTTGGCCACTTCCTGACTGCCCGGGATCACGATGCAGCGAACGCGCGGGTGCACCTGCCGCCCTTTCAGGATCTCCGCGGCGATGCGGAGATCGCTCAGCCGACCGTTGGTGCAGGAGCCGATGACCACTTGGTCGATCGGCAGATCACGCACCTCGTCGGCGGGGCGAACGTTGGACGGCAAGTGAGGAAGCGCCACCAGCGGACGCAGGTTGGAGACATCGAACTCGATGATCTGGGCGTAGCGGGCATCCGGATCGCTGTCCACTGGCTCGTACGGTTCCGTGGTGACCTTGGCCAGCCATTCGCGCGTCTTGTCGTCGCAGGCGAAGATGCCGGTCTTGGCACCAGCCTCGATGGCCATGTTGGCCATGGTGATCCGGTCGTCCATCGGAAGCTGGTCGATCACCGGGCCAGTGAACTCCATGCAGGCGTACAAGGCACCGTCGACGCCGATCTGCCCGATGGTGTAGAGGATGAGATCTTTGCCAGTCACGAACGGGGGCAGCGTGCCGGTGTAGACGAACTTGATCGTTTGCGGGACGCGCATCCAGGTCGTGCCGGTCGCCATCGCGGCGGCGATGTCGGTCGAACCCATCCCTGTCGCGAAGGCATTGAAGGCACCATAGGTGCAGGTATGGGAATCGGCACCAATGATGACCATGCCTGGGCGGGTGAGGCCGTGCTCCGGCAAAACGACGTGCTCGATACCGGCCCGACCGATCTCGAAGTAGATCGCTCCCTGTTCGAGCGCGAACTCGCGCATGATCTTGGACTGCTCCGCTGCCTTGATGTCCTTGGCGGGCACGAAGTGATCGGGCACGAAGACGACCTTCTTGGGGTCGAAGACGCGTTCGACCCCGAGCTTCTTGAACTCAGCGATGGAGAGTGGGGCGGTGATGTCGTTGGTCATCACCAGATCGACCGCGACCTCGATGATTTCTCCCGGCTCGACGCGGCGACGTCCTGCCGCCCGAGCCAGGATCTTTTCTGCCATCGTCATACCCATGCTCGTCATTCACCTCCACTGACCGAGACTGGTGTCGTCAGCGCTGCCCGATTGAGTGCCATGAGATAGGCACGGAGGCTCGCTTCGATGACGTCCGTCGCGACGCCCCGGCCATTATAGACCTGCGTGCCACAGCGCAGATGGACAGTGACTTGTCCTTGTGCATCTTCGCCCGGGCTCACGGCATCGACATGGAACGCCTCCAGTTCACAGTGGCGACCCACCAGCCGGTCGATCGCCTTGAAGAGCGCATCGATCTGCCCGTTGCCGGAGGCGGATGCTTCTCGCTCGACACCGTCGATTTCCAGCTTCACCCACGCTTCCGCTCGACCGTCCGAGCCGGAATGTGCGCGCCAGCCCTTCAACGTATAGCGTTGCGGGACTTGGGCCAGCTGATCCTCGACGATCGCGATGATGTCGGCATCGGTGACCGTCTTCTTCCGGTCGCAGAGATCGATGAAACGCTGGTACAGTTGCTCGATCCGCTCCCGCGAGAGATCGCCGTAGCCCAGTTCCTTGAGCCGGGCGGTGAATCCGGCACGACCGGAATGCTTACCCAGCACGAGGCGACTGGCCTCCCAGCCGACCGACTGCGGGGTCATGATCTCGTAGGTCATGCGGTGCTTGAGCATGCCGTCCTGGTGGATGCCCGCTTCGTGCGCGAAGGCATTGGCCCCGACGATCGCCTTGTTGGGCTGGACCTGGATACCGGTGATCCGCTGGACCAGCTTGGAGGTCGGCACGATCTGTTCGGTCACGACGCGTGGCAGGATGCCCCCGAACACGTCGCGGCGCACGTGCAGCGCCATCACGACCTCTTCCAGCGCGGTGTTTCCGGCACGCTCGCCGATCCCGTTGATCGTCACCTCCGCCTGCCGTGCCCCGACCCGGATCGCGGCCAGCGTGTTCGCAGTGGCCAGGCCGAGATCGTTGTGGCAGTGGACACTCACCGTCACCTTTTCGATGCCGGGCGTGTGCTCCATGACGTAGCGGACGAGCTCGGCGAACTCATGGGGTACCGCATAGCCGACGGTATCCGGGATGTTGATCGTCGTGGCGCCCTCCTCGATGGCGGCAGCGAAGACACGGCAGAGGAAGTCCCAATCGGAGCGGGTCGCGTCCTCCGCCGAGAACTCGACGTCGCTGACATAGCGCTTGGCGGTCCGCACCGCAAAGCGGGCAGCCTCGAGGACTTGCTCTGGTGTCTTGCGGAGCTTGTATTCCATATGGATCGGCGAGGTAGCGATGAAGGTATGGATGCGCGGCTGTTCGGCATCGCGCACCCCTTCCCACGCCGCATCGATATCCTGCTGATTGGCACGAGCCAGCGCACAGATGGTCACACCCTTGACCTCGCGGCTGATCCGCTGGACGGCGCGGAGGTCGCCAGGTGAGGCAGCGGGAAAGCCTGCCTCGATGACGTCTACCCCGAGCTTGACCAGTTGCCGGGCCACTTCGATCTTCTCGTCCTCGGTCATCGTTGCGCCAGGTGACTGCTCACCGTCCCGCAGTGTGGTATCGAAGATGATCAATCGGTCGCTCATCGACTCCCTCCAGTGACTGGATTCATGGAACCGGCTTCCTGTGCGGGAGGCCGGTGGCACATTCCGAGCGGCCATCACGACCGTCCCGCGATCATCCTGGCCCCTCCCCGGGGCCGGCTAAGGGAGAGTCGGAGCAGGCTCGAGATCCGGTAGAACATCGTTCCCCTCAGATGCCGAGCGGCCCGTCCGCGAAGGGACGGGCCGCTCCCGTGGTACCACCCTACTTGGCCGCCGCTTCCGAAGAAGCGACGCCCACTCTCTGCGCGATAACGGGCGCAACCCGACGCTCGCTACTCGACCAGGTTCGCGAACGCAGCTCTGGGACGAGTTCGCGCACCGTACCGGACCGGGCTTCCACCGCGAGCCCCGGCTCGCTGACCGGGTTCGGCGCGCTACTGCTTCCCTTCCGCGCCTTTGTTTCTGAGGCTAGCAGATCCGCACACGCTCCGTCAAGTATTGTGTCGTCGAACTCCTTTCACCCGCTGCCAGAGAATGCCAGCACGCTCCGAGATACCGAGCGCCATGCTCAGGCGAGGCGGAGAGCGAGCGGGCTGGTGCGTGCTCCTTCCTCTCCTGATTCGTCCTCTCCTGGCCGTGTGCCGGGTTCGCCACGTCGCTCTCGTTCGCCGCCCCCTTCGCCGAAGGTCGCGAGCAGGCCGCGGATGAGTTGGTCCTTTTCCTGTGCCGAGAGGTTGGCCTCAGGGTGGAGTGGGAGGTAGAACCACGGTGGCATCTTGCCTTCCCGGATCTGTTCGACCGACTCGTCGCACTTGGCTTCGCCCCCGCTTCCCCATTCCGAGACGTTGCACTTTTGTCGTCCTTCGATGACGTCGCGATAGGCCAGGAAAGCGGCTGGTGCGACGTAGGTATACCAGCGCCAGTTGGTTTGGTTAGAGTGACAGTCGCCGCAGGCACGCATGAAGAGTTCGCGTGTCTGGGGACTGTCCCAGGCGGGCTCAGCGACCACCGGTGGATTGGTCCGCGGGAGCGCCAGGGCGACTCCCTGCAGCGCGAGGAACAGGGTGAGCAGCGTCCCTCCGACAACGAGTGCAATCCGTTTGCCTCGAGTGGAGCGCTGGACTCGTCGGAGCGTTTGCGGCTGGGCCATCGGTGACCTCCCTCTTCTGGTCTTGCCGAGCCGGTCATCAGCCGGCTTTCGAGACGGAGCCTCGCTACCCTCGGTAAACGCTGCGTAAACGGACGAGGTGGGATGCGTTGCCCTGCCTTCGCTGTCATGGGATACTGCCCGGGGAAGGAGGAATGTGGCGATGGGAATCGTTTTCGGTGCCGTGGCACCGCACGGTTTTCCGATCATCCCCGAGCTTTCCGAGGATGCCGAAGGGGGTTTGGCGACGCGGGCCGCGATGTTCGAACTCGGGCGGCGCTGTGCTGCGGCGCAGCCGGACGTCCTCGTCGTGGCGACGCCGCATGGTGTGCGCGTGGACGGCATGGTCTGCCTGGCCTTGACGGCGCGCGGAGCAGGGACACTCCGCTGGCGTGGGCGACAGATCGAGATGAACGTACCGTTGGACCGAGCAGCGACGGAGGCGATCGCGGGAGCAGCGCGCGAACTGGGTGTTCCGGTGGCGTTGGCTGGCTTTGCCGGGAATCGCTGGGATCAATCGGTCATCCCGCTCGATTGGGGGACGATGACGCCGCTCTGGTTTCTCGGGCACGGACGGAATCTGGTCGGCCATGGCGATGTCCTGGCGCCGCCGCCCGACGAAGATATCGGCCCGCCGGTCGTGATCGTGACACCTTCCCGTCGGCTGCCGCGCGAACGCTTGGTGACGTTCGGTGAAGCCGTGGCGCTCGCTGCCGAGCGAGATGGCCGGCGCATCGCCTTCATCGCCAGCTGTGACTGGGCACATACCCACCGTGCCGATGGCCCTTACGGATTTCATCCCGATGCCGCTGAGGTCGATCGGTTGGTAGTGGAAGCGCTCGAAGCCAACGATCCGGGCCGACTGATCGAGCTACCGGAGGAGAAGGCGACGAACGCGGCGATCGATGGCTTGTGGCAGACCCTGATGCTGGCCGGGGTGATGCGACGGGTGCCCCTGCGCGGCGAGGTCCTCTGCTACGAGGCGCCGAGCTACTACAGTATGATCGTCGCCGCGTTCAGCCCGATCGCCTGACCGTCACCGTGTCAGCCGAATGAACCACTGCCTCGTTCGGATACGCTCGTCATGGTAGGGTGTGGTTCAGCTTTGACACCCGGACAACGAGAGGAAGAGGAGGCTGAGCGATGTCCGTGTTCGCGCGACTCGATCCAGAGCTCGCTGCCGCACTCCGAGAAATTCCCGAAGAGTTCCTCCTCGACCTCCGCGATATCTCGCTGGCCCGCCGGCGACTCCAGATTCTGCGCGAGGCACTCGCCAGCCTGTTGCCCCCGCTGCCCAGCGATGTCGCGGTGACCGATGAGCTCGCTCCCAATTCCTTCGATGGGACGATGGTACGGGTTCGCCTCTACCGGCCGAGCGAGGTAACGGGTCCGCTCCCGGTACTCCTGTGGATCCATGGGGGCGGGTACGTCATGGGCGCCCCGGAAATGAACGACCAGCAGTGTGCGGAGTTGGCCCGGCACATTCCGGCGCTGGTTGCCTCGGTCGATTACCGGTTGGCCCCTGAACATCCCTACCCGGCACCGCTCGAAGATTGTTATGCCGCGCTCCGGTGGGTCGCTGAGCGCGCCGAGCAACTCGGAGTCGATCGCGCGCGACTCGCCATCGCTGGCGCGAGTGCGGGAGGAGGTCTGGCTGCTGGTCTGGCGCTCCTGGCGCGCGATCGCGGCGAAGTGCCTGTCCGTTTCCAACTTCTCATCTATCCCATGCTCGATGACCGGAACCAAACCCCCTCGAGCTACGAGATCACTGATCCGCGCCTGATCTGGACGCGGGACTGGAATCTGATCGGCTGGCGTGCCTACCTCGGTCGAGAGCCGGGGAGTCCGGACGTGCCGCCCTATGCAGCCCCCGCCCGGGCGGATGATCTGGCCGGACTTCCGCCAGCCTATGTGCTCGTCGGCACAGCGGATCTTTTCCGCGACGAAGACATCGCCTACGCGCAGCGCTTGATGCAGGCTGGTGTGCCGACCGAGTTGCACGTCTTCGCGGGAGCCTTCCACGGTTTCGATGTCTTCGCGCCGATGGCCTGGGTCAGCCAGCGTGCCAATGCCGAGGTGCTCGCGGTCCTGCAACGGGCACTCGCAGCGTAAGAGTGGGCTAACCGAGAGTCCCGGAGACGGGGCTGGCTCCGCGGCTCGGGGTCACGCTCGGGCGAGCAGCTTCGCCAGTGGGTGGACAGAGCGTGTCGTGGATCGACTCGACTTCTGGCGGCAACGGACGGCAAACGAGTGAGGTGTCTCGCTCGATTCAGCGCCGAGCACCTCGTTTGTCGGTGAGATCAGCACGGGTGCGTTCGAGACGAGCGGCTTTGAACCGTCCTGCTCGATCAGGACAGCGCTGGGTTGCTGCAAAGGCTATCGTCGAAGAATAGGTCGATTCTCGGGGTTGCCTGGCCCTGCTCTGGACGTGTCGGCTGCCGTGCCGTCGGTTCCCGTCCCAGGCGCAGCTCGCGCGATGCCCCTCTTCCCCGGGGAGGACTCACATGTGTTGTCCCGATGAACAACTGCTGGAGCGCGAGAGCAGGAGAAAACGCGTGTCGGACTGCGAAAGGGGTCGTTCCTGTTCGCGTGGGGTGGAGTGGTCACCCGGTGAGACGGAGCGCGGTCAGGTATCCAGCAGGCACGCTCACCGAGTGGTCAGGTGCCGGATCGTGGAAGAGACGATTCATGTCGAAACAGGAGAAATCGTTAGCGTTCTTCTCGGAGGATGACCTGTCGCTTCATGGTACCGGTCGGAGAGAGTTCCCCTTTGGGGACGAGTTGGACGACGGCGCGGAAGATGAGCTGCGAACGGATCGCTTCTTCCAGATCCCGCTTGAGCCGGTGGAGGTCACCCGGCTCGGGACCGAGTTCGACGATGACAGGCACGGGGGGCTCGATAGGGAGCCCGCGTGGCGGCAGACGAATCTGGAACTCGCCAGTGACGCGTGGTCGAAAGGAGGCAATGACGTCGGCAACTGCACTCGGGAAGACGTTGACGCCGCGGACGATGAACATGTCGTCGACGCGGCCGACACAGCGGATCCGTATCCCAGTGCGGCCGCACTCGCACTTGCCAGTACCCTCGATCCGAACGAGATCGCCGATTCGGAAACGAATGAGGGGAACACATTCACGCTGGATAGCTGTATAGACGAGTTCGGCCAAGAGACCTTCTTTGGGCTCGATGGACTGGCCTGTTTCAGGATCGATGAACTCAGCGATAACGAATCCTTGTCCGATGAAGTGCATGCCTGCTTGGGCTTCACACTCGGTCCAGAGGATCGGCGCAAAGTCGGCGGTACCCATGGCATCGTACACCTTGCATCGCCACGTCTCTTCGATCTGCTGGCGAATCTGTGGCACGCCAGCGCCTGGTTCTCCACCGAGTGCCATCGCCTTGAGGCCCAGGGAGCCTGGATCGATCCCGAGCCGCTCGCGAGCGACATTGGTGAGATAATTGACGAAGGTCGGGCTGGAGATCATGTAATCGACTCCAGCTCGACGCACGACGTTGAACGTGCGGGTTGCCTCCATCGTTCCAGCCGGGTAGACAGTTGCGCGAATTTGGCGCAGCGCTTCGTAGAAACTGAGGCCAGCAATGTACCAACCGAGCGTCACGGAGAGCCAGACGCGAGTGCCTGGGCGCACGCCAGTGGCCCAGAGAAAACGAGCGAGGATCTCGTTCCACATGCGAGCATCGGCTTCAGTCAAGCCGACAAGCGTCGGCTTGCCGGTCGTTCCCGAAGATGCATGGATGCGTACCACCTCTTCGAGCGGTACGCAGGCATGCCCGCCGAGTGGCGGATATTCCTCCTGGGTTCGACGCACTTCCTCCTTGACCGTGAACGGCAAACGATACAGCGAGTCGCGCCCGATTGATAACGGATCGATCCCGGCTTCGGCGAACTTCTGGCGATAGAATGGCGAATGTTCCCAGATCCACCGCAACTGCCAACGCAGCCGTTCGTCCTCGAGCCGCCACAGTTCCGCAGCATCGATCGTTTCCATCGCTTCGTTCCAGTATCTCCGGTTAGCCATCGCGTGACGCTCCCTACCGGTCTGCGGTACCCTCCTTCGTTGGCGTGTTCTGCAGAAGCGCGAGAAGCTCGTCGACACCGCTTACGACGAGGTCGCCGCTCACTGGGGTATCGATCGCTGCGGTGCCTCGTCCGGTGCGTACCTGGATAGTCAGTGCACCTGCCTCGCGGCCCATGCGAAGTTCCAAGTCCGGGTCATCACCGACGACAGCGAGTTCGCGCGGTTCCACTCCTAAGAGACGACCAACTGCGCGGAGTGCAGCTACCGAAGGCTTTCCGACAACGCGAGGCTCTTTGCCGGTGGTCTCCGCGATGGCAAGAGCTATCGACCATGACCAACCCGGCTGCAGCCCGCGTTTGGAGACGAACGCTCGAGCACCCGACGTGACCAAGAGATCGGCCCCGTTCCAGACCGCGCAGCATGCGGTGTCGAGTTGATCATACGTCAGCGCTCGGCTCCATCCAACCAAGACCACACCTGCTCGGCGAGCATCCTCTCCCTCGACAAGAGAGATGCCGCGCGCACGGAGCGGTGCACGCGTCCCTTCTTCGCCCAGGACATAGACACTTCGTCCCGGATACTCGGTCGCGATAATCTCTGCTGCAGTAACGCCGGTCGTGACCACTTGCCAGTCCTCGAGATGGAGACCGGCCGATCGGAGACGTGCCGCATAGGTCTGTGGCAATTCCGTGCTTCCGCTCGTGAAGAGGGCGAACGGATAGCCATGCGCGCGGAGCCAGGCCAGTAGTTCGACTGCCCCGGGGAGGGGAATCGCTCCTGTCCAACTGGGGTTGTCCGAAAGGATCAGTGTGCCGTCGACATCGAAAACGAAAGCCCGTACGCGGCGGAGGTCCGTAGGCCGCGCTGTCATGTCGATGCTCCTCTCGTTCGAGCTGTTACTGGGAAGTCGAATGACGACCGAGCGTGAGGCGGACGCCATTTCGTTCGAGATGGAAGTAACTGATAGATGGTTGCTGTGCGACATGGGCGATCAGCTGGGCGAGCGGGTGCCGGTACCTGTTACCGGACAGGGCCACATTCCCAGTTTTGCGAGCCAATGCAGCATCGACCTGATCGCTCGGAAGTGCCCAGCGCAAGAGCAGCTCCTCGTCCGAGATGGAGGAACCGAACGCCCGCCGAAGTTCCTCGAGAGTCGGTTCGGGAACTGGAACATCGAGCTCACGTGCTCGCGGCAGCGAGAGTACCCGTTCCTGTACCCAGGGATCGATCGGTGCTGGTGGTGGACCGTAGCGCCCGAGCACGTACTTGATCACCTCGTCAGGCACCTTCTCATAGCGCTCCTGCGCTTCCAGATTGAGGAGCGCTTGTGTCGCGACGAGTTGCGAGTAGGGGGTGACCATGATGGGATAGCCCAATTCAGCACGGACACGGACGATCTCTTCGAGCACCTTCTCGAACGGATGCTCTGCTCCCGCTTCCTTCAAATGCCGGCGCAGGGTCGTGATCATTCCTCCCGGCACTTGGTGGCGGTAAAAGGACACATCGTACTCCAGCGGCTGCCCAACAGGATACCCCTTGCGACGTGCCAGCCTCTCGAGATACGCCGTCACGTGGGTGAGCGGTTGCAGATCGATTTCCGCCTCGAAGCCGAGTTCCCGCAAGTTCGCGACCGTCCGATAGACGGAAGGCAACGATGTTCCCTCGGCGAGCGGCGGAATAGCGGTGTGAACGGTCTGGACACCGAGTTCGACTGCGCGCAAGTAACAGAGCGGTGCCATGCCCATCGTGCAATGGGAATGCATTTCGAGCGGTACATCTGGCCCGAGTGCTCGTCGGAGCGCTGGCACGATCGTCTGGACACGCTCTGGTGTGAGCAATCCGGACGGATCCTTGATATAGACCCGATCGAGGAGTTGGCGCTCGCGGGCGAGATCCTCCGCACACCGGAGATAAAACTCGTCAGTATGGACTGGGCTGATGCTGTAGACGAGCCCGGCAACGACCTGCTCGGCTCCTTCTTCGCGAGCGATGCGAGCAGCCTCCAGCAGCGCGCTCATATTGTTCATCGGCTCCACGATCTGGACACGGCGGATACCATGCCGGACGACGACGCGCAAAGCGAGCCGCATGATGGCGCGCGGTGCAGGTTCCCAAGTGATGAACCGCATGCCGGTCGTCATGAAGATGAGCGGTGTGTTGGGCATCAACAGTCGAGCGAGCCGGATCTTCTCGAACGGATCCTCACGATGGTAGCGGACGCTGATCGCCATATGGGTGCTCGTCGTAAAGTCGATCGATGCAAACCCAGCACGGTCGATCCACGGAGCGACCTCTGCTACCGTGCGCGTATCGACTCCGATCGCGCTCCACAGGCTCTGATTGCCGTCACGGAGCGTGACGTCGATGAGCTGGATACGCGGAGCCACGTCGTTCCTCCCTCATGGTGTGATCGGTGTGTCGGACGTGTCAACAGCAATGGTTGCCTCCACGAGGAACAAGGGTTGGCCGCGGTCGACGGCTTGGCCGTTCTCGACACAGACTTGTACGATGGTTCCAGTGACTCCAGCTTGTATGGAGTGCATGAGCTTCATCACTTCGATGATTCCGACAACGGTATCGTTGTGGACGATGCTCCCGATATCGACGAAAGGCGGAGCGCCGGGACGAGGGGCTCGGTAGAAGATTCCCTTGAGTGGTGCCATAATGGGGACCAGTTGGTCGTTCATCCTATTTTCGCTCGAGATGCCAGGCGCCACTGGTGTCGTCGTTGATGGCAGCACGGTCGATCGGTCTTCCTGAGGAGAGGGAACTGTTTCGTCCGATGGTGCCTCTGTGCTGCTGGGGACAGGGGCGGTACGCGTACCGCTGGGTCCCCGACGAACGATCAGCTTGAGCTGAGGCGTTTCCAGGTAGAGTTCATCGAACGATGATTCTTCGAGTATGCGGAGAATCTCTTGCACATCCTCGGGGGTCAATTCCATCGTCGACTCCTCGTCCGCGAATCCGCCTTGCATGCCGCACAGCCACATGTCCAGTGGTCTCACCGCCGTTTGGGAATCTCAGCGAGTCACTCGAAAATCGTCACCGTGCCCTCGTTTCCGTCGACGCGCAGCTGTTGTCCGGTACGGATACGCTTGGTCGCGATCCCGGTGCCGAGCACGGCTGGTACGCCATACTCGCGCGCGACGATCGCTGCATGGGACATGACTCCACCGATGTCGGTCACGATGCCGCGGACACGGGCGAAGACGGGAGCCCAGCTGGGCTCGGTGACCGAGCAGACGAGGATCTCGCCATCCTGTACGGTCTGGAGTTCCGCGACGTCGAAGATGACGCGTGCTGGACCTTCGACGACACCTGGTGAAGCTGCGAAGCCGCGCAGGATGTTGCTCTTCTCCCTGGTGATCCAGGCTCGGAGGCGTTCTGGGGTGATGCCCCAGAGCATGACGATCGCAGGATCAGCGATCTGCTCGGGGACGACTCCGAGCGCTGGTGGTGGATTGAATGCTCGCAGCTTGGCGAGCAGCATCTTGCGATGCTCGATGGCTGCGGGCCAGTGCCGGGGACCGAAAGCCTCGGTCCCGATCGACCACGCGAGCAGAAGATCAGTGAGTGCTTGATATACTTCCGTCCAATGCAGATAGAAGATATCATCCACCGCACGGAAGAAACCGTGTTCGACGAATAGTGTACCCAACTCGCGGAGCTTGTTCCACCACTGGCTCGTGAACCAATGATCGGCCCAGAATTTGTGATCTTCGATGGCATAGTAGACCTGGCGGACGAGCGCGAGCAACTGGTCAAACGCCTGGCGGTCAGTATCCGTCGGAAGAAGCGCCCGGTACTCGGCAGTGATCCGCTCCCGCTCCTCACGCACGCTCGATGTGTCGCGCTCGATCGACTCGCCGCGTCGCACACGCCTGACGTACTCGATCAAGACGGCGAAGATCGGGCTGGGATCATCGCGCCATGCGCGGAACTGGTGCTGGAGGCCGTCGCCTGCGTTGATCCAGAACCACGGATCGCCACGTTGGTTCCATTCTTGCAGCCAGGCACGCCCGTTGTCGTGCTGCTGGAGTTCCGCGAAGACCTCACGCCAGGAACGACCCTCGACGAAGGCATCGGCGATACCGAGTTCGACCGCTCTTCGGGCCAGTGCTCGCAGTTCTTGATCGGGTCGCATCATACTGACGTCGATACCCGACACCATCAAGATGACTTGTTGGTCCGGAATTTCCGGGAAGAAACGCTTGCAAAAATCGTAGAAGGTCAGGTACGCAGCGAAGCCGATCATCACGATCTCGCAATGGATCTGAGCGATGCGGAACAATGCTTCGATGACGCGGTTGTAGCTTTCCAGGATCGTCATCGAGGTACCGATGCCGCGATGAGCGAAGACGAGTTCCTCCGGCTCGATCTCGGGAAGTTCGGGGAATGGGATCGCTTCCAGGGTCTGAATTTCGCGGACGACGCGCTGTTTCCAGTCCTCGTAGATGGACGCCCAGTTCTCGTAGTAATGACCAGCTCGGCGCTGGAAGAGTTCGACGCGTTCCTGAATCTTCTGGGGATCGGTCACCGGAATGCCGCTGATATAAACGTAGCCGTTCAGGACGCGAAAGTCGACGCCCAGTGCTGGCGGAATGCAAAAGAAGCGCGCGTTCATCTCCCCGATCGCCACATAGAACGCCTCAGCGGTGATGACGTCGAAGGGAGAGATCGGCTCCGGGAAGTGCATGCCGTTGTAGAACCAGAGGCGCGACTCTTCCGAATCGCGGCGGGCTTGGGAAAAACGCATGTAGGCTGGGTACATCGCCTCCCAGCCCTCGCACCCGGCTGGCGTCTCGACCTCGAAGGGGCTCGGAAAGCGCAAGATCGTGCTCATGCGTGACCTCCGCTCAGCTGATGGCAGCCAGCCGTTCGCTCGCTCGTGATCGAATCGCGCACCGACCATCCCTCGAACTGATAGCCGAATTGCTGACGATCACTCGAGGCGGATGTGCCGCCGTGACCTACTGATCTCCGCCGTGCTCTCTGGCTCCGGCATCGGCCGGATGACCTTCTGACCGGTTCGAAACGACGATCGATGTCCCGATCTGAAGCTTCAGTGATGAAGATAGAACACGGGGGGAGAGCTGTCAAGATGCGCGGAAGTGGCCTCGGTCGCACTGGTGCGACCCGAGGTGCTGCTCGACCACTCCATCGCTCGAGATGCGGCATTCGAGTTGGCGGGCCAACCGTGAAGAACGGAGAGCGCTTTCCCCTCTGCAGTCCGGGCGCTCTGCAGGGCGACTGGCGCTCCAGTCGTTTACCGGGGCACTCAATCGGCTGCCAGTCGCGCTGGTCCCTCGCCCGTGCGCTCGTAGCGAGCGGTGACCACGGTATGGAGTCCGCCACGGATGTTGAAGTCAGCGATGACGGTCATCCGGCGCGGCTCGAGTGTCCGTACCAGGTCGTCGAGGATGGTATTGGTGACCTCCTCGTGATAGTGCCCCTCGTTCCGGTAGGACCAGAGATACAGCTTGAGCGACTTGAGCTCGACGATCCACTGGTCGGGCACATAGCGGATGGTAATCGTCGCGAAGTCCGGCTGGCCGGTTTTCGGGCAAACGCAGGTGAACTCGTTGGTCGTGATCTCGATCTCGTAGTCCCGCTCTGGTTTCGGGTTGGGAATGCGTTCCAGTTCTTTGCTCGGTTGCGTCGGCATGGTCGATCCTCCCTGTCATCATCGTGCTCGAGCAAGTGTAGCGAACGAGCGTCATTTCCTGTGTTCGCGAGGACTGATCCAGCCTCGGTGGATGGTCGAGAGCCGGTTCTCTTCTCGCGAACCGAGCCGCGCAGCGGCTCGGTGGCCGCTCGCTCGGGGCGCTTCGACTCGAGCGTATCCGCCTGGGCGGTGGCTCACTCCTCGGCGAATCGCCAGATCGTCCCGCCGACATCGGCAGCGTAGCCCTGCAGCGCTCCGACCGCTCGTCCGCCCGTGACCGCAACGATGGTGTGTTGCGGAAGACTCGGCTCCAACTTGCGGAGTTCTCCCGTCGTCTCGCAGTACCAAAGACTCGTGCCAGTAGCGATGAACCAGCCGGTCGTACCCGCCCGGCCGAGGGCTGAGACCGGGTTGTCGAGTTCCTCGACGAAACGGATCAGCGGGCGGCCGAGCGGCTGGCGAACGATCCAGACTTCGTTCTCAGCGACGACCAGAATGGCTTCCCCGTTCTCTGACCACAGCATGCGGACGATACCGGTCTCAGGCAACGGTTCCGACCAGGGATAGTGTCGCCAATCGCCATCAGGAAGAGTGCGGATGGACAAAGCCTGGCGCAGGTCTTCCATCCGCACCGTCAGAAGGGCGAGCGCGCTCCCGTTCGGCGCCAGCGCTGCTCCCTGGACGAGCGCGAACGCCTCGCTCTCGCTGGTCTGCCAGGTGATCCCACCATCGGTCGACGCGTGTAGTAACACGACGGGCTCGAGCGTCGGCTCGACATCGTGTTCGATCAGGAAGACCGTACGCCCGTCATCGCTGACCAGAAGCCAGGTCGATTCGGAGATGTCATCGAGCGCGTACACCTCTTGCCAGTGCAGTGCATCGGATGAGCGAAGGACTGCGTCGAGTGCCAGTGCGAAGAGCGGACCAGTTGCACCGCCAGCAAACTGGGCGAGGCCACGATCGAGTACGACGCGCTCCCAGGTTCGACCCTCGTCAGGCGAGCGGAGCACCGTCCCCGAATAGTCGCTCGTAACCAGCTCACCGTTGGCGCGGACGACGATGCCGAGCGGGAAGTGACCGTACAACTCGTCGTTCCACTCCCGCCACGTCGTGACCGGTCGCTCACCGAGGAGGCAGCCCTGCGAGAGGGTTCCGACGACCAGCCATCGCTCGTCGAGGACAGCGAGACTCAGGGCGGGACTGGGAAGGTCCGGAAGCGCTTCCCAATGCTCACCGTCGGATGACCAGACGAGGGAGCGATCACTGGCCGCAGCGACGACCCTCCCTGCACGATCGGTGGCCAGGACACTCCAACTTCCCTGGTGGGGGAGGGAGATGACTCGCCAGGAGCGGCCACGATCGTCGGAGCGGAACAGTCCCTCGTCCCCACCGACCAGGCAGGAGACGCGCCCGCTCTCGTTTGTCAGGAAAGCACCGCACTCGAGGAGACCAGGTACCGGAGCGGCCGCCTGCCAGCGCCAGCGACGCGATCGGTTGACGAAAACGCCATCGCTGGTCACGAGCAGTGCGAGGTGATCCTCCGCGAACCGGGGCGAAAGCGCGAGGTCAACGATCTCGACCTGGGTGGCCAATCCCGCATTCGCTGCTTCCCAGCTGGTTCCAGCGTCGGGAGAGATGAGCACTCCGTCGAGCTGATCAGCCACGACGACGAGTTGCTGTTCACCCTCTCGGCTCGTGCGGAGTGCGACGATCGAGGTCGCTTCCAGACAGCGTTGCCAGCTTCCATCGACTTTCGAGCGATAGAGACCGGAGGGTGTCGCGATGTAGCGATCGCCCCAGGGAGCGATCGCGACCGGATTCGCCAACTCTAAGCGCCCCCAGTTCGCCGGAAAGGGGAGGGGTACCCAAGTCTCGCCTGGCTGCGTTGCTACGAATGCGCCACTGGCTGTTCCCGCAAGGAGGATGTGCCCATCGGTGGCGAGGGAGAGTACCGCGCCGCCGGTCGGCCGGACGAGCCGCTGCCAGGCTACTCGTGTCATGGGTAACGATCCCCTCGTGTTCAGGGCTCAGCGCTCGATGCGGGCCAGGTCCGGTGGACGAGGACTTCGGTGGTGAGAAAGCTCCGTGCCAGGCTCCAACTGGTCTGGACTGCCGCTTCGAGGACGCCGAGCGGATCGAGCAGACGAGCCGACCAGGGCTCGACCCACCGGTCAGCGCACACATCGTAAACCAAATCCGGCGCGACAGCGAGCGCGCGGGTTGTGACGGTGGCTGGATCCCGTCCAGCATTGGCGACGAGGGTCCACAACGGTTCGAGCAATGCTTTGCGGACAGCGCGGAAGACGGCGCGTTCTTCCGGTGAGCGGCTCGTTCCGTCGTCCGCAAGTGCTCGCGCCGCAACGGCGAAGCTGGCGCCTCCACCGGGCAGAAGACCGCTCGCTTGGGCGATCTGGATGGTGCGCGCGAGTCGCTCCACCATGGACAGTCGATACGCTCGCTCGGTCGGGGTAGCGGCACCGACGCGGACCTGGAGGAAGGTGCCGTGCAGTCTGGCCAGGCGCTCGCGTGCTCGCCGACGGTCGTCTTCGTCGCTTGCCGCTGCCAGTTCGGCCTGGGCCAGGGCGATCCGCTGCTGGATCGCTGCCCGCTGGCCGCGCCCACCGAGGATCGCGAAGGTCCACCGCGTGCCGGTGACCTGGCGAGCACTGCCGAGATCGCCGATGCGAGCATCCTCCAAACGCTCGCCTGCCTGGTGCCGGATGGCACGGCCGCCGGTCAGGGCGGCCAGGTCTTCGAGGATGCGGATCTGCTGGAGGCCGACCGATGGCGCGGCAACGGCGGCGACCTGCTCCAGAATACCCCGAGCCAGATTGGCGGCGAGCAGTGCGAGGGCTTGGCCTTCGAGTTGGCCAGCGACGATGAACAAGCGGCGAACGCGATGTCGGGCACACGCTTCGAGGATCGGGAGGAGTTGTTCCGATTCGCTCACCGTCCAGTCGGTGAGCACGATGCGCGGCTCGACGAGCTGCCAGCGTGCCTGGCTGGAGGGAAGGAGTTCCGGCGCGAGGAGACGACTCTGCCAGTGCACGCCCTGAACGAGTTCGCAGTGAATCTCGCTGCGCTCGCTCGGATCGACCAGGACGATTCCTTCGGGACCGAGCGCCTCCAGATTCTCGAGAAACTCGCTGGTCCTTTCGGGAGAGAGGTCCAGCGGTGCCAGAAGACCCGCTAGGTCGCGGATATCGTCGACCGGTCGGGCGAGCGAGCGCAGTGTGCGCCGGACGAGTGTCTCGCTCTCGTCGAGTGCGCGGCTGAGTGTCGTCGGCGCAAGACCGGCGATCAGCAGCTGGTGCAACTCGCGGAGGAGGCGAGCGGCGAGAACGGCGGTGGTCGCTGTGCCGTCCCCGGTCTCTTCGTAGACGCGCCAGACCGCATGGCGGAGCAGCATGGCTCCAGCGTTCTCGAACGGATCGGGCAGCCGGAAGGTCCGGCGCGCGATGAGAGCAGCAGTGGAGAGTACCTCGACCGAGCCAGGCTTCAGCACTTGTTCGATGACGACCGTACGCCCCAGCGGACCGAGCGTCGGTGCGAGGAGTCGCGCGAAAGTCGCACAGCCAGCCAGGAGCGGTGCGCGAGCGGTATCGCCGAAGCGAACGCGGGCGGTCGTCATCGATCTGTCCTCGCTGTTGCATGATGGCAGCGGGGGACGCGTCACGCATCCCCCGCACGAGATCCTACGAATTGTTCCAGTTCAGGCCCGGTTCTCGGGCTTGCTCCAGATCTCCTGCGCGGCTTTCACGAAGTTGGCCAGTGCCTCGCGCGGCGAGAGTCGCCGGACGCAGAGGTCCTGCATCATGTCGCCGATCACGAACTTAGTGGCGAGTTCGCCGAAAGCCCCGAGCGGTGGTGCAGCGTAGGCCATGATCCGTCCGGTGGAGATGATCTTCTGGTACTCGCTGTAGAGTTCATTCTTTTGCCAGAGGTCATGCTTGATCATGTCCTTCCAGCAGGGGATGAAGCGCCCTTTGAGCTGCTCGTTGATGTAGTTCTCGTACCAGACCGGATCCATGAGAGCGACCAGGCAAATCCGCGCGTTGTCACCACCCTTCCCGTTCTTGAACAGTCCCTCCGTCCAGACGTCGACCTGGCCGAATGAGCCGGCTGGACCGGCTGGGTAGCTGTAGAACCGTGTCTTCTGGGCGAGTTCCGGCTTGTTCTTGAGCAACCAGTTGTAGATGCTCGTCGGGTTCGAGGTGAGGACGAGCTGCTCGCTCTGGTAGCCCTGATTATTGTCGCCATCATTCCAGTTGACGGATCCGGGCGGGATGATCTGGTCTTCGACATACATGGTCTGAATCAGCGCCAGGCAGTCGAGCCAAGCTTTGTCATCAGCGGTCACGGCGAGCGAGCCGTCCTCGTTCTGCAATTTCCCACCGAAAGTCCAGACCATGCCGAGGGTGTGGTTATTGGTGTCATTGATCCGGCCGAGCGTCATGCCATAGTAGTAGAGCGGTGGTTTGGTGAGCGCCTTCCCCTGCTGGCGAAACTCGTCCCAGTTGGCCGGGTACTTGAAGCCAGCCTGATCGAGAAGATCCTGGCGCGTATGGAAAGGCCAGGCATTGACAGCGAGCGGTGAAGCATACCAGCGTCCCTTGAAGGTGCAGGTCAGCTCGACCGGTTGCCAGACACCTCCCTTCTGCTGAATGAAGGGAGCAACCAGATCGGTGACATCGGTCGTTTGCCCCTGAGCCCGCCAGAACTGGGTCTGATAATCGTAGAGCCGGTAAATATCCGGCGGCGTTCCCGCTTGAACGGCCGCATTGAAGCGGTTGTAGCCTTGCGGGTTGTTGGGAATTTCCTCGAAGGAGATGGTGAAACCGTTCTTCTGGGCGATCTCCTCGAGCCGCTGCTTGATGAGTGCAGTCGTCTCGGGGAGATAGTCGACCGTTTGCCAGACCACGACTTCGCGACCCGGGATCGGGGTGAGTGCAGGCGCTTGGGCGGCGACAGCGGTCGGGGTCGGGGCGGCAGCCGGTGTCGGCGTAGTAGCAGCAACCGGGGTGGGAGTCGCGGCCGGTGCAGGTGTCGGGCTGGGTTGCGGGGCTGGAGTCGGCGTAGCTTGCCCACCACCGGCACAAGCGGCCAGCGTTGCGCCCAGCGTGGCTGCGGTCACGGCGAGAAATCGGCGACGGGAGAAAACGTTGGCCATGGGTCTCCTCCTCTCGTTCCCTCAGTCCTTGACTGCTCCAGCTGTCCAACCAGCGATCACCCAGCGTTGCCCGAAGAGGTAGATCACGAGCGGCGGGAGGGACATGATGGTCGCGGCGGCCATCATCTGTCCCCAGTAGTACTGGTCGCCGACCACATACGCGGCGAGCCCAACGGGAGCGGTCATGACTTGCTGTTTCTGCAGCAAGACCAGCGCATAGAGGAACTCGTTCCAGGAGAGCGTAAAGGCGAAGACCGCAGCGACGACGAGCGCAGGACCGGACAGGGGAACCATGATGCGCCAGAGGACCTGCCACCGGCTCGCACCGTCGATGAGCGCGGCTTCCTCGAGTTCGATCGGAACGGTACGGAAATAGCCCATGAGCATCCAGGTCGCGAAGGGAACCGTGAACGTGAGGTAGGCGAGCGTGAGTCCGACCAGGTTATCGCGCAAGCCGAGCCGACTCATCATGACGAAGAGCGGGATGAAGAGGATCGTGCCTGGAGCCAGGTAAGCATAGACGAGCAAGCGTGCCAGAACCGTGCGTCCGGCGAAGCGGAGCCGGGTGAGTGCATACCCTGCCATGGCTCCGAGCAGCGTGGAGACGACCGTGGTGGCGATCGCGACGACAGCGCTGTTACGAAGCTGGCGGAGGAAGGGGTAACTGGGACCGAGAATCTTCTCGTAGTGCTCGCCAGTAAGGACACGGGGAACCAGTGTCACAGTGGGGCTGAAAAGATCGACATCGGCGCGCAGGGAGGTCGCCAATTGCCAGTACACCGGGAAGAGCGTCCAGAGCGCGAGTGCGAGCAGCAGAAGATAGCCGACGAGGTAGTAGGCGCGGTTCTTTTGCGTGAGCCAGAGGATGAGCCCGCGCTCGCCTGGTCGGGATGATTCGACTGGACGGATCGCCTCGGCCATCGCTTCATCCTTCCTGGCGCAGCATGCGTCGAGTGAGGAAGTAGATGAGGATCGCGAAAATCGGGAAGAAGACGAGCGGGATGGCCGACGCGATCCCCAGATCGTAAGCGGTCATCCCCTCGTGGTAAGCCAGCAACGGGAAGGTTTCGGTGACGTTAGCTGGTCCACCGTTGGTGAGGATGTAGACGTACTGGATCGCGTTGGAAGTCCAGATAGCGGAGAGCATGACGGTCACCGTGATCACCGGGGTGAGCAGGGGCAGAGTGATACGGAAGTACTGCTGCAGTGGATTTGCACCATCGATCGCCGCAGCTTCGTACAGTTCGCGCGGGATAGCCTGGAGACCCGCCAGAAAGGTCATCGTCCAGAAGGGTGACCCTTGCCAGATTGCGGCGATCAGGACGGACCAGAGAGCGAGCTTGGGGTCAGCCAGGAACAGGATCGGGCGCTCGACGAGCCCGAGATTCGTCAGGAGCGTATTGAGGACACCATTGACATCATTGTAGATCCATTTCCAGGTGAACGCAGATACCACTGCTGGAATGGCCCAGGGTATGAACAAGAGAGTTCGCCAAAAATGGCGAGCCCGTATCTGTGAATGCAGAATAATGGCACTGATCATGCCGATGATGAACTTGCCGGCCAGTGCGCCCGCGGTGTAGAGTGCCGTTACCTTCACGCTGTTCCAGAACAGTCCGTAGATCCGGCTTTCGCTATCCAAGAGCAAGCGTGCGTAATTACCCAGGCCGATGAATTGGCCTTGCCCGCCTACCTTGATGTCCTGCAACGAGAGCCAGAACGCGTAGCCGAGGGGATAAGCGACCAGCCCAACCACCACGACGAAGGCAGGAAGTGTCAAAGCATACCCGAGCCAGAAATCGCGTCCCAGCCGGGATGTGCGCGGTGCTGCCGAAACCGCTGTCCGTTCTGCCGTACGCAGAAGTGCCATGGTGTTCGACCTTTCGAACACTCCGCGTCACGACGCGGATCTGTCGTCGGTAGGTACCCATAGAGTAGCAGACCCCCACTGAGTACGCAAGAGGGAGGTGGTCCAATGGCACCATCGACGGGTCGGTGTCTCGCAAGACAGTGAATGCGAACGCGCCATGCCTTCTCTCTCCTCGCCTCGATCGGTTCCGCGCGGAGCGCGCGGTCAGGCAGGGTGAGTGGCCGGGGCGGACAGCCGTGACGCGGTTCTGAAGGCCCTTTGCACTGCTCAACCCCGCGGGTGGGGCGTGCACGGGTCGACGCACGAGGCAGGAGAGGGCAGCAGGCGAGGTGATCTCAGCGCGCAGAGTCTCCTCCTGCCGCGCTTTCCTTCCTTCTTTGTGGCGTGCCGCGGGTACAGGACCCAGCAGGTGATTCCGCACAGGGTGAAGATCAGGACTCGAAGGCGCACGTGGTGGTCGACCGATCGCCGTGGAACGGACTCGAGGGTTCTTTCGGCGCGCGATGCTGAGTGTCTGGAGCGACAGTGGCCGAAGATCTGGTCTGGTCGCTCGAGTGAGCCGCGGCTCCGATGCGGTGACGAACCTGCATGCCATGGTCGGGCAGGGGCGGCGATGCAGGCCGATGCGCGTACCGGGGAGAGCAGGCGCAGCAGCCTGCGGCCGGTAGTCGTTCACGCGTTGGTCTGGCTGCGCAAGCGTGGATCGAAGTAGTCGGCCAGCATGTCGCCCAGGATATTGAAGCAAAGGATCAGAATGGTGACGATGAGACCAGGGAAGATGACCATCCAGGGAGCGCGAGTGAAGTAGAGCGAGGCAGCACCGGTCAGCATGTTGCCGAGGGAGGGGTTGGGTGGTTGAACGCCGAGTCCGAGGAAACTCAAGCCGGTCTCGACGAAGATCGCGGCTCCCAGGTTGAGGGAGGAGAGTACTGCGACCGGTCCGAGGCAGTTCGGGAGCACATGGCGGAGCATGATCCGCCAGTGGCTGGCTCCGAGCGCGCGGGCGGCCTCACAGAAGAGCGATTCGGAGACGCGCAACGCGGCAGCACGCATGACACGGACCCCGACGGGAGTCAGGGATAACGCGACGGCGCCGACCAACTGGATGCGCCCAGGTCCGAGTACGGCCACGACCACGCTCGCGACGACCAGCGAAGGGATGGCTGTGATGATCTCCACCCCGCGCTGGAGGAGAAAGTCGATGAGCCCGCGTCGGTACCCGCCGATCAGTCCGAGAAGCGTCCCGATGATCGTACCGACCAACCCGCCGGGTACGGCGATCAGGAGCGTCGTGCGGAGGCCGTAAAGAGCGCGCGTAAAGATGTCGCGACCAAGCTCGTCGGTCCCGAACGGGTACCCAGCGGACGGTGGCTTGAGGCGGGCCGCCGCATTCGTCGCGGTCGGTGACCTCGGATTGATGCTCGGTCCGACGATCCCTGTCAAGACGATGAGGGTGAGTGCGAGCGAGACGATGAGTCCGATCCAGGGGACACGGCGGCGGGTGACACGGGTGCGGGTCGGGGTGATCGGCGCGGCGACCGCTTCAGCCATCTCTCAGCCTCTCTCGCGCAACCGGGGATCCAGGAACGAGGTGACGATGTCGGTGAGCAGGTTGATGATGACGAATGCGCTCCCCAAGATGAGAACCGCTATCTGGATGACGGGGAAGTCGCGCCGCGAGACCGCATCGACGAAGAAGAGTCCGAGACCGGGGAGATTGAACGTCGTCTCGACGATCACCACACCGCCGAGCAGGTATCCGACGCGCAGCCCCGAGAAGGCGATCGTCGGCGCGAAGGCATTGCGGAGAACGTGCCGGAGTACGACCGTCGATTCCGCGAGTCCCTTGGCTCGTGCGACCTGGACGAACGGCTCCTGGAGCACCTCGAGGACGGCATTGCGGATGAAGCGAACCAGTCCCGCTGCCAGCACGAAACCGAGGACGACGATCGGTAGGATGATCTGCTGCAGATGTGTCCAGAGATTCTGCGTCGGTGGGACGAGACCGAGGGGCGGTCGCCATCCGAAGACGAGTAGGACGGCGATGAGCACGAGGAGTCCGAGCCAGTAGGCTGGGACGGCCGAGGCGATGAAGAAAAAGACGCGGGTGATCCCCTCGGTGAAGCGACCGCGTCGTAGGGCACTGAAGAGTCCGAGCGGAAGGGCGAAGACCCAGGCCATGAACTCGGACAGAAAAGCGATTTCGATGGTCACCGGCAGACGTACGCGGAGCTCATCCGCGATCGGGCGTCCAGTGACGTAGGAATTGCCGAGACCACCGGTAACCAGCCCACCAAGAAAGTCGAAAAACTGGATGATCAGGGGGCGGTCCAGCCCCAGTTCGCGGCGCACTTGCTCGACACGCGCGGGATTGATGGTGATGTTCTCTCCGGTTCCACCGACGATCAGCGCGGCCGGGTCACCAGCGAGACGAATGAAGGTGAAGACGACGAACGTCGCGATGAGGACGACGAGAAACCCACCGATCGCTCGCCGGACGAGATACTGGACGAACATCGTCGTTCACCTTCCCGCACGTTTCCCGGCCGCGCTCGCCGTCCTGGTCAGGAGCGGAGCCACGTCGTCGCATGCTTTTCGGTCAGGTTGTAGTTCGGCTGCGGAGTCCAGTTGGCCAGGATCGCCGGCCGGAAGACGTGCCAGATGACGGGACGGTAGACGTAGATCATGCCAAAGACCGGGTCGTCGAGCGTACGGAAGTCCAGTTCGTGCGTCAACTGCTTGCGCTTGTCGATATCGAGTTCACGCTCGATTTGCTGATAGAGCTGGATGAGTTCGTCCGACCATAGGCCGGTCAAGCTGGCTTGCTCGTTGCTGGTGATCCAGGCGCCGAAGGTCGACTTGGGTTCGTCCACCCAGGGAGCGTTGAAGCCGAGCGCCATCTGGAACTCGCGAGCGACGATCCGCTGGACGTACTCGCCGAGCTGGAGAATTTGCGGTTTCGCTTTGATGCCGACCTGCCCGAGTTGGTCAGCGATCAGGCTGGGAGTGGTCACATCGAGGTTGAAGGCGAGGAGTTCGAACTCGAGACCGTTGGGGAAGCCGGCTTCGGCGAGGAGTTGCTTGGCCTGCTGGCGATCGGCCTCCTTGTCCTTCCCGAAGCCCCGCGCCTGGCGCACACGGTCTTCGGGCAAGGCCCAGGCACCGTAGGGGTGCATCCAGCCGGAGAGGACGCTGCGCCCCTCGGTCATGGCCGCGATCATCGCTTCCCGATCCAACGCCAGCGTGATGGCTTGCCGGACGCGCTCGTCCTTGAACGGCTCGAAGGTGCGAGCGTTGAGGATCAAGCGCCACACGAGTGTCGTCGGTACGCCCACGACCTGGATGTCCGACCTGCCCTGGAAGAGATCGAGCGGTGGCGTGGTGAGCGATCGATACAGGTGCAATTGTCCAGCCAGGAAAGCTTGGGCGACCGCATTCCAGTCGGTCATTGGGTGCCCGACGATCCCGTCGAGATAGGGAAGATCCTTGTCGAAGTAGTTCGGGTTTCTCTCCAGCTCGAAGGCGACGCCTGGGGTATAGCTTTTGAACTTGAAGGGGCCGGTGCCGATGAGGTTTTTGGTGTCGCGGAGGTCGGCGCCGGCTTCGATGAGGTGGGCGGGGTAGATGCCGGTCCAGGGGATGGCGACGTTGTAGAGGAGGGCGGGGTCGGGTTGCTTGAGGACGAAGCGGACGGTGACGTCGTCGGGGGTTTCGATGCGCTCGACGGTGTTGAAGAAGACGCTGCGGGGGCTGTTGACGCCCTCGGGCGGGGAGATGATGCGCTGGAAGGTGACGAGGACGTCCTTGCTGGTGAAGGGGCTGCCATCGTGGAACTGGACACCCTGGCGCAGGAAGAAGGTGTAGGTGAGGCCATCGCTCGAGATGTCCCAGCGGATGGCGAGATCAGGCAGGATCTTGGTCTGGTCGTTGGGATCGAACTCGAGGAGTGTTTCCAGACAGGGTGCCACGCACCAGAGGTCAGTGCTTGTGGTTGCCTGGTGCAGATCCAGGTTCGCGGGATCTCCGGGCAGATTCATGCGGAGAATCCCTCCTCGGCGGACTGCTTCTTGCGGCGGAGTCGGTGTGGCGTTCATCACCGCTGTAGGCATTGCTGCCGGAGTGTTGGTTGGTGTCGGCGCGACGATCGCCGCAGGACTCGGCGATGGTTGCTGTTGACCACCACGACAAGCAACGACGAGTGCGGAGGCGAAGGTACCGGAGATCGAGCCGAGCAGTTGCCGGCGCGTCAGCACATACATCGCGTCCCTCCTTCTCAGGGACGAACCTGCTCCGTTCCGCATGCGGAAGTTACATTTCAGAGCTTAATCGATGATGCTTCAGTTGTCAAGATTCTGCTGCCCCGGAGATATCGAGCTGCTCAGGCCGGACGTGGCCGTCGCTCGCTGCTCACTTCCGGTGGAAGATCGGCAGCGCTGCCGATCGACGTTGCATGTGCTGTCGAGGGTCTTGCGTCATCATGTCAAAGAGGAGCAGGAACACGTGGAAACGAGGATAGGGCGAGGCGCATTGCGGCGTGAACGAGTGTGACGAGGTTCCTCACCGATCGATGTTCGGCCGTTCTTCAGCTACCGGACGCCTCACCGAACCACACTCGGCTGCGCCACGTTCCTTCCTCGGTCTCTCTTCCGCTGACCCTAGTCCCGAACGCTGCTCCCATGCCCGACCCGGACCCTCCACCCAGCGCTGCCGCTCGATTCGTCCTACGTTCCTTCGATGACCCACACGTCCGTGGCCAAGTCGTGCAGACCACGGCGATCGATCCGGAAGGGGACTGGCCACCAGGGCAAGAGAGCGAGCCAACCGAGAAGGATCACGAGCAGCGCTCGGCCGAGTGCCTTGGCCTGCCCCGGGGGCGCACCTCGTCGATCGACGACCATGAGACCGAAGGCTCGCTTGCCCAACGTCGCGCCCCACCGCCCGACCGGATACACCCAATAGGCATAGGGGACGCTGATCCCGAGCGCCAATCCGATCAGCGAGCTGAGCGCATCGTAGACGCCTGCGGGAAGAACGACGAGCCCGGGTGACTCACCGACGAACAAGACAGACACGAGAGCACCCAAGAGGGCGGAGAATACCCAGAACACGATTCCATCGAGCATGGCAGCAGCCAGGCGCCGCCACACCGAACCTGGCTGTCCGGGTGCAGCAGTGGCCGATGGTGTTCGGGAAGCAGTATCCGCTTCTGCTCGGCTCCGGCTGTGCGATGCTGGCCCGTCTCCACTGGGCGGGGTGAACGTGGCGTGCGACTGGCCGGTGACACGCTCGCGTTGACCCGAACGATAGGTTCGGTAGCGTTCTTGGACGAGCGGGTCGAGGAGGTGCTCCAAGAGGCCATGGAGGCGCCGGGCAGAGGGTGTCCGCTCGGCCGCTGTCGCCAACCAGGCCAAGTCGGCGAGGGCCGTTTCCAGGCGAAGGGCCTCGGAATCGCTCAGGCTCAGTACCCGCTCGGTGCTGCGCAGGATGCGCTCGGCATGCGATCGCTCGCTGGCATCATCAGTACGGGCGTACGAGGCTCGCAGAAGGGGGAGCAATTCGCCCTGGACGACGTCGTGACTCAACCACCAGGCCAACGGGAATTCGAACGGTATCGTCAACCAGAGGCGCTGGCGCGTCACGGTGAGCGCTGATGCCGTGCCCTCGCGGTCAGTCGTTTCCATCCGGCGCCGCAGACCCCCGAGCGCTGCTGCCAACAGTCCCACCCGATCGGGATCCAGCTCGATTCGGAGGAGCCCCTCGCCCCAGCGCACCGCACTCAGCTGTTGCCGGAGTGCAGCCAGCAAGTCATCCGACGTGTCGCGCACCCAGCGCGCATACGGGGGCTCATCCGCGGCATCCTGAACGAGTTCGTGAACGCGCAGCAACAGTGCTTCCAGGGCGGGAATCAAGATCTTGGTAGTCTCGATGTGGCTGAAGCTGACCGTGATCGTCCGCGGGTTCACGCTTACTCCTCGGTCGTCGTTCGTCGCCTCTCCTCAGCGCGTACCCTACCGCAAAAAGATTGCACCGGCAAGCGGGCGAGGTCTGCTCGGCAGGTCTCTCCAGGGTGCGCACTGGTGGCTTCTCCTGGGTTCCGAGTGGGCGGGAGCGCTTGCCTCTTGCCGTGCTTCTCTAGGGGTATACTGGCGCGAGGGGGAACGTCGTCATGCCGATCGTCCGGCTGGACGAGGCGACCGTTCGACGGATCGCTGCCGGTGAAGTCGTCGAGCGACCGGCATCGGTCGTCAAGGAGCTCGTCGAGAATGCGTTGGATGCGGAGGCTCGGACGATCCGCGTCGAGATCGTCGCGGGTGGCCGAGAGTTGATCCGTGTCCAGGATGACGGGACGGGGATTCCACCGGACGAGCTGCCGCTGGCCGTCGAGCGGCATGCTACCTCCAAACTGCACCGCTTCGAGGACTTGGCGAGGCTCGCGAGCTATGGCTTCCGCGGCGAGGCCCTGGCGGCGATCAGCGCGGTCAGCGAGTGCGAGATCGTCTCGCGGGTACCGGATGCTCCCTATGGAGCGCGGTTGCTCGTTCGTTACGGACGCCCCGGGCGGGTCGAGCCGATCGGGGCTGCGCCGGGAACCGTGGTGACCGTTCGCGATCTCTTCGCCAATGTCCCGGCTCGACGGCGTTTCTTGCGCCAGGATGCGACCGAGGCTGCCCTCATTCAACGGACGCTCGCTGCGCTCGCTCTGGCTCGTCCGGAGGTCCGGTTCGAACTCACGAACGACGGACGAACGGTGCTAGCGACCAGCGGGAGCGGTGATCTCCTCGATGCGCTGATCGGAGTGTATGGAGCCGAGACGGCGACGCAGATGCTCCGGCTCGAGGAGTACCGTGCGGGCGAGATCGTGGTCCAGGGGGCAGTCGGTCTACCCCGCGTGTCTCGTCCCAACCGGCAAGCGCTGTTCGTGCTGGTCAATCAGCGTTGGGTGGAGAGCCGCACCCTGGTGGCAGCGATCGAACAGGCCTATCACACCTTGTTGATGGTCGGACGCTACCCGATCGGGGTCGTGGCGGTGTCGCTGCCTGGGGATCGGGTCGACGTCAATGTGCACCCGACCAAGCGCGAAGTGCGTTTCGCCGACGAGCGAGCGGTGGCCGCTGCGGTGTACGAGGCAGTCCGCCGCACCCTCTTGGCTCACGTGCCGGAAAACCCGCCGCCACCGGTGACGTTCAGCCCGCTTTCGCCGTCAGTCGTGCAACGTCGCCTCCAGGTCGCTGATCCGACGCGGGAACTCGGCAGCAGCCGCCCTGGCACGCCCGAAGAACTGGTCGATGCTCCATCGAGCACTCGCTCGGCCGACTCGGCGAACTGGCTGCCGGTCCTGCGCGTGTTGGGGCAAGTTCGGCAAGCCTACATCATCGCCGAGGGGCCGGACGGCATGTATCTGATCGACCAGCATGCCGCCCATGAGCGGATCCTGCTGGATCGCTTGCTCGCGCAGCTGGAGGCACGTGGTGTCGAGCAGCAAGCGCTCTTGGAGCCGCTGGTGCTCGAGCTTTCTCCCGTGCAACTGGCCACCGTCGAGCGCTACCGTGACGCGCTGGTCCAGCTCGGCTGGGAACTCGAGCCCTTCGGTGGGGCTGCGGTCGCTGTCCGGGCGGTTCCGGCAGTCGTCCAACGCAGCATCGAGCAGGTCCTGATCGCCGTGCTCGACGACCTCGCAGCGGGTGGGCGCGGCACGACCCCGCTCGAGCGCGTGGCCATCAGCACAGCCTGTCACTCAGCGATCCGGGCGGGACAGGAACTCTCGCTTCCCGAGATGCGCGAACTCATTCGCCAACTCGAGCAGTGCCGCGTCCCCAACGCCTGCGCGCATGGGCGCCCGACGGTGGTTCATCTGAGCACCGAGGAACTGGAGCGGCAATTCAGCCGGCGCTAGCGTCGTCCGCGCTCGCGACCGAAACTGGGGGCGGGGCCAGGGAGACTGTCCTCGGTATCCTCCAGCTTGATCCAGCCGTGGCGGAGCGCATAGATCACTGCCTGGGTACGGTCGTTGACCGCCAACTTGCGCAGGATCGACGTGATGTGGTTCTTGACGGTCTGATCGCTGATGTTGAGCGCCTGAGCGATTTCCTTGTTACTGTACCCGCGGGCCACACAATCGAGGATCTCGATTTCGCGCGGGGTCAAGGGAGAGAAAAAGCCGCTCGATGTGCGGTCGAGGCGGGAGAGTTCGCGGAACTGATCGAGGACCCGCGAGGCGACGAAGGGGCGAGAGAGAACCATCTCGTTGATGAGATATTCGCCGCGCGCGACACGGGTGATGACATCGATCAGTTGTTCGGGCTCGATGTCTTTGGTGCAGTAGGCCGAGGCTCCGGCTCGGATCGCATTGAACAGTTGCTCGTCGTCCTGGTGCATGGTGAGGATGATCACGCCAGCCTGCGGTTGCCGGCGCTTGAGTGCTCGGGCGACTTCCAATCCGTTCATGCCGGGAAGGCTGAGGTCGACCAGGATGACGTCCGGCGAGAGTTCGTCGGCCAAGCGCAGTGCCTCGCTCCCGTCGGCTGCCTCGCCGACGATGACGAACTGGGGGTTCTGCTCCAAGCTCCAGCGGATACCGCTCCGGAAGAGCGGGTGATCGTCCACGATGAGGATGTTGATCGGGCTCATGCGATCCGCTCCTTCTGTTCCTCGATCGGCGCAAGTTCCTCTGCTGTGCCGGTCTTGGTACCTTCCTCGCTGCTGGCCGTCGCCAGCGGGAGGTGCAACCGGATCGTCGTGCCGTGCCCCGGTTCGCTCTGGATCTCGAGCTGGCCGCCGACAAGTTCGGCGCGCTCGCGCATCCCTCGCAAGCCGAATCCACCGCTCGAGGTCGGAACGACAGCACCAGGACGGAAGCCTTGCCCGTCGTCCGCCACCTCGATGACTATTTCGGACGGATGCGCGAAAATCCTTAGCCAGCAGTGGCTGGCATGAGCATGGCGTTGGACATTGTGCAGCGCTTCCTGGATCACCCGGAAGGCAGCCAGTTCCTGCTCGGGCGTGAGCGGCGGGAGCGTTTCGGGAAGCTCGACGACGAGTTGAGCGGGAAATTGCCGGCGTAACGTCTCCAGGTACAGCGCGAGCGTGCGGAGCAAGCCGTGCTGCTGGAGCGTCGTCGGCTGGAGGGCGAACATGAACTGGCGGGTCTCGCTCAATCCCGCGCGCAGGATCGCTTCCACCCGATCCAGTTCCTGGCGCAGCTCTTCGGTGGTGATGTCACCGCGCTCGATCAGTCGGGCCAGGTACTGGATCGTCAGGATGGCGTTGGCCAGAACCTGGGCTGGGCCGTCGTGGATTTCGCGCGCCAAACGGCGGCGTTCCTCTTCTTGCGCCCGCACCATCGCTTGTCGGACGAGCAGATCTTTGGCTGCCTTCAGATCAGGCAAGGTACCGCTGCCGCTGAGCTGCTGGCGGCTGACTGCCAAAAGCTGCAGAAACCCGGCAAGTTGCCGGCCCAATGCCTGGGCTCGTGCCAGTTGACTGGCCAGCGTATCCTCGAAAGACTGCAAGGTGTGGAGTTCGTCCTCCGGCAGCTTCCCGCCCGCATCGACGAGCCGCTCTTCGACGTGAAGCTGCATGCGCAGGCGCTGCTGCTCGAGTTCGCTCGTCAGCGTATCGACTCGGCTCCGAATCCCGTGCAGATGACGCTCGAGAGCGAGGAGCGCCTCCTCGGCTTCCCGCGAAAGATCGCTCAGGATCTGCGCGACGCTTTCCGTCACGAACCTCACCGCTCTCTGGAAGTGCCAGACGGCCAGCCGACAGAGCCTACTCTCGAGTGTACCGAGTCGGTTCCGGTCGCTGCCGCATCCTCATCATACCATTCTCGTCACGCTCCCGTCGTCCATGCTCGCCGGACAGGTCCCTCTGGTGTCAGGAGGCCACCAGACTGCGCAGGACGCGCAAATTCTCCACATCCTCGTGGAGATCCGGGCTCTTTTCGGTCTCGAGCAGCCCCGGATGCTCGGCGAAACGCGGATCGTTGACGAGAAGACGAAATCCCTCGAGGCCGATTTTCCCCTGACCGATATGCTCGTGCCGATCGATCCGCGAACCCAACTCGCGCTTGGAATCGTTGAGGTGGAAGACGAAGAGCCGGTCCAAACCGAGGATGCGGTCGAACTCGTCCATGGTGGCGCGGTAACCCTCGGGCGTGCGGAGTTCGTACCCGGCGGCGAAGACATGACAGGTGTCGAAGCAGTAGCCGACGCGTTCCGGCTCGCGGACCCGTTCGACGATCGCGGCGAGCTGCTCGAACCGGTACCCGAGGCTCGAGCCTTGGCCAGCTGTCGTCTCGAGCAACGTCATGACACGGTAGCCGGGCAGGTCGGCGTGGAGTCGGTTGAGCGCTTCGGCGACGCGTCGGATACCGAACTCGAGTCCTGCCTCGCCGAACGCACCGGGATGCGTGACCAGGTAAGGGATGCCGAGAACCTCACAGCGTTCCAGTTCTTCGCGGAATGCAGTAATCGATTTCTCCCACAAGGCATCGTCCGGGCTGGCGAGATTGATGAGGTAACTGTCGTGCGCGACGGTCGGGAGACCGTAGCGGGCTGCTTTCTCTTTGAAGCGGGCGATCTCGTCCGGGGTGAGCGGCCGAGCTTTCCACTGGTTACTACTCTTGGTGAACAGTTGCACGGCTTCACAGCCGATTTCGATGGCGCGGTCGATGGCCCGATCGACTCCTCCAGCGATCGACATGTGCGCTCCGAACCGCACGTATCGCTCCTTCCACTTCGTCCTCGAACGCGCTCCCAGGCCCCACGCGCACGCTATAGTAACCGACGACGTCTGCGGAGGTCGGTGGTGCGCGTGCTCATCACCGGTGGACACGGCCAACTGGGACGGGCGCTGGTGCGCACCGCTCCAGCGCACACGGAGGTGATCGCGCTGGGAGCGGCCGAGTGCGACGTGACCGATCCCTTCACCGTGCGTGCGGTGCTCGCTCGGGTCGAACCGACGCTCGTCATCCACTGTGCAGCCTGGACCGATGTCGATGGCTGCGAGCGGCATCCGGAACGGGCCTGGCGCGTCAATGCGTTGGGCACGCAGCACATCGCGGCTGCCTGCGCGGCCGCCGAGGCAGCGCTGGTCGCGCTTTCCACCAATTATGTCTTCGACGGAGAGCAGGACGAGCCGTATCACGAGTTCGCGCGACCGCATCCGTTGAGCGTGTACGGGGCAAGCAAGCTGGCAGCCGAGGAGGTCGTCCGCGCACTCTGCCCACGCCATTACATCGTGCGGACGGCCATGCTTTACGACGCGCACGGGCGCAACTTCGTCACGACCGTTCTGCGACTCACGCGGGAGCAACCACGCTTGCGGATGGTCGCCGATCAATACGGGAGCCCCACCTTCGTGGACGATCTGGCGAAAGCGATCTGGCAACTGGTCGCTCAACCGGCCTACGGGACGTACCATCTCGTCAACGCCGGCAGGGCTTCCTGGTACGAGTGGGCGGTCGCGGTGCTGGAGACGCTCGGACTCGGCGTGCCAGTCGAGCCGATTCCGGCGAGCCAGTTCCGGCGGGCGGCTCGCCCACCGCGCAACGGAGTCTTGACCAGCCTGGCAGCGCCGGCGCTGGGTATCGTCCTCCCCGATTGGCGCGACGCGCTCACGCGCTGCTTGGCCCCGCTCCGCTCTGCCTGAGCGATGGAGCGGTCAGCGATGCAACGATGCGGCGACGAGTGCCGAGTCGGCGGAGCGTCCATGCCAGTGAGACCACGTTGAGCGCGAGCACGATCCCGGTCGCGCCGAGGACGTACGGGAGCGTATCCAGGACGAACGGTCGGCGGATGACGTTGGCCTGGAGGATCCCCCCTTGCGGTGACAAGGGACGGATGATCAGGATATGAGGGCTATCGGCGAGGCCAGCTGCGGCGGTGATCCGCTGTGGCCTCGCGCTGGTATTCGCGAGAACACGCGGTGGGCGGTCGTCGACCTGCACGCTGATCCGCGTACCAGGAAGCAGGGTGAGGTCGACGCGCGGCCCGCCGAAGAGGAACTCGAGCGTCCCTGCGGTGTTCTGTGGTACCCAGGCCTGGCCAGCTGGTGTCGCGCGACGTTCCCAGCCCTCGCTCGCCTGCCAGTACCGGCTGTCCGCCGCGTAGGCTCCGGTCCACGCGCGGTCGAGGATGGGGCGAGCGCGGGCGAGGAGCTGAAAGGCCGGACGGGGCGTGAGATCCCATTCCACGATCGCGAAGCCGCGCGTCGGATCAGCGGCATTCGCTGGATCGTCCGGCGGAAGCCACCAGCGGAAGTACCAGACACAAAGCACCCCGATCCACGGCCACTCCCGCTGGGCGCGCAAGTATCCCTCGTAGAGATAGCGCGCCTGTTGCTCGAGGGTGACTGGTCGTCCCCAGACGGAAGGGAGTCCCTGCCAGTCGGGGGGGAAGGCGACCCAATTGTATTCCGCCACCCAGAGCGGCTTGGCGTGATCGCCGTAGCGCACCATGATCTCCCGCGTCTGGATGACGCGGGAGAAATTGTTGCGGGCGAACTCGACTCGCCGGTCAGAGGGACTGTAGCCGTAGCCGTAGACCATGGCACTGGCGATATCGAAGTAGGGGGCGGCACCTGCCTGGTACATTCCCTCCAAGAAGAGGAGATCGCTCAGGTTCTCCGGCCCGGTTTGGTCGGTGGGAGCGAGTCCTGGCATCAGGACGAGCACAGTGGGATCGGCACGCTTGGCGGCCTGGTATGCGAGCGCGAGGAGCCGCGTGAAGGCGGCTGGATCGATCGGCTGGCAACCCCACTCGTTCCGAAGATTCGGCTCGTTCCAGATCTGGATGTAGCGGATCTTTCCTCGGTAACGGGTGACGACCGCCTCGACGAAGCGAGCGTAGTCTTCGTAGTGGGTCGGAGGGCCATCCGGGCACTGGTCGAGGTTCGGCTGGCCGGCGCGTGCCCAGCGGGGAGGTTTGTCGAGGCGAGCGATGATCTCGATATCCCGCTGACGAGCCAGTTCCACGATCCGGTCATACTTTTCCCATGTACTGACGTTCCACTTCGTATCCCAGAAGACACCCGGTTCCGGCTCGATCTCGTACCAGAAAAACGGCTGGCGAATAAAGCTGAAGCCGGCAGCGGCGATCATGTCCAGCATCTGCGCGACTTTGTCCGGATCGGGCTCGGCTTGCAGGAAGGTATTGATCCCCAAAGGATTGACGTCAGTGTGCGCGATCGGTACCGCCTGCTCACCGGTTTCGATCCCCCGCGTCATCGTCCGAAAGGCGACGATGTTCGCGGGTATGCTGGCGACCAGGCCGATGATGACGAGCGCATGGAGCACCACCAGCCACAGGTTCCGGTACCGATCAGCGAACCAGCGCACCATCGCGTACTCCACCGTCCTCGTAGAGAGGATAACCGCTCGCCCGTAGCCTGCTCGCTGGTCGATCCTGCTCTGACCGCGTAGGCTTGGGTGTGGTAGATGAACAGCATGCCGATCCGGCTAGTCCTGTTCGATCTCGACGATACCCTGTGCGATCACCGGGGCTCGTTCCGTCTCCGGGTAGAGGCGGCGCTGGCTGCTCTTCCCGACGAGGTACTGTCCCTGGAACGCGACGTGATCGTGGCGCTGGCGCTAGCTCAGCCGAGCCACACCTGGGAGGGAGTGCAGCGGGCACTGGAGATGGCCGGATGCACCGATCCCGCGTGGCTGGAGCGCGCGTCGGCGGTGTATGCGCGCGACCGGTTCTTGGGTCTTTCGCTCTTTCCGGACAGCGTGACGGCTGTCAGGGCGATCCAGCGTCGCGCTTTGACCGGACTCGTGACGAACGGACCGAGCGCGATTCAGCGGGCCAAGCTGGCCCGGCTGGGAATCGAGCGGTTGTTCCCGATCGTCGTCGTCTCCGAGGAGATCGGTGTGGCCAAGCCGGACCCGGCGATCTTCCAGTATGCGCTCCGGCTGGCGGGTGTGCGTCCGGAAGAGGCGCTGTACGTGGGCGATCATCCGGTCAACGACGTGGCTGGAGCACAGCGTGCTGGGCTCACCAGTGTCTGGTGCAACCGGTATGGCCAAGCCTGGCAGGGGGATGTGGAGCCGCACTTCGGGGTGGCTTCGCTGTGGGAGCTCTACCGGGAATTGGAGGAATGGGCGAGCAGCGGGAGAGCGCTTTTCCCCGGGGGTATACTCGGTGAGAAACGGGGAGCGGCGCGTTCGCGAGGAGGCGACGATGACCGTAGCGACGGGTGAGAAGCGAATCGTCCTCGCGGAAGTCATGGGTTACTGTTGGGGTGTGCGCCGAGCGTTGGAGATCATCCAGCAGGCTGCCCAAGCTGGCCCGATCGCGACGGTCGGTGACGTGATCCACAATCCGCAAGTCGTCGAACGGCTGAAGGTCCAGGGGATCGAGCCGGTCAGCTCGGTGAGCGAAGCGCGTGAGCGTGGTTTCCGGCGCGTGGCGATCACGGCGCACGGGGCGGGACCGCAGCGTGCGGCGGAAGCCCGCGACGCTGGACTGGAGCTGATCGACACGACCTGCCCACTGGTGACCAAAGTACAGCGCCTGGCCGAGAAGCTGGTGCGTCAGGGCTACTTTCTCGTCGTCTACGGCGATGCCCACCACCCTGAGGTGCGCGGCGTGCTCGGTTGGGCCGGAACCTCACGGGCGGTTGCGGCCAAGCATTTGGAGGATTTGCCGTGGAACGGGCCGCGCGGCGTGCCGGGTGTCGTGGCGCCGCCGCGTAAGGTCGCGGTGGTGAGTCAAACGACCAAGCAGACGGACGAGTTCCTGGCCTTCGCGCTCGGCCTGGCCAATTGGGTAGCCCGGCATGGGGGCGAGATCCGGATCGTCAATACCATCTGCCAACCGACGTGGGAGCGGCAGGAAGCGTTGCGCGCGCTGGCCCGCGAAGTCGATGTCCTGCTCGCGGTGGGTGGAAAGAAGAGTTCCAACACGGCGCGCCTCGCCGAAGTCGGCCGCGCCTGTGGTGTTCCCAGCTACCACATCGAGCGACCGGAGGAAATCGACCGTGCGTGGCTCGAGGGGAAGCGGGTGGTCGGGGTGACGGCTGGTGCCTCGACGCCTGACGAGGTCGTGCTCGCGGTGGTCGATCACCTGGCGGCGCTCGGGTACCAGCGCCCCGAACGCTTGTGGCGCTACGAGGCACCGGATCTCGACGATTTCGCCGAATAACGAAGGGCAGTGCGAGAGCGCTATGGACTGCCGGCGTCGAGTTGCAGGAGTGTTCGCGCTCGCAGGTGCTCTCCTGCTCTACGTACTGCTGGCGCTCTGGGTGCGGCGGCATCCCCAGTCGTCTTGCGAGTTGGCGCTGCTGCGTCGGCTCCAGACGAGCATTCCACCGAAAATCGGTCACGTCCTGCGCTGGGTGAGCTGGCTCGGCTTTCCCCCGCAGAGCGTGTTGCTCCCGAGTGCGGTGATCGCTGCGTTCTGGTGGCGCGGCCAACGAACAGTGGCGCTCCAGCTTCTCTCGACCTGGACAGCGAGCACGGTCAGCTTCGTGACCAAACGCCTGATCCGCCGCCCGCGCCCGAATCATCCCTCCATCAGCATCCCGGTCACCCAACCGCGTGATGCGAGCTATCCGAGCGGGCATGTGGTGACGTATACAGCCTTTTGGCTGGCGGCGCTGACTGCAGTGGCCGAGCGCGTGCGCTGGGCTTGGGTGCGTGGTCTGCTGCTCGCTTGTGCTGGTCTGCTGGTGGCGACAGTGGGACTCTCTCGGATGTATCTCGGTCACCACTGGCTGACCGATGTGCTCGGTGGGTATCTCCTGGGAGGGAGCTGGTACGGCTTGGTGCGGCTCCTGCGGTGCGCGGGTGAGCGAACTGAGTCATGCGAAGCGTGATCGACCGTCCTTTCACGGTCATCGCCCATCGGGGGGCGGGGAATTCGCCGGGTGACAACACGGCCGAGAGCTTCCAGGCCGCACTGGCGGCTGGGGCGCCAGCACTGGAGTGCGATGTCCGGCAAACCGCGGATGGGGCGCTCGTGCTGTTGCACGATGGCGTGGTGCCGTTGCCGGGTGGTGGCCGGCTCGTCGTGCGGCAAGCGAGCCTGGCGGCCTTACGGGTGGCCATCCCGTCGCTCCTGACGCTGGAAGAATTTCTCGAGGAGTTCGGCGAGCAGGCCCTGGTCAATCTCGACCTCAAAGGGAGCGGCTTCGAGCGACGACTGGTGACGATCGTGGAGCGGTGGGGGCATCCGGAGCGGGTCTACATCACGAGCCAGCACGCGGCCAGTCTCCGCCGTTTGGCGCTCTCGCTCCCGACCGCACTGCGTGGCCTTTCGCACGGCCACGCGTTCACGCGCTTTCCCCGGCGGGTCGCCGGACGAAGCGCCTTCCCGATGCGCTCGCTCATGGCCGTCCAGTTGGCGCTCACCCTGCGGCTGGCGCGGGCTGATGTCGTGGCGCTCCAGCACCGGGTCGTCACGCCATGGTTGACCCGCTGGTTGCGTCGGCAAGGCTGGCAGGTGACGACGTGGACCGTGAACGATCCGCGCGAGGCGCTCCGCGCGCTGCGTGCCGGCGTTCGCGCAGTGACGACCGATGTCCCTCAGCAGCTCCTCGAGGCACTGGCCAAGCGGCAGGCCTATCCAGCGACGGCGAGCACCTGGGACGAGCTTTTCGGTCAGGCAGCGCTCGCGCGGTGGTGAGGGAGCCGTTCGGCGAGTTCACTGGCCAGCCATTCCAGGAGGGCGCGGTCCTTCTCGTCGAAGGCGGCCAGCTCATCGCTGTCGATGTCGATCTCGCCGATCACGTCTTCATCCTGCCGGATCGGGACGACGATCTCCGAGCGGGTCGAGAGGAAGCACTGGAGATAGCGTGGATCCTGGCGGACGTCTGGAACGATGATCGTCTGCCCCTCGCGAGCGGCGGCCCCGCAGATGCCCTGGCCGATCGGAATCCGCACATGCTCCGTGGCTGCGGGGCCTGACCAGGCAGCGAGCACCAGTTCGTCTCCCTCGACGAGATAGATGCCGACCCAGTCGTACCAGGGAACCGTCCGCTCGAGGATGCGGCAGACATCCTCAGCGAGTTGCGGAATCTGGTCACTCAGGGCCAAGCGGGCCTCGAGCGTCTGTCGCACCTGCTGCAGGATGGCGTCGCGCGTCGCCTGGCTCATCCCTGCTCGCTCCTCTCGATCGTCACCGAATACCGGCCACGAGAGCACACTGCTTCACCCTGCTGGCGCCGGCGTCCCGTAGCGCCACTCGTAATAGTGCCGGCCAACGTTGCCCATTTCCACGCGCCAGCTGGGATCGTTGTCCGGCGTGTAGGTCAGGATGCGGCGTTCGAATGCCTGGACCAGCACCCAGCGGAGTTCGCCGCTCACCCGCACGCGGACCCAATACGGATCAGCGATGGGCCGACCGACGACGTACAGGGGGGCCCAGGGCTGCTGGCCGAGCCAGTCGACGAACGGCCGGGCGATGTTGTGGCCGGTCACCTCGTCATAGGCGGCAATGGTCACGCCGAAGCTGACCAGGGAATCGTCGCTCGTGACCGTGCCGTCGCGCCACAGTACCTCGCGGATCAGCTGCCCGGTCCGGTTCGGTGCGTGCACGCCGGATACCAGCGACGAGTGGGGATGCAGACTGGCGTAGGTCGGGGCGTCAGGGTTCTGCGGTGCGGGGTCACCGGCGAGCGGCACTCGAGCCGGGGAGCGCACTGTGAAGCGGTTTTGACCGACCGCGATGCGACCGAGCACCATCTCGCTCACGAGCAACCCGCTGGTCACGAACCAGGGGGAAGCAGGATCGCCCCCTGGATCGGTGATCTCGAGGCGCGCCTTGTCGAAGTAGACGACCTGGCGGCGCCCACCCGGAGACTCGGCATAGGGCTCCCAACGAGTGGCCCAGGCATCAGGGCCGAAGGTCCAGCCAGTGCGCTGGCCGCTCGCGACCGGCCCATCGGTCGCGCGCCACTGTTGTTGAATGACAGCTGGGGCGGAGGCGAGGCCCGGTGGAACCGGAAGAGCGAGTGCTGGTGAGCCAGGGGACAGTTCCTCGCCTGCTCGTGCTGCTGTCCGGAAGGTACCGGTCAGCCGGAAGGGGCGACCATCGGCAGTGCCTTCGATCACGTACTGGTAGCTCGTCCCCGCTCGCAGCGGTTCCGTGGCGGCGAGAAACGCCGAGCGTCGGCTGAGCCATCCCGATCCGGTGGCGAAGTGACTGGGGACGACCTGCCCTTCGCGCCGGATCTCGCCGCGCGCAAAGGAGACGTCGCCCGGACCGAAGTACTTGGCCGTGATCGGATAACCGATCGGATACATGGCCTCGGGGAACGGGTTGGGTGCTTCGCCCCAGAAGTGGGTCGGTACGCCGGTCATCCCGTCGAGCGGCCAGACGACCCACTCCGGGCTGGCCTGCTCGGTCCAGTCGCCGAGCGTTCCCACCATCACGACCTCGATCCGCACGTTGCCCTCGTTGACCGCGCCGAAACCGATGTGCTGATAGCGCGGATCGAGGAGTGGCAAGCGATGGTTCACCGTGCCGAGAAAGGCCTCGGCAGCAGCGCTGAGCGAGCCAGTGAAGGCGATGTTCTCGTTGACCGATCCTCTGTAGCCCTGGGCCTGGGCACGGGCGAGGATGTCTTCCCCAGTAAAGCCGGGCTTCCCCGGCTTTTCGCGATGAAGCCCCATTCCCGCCAGATCGGGATCACTGGCATTGAGGAAATAGTACCGTGCATGGGCCTGGGCCGCGGCGTCCAATGCAGGATGGCGCACGAGCGGACTCAACCCACTCCAGGCGCGCCAGTGGTTGATGCGCTCCAGAGCGAGCGTCGCCTCGTCGCTTGCTGCCTGCGCGATCGTGCTGGGGAGGAGGCTCGCGACGACGATCGCGACGAGGAGCAGGCGATACCCGACTCGGCGAAGACCCCCACGCTGCTTGTGCACCCCGATCCCCTTTCCCTCGACCGGTACGGTGCTTCCTTATACTACGCCACGGGGGCATGGTTGTCCTGACCCATCGGTCACGATCGGGCTCGCCGGAGGCGTGGCATGACGTTCGATGCACGCGATATCCGCGTCGGGATGGATGTTTTTACCAGCGACGGGGTCTATCTCGGCACGGTGCGGCGTGTCGAGTTCGGCCCACTCGAGGTCCGTCCTCGTTCGGTTCTTTCAACCGAGGGGAGCCGCGTATCGGGTGAACGACTCGGTCCGCAGCCGACCGGCCCGCTCGGCAATCCTGGCCCGATCACCCAATCAGCCAGACAAGCTTATGCCAGTGCGCCCGACGATGCGGTGCCGCTCGGTGCCGGTACCTTCCTGGTCGGCAGACTGCCTATCCCGCTGGGCTGGCGACGGATTCCGGTACGCGATGTCCAGGTCGTCTCGCTGGAGCGGGTCGTCCTCGCCCGGTCGGCCGCCGAACTCGGTTTTCGTGTCCCGCGGCGTCGCGCTCACTGAGCGGCTGGCGGCTCCGCTGGTGGCATGCTCACGAGCAAGAGCGCCAGATGCAAGAGCAGCCGGTCGCGTGGATCGGCCAGATTGCGACCAGTCAGCTCGCTAATCTGTGCCAGGCGATAGGCGACCGTATTGCGGTGAATCCCGAGGTGCGCGGCGACCTCCGAAGCGCTCCCGCAGGCGAGGAAGGCTGCCAGCGTGCGCAGGAGTTCCTGGGCTCGCTCGTCCTCCTCGAGGAGCGGGCCCAACAGGGAGCGAGCGAGATCGGTGGCCCTGTTTTCTCCCCAGAGTGCATAGAGGAAGGCGAAGGGGCCGGTATCGGCGAGCGCATCGAAGCGAGCGATCGGGCCAGGCAGGGCTCCCTCGCGGATCAGACCAGCCAGGAAGCGAGCCTGGCGCAGCCCTTGCGGCACCGCGCGCAGGTGAGGGACCGGTTCCGCGAAGACGAGGAACCATGCTGGCTGACTCCGCACCGAAGGAGCCGCGAACCGGGGCGGGAGGAGCGTCAGTCGTTCGGGGAAGGTTGGGCGAATCGCGCTGCGTGCCCGGTCCTCCACTGCCGCTGCCTCGTCCTCCGTGAGGAGAAGCGCCAGGGTATCCCCAAGGGGAGTCGAGCGGTCGCGTGCGCTCGGCTCCAGGATGCGACGGAGAACGCGTTCCGCTGCCTCTGGCTCGCCGCTGGCAGCGAAGAGCGCGACGATCACCGGCTGGTTCGGACCGAGGCCGAGTCGTTGGGCAACGAGGGGGAGCGTGCTTTCGCTGACCCGCCCGAGCAAGAGGTCAGCGACGAGTTGACTCGAGGGAGTGGGGCGTGCGGTGCGGCTTTCCTGTGCCAAGAGGCTGGCGCACAGGCCGGCGAGCAGCGAAAGCACGAGGCGATCCCGCTCCGTCGTCTCGCCCGCCACGGCGAGGAGCGACAGATAGGCGACCCGACCTCCGGCGGTAATGGCCGTCAGCAAGCGCTCGCCCAGCGACTCGCTGAGGAGGCGTGTCGCGGGATGCGGGCGTGCCTGAGCGAGCGCGGTGGGGGGAGCTGGGGTTGGTGTCGGACCAGCTGCGGCCAGCAGGCGACCCTCGCTGTCCTGGAGCAGGAGCGAGCGATTGCTCGCCAAAGCGGCCGCCTGGAGCACCGCGTCGAGCCCGCCACTCAACGCGGCGCGCGAAAGCTCGCGGGTGAGTTCGGTGGAAAGCCGGTAGAGTGCCCGCCGCTGCTCGGTCAGCAAGCGGTTGAGCGTCGACTCCAGATCGAGCGGGAGAGGCCCGGGAAAGAGGAGGAGCGGCAGCGAGCCGACCGGTTCCTCGATCAGGTTCGGTTCGGTGACGAGCGCAGCGATCGGCGCCTCAGCGAGCGTGTCCAGGAGGTCTTCGGCCTCGGCCAGGCCGGAGGCCTGGATCTCGCGCAGGATGCGGCCGCTCAGGATGACGAGTTCGTCGCCGCGCGGTGGCGGTAAGAATGGTGGAGCAGCCCGCACACTGATCGCCCAGGAGATGGGACGCTTGAGGGCGCTCTCCTCGGAGAGGCCGGGAGGGCAAGCGAGAACGAAGCGTCGATCCCAGCGGCAGAGATCGCGGAGGATCAGTTCAGCCATCGTGCTCCCAGCGGCGTCGTCGCCGACCACTCCGGCTGGCGCCGTTGCCAGCCGAGCTGCAGTGTAGCACGTTCCGGCGTATCCCTCAGCGCGGCAGCGCCACGACTCGTTCGACCAGGAGTTCGTCGCCGGAATCGAGCGCGCCGACGAGCGGACCGCGATCCCACCAGAGACGCACGCGAACAGTGGGTGGCTGAACCGGATCGAGAGCACAGGTGTAGAGCGAGACCTCGAGGGTTCCGGTGCCGCTCACCCGGAGCGAACTCGGGCTGGTACAGGCCGGATCGCTATCGAGGTCAGCCGTCTCGTCGCTGACCTCGAGGAGAAGCGGGGTGTTGGGAAGCCCCGCGGCACTGGCAGCGAAGTCGAGTCCTGGACCGGTCGCGTCCCAGGTGGGGAGAAGGCTCGTTCCCAGGACCGGCACTGACCAGCCGGGAGCGAGCGGCGTCCCGGTCGCGCCATCGGCGAGCACCGTCGCGTTCACTTGTGTGCCGCTGGCGACCAAGCGACCAGTCGCCGCCGAGACGATGGCCGTCCCGGTGAAACGGGACGTGACGCGAATCTGTTCCGGGAGATAGAGGACGGCGAAGCCCTGGGCGGGGATGGGAAGCTCGAAACGCATGGGGACCGGCGCGCCCAGCGACCAGAGTTCGACAGTGGTGGGAGCAGGCGCTGTCGCGGCGTTGGCGATCGTCAGTCCGGTCGCGTCGCCGAGCTCGGGTGGCAGATCGGTCGTGGCGAGCGGAAAGAGCAGGGAGATGCCGGGATCGAGGGGTACCAGTGCCGGCAGCGTCAGCGCCTTGCCGGATCCTGCCTGGTACTTCACCGCGTCGCCGATCAGCGCGACCGGACCATCAGCAGTGACGCTGAGCGCTGCCAGTTCCCGGAACCCCGGCGGTGGGCTGCCCGGGTAGAGGTCGGGCCGGTAGAACACCTCGTGTTCGCGCGGTCGGAGCGTGTGCCGCTCGCTGCGGAGGATGGTCCCCGCGGCATCGCGATAGGCGAGATCGACGGTGACCGCACTGTTCGCCAGGTTGGTGAGCGCGATGCCGGTGTTCCAGCCACTGTGGTTGGCGTAAACCAGCGGGAGGACGAGGTTCCGCGCTGGTTCGGCTGGATCGACCGCGACCGTGCTCACGGCAAGCTGGTGGCTGGGCTTGAGGCGGTCGGCGAAGGCCAGTGGGCCGCAGCTGCTGCGGATCCACGCACTGCCGGTGAAGTCGCTCGGCAGCGTGAGCGTCCGCAGATCGAGATGCCACACCTGGCCGCTCTCGAGCGTCTGACTACCCGACCAGGCCAGGTCACCGCGGCGTCCGTACAGCTCGACCTGGACTGGGCAGCTCCGCTCGCTCGTGTGAGCCAGGTGGAGCACGGTCGTCCAACCGTTGTTCCGCTGCACGAAGGGGACGACCGTCACCCCGGCCCGGGCAGGAGCGACCGCAGGAAGACTGGAGGCGATGGTCGCGCCGCTCAGCGAGCCGGTCGAGCTGGCTGGAGCGCCGCTGGTGAGGAGCAGCATGGCGGCGACGCGCGGCTGACGACAGGCGACCTCCTGGGCGTGGACGATTACCGAGTAGCGCGCTCCGGTGGGAATCCCGCCGTCGTCATCGCCGGGCGCTGCACCCCACTGGATCGTGACAGCACCGCCGCTCACCGTGGCCTGCCAGCGACTACTGGTATCGAGGGCAGTCGGATCAGCCAGACCCAGACTCGCCCAGTAACGCGGTCCGTAGCGTACCTCGACCGCCGTGATGGGGCCGATCCCCTTGGGTAGGGGAACACTGTCCGCGTCGTCAAGGGTGCCCTTCACGGCGGAAAGCTCGATGGCGCGGGTGAGCGCGACGCAGGAGGCAGCGTCGCCCTGGAGCGCATCGGTGGGCGCGACCAGATGCAGTGCGACCGGCTGCCCATCAGGGCAGTCGATGACCAGCACCGTGTAGGGGGCGGTCGGCTCCCAGCCGGGGAGCGACCAATCGATCCAGACCTCGTCGGCGAGGGCACCCCACCGGAAATCGATCCCTTCTTGGAAGCCAGCGATCTCGATCCGGTCGACGGCCAAAGCAGCAGTGGGGAGGTGGATCCGGTCGATACCGTCGAGTTCGTGGACACGCACGGTAGCCGGGTACTGACGGCAGGCACCAGTGAAGAGCTGGCTGGGCAGAACGATCGCGTGAGCATGGGGATCGACCGTGACAGTGCGGAGGCGTTGACCGCCCGCGGTGCGGAGTTCGACGGTGAGCGGAACCGACTCGGGATTTTGGAGGACGAGCGTGCCGTACCAGGGGCCGGTATCACCGTAGTGCTCGCCATTGGGGACGAAGGGAAACAGCAGAACCGGGGGCGAATCGGGCGCACTCTCCTGAGCGGCGACGGGCGGAACGACGAGCGCGCAGAGCAGGAGGACCGAAACGAACAGACACACGATCCGCATGGCGAGCCTTTCCCACCCTGGACGGGCGCTCGCCCAGCGGACGCGCGCCCCGCACAACCCACCGAATGTCCTGGCGATCATACGGAGCGAAAAGTGCCGTGTCAAGATGGGGAACGGTCGAGCGGAAGGGCTTTACTCAGGCCACCTCACGGAAGCAGCAGCGATCGCGCGACCAGTGCGGAGGTTCGGCAGCGTTCGCGGCGAGCGAGCGAGCCATCTCGGGCGCGGCAAAGGAAGGCCGGGGTCGCACGGCAGCAGCGGTCCTGCCGCAGCGGATCGGCGACGAGGCTGTAAGCCGTCCCCGTGCAGCGTTTCCTGCCCGCTCCGGTGCGGTCGAAACCGGAGGCGTGCGGCGTGCAGCCAGGGCGCCGGCGGCCTTGTCAGCCCACAGCGACACGGTCGCAACGGGCATCCGGCGCGGCAGATACGCTGAGCAGTCGCTGTTTCGAGCCTCCATCGCTCTTGCTGAAACGATGCGAACCGGCTGGACCTGCGCCTGGCCGACCGGCGTTGCGAGCCCTCAGCGATCCTGCCGACATCCCGAGGAGTACCGCGCGAGGCGCTCGCGCACCCGGTCGTGCGCACTGCCATCCCGTCTCCGGACCCGGCAAGCTCGGACCTGCGTGACGGCCCAGGCGACGAGCTCTCGAGCGGCGACGAGCCGATGCGGTCGGGCGTCGGCGGGAGCGGCGTCGATCGACCGAGCTGCTGCCGCCCACCGTGCACGGTGCACACAACGAGCGCCCGGCGCGCCACGGCTGGACTCACCGGACGGACCAGCCTGGCTCCCACGATGGCCGAAACGCTGTCCTCCAGCGACGGACGCGGCCAGTCGTCCGGCCCTGCTTCCTTCCGTTTTGCGCCCGTTCGGGCGGCGTCCGGTTGGTTCTGGCCGACTGCGCCGGACCATTCCGGCCTTGCTGGAAGGGTGCGCCGATGATCTGGTATACTCTCGCAGTGAGCCTCACGCTCGAGCATTGCTGGTGCTCCTGAGCGTGCTGTGCGGAGAGGTGGCCGAGTGGTTGAAGGCGGCCGTCTTGAAAACGGCAAGGCGATGAGCCTCGGGGGTTCGAATCCCTCCCTCTCCGCCCAGGTGCTCGTAGACGGGAAGGTGCCTGAGAGGTCGAAAGGGGTCGCCTGCTAAGCGATTGGGGTGAGCAAAACTCGCCCCCGTGGGTTCGAATCCCACCCTTCCCGCCAGCGAGAAAAGTCGGGCCAGGGCTGTTGTCAGGCACCCGTTGGAAACCGCTGGTCAGGGCCGAGTAGCAACGTGCATCCGTCCGGCCAGCGGACACTGCATGGCGCAGCGACCAGCCAGTCAACCGTACGGACACACGAACCTGCCGGGTCGCCCCGGCGAACACGAGCTACTCGAACGAGACGCTCGGGTACGTCGTGCCAGTCTCGACGTTTCCCCCGAACCACTCCTCGAAGGCGCCGAGCCAGCGCACGACCAGCGAGTCCCGAGAGCGCCAGCCACGCCGGTGCAAGATGGCGTCCAGTGGGGTTCCACAGAGGTCGAGGCAGTCGGTTGCTCGGCGCGCATCCGAAGGGAAGCGTGCCGGTGTGGTTCCCCGGCGCCGGAACCAGTCGCGGGTGCCTCGTGCATCCCGCCAGCCGGGCGGTCGGCGACCGGTCAGCGACGATGGCCACCGGGCAGTTTTCCTACCGCTGCGCGGGCCGAGTCGGACGGACGAGCGCGCTCGCGGGGACAGCCTCGTCAGCCGGCTCGCCGAACGTCCTCGCGCCATCGACAGCTCGGCCCGCTGCTCACTGGCCGGTATGGCCGCGGGCGTGTCCCGCGCCTCTCGCTCTTCCGTTGCCGACCGCTCACCCGAGGAGCCAGTCGTGCCCCGTCGGGTGGTCCCCTGCCCGGCACTCAGGGCGGGCAGGATGAGCTGGGTAGGGCTGCTGATCGGAAAGTCAGACTGTCGTCGATCGCACGCTGAGCGGGTGACGCCCCACTCGGCGGAGCGCGCGGGTCACGAAGGCCAGTGAAGCACCAGTCCGCCGGCAGGCGCCGTGTGCCCCGGCCACCCGCGTTCCGGATTCCGTCACCAGCCGGATCGTGGGCGGCACTCTGCCATGGGGAGATCGTCCTCATGGTGTGGTAAGCCGTGGCGACGCGGCCACACGACCGGCGGCTGGGCCGTTCCGAGTACCGCGGGAGCAGAGCGCACAGCCGGTTCCCGGGTTCCCAGCCCAGTGGGCGAGGTGGCGCGTCGCCCCGACAGGGGCAGGTCAGCGCATCGCCGGTGCGGCGGACACTCGCCCGAAGTCGGTGCCACCGGCCGAGCCCGGTAGAGGGCAGGCGGTGCCTGACCCGCCGGCCCGGAAGGGGCGGCAGACCGACGCCGAAGGGTGCGGTGGTGCCGCGACCGTCGCTGCCGGGGCGGTCGGCAGCGAACGCCCGGGGCTGAAGCCCCGGGCTCAGTCCGCAAGCCCCCTGAAGGGGGCTGTGAGGCGCACAGGCGCCTGGGTCGATCGGCTGGGTGCGGGCGCCGTGTGGATCAGCCGGCTTCAGCCGGCTTGGGGACTGAGCCCGGCCGTTCACGGCCGGGCGATCGTGGAGAGGGCCGCTCTGCTGGTCTGCGCTGCGTGTCGGGCGAGACATGTCGGCCACCTTGAATCGTCGCGCCGTCCGGCGCAGCGGCCGAGGCCGCGCCTCGCCCCTACAAGGTGGGACGACCCATCCCCGATCGGCGAGAGAGGCATCACCGTGATGCGCGACCCCCCGTCGTGTCGGGGTCAGGCGCTGCCTGACCCGCCGGCCCGGCAGGGCCGGCCATCACCACGCGTCGTGCGGATGGTCACGGTCCGGGGAGCGTTGCCGCCACCGGGACGCGTTACCGCACGGTGCCGCGCTGGTGCGCAGCGGGCGAGGCAGCGCGTCGCTCCCACCCGGAAGGGTGCCGCCCCCGCGGGGGCCTGTGGTCGCTCGCCTGGGCAGCCGACGACCCCCGCCCGGGAGAGGCAGGCGCTGCCGGACCCCTGAGCGGCGCGTCGCCCTACCGCAGCGACCGGCTGCACAGGACACGCGGCAGGGCGCGGGCTGCCCGCTCGCGCTGGGCCCGCGCCTGCTCGAGCGCGGCGACGAGTGGCCCGACCGGCCCCTGGTGGCGACCCTGCCGGGCCAGCGCCTGGACGAGCAGCGCTTCGACAGCGGCGGCCAGCAGAAAGGCCTCCTCGGCCGGCCCGCTGAGCGGCAGGGGATCGCTGGCGGCAGCCGGCAGCGTGCGGCGCTGCCAGCAGCGCAGCTCCAGACTGCCGCTCACCGGCTCGGCGAAGACCAACTCGCCAGCCCAGACCGACCACTCGGCGAGCGGCTGGCCAGCGTGCAGCACGGCCAAAACGCGCTGCACCCCGCTCGGAAGCGGAAGCCGGTCGGTGCCGCCCGCGGCCAGCGGGACCACCGCGGCGAACGGTGCCAGCTGGTCGAGCTGGGCCAGCCCGACGGCGAGCGCCGTGTCCAGGTCGTCGTCCGACCAGGCGGGCGGTGTTGCCTGGTCGGCGGCGAGGCGGCGCAGCGCAGCGTGCGCTGCCTCGAGCGTCAGCGTCATGGAACACCTCCTACTCGTCGCGCAGCGGGGTGCCGCTGGACCAGCGACCCCCGACCGCCGGTTGCCGTTGTACCGTTGCCAGCACCGCGCGGGCGGGGCAGCGCCTCGCCCCGACCTGGTCGGGCGGATGTCGCAGGTGCGGCACGCGCCTGCCACGGTGCGGCGATATTCCCGTCCGGTAGGGGTCAGGCGGTGCCTGACCCGCCGGCCCGCGGGGCCGGCAGAGCGACGCCGAAGGGTGCGGTGGTGCCTCGACCATCGCTGGCGGGGCGGTCGGCCTCGAACGCCCGGGGCTGAAGCCCAACCGTTCACGGCCGGGCGATCGTGGAGACGGGCGCTCGGCTGATCGGTGCTGCGTGTCGGGCGAGACGTGTCGGCCACGATGCATTACCGCGCCATGCGGCGCGGTCGGGCGAGGCAGCGCCTCGCCCCTACATGAATGGGCGGGCGCATCACCGGTGCCGCATCTGCCTGCCACGGTGGGGCGGTATCCCCCGTTTTGTAGGGGTCAGGCGGTGCCTGACCCGCCGGCCCGGAGGGCCGGCAGACCACCACCGGCGGGCGACGGTGGTCGGTCGTGATCATCGCCGCAGGCCGGTTTGCGACCTGCATTTGCCGCGCCGGTGGCGCGGTCGGGCGAGGCAGCGCCTCGCCCCTACAAGGTGGGACGACCCACCCCCGTCGGCGATAGAGGCATCACCGTGATGCGCGACCCCCCGTCCGGTAGGGGTCAGGCGGTGCCGGACCGGCCAGCCCGCCGGGCGGTGGTCCCCGGGTGGGGTGAGGAGCCTGGCAGCAGGCCGCCCCTCACTCGGCGGCCTCCTCCGTCATCCCCAGCTCGAGCGCCAGCTGCGCCAAGAGGTCGGCCAGGTCGTTCCCCTTTTCACCCACCAGGAGACGCTGGGCGCGCAGCGCTCGCACTTCCACCTCCACCAGGCGCGCCACATGCCGCACCAGCTGGCGGGGATCCGGTTCGGCCAGGAGCACTTCCCCCAGCACCTGGCGTAGTGCGGCGATCTCCCGCTCCAGGTCGCCTGCCGCCGTGCCGGTGCGCAGCAGGGCCAGGATCCGCTCGGCCAGCGCTGCCCGCTCCGGCGGGACCGTCTCCGCGGCTAGTGCGGTCGACGCGGGCCGGAGGGCCGGACGGCGGCGCTCGCGTGTGCTCACGGTGCCTCCTTTCCCGCCAGGGCCAGCGCGCCCAGGCGGCGCAGCAGCACCTGGCGGCCGGGTGGCAGCTCCTCGTGCCGCTCGAAGCAGGCGCGCTCGAACCACTGCACCCAGTGCTCGTGGCCGTCCTCGCAGCGCTCGCGCCGCTCGGCGCTCAGCGGGTAGCCGAAGAGCTCCAGCCCACCGCGGGCTTCCCAGAAGGCCAAAAAGTCGCCGCGGAGCGTGTAGCCGGTCTGCGGGAAGAACCGTCCTGCGGCGCGCAGCTGTTCGGCCACCCGGTCAGCGAAGCGCCCGAACCCCTGCGCCAGCAGCCGACGCGGGCACCCCTTCCCGCTCCAGCGCTGGTGCGGCACGACCCGCTCGGCCGGGAGCCCGAACGCACGACAGAGGGCAGCGGCCAGGCGTACCCCGTGCTCCTGGGTGCGCGCCCAGTCCGAGCCAGCATGCACGCAGAGCTCGATCGCGACGCTCGTCCGGTTTCCAGGACCGCTCGGGCCGTCCCCGGCGTGCCAGCCGTTCTCCACGATCGGCAGGAGCTGCACCGCCTCGCGGTCGTCCACCACGAAATGGAAGCTCACCCCTTCGGGGCCACCACCGGCCTGGACGAAGCGGCGGTGCGCCTCGGCATCGGCGCCGGGGTTTTCGTTCGCCGTCTCGTGAATCGTGATCCAGGCCGGCTGCAGCGGAAAGCCGGGCCGGTTGGGGGCACCGGGCGGCAACCAGGCCAGACGCAGGGGGACACCGGCGACCGGCTCGCCGGCGTGCTGCGCCATGAAGGCGCGCACCGCGGCCACATAGCGTGCCGGATCGTTGCCGTCGGCTGCCGGCGCCCAGAGCGGGACGATCCGCTCGACGCTCCAGGCACCCTGCTGGCGATAGACGAAGCCGGGGTCGACCAGCCGTCGCGCGAGGTCCCGGAACCCATCGGTCCAGGAGGGATAGCGCCAGAAACGGCCGCGGCCAGGCACGCTGACCGGCTCGCCCACGCCGGTCCGGCTGGTCCGCGTCGCGCCCGGGTTGCGGAGCTCGTGCGCGGCGACCAGCCCGGTCGTCCCGCAGCGCGATTCGTGCCAGAAGACGGCCAGGGCGAAGAGGGGATCGACCCCCTCGGCTGCGACGGCTGCCCAGGCCTGCGCTGCCTCCGCGGCGGCCGGCGAGCCGACCGCAGCCAGGATCTGGGCGAAGCGTGCGGCATCGATGCGCGGCAGGACGCCGGTGACCAGGAGTTCCTCGGACATCGTCTCCTCCTTCCTCGGATGGTCGGTCGACCGGCTCGCAGGAGGGCTGGGCGGACGCGGCTCGTCCGGAGCCCGCCGGTCGCGCTGGCGGGCAGCTCCGGCCTTCCCGGGCGCGTCACCGCACGGAAAGCCGCGCTCCGCTCGGACAGCCGAACAAACGCTCGTCGAGCCGTCAGCAGATCCGCCTGACGACCTCTCCCGAGCCCACATGGTCGCAGCTGGACACCCTTCATCACTTGGCCCCCCGCTCGGTGGGGGAGAGGGGGCGGCGCACCGCGCGGGCGAGGCTGTGCGCGGACGGTCAGGCTGGCGTCATGCCGTCGGCGGCGACGTGCGCTGGGCACGCCGAGTGGACGCGCCGCGACCGCTCCAGCACGACGGCGTGGTTCTCCATCACCTCGTCGTTCGACCGCCGCACAGAGGTCGCTGCTGGCCAGCTGCGACCGGCCGTGGCGCCGAACTCCCCGTCTCTCGGACTGTCGGCCGCGCTGACGACGCGGGCCAGCGGACAGCGGAAGGCGACGATGGACGGACTGTTGTCTGCCTGCCGACGGACCTTCCAGCCACCCAGTCGCCGGTCGCGCGACGCCGACCCTCGCCGTCGCGCAGCAGCGGTTTGCCGTGTGCAGCCCGTGTCGCGGCGTGCGCCACGCGTCCAGGCCAGCTGGAGATCAGGCGAACGGGTTCGACGCCGTCGCGGGCTCGCTCCGCAGTCCACCCGGCACTAGCTGCGCGGTCGCTCTGCCTCGGCAACTCCCCGCTCGCTCCCGCGGCGAGCATGCCCCGGTTCCGCCAGCCGCAGCCTGCCCTCGTCGCCAGGCTTCGCCGGCTCGCTGCAGGAGCGGCCGAGCCGCTGAGCGGCGGAGCGCGGTCTCCTGAGGGGAGAGCGTCGAGCCAGCGGTCAGCATGCCTGCGGCAAGCAGCTGGGCGCTCAGCCCCACAGGCGGAGCAACAGCTCGAGCAGGATAGCGCCGACGACGGTCGTGAACAGCTGGTCGACGCGCCGCCGCAGGTCGGCCAGGTCGCGCCCGAGCTGCTCGACCATCTGGCGGGTCAGGAGCTCGTAGGCGGTGCGTGGCCGCTCGGCCAGCTGGCTCGCTCGCCGACGGGCGAGCAACCGGCGCAGGCGCAGCGCGCCGCTCCCGGTCGTGGTCATCGCTCACCTCCCGCTCGATCGCGCCGGTTCCACCGACCGCGAAACACCCTCGAAGGAACGGTCCGCTATGAAGACGCGTCGCTCGCGCTGGACGCCGGCGCGCCCGCCAGCGACCGGTCGCGAGCCGCCCCCAGCGCCGCGCCCGGCCGAGCTGGCCGGACGCGGTCGCGAGGAGGCAGGGACTGCGCCGGCGAGGGGAGCGCGCTGCCGGTCGGGCGCTCCCCCCTCGCCGATACCCAGCCCCGTCGCGCGGCTAGTTGGCTGCGATCCCCTGCAGCCGGGCGACCGCCACCGTCGAGAAGAGGGCCAGGCCGCAGTACCAGCGGACGCGCCAGCGCCGCGCGTTCTTGGTCTCCAGCGCGCCCACCTCCTCGACCACGATGCCGCCGTTCTCCAGCCCCATCAGCCCGCTCGGCCCCCACTTGACGGCGTAGATCGAGGAGAGGCCGGTGCCGGTCCCGAGCGTCTCGTTGTCCGGCACGAAGTCGTCGACCAGCACCGGGATGCCGTCGTAAAAGAGGACGCGCTGACCGAACTGGTCGACATCGCTCTCCAGGACGGTCCCGCTCTGGCGGCGCAGTTGGCTCAGCTTGCGGCGCGTCCGCTTGGACATCAGCAGCGCGTCCGGCTTGCCCGGCTTGACCAGGTCGACCAGCTGGTCCAGGAGCTCCAGCGTCAGGCTCCCGCCGTTGGGGCCGGGCTGGATGGTCTGGCTGGCCGGGACGAGTCGGCGCAAGCCGTCGAACTGCTTGGGATCGGCGCTGGCGTCACCGGTGTAAAAGGTGGCGAGGAAGGCGTGCGCGACCGCCTTGGCCTTGCTCTGGATGACGATCGCCTCCAGTTCGTTGGGATCGCGGTAGGTCTGCAGGAGGAAGTGATCGATGTCGGCGTCGCCACCCAGGATCTTCAGCCCGGTCGTCACCTGGGTGAAGGTGGGGGTCGATTCCGTCCAGGTATCGCCGACCTCGTAGAAGGCAGCGGCCGGGAGCGTCGCCTCGCGGTTGTAGGTGAGCCCGGTGCCGACCACCTCCATGAAGGGGAGGCGCTGGAGCACCGGCGACTCCATGACGATCGTCTCGATGACGCCGCGCAGCAGCATGTCGTCGGTCAGCTTGGCGGCTTCTACCTTGGTCAGTGCCATCTGGTTTTCCTCCTTCGTGCGACGGGCTCGACTGACACCTCTGGCCATCGTCGGTCGCGCGACGATCACCGCCCAGCCCGGTCGGGGCCAGGCGCTGCCTGACCCGCCGGCCCGGCAGGGCCGGCAGATCGACGCCAACGGGTGCGGTGGTGCCGCGACCATCGTCGCCGGGGCGGTCGGCAGCGAACGCCCGGGGCTGAAGCCGTTCACGGCCGGGCGATCGTGGAGACGGGCGCTCGGCTGATCGGCGCTGCGTGTCGGGCGAGACGTGTCGGCCACGTTGAATCGCCGCGCCCGTGGCGCGGTCGGGCGAGGCAGCGCCTCGCCCCGACAAGGTTGGGCGGTCCAGCACCAGTGCGCTGCCTGGCCGGCTCCGGTCGGGTGACCGGCGCCGTTGGTAGGGGTCAGGCGCTGCCTGACCCGCCGGCCCGCCAGGGCCGGCAGACCACCACCGGCGTGCGACGTCGGTCGCGACCATCGCCGCATCCTGGCGCGCAACCCGGATATTGCCGCGCCCCTGGCGCGGGCGGGCGAGGCAGCGCCTCGCCCCTACACGAATGGGCGGACGCATCACCGCTGCCGCACCTGCCTGCCACGGTGGGGCGGTATCCCCCGTTTTGTAGGGGTCAGGCGGTGCCTGACCCGCCGGCCCGCAGGGCCGGAAAGGCGTTGCGGGCGCGGTGGGGAACCGTGTCAGCTGGATCGCCAATGCCCATGGTGGTGCGCCACGCTGTTTGCCGCGCCAGGCGGTGGGCTGCCCCAGGCTCCTGCCCCGCACCGCGCCGGCCAGCGACCGCCGTGGCCGCAGTCCCCCACATCCCGGCCGCGGTGCCCAGCTGGCTGGCGGCGCGACCCGCGACCCCCGTAACCATCCACCACCCTCGCACGTTGTACCGGTAGGAGGCGCGATGGGCGCCGGGCGCTTCCGGCCGGGCGTCCGGTCGCCCGGGAGAGACGAGGAAGGAGGTACGACCGTACGCGGAGCATCTTGACAGCGCGCACCCTATCCGCTATACAGGGAGTGGACACGGACGGCAACGCGAGCACGTGGACGGTCGGCCGGGCGCGTTGCCGCGAGTATGGGAGGTGACCGATGAGATTCTCGCGACCGTTCCGACCGGACGGGGACAGCCGGCTGGGTCGCCTGCGTCGTTGGGCGGGGACGCGGCGCGGGACGACGGTGCTGATCACGCTGGCCCTCGTCTTGGCGCTGGCGCTCCCGACTGTCGCCCAGCAGTGGGTCGGTGCCGGGCACAAGATGCCCAAGCTGCCGCCGGAGTCGGCCATCGCGCCGGCCGCGCCCAAGAGCGGCGACTGCCAGTACTTCCCGGAGACGCAGCACAACCTGTGCGGCGAGTTCCGCGCGTACTGGAACCGCACCGGCGGGCTGGCGATCCACGGCTACCCCTTGACCGAGGAGTATTACGCGCCGGAGCTGGGGGTGGTGACGCAGTGGTTCGAGCGCTCGCGGCTCGAGTTCCACCCGAACAACCCGCCGCAGTTCCGCGTGCTCCAGGGCCACGTCTCGCGCGAGATCCTGGCCATCCTGCAGGCGGGCGGAGTTGGTCCCACCGCGACACCCTACCCGACCTACACGCCGTACCCGACCTACACGCCGTACCCGACCTATACGCCGTATCCGACCTACACGCCGTATCCGACCCCCACACCGACGCCGGTCGGACCGACACCCACGCCGACGCCGACACCAGTCCCGGCCGCGGTCATCCGGATCACTGACGGGGCGGGTAATCCGGTTATCGGCCCCAAGCTTGTGATCACGGGCTTTGGGGAAACCTATGTCATGCCCATCCGTGACGCGTCAGGCGCCCTGATCACGACCGGAACAATCCCGACCGGCTGGACGATTACCTGCGATTCTGGACTGTCCAGTGGCACACCCATGTCGCTCATCGAGTACGAGGAGGTCAACGCGGGAACGAGCACTTTTAATATTCTGACTATGACGAGTGCGGCAACGCTTGCAGCAAATGCCAGTTATCGAAACCTCACGGCCGATCCTTTCGGTGATATCAGCACGACAGTGACCCTAACTCCCGGTCCTGCCGAGGACGGTGACGTCCTACGCATCGAGTGCTGGTCGGGGAACTACCCCGGGTTGACGAAGCTGGCCGAGGTGCGCGTCATCTTCACCAAGCTGACGCTGACGCTGAGCGACGATGGAACAGCAGGTAACGCCCAAGTTCGCGGTACCACGTCGGCGAGCCAGGCACTCGATGGCCGGCTCCTCGCACGTGTCCTGCGCGGAACAACGGGTATCAATGGGGTGCCGCTGCTCCTGCGGAGCGAGAACACACTTGCTGCAGCCGTTGACAAGTACGTCTTCGCCAACGTCAGTCATACGTCTGGGGCGTTTGCCTGCCCGAGCCCCCAAAACGACCAGAAGAATCTCGTCACCTCCACCACTGGCCCAGGTACCGGCTCGGCCCAGGTGGACGTCTACTGGCAGTGTGACGACGGCGATTCCACACCGGAAGCTGGGGTGTTCCGGGTGTACTGGGACGCCAACCAGGATGGCGCCACGGGGACTGACATCTATGTACAGGTTCAACAGGGGAGCGGAACACCGATCAACTAAAGCCCTCACCGTGAGCGTCCCAAAGAGACGAGTCCTCCGGGGCTGCCGCGGTCGGCAGCCCCTCACTCTACCTCCACCAGCTCAAGCCGCCGGGCCGCGGCGAGGCTGACCCCGCCGCGGCGCTCTCTTCCCAAGGGGCGACCTCGACGAGCACCGTCACCCCTGTCGACGCTGCGCCGTCCTGGAGTGCAACCGGCGCCCCGTTCCGCCGGCCCGCCCGGAGGAGCCCGCTCAGCAGAGTCGGGTCGCGTTCGTCCACCGCGCCCACCGCGCGCGGTACGCGGCGGCCGGGGGAGCCGGATCCGCCGCCCATCGTTCGGCTGGGGTGACGCACCACGGAAACGACGTCGTCCAGTGACCAGTCGGCGGGAGCGCCGTCTCGTTTTCGGGCGACGCGCTCCCCTGCCCTGATCCTCCGGAAGCGCACCCGTCTCCTCACCCCACCTCGACCAGCTCCAGCTCGAGGCGGCGGGCCTCGGCGGGGGTGACCCCGCCGAGGCGCTCCTCCAGCGCCGCCACGTGCACCAGCACCGTCACACCAGGCGGTGCATCGACGTCGCGGAAGGCGAGCGGCGCGCCGCTCCGCCAGGCGTCCCAGAGCAGCCCAGCCAACAGCGTCGGGTCGCGAGTGTCTTGCGCGCCGTCGGCCCGCGGCAGGAGCGGCCCCAGCTGCACCGCCAGCCGCCAGCGCCGGCGCGGCAACCACTGGCTCTCGCTCGCCCCGCTCCCGCCGGTCGCGCTGGTCGCACCCAGCCCCCACAGCCCCACGACGGCCGGCGACCAGTCGCTCACCCCGCTCACCGCGACCTGCACCTGGAGCGCGGCCGCCTCGAGCGGCGGCGCGAACCGCTCCTCGAGCACCAGAAAGCCGCGCGGTGTTCCGCCGACCGCCCGCGCCGGGCCCCAGTTCCAGCTCGACCCGGCATCCAGGCTCCAGCCCAGCTGGACGCTGACCGGCGTGCCGCCCCCATCCAGCCAGGCCAGCGCAGCCCCCACCCCCAGCCAGGGCAGGCGCGCCGCCGGCAGCGCGGTCAGGAGCCCGCTGGCCACCTGGAAGCTGGCGCGCCGACCCGGGTACCCGGGTCGCGGTAGCGCCTGGAGGGCCAGGAGCCCGCTCGAGCCCGCGCGCCCCAGCAGGAGGTCGAGGTCGGGGTGTCGCCCGCCGGCTGCCACCGGCCAGCCGGCGCCGGCATCCGCCCACTCCTCGACCAGGTACCAGGGTTCGGCCTTCTCCCAGTCGAGCGCGAGCCCCTGCAGGCTGGCCAGCCGGCCCGGGGTGGCCCAGAGTTGCCAGCGGCCGCTCGCGGAGTCCTGCACGGTCACCCAGAGGTAGCCGCCGGCGCTGGCTGCCCCGCGCGTCGCCAGCCCGGACGGGCCGGTCGGCGTCCAGCCGCGCACCGTGCCGGTGGTGTCGGCGCGGTGCACGCGACCGGCCAGCCAGGTGTAGAGGGCGGTGCCGTGCCCGACCAGGAAGGCGCCGTCGTCTTCGGCCCGGAGCGGCGGGTGGGTGAAGAGGAGTTCCGCCGTCGTCCCCTTGAGTCGCCAGAGCGCGGTCCGCGTCAGCGCCCAGACGAAGCCGGCATGACTGGCGAGCCGCCGTACCGGCGCGTCCAGCAGGAAGGTCGTGGAGGTGGTCGCCGCCGTGTAGCGGAGCAGGCGGTCGTCCTGGCCGGTCGCGGTGGGGACGAGGTAGCCGGCCTGGCCGTCGGTGGCGATGAGGCGCGCCGTGGCCTGGTAGTAGCCCGTCGTGTAGCTCCCGGCCGCCAGGTCGATGCTGGAGACCTGGGTCGCCGTGCCGTGCGCCAGGAGGAGACGCGTCCCCATCTGGCAGGCGTCGCTCACCGTCGCCGCCAGCGTGCGCACCTCGGCGAAGCCAGCGAAGGGACCGCCCGGCGAGCCGGCCAGTCGCCACTGGCGGCTACCCGCCACCAAGTGGACCTCGGGCGCCAGGATCCCGCTCCAGGCTGGGCTCGCCAGCGGCCAGTTGGCCGGGGCGCCTATCGCGCGGAGCGCGGGGCCGGCGGCCAGCCCCTGCCCCTCCCAGACGGGCAGCGCACCGAGCGCCTGCCAGTAGCGGTCGGCGGCGCGCTGGAGCGCCTGCCCACCGCTGGCGAAGCCGCGCACGGCCAGGCGCACCGGGCCGGTCGGGCGGCGCGACTCGCTCTCCCGCCGGTAGGTGCCCGGCAGGACGACGAGCGGGAGTCCCGCCAGTTCGACTTCCACGGCTCAGCTCCGCTCGCGCCCGAGCGCCCGGGCGATCTTCTCGAGCGGCGAGAGCCGCCCGGCCTCGGCCTCGGCGATGCGCCGCGGTGCCCCGGCGCTGACCGGCGGGACTGCCCGCTGCGCCTCGGCCAGCAGGCGAGCCCGCAGCGCGACGGCCCGCTCGGCGCTGGCCAGGAGCGCCTCCAGCGTCTCGCCGGTGACTAGTTCGGGGAGCGCCTCCGGGTAGGCGCGCAGCACCAGTGCGCGCAGTGCGTCGAGCGGTACCGGCGTCAGCGGCGCGGGAGCGGCTGCCGCCGGGTCGTCGCTCGCGGGCGGCGCCGTCTCTGGCGCGTCGGGTGCGCGCGGCGGCGGAGCGTCCGGCGCGGTGGGTGCGGCAGGCGCGCTGGCTGGCTGGCCGCCGGTGGGCAGCGCGGCGGGTGAGGTGGTGTCCGGCGGTCCAGCTGCGGGGGCAGGCTGGGCCGGTGTGTCTAGTGGCATCGGTGGGGCGAGTGGTGTGCCCTCGTGCATCCGTCGTCCTCCCTTCCATAGAAGGACACAGCACGAGGGGCGCCGAAACGGACAGGGGGTGGGTGGAATGCTCTGCGGCGCCTCGCCCCGACGAGGTTGGGGCGGTGCATCGCTGACCGAGCAGGTGTGCGCCACGGTCCGGTACGACCGCCCCCGTCCGGTCGGGGTCAGGCGGTGCCTGACCCGTTGTCCTGGCGAGGCTGGCAATCGCCGGGTGCGGCGATCGGCGCAGCGGCGTGCGGATAGGGGACGTGTCCGGTACAGGCTACGTGGCTGTGCCGGGCCCCTGGCCCGGCGGGCGAGGCAGCGCCTCGCCCCTACAAGGTGGACGACCCATCCCCGGTCGGGCGATCGTGTCTGGCGTTGGGGCGTTGGCCCCGTGTTGTAGGGGTCAGGCGGTGCCTGGCCCGCCGGCCCGGCAGGGCCGGTCATCGTCCCGTCGCCGATCGAGGATGTGCCATTCCCATCGCGATGCGCCCGTTCGTGCTGCGGAATGGCCGCGCCTGGTGGCGCGGGCGGGCGAGGCGGCGCCTCGCCCCTACACAGGTGGGACGACCCATCCCCGATCGGGCACAGCGGCATCACCATGATGCGCGACCCCTCCGTCTGGTAGGGGTCAGGCGGTGCCTGACCCGCCGGCCCGGAGGGCCGGGAATGCATCGCGGGCGCGGTGGGGAACCGTGTCAGCGGGATCGCCAACGCCCACGGGGGTGCGCCGTGCGGTCTCGGGCGGGGCGAGGCGGCGCGCTGGGGCCGCCCTCACGGGGCGGCGGGGGTGAGGGGTGCTCCTGGGCGACCCAGCGCGCCGGGGATGCGGGTCCGTCCCTCACACCTCGCGGTACTCGCCCTCGACCGTCTCCTCGCCGGGCGCACCGCTCGTGCGCCCACCGCCGTCCGGCCCGGTGGAGGCCGTCGCGCCGGCCTGCTCGTACATGCGGGCGCCGACCTGGGAGAGGGTCCGCGCCAGCTCGTCGTAGGCCGGGCGCAGGCGCGCCGTGTTCATCGGATCGCGCTCGACGACTTCGCGCAGCGTCTGCATCTTGTTCTCGAGCTCGAGCTTGAGCTCGGACGGGATGCGGTCCGAGAACTCGTTCAGCGTCTTCTCGGCCTGGTAGAGGAGCGCCTCGGCCTGGTTGCGCAGCTCGATCGCCTCCCGCTTGCGGCGGTCCTCCTCCGCGTGCTCCTCCGCCTCGCGGATCATGCGCTGGATCTCTTCCTCGGTCAGACCGGTCGAGGCCGTGATCGTGATCTTCTGCTCGCGACCGGTCGCCAGGTCGCGTGCCGAGACGGTCAGGATACCGTTGGCGTCGATGTCGAAGGTCACCTCGATCTTCGGCACGCCGCGCGGTGCCGGCGGGATCCCGTCCAGGATGAACCGGCCGAGCGTCTTGTTGTCGGCCGCCATCGGCCGCTCGCCCTGCACGACGTGGATCTCCACCTGGGTCTGGTTGTCGGACGCCGTGGTGAAGATCTGGCTCTTGCGGGTCGGGATGGTGGTGTTGCGCGGGATGATCGGTGTCGCCACCCCACCCAGCGTCTCGATGGCCAGCGTGAGCGGCGTGACGTCGAGCAGCAGGACCTCCTTGACCTCACCGGCCAGGACGCCCGCCTGGATCGCCGCGCCGATTGCCACGACCTCGTCCGGGTTGATCCCCTTGTGCGGCTCCTTGCCGAAGAACTCCTGCACCTTGCGCTGGATGAGCGGCATCCGTGTCTGTCCGCCGACCAGCACCACCTCGTCGACGTCGCGCGGCGAGAGCCCCGCGTCCTTGAGCGCCTGCTCCATCGGCGGGATCGTCTTCTCCACGAGATCGGCAACCAGTTGCTCCAGCTTGGAGCGCGTCAGCGTCTTGACCAGGTGCTTGGGCCCGGTGGCGTCCGCCGTGATGAACGGCAGGTTGATCTCCGTCTGCTGCACGCTGGAGAGCTCGATCTTAGCCTTCTCGGCTGCTTCCTTCAGGCGCTGAAGCGCCATCCGGTCCTGGCGCAGGTCGATCCCGGTCTCGCGCTTGAACTCGTCGCAGAGCCAGTCGATGATCCGCTGGTCGAAGTCGTCGCCACCCAGGTGAGTATCGCCGTTGGTCGCCAGGACCTGGAAGACCCCTTCCGAGATGTCGAGGATCGAGATGTCGTAGGTCCCACCACCCAGGTCGTAGACCGCCACCTTCTCCTCGCCCTTCTTGTCCAGCCCGTAGGCGAGGGCCGAGGCGGTCGGCTCGTTGATGATGCGGAGCACTTCCAGCCCGGCGATCCGGCCGGCGTCCTTGGTCGCGTTCCGCTGGCTGTCGTCGAAGTAGGCCGGCACGGTGATGACCGCCTTGTCGACCGTTTCACCCAGGTAGGCCTCGGCGTCCTGCTTGAGCTTCTGCAGGATCATGGCCGAGATCTCCTGTGGCGTGTACCAGCGGTCACCCATCTTGACCTCGACACCGCCGTTCTGGGCACGCCGGACCTGGTAGGGCACCAGCTTGATGGTGCGCTGCACTTCCGGGTCGTCGAAGCGCCGACCCATGAAGCGCTTGATCGAATAGATGGTGTTCTCCGGATTGGTGATCGCCTGGCGCTTGGCGAAACGACCGACCAGACGTTCGCCGGTCGGCGTGATCGCCACCACCGAGGGTGTCAGTCGCTCCCCCTCCGCGTTGGGGATCACGACCGGCTCACCGCCTTCGATCACCGCCATCACCGAGTTGGTGGTTCCCAAGTCGATTCCGATGACTCGTCCCATGGTTACTCCTCACCTCGCTTTCCGTCCGTCATGGTTTCTCCTGGCGTTTCCGGTGGACTCGCCCGACGCTCGACCCGGACCAGTGCCGGGCGCAGTACCCGCCCGCGCAGCCGGTACCCGCGCCGGATCTCCTCGACCACCACATGGTGCGGCCCTTCGCCGCTCACCGCCACCGCCTCGTGCTCCTCGGGCGAGAACGGCTTGCCGACCGCCTCGATCGGCTGAACCCCCTCGGCTTCCAGCACGCTCCAGAGCTTGCGCTCGATCAGGAGCAACCCCTGCACCCAGGGGGAATCGGCGACGTCCGGCGGCAGGTGGGCGATCGCCAGATGGAAGTCGTCGAGGACCGGCAGGAGCTTGGCGATCAGTTCCATGTGCGCCAGGTGCTTGAACTCTTCCAGTTCCTGCTCCACCCGGCGCTTGTAGTTCAGGAACTCGGCGCGCGCCCGCCGCGCCTGGTCCAGATAGTCCTCGCTGAGCTGCTTGAGGTGCTCGATCTCCTGCCGCAACGCTTCCACCTCGTCAGCCGGGCCGAGCGGTGGTGGCTGAACCTCTTCCGGTGTCGCCACCTCGCTGGCCACCGGCACCGGCTCGGCTACTGCCTCGGCGACCGGCTCGCTCGCTTGCGCCTGCTCCATCGGTTCGTGTCGCTCGTCCATCGTCATCCTCCCTCCCGATCCGGCCCACCGGAGAGCTCGCTCATCAACTCGGAAACGACCGAAGCGAGGAAGCGCACCGCCGCGACGGCGCGCGCGTAGGCCATCCGCTGCGGACCCAGCACGCCCAGCCAGCCGGTGCTCTCCGCTCCCGAGCGATAGGCGGTGAGGATCAGGCTGAACGGGCGCAGCTCGCGCAGCGCCAGGTCCGAACCGATCAGCACGCGCACCTCCTCGCTCGGATCCAGCCGCGGCAGGAGCCAGGTCAAGAGCATGCCACCGCGGAGCACTTCCAGCAAAAGGTGCGCCAGATTTGCCTGCGCGAACTCCGGCTGCCGGATGACGTGTTCCAGCCCTTCGGCGTACAGCTCGGACCGCTGCTGGTGCTCGATGAAGTGCAGCGCCTCGGCGAGACGCTGGAGGACGAGCGCCACGGTCGGTTCGGCACCCTGGGCGCGTCGCTCGATCGCCGCGCGGTCCAGCCAGCGCAACTCCGGATTGAGGCGCTGGCTGAGCGCGCTCAGCTCCTCCTGCTCCAGCGGTTGCGGCAGCTCGAGCAGCGACTGGTGGATCGTCCCCGATTGCGTCACCAGGACGAGCAGCACCACGCGCCGGCGCAGGCTGATCAGCTCGAAGTGGCGCAGACGCTCCACGCGGGCGCGCGGCGGCGTCACCAGCCCGACGTTGCCGCTCGTCTCCGCCAGCACCGAGGCCGCCAACTTGAGCCAGCTCGGAACCTGCTGCTCGACCTGCCGGAACTGATGCCGGATCATCAGCTGCTCTTCCGACGAGAGCTGGCTCTCCTCCATCAAGTGCTGGACGTAGTAGCGTAACCCGTGCTCGGTGGGGACACGCCCCGCTGAGGTGTGCGGGTGGGCGAGGAAATCCAGCGCCTCCAGCACGCTCATGTCGTTGCGCACCGTGGCCGGGCTCACGCCGAGCGACGCGCGCTCGACCAGCGCCTTCGAGCCCACCGCGCGACCCGAGCGCAGGTATTCCTCGACCACGTGACGCAGGATCTGTCGCTGTCGTTCCGTCAGCTGCACGCTCATGGCACCTCGCTTAGCACTCGCTCCCGCCGAGTGCTAGCCTACGGCAAGGATAAGCCTTGCTACGAATCGTGTCAAGGTCGCGGCGCGAGAAAGGGACGGCTGGCCGATCAGTGCTGCGGTGCTGTGGGGCGCGGCGGCCGGCTCCGGCACCGGGTCCGACAGGCACGCCGGACGAGCACGATACCCGCCACGCTGCCTGCCGCGCTCACCAGGAGGAGCGGACTGGCCGCGCGCGGCTCTGCTGGGCGGATCGCGCGTTGGGCGAGCCAGGCCCGCCACGCGCGGTCCAGCTGGTCGACGTCGATTCCCAGGCTCTCGGCGAGCGCCTCGTCGTCGCTCACCCCCTCGCGGTAGGCCGCCAGGAGCCGAGCGATCCCCTCCTCGCCGTAGGTCGTCAACAGGTACTCGACGACGCTCCGGCTGGCCGCATAGCCGAGCAGGGCTGCCTCCGGATCGGTTCCGAAGCTGGCGCTCAGGGCCCGCAGCGAGGGGAGCGTCCCCGACCGGCGAGCGCGCTCCAGTGCGGTGTCCAGCCACGGCTCGGCTACCTCCTGGTAGAGCGTCGCCAGGCCCTCGTCCAGCCACGCCGGCGGCGTGCCGAAGGGGTTCTCGGTCGCCTGCGCGATGACCAGGTGCAGCACCTCGTGACTGAGCAGGCGTGCCAGTTCCTCTTGCGCACCCGGCCCCGCTGCCACACCTCCCAGCACGAGCCGGTACTCCGGGATGGCGACACCGCCGATCCATTCCTCGCTCTGGAGCGGCAAGGCGGTCCGCAGTGCCTCCGGTGATGGGTAGAGGACGATCCGCACTGGGCCGCTGAGCGCGACACCGAAGCGCTGGCTGAAGCGGACGATGGCCCGCTCGCTCACCGCCAGCGCTGTTTCGATGTACTCCGGGTCGGTCACGGTGCTGAAGAGCTGGACTGGCCCGCGGTTCCGCTCCACCCACCGGTAGCGCGTGTCGCGATACGCCAGCCGTTGCTCGGGCGACTCGACGATGCTGCCGTCAGCCAGGACGAGCCGCCAGCGATAGGCGAGGTCGATGAACGGCGGCAGATAGTTGACGCGCATGTCGCGCGCGTAGCGCAGCCGGACGGTCGTTCCTGGCTCCACCGAAGGACGGGCGACGAAGGTGACCTCGCCGTCGACCGGCCGGTAGCGGAGCTCCACTCGCTCGATCGGCTGCGCGGCCTCGGCGACCAGCGTGAAGACGATGCGCTCGGGAAACGCGACGGCCGCACCCAGGTCCTGGAACTGGACCCGCGGTGCGGCCAGGCTCGCGCTCGGGCCGAGTGCCAGGAACGCGAGGAGCAGGAGACTAGCGGTCGCTCGCCGCAGGCGTCTCCTCACCCTCGGCTGCCTGCTGGTGCAAGTAGGCCTCGATGAACGGATCGATTTCCCCTTCCAGGACCGCCTGGATATTCGGCGTGCTGACCTCGGTGCGGTGGTCGGTGACCATCGTATACGGGTGCAGGACGTAGGAGCGGATCCGGTTTCCCCACCCGGTCACCACCGGCTTCCCCTTGAGGCGGGCCTGCTCTTCCTGACGCTGCCGGATCTTCAGCTCCAGGAGCCGCGCCTTGAGGATCTTCATCGCCGTCTCGCGGTTCTGGATCTGCGAGCGCTCGTTCTGGCAGGTGACCACGATCCCGGTCGGCAGGTGCGTGATGCGCACCGCGGACTCGGTCTTGTTGACGTGCTGGCCACCATGCCCGGAGGCGCGGAAGGTATCGATGCGGATGTCCTCCTCACGGATCTCGACGTCGTCATCCTCCTCGACGAGTGGCAGGACCTCGACGAGCGCGAACGAGGTGTGTCGCCGGTGCGCCGCATCGAACGGGGAAAGTCGCACCAGTCGGTGCGTCCCGGCCTCTCCCTTCAGGTAGCCGTACGCGTAGGGGCCACGGACCTCGACGGTCGCGCTCTTGATCCCTGCCTCTTCCCCCTCCAGGAGATCGACGACTTCGGCCGCAAAGCCGGCCCGCTGTGCCCAGCGCAGGTACATGCGCAAGAGCATCTCGGCCCAGTCCTGGGCGTCGACCCCGCCGGTTCCGGCATGGACGGCCAGGATGGCGTCGTGCCCGTCGTACTGGCCGGTGAGGAGCAAACGCAGCTCCAGCTGCCGGACCCGCTCGGCGAGTTCCGTTGCCTCCTGCTCGACCTGCCCAGCCAGCTCCAGGTCGTCGCTGGCCAGCGCGCGCAACTCGAGGAGATCACGCGCCTGCTGGGAAAGCGTCTCCCATTCCTGGACGAGGTCGCGCAACTGGCTTAGACGCCGGAGCAGCGATTGGGCGCGCTGCGGATCCTGCCAGAGGTCCGGATCAGCGGCCTCGTGTTCGAGCTGCTCGATCTGCTGACGCTTGCTGGGCAGGTCAAAGACGCACCCCGATTCGGTCGAGCCGCTCGACCAGTTCTTCCAAATCGATGAGCATCGGCTGTGCCATCGTCCACCACCTCCCACGGAAAAGCGGCTGGCCACATGGCCAGCCTTTGCCTTAGTATAGCAGAAACACCATCCGGTTGACGAATCCCGAGCGATGCGGTAAGGTAAGAGCGCGGGGCGAGAATCATTCTCAGCTGCGAGGAAGTCGCAGGTCTTCTCGCCTGCTTCCAGCGATAGGACACGAGCCATGAAGGTTTCGACGCGCGGCGAGTACGGATTGCGAGCGATGGTCTCGCTGGCCCGCATGTACGGGCGCGGCCCCATGCCGTTGAGCGTCATCGCGCAGGACTCGGCCGTGCCGCTGGCGTACCTGGAGCAGCTCATGCTGCCGTTGCGCCGGGCTGGGCTCGTCGTTTCCACCCGCGGCGCCCATGGGGGCTACGAGCTGGCTCGCCCACCCGAGCAGGTGAAGGTCGGCGAGATCTACCGCGTGATGGAAGGGCCGATCGCTCCCATGGACTGCGTGCGCGAGGACGCCGACGAGGATATCTGCCCGATGATCGACGGTTGCGCGACGCGGATCGTCTGGCTCAAGCTGCGCGACAGTATCGTCGAGGTCCTCGACTCGACGACGCTGGCCGATCTCATCAGTCACGCGCCGCGTCCACGCGCCGAGCAGCCGGTCTGATGCCGGACGCAGTCGTCGATACGGGGAGGGATGCGTGAACCGAACCGAAATCTACCTCGACCATGCGGCGACCACCCCGGTCGATCCCCGCGTGCTCGAGGCAATGCTCCCCTTCTTTACGGAACGATTCGGGAATCCTTCGAGCATCTATGCGGCGGGACGCGAGGCCCGCGCCGCGCTCGACCAGGCGCGTGCCCGCATCGCCCGTCTCCTCAACTGCCAGGCGCGCGAGATCGTCTTCACCAGCGGCGGCACCGAGAGCGATAACCTCGCTGTCAAAGGTGTCGCATTCTGGCACCTGGTGAACGGGCGCGGTCGGCACATCGTGACCACCGCCTTCGAGCACCATGCTGTTCTCCACAGCGCTGAGTACCTCGAGCGCTTCGGCTTCCACGTCACCTACGTCGCACCGGACGCTGATGGGATCGTCCAGCCGGAAGCGATCGAGGCAGCGCTCCGTCCGGATACCATTCTGGTTTCCGTGATGTACGCCAACAACGAGATCGGCACGATCCAGCCGATCCGCGAGATCGCCCACTTGTGTCGCGAGCGCGGCATCACCGTCCACACCGATGCTGTCCAGGCAGCCGGCACCTTGCCGCTCGACGTCGAGGAGCTCGGCGTCGACCTGCTTTCCATCAGTGCCCATAAGTTCTACGGGCCCAAGGGGGTCGGGTTGCTCTACGTGCGCAGCGGGACGCCCATCCTCTGGCAACAGCACGGCGGTGCGCAGGAGAGCAACCGGCGCGCGGGCACGGAGAACGTCCCTGGTATCGTCGGCATGGCGCGAGCGCTCGAGCTGGCGTACGAGGAGCTCGACGAGCGCAACGCGCATGTCCAGGCGTTGCGTGACCGGCTGATCGACGGGATTCTCCAGCGCATCCCGGACAGTCGACTGAACGGGCATCGCCACCAGCGGCTGCCCAACAACGTGAACGTGACCTTCGCGGGTGTCGATGGCGAGACGTTGCTCTTGAACCTCGACCTCCACGGGATCGCTGCCTCCTCTGGATCAGCCTGCACGACCGGTTCCACCGAGCCGAGCCACGTCTTGCTCGCGATCGGCGCGACACCCGAGCAGGCCCGCAGCAGCGTGCGCCTCACGCTCGGTAAGGACAACACGGCGCGCGAGATCGAGCGGACGCTCGACGTGCTCGAGGAAACGGTCGCCCGGCTGCGCAAGCTGGCTGGCGCACGGAGCCGCTAGTTCCTGGGTATCGGAATTCGTCCCCCACGCGGCGGGGATGTGCTGCGTCCCATCCTGGGACGACAACCCCCCCAACCGTCTCTGCCCGGCGACGCCGCCGTGGTTATCGGGCAGTACCCCGCCCGGGGAGGGGACAGGCCGTGCCTTGCCCCGACAGGGTTGAGCCGGCGCATCGGCGGTGCCGCGAATACCCGCCAGGGGTCGCGTGATCGGCGCCGCCCCGTAGGGGTCAGGCGGTGCCTGACCCGTCCGGCCTGGAGGGCCGGCAGATCGACGCCAAAGGGTGCGGTGGTGCCTAGACCATGGCTACCGGGGTGGTCGGCAGCGAACGCCCGGGGCTGAAGCCCCGGGCTCAGTCCGCAAGCCCCCTGAAGGGGGCTGTGCGGCGCACAGGCGCCCGGGTCGATCGGCTGGGTGCAGGCGCCGTATGGATCAGCCGGCTTCAGCCGGCTTGGGGACTGAGCCCGGCCGTTCACGGCCGGGCGATCGTGGAGACGGGCGCTCGGCTGATCGGTGATGCGTGTCGGGCGAGACGTGTCGGCCACGGTGCATTGCCGCGCCATGCGGCGCGGCGGGCGAGGCGGCGCCTCGCCCCTACAACGTGGCGCGGTCCATCCCCGGTTGGGCGGCCGTGTCTGGCGTTGGGGCGTTGGCCCCGTGTTGTAGGGGTCAGGCGGTGCCTGACCTGTCCGGCCCGTGAGGGTCGGCAGATCGACGCCAAAGGGTGCGGTGGTGCCTCGACCATCGCTGCCGGGGTGGTCGGCAGCGAACGCCCGGGGCTGAAGCCCCGGGCTCAGTCCGCAAGCCCCCTGAAGGGGGCTGTGCGGCGCACAGGCGCCCGGGTTGATCGGCTGGGTGCAGGCGCCGTGTGGATCAGCCGGCTTCAGCCGGCTTGGGGACTGAGCCCGGCCGTTCACGGCTGGGCGATCGTGGAGACGGGCGCTCGGCTGATCGGTGATGCGTGTCGGGCGAGACGTGTCGGCCACGATCGATTGCCGCGCCGTCCGGCGCGGCGGGCGAGGCAGCGCCTCGCCCCTACAAGGTGGGCAACCCATCCCCGGTCGGGCATTCGGGTGCGACGGGTGGGGCGCTCACGCCCGTCTTGTAGGGGTCAGGCGGTGCCTAACCCGCCGGCCCGCCAGGGCTGGCAGACCACCACCGGCGTGCGACGGCGGTCGATCGTGATCATCGACGGATGCCGGGATGCGACCCGCATGTGCCGCGCCATGCGGCGCGGCGGGCGAGGCGCCGCCTGGCCCCTACAACGTGGCGCGGTCCATCCCCGGTTGGGCGGCGGTGCGTCACGGGGTGGTGCCACCACGCCCGCCCTGTCGGGGCCAAGCGGTGCCTGACCCGTCCGGCCCGGCAGGGCCGGCACACCGCACCGGCGCCGGCTGCCGATGTGCTGTTGCGGTCACCGCGGGGCAACGGCGACGGTATTCGGTGCGACGCGGTTGCGGCCACCGACATCGCCCCGTCGTTCCGACGGTGCTGGTGAGGCCTCCCCGCGGCGCGGCGCGTTGCGGAGGGAACGGTCGCGGTCGAGGGGTGGCCACCCCTGTCGCGGCTCCGTCGGCGGTCGCTCAGAGGGCCGACCTCGCTGGCGCGGGCTGACCCGAACGCCGCCGCTCGGCCAGGAGGGTCGCCAACTCGTTTGGCAACGGTGGAAGCGCCTCCAGGCTCGGGAGCCCGAATCGCTCCAGGAAGAGCGGGGTGGTTCCGTATTCGACCGGTTGCCCAGGCGTCGGCCGTCGACCGCGCGGCTCGACCAGCCCGTAGGCGAGCAACGTCTGGAGTGCCGCGCTCGAGTCGACGCCCCGCACGGTCTCGATTTCCGCTCGCGTGACCGGTTGCAGGTAGGCGATGATCGCCAGGGTCTCCAGCGCTGCCGGGGAGAGGCGTCCCGTTTCGCCACCGAAGAGCTGCGCGATCAGCGGGCCGTGTTCGGGCGCCGTGGCCAGCTGCACCGCCTCGCCGTGCGCCAGCAGCATCAGCCCCAGTGCAGCTGCGCGCTCGGCCAGTTCGCGCAGCGCGGCTTCCAGTTCCTCCGCTGTGCAGGCGAGGAGGGCAGCGAGTCGCTCGCGGGCAACCGGCTCCCCAGCCGCGAAGAGGAGCGCACCGAGCGCGGCGACGCGATCAGCTCGTGCCATGCTCGTCCGTCCGCTGCACCCAGATCTCGCCGAACGGTTCGGCCTGTTCGAGCGTGACCACTCGTCGTCGTGCCAGGACGAGGAGCGCCAGGAGCCCGGCTACCACCTCTGGTCGAGTCGGCCGCGCCCCCAGGAGTTCGCGGAACGTGCGGCGCCCGGTGAGTCGCTCGCGGATGCGGGCGATCATGGCGGTGAGCGAGACGACCGGTGTCCAGCGGAGGGGCAGGGCCACGGGTCGTTGCCGTCGCGCCCAGCGTGCGAGCGCACGCAGCAACTGGGCCGGGTCGCCGCTGGGGGCAGCGCGCGGCGCACGCGGGAGGGCCGGTCGCGTCCAGCAGCGGAGCCCGGCGGCTGCCCGCGCCTGGAGCCACGCCGCCGTGTCCCGGAAGGCGCGATAGCGCTCCAGATCCTGGACGAGCGACGCAGCGTCCTCGTCTGCGACGTCGTGGTGCGGGAGGAGCGCTCGCGCTTTGAGAACGGTCAGACGGCTGGCGACGACCAGGAAGTCGGCCAGGAGTTCGGGTCGATGCGCTTCCACCGTCTCCAGGGCAGCCAGGAATTGCTCGGTCACGGCGCGGAGCGATACCGCGGTGATCGGCAACTGCCGCGACTCGACCAGTTGCAGCAGGAGATCCAGCGGCCCACTGAACGGCCCAGCGCTGACTGGCACGTCCCGCAATTGCGTGGAGGGGAAGATCAGGCGCATGCGGTCCCCGAGCTCAGAGCGGTGCCTCGCCGATCACGAGACGGAACAGCAGGCGATAGACGGGCAGGTACATCGCGGCGAGGATGCTGCCCCCTAGGCTGCCGAAGACGATCAGGACTAGCAAGATGCCGACACCGTAGCGCTCGAGCGGTGCCAGGATCGGGTACCAGAAGGCAGGCAACAGACCGAGCAGGATCTTCAAGCCGTCGAGCGGCGGGATCGGGATGAGGTTGAACGCCGCGAGCAACAGGTTCACCAGGATGAGGCGCTGCACGAACAGCGTCACCGGTTCCGGTGCAGCCGGGAGACCGAACCGGTAGGGAAGCGCAAAGGCGAAGGCGATGATCACGTTGGAAAGTGGACCGGCCAGCGCCGTCAGCGCCATGCCGCGATGCCCCCAGCGCAAGCGATTGGGGTTGACTGGTACCGGTCTCCCCCAGCCGATGCCGAAGCCCAAAAAGACGATCATCAAGAGACCGATCGAGCCGATCGGATCGAGGTGCGCGAGCGGGTTCAACGTCACCCGACCGTGCCGGGCAGCCGTGTCGTCGCCCAAGCGCAAGGCGGTCCAGGCATGCGCGAATTCGTGCACCGTGATGGCGAGCACGAAGGCGACGAGCGTGGCCAGGATCGTTTGCGGGTCGAGTCGTCCCAACACGGCGCGTTACGGTGTGCAACCGGGATAGAGGTGGCAGGCGACGAAGTGGCCACCACCTTGATCGACGAAGCGCGGCTCGACCTTGGCACAGACATCCATGGCGTACGGGCAGCGCGTATGGAACCGGCAGCCGCTCGGCGGGTTGATCGGGCTGGGGACGTCGCCGGTCAGGATGATCCGCTCGCGCTTCTTTTCGATCTTGGGATCCGGAATCGGGACGGCGCTCAACAATGCCTTGGTATAGGGATGCAGCGGATCATCGTAGAGGGCGTTGCGGTCCGCCAGTTCGACGATCTTGCCGAGATACATGACGGCGACCCGGTCCGAGATGTGCCGCACCACGCTCAGATCGTGCGCGATGAAGAGGTAGGTGAGATGGAACTTCTCTTGCAGCTCCTCGAGCAGGTTGATGATCTGGGCCTGGATCGAGACGTCGAGTGCCGAGACCGGCTCATCGGCCACGATGAATTCCGGATTGGCGGCTAGGGCACGGGCGATACCGATCCGTTGCCGCTGCCCACCCGAGAACTCGTGCGGGTAGCGGTTGGCGAAGTACGGGTTGAGCCCGACGACCTCGAGGAGTTCCTGGACCCGCTGGTTCCGTTGCTCCTTGGGAACCAGATTGTGTATCTGCATCGGCTCGGCGATGATGCTCCCGACCGTCATGCGCGGGTTGAGCGAGGCGTAGGGGTCCTGGAAGATCATCTGCATGTGCCGGCGCATCTTGCGCATCTCGCCGGGCGGGAGCTTGGTGAGGTCGACGCCGTTGAAGAGGACTTCCCCCGCTGTCGGCTTGTAGAGCTGGAGGATCGCCCGACCGGTCGTGCTCTTGCCGCAGCCGCTCTCTCCCACCAGTCCGAGCGTTTCGCCTCGGAAGATTTGGAACGAGATATCGTCGACCGCCTTCACCCAGCCGATGCGTCGCTGCAAGATGATCCCCCGGGTGAGCGGGAAGTACATCTTGAGGTTGCGGACATCGAGCAGGACTTCCCGATCGTCCCGACCGCTCGTCGTCGGTGCCGGACGCAGTTCAGTTGCCATCGTCAGCCCTCACCTCTCCCTGCCGTCGTGGACCGGCGAGCGACACTTCTTCCCAATACCAGCAGGCTGATCGGTGTACCGGGTTCACATCGAAGAGCGGCGGATTCTTCTCACTGCACTTCTCCCGCGCGAAATCGCAACGCGGGACGAACGGGCACATGTCCGGTAAATCGATCAAGTCGGGCGGAAGCCCGCGGATCGGATTGAGGCGTTCCTTGCGCGGCGCGTCAAGCCGCGGGATCGAATTCAACAGGCCGACCGTGTACGGATGCTTGGGGTTCTCGAACAGCTCCTCGGTCGGCGCTGTCTCCACGATATGACCGGCATACATCACGTTGATCCGGTCGGTCATACCGGCGACGACCCCGAGGTCGTGGGTGATCAGGATGAGCGCCGTGTTGTGCTCGTGCTGCAGCGTGCGGATCAGGTCGAGGATCTGGGCTTGGATCGTCACGTCCAATGCAGTCGTGGGCTCGTCGGCGATGAGCAGGGACGGGTTGCAGGAGAGCGCCATCGCGATCATCACGCGCTGGCGCATCCCGCCCGAGAACTGGTGAGGATATTGGTCCACCCGCTGCTCGGCGTTGGGGATGCCGACCATCTTGAGGAGTTCGATGGCCCGCTGCCGTGCCTGCTGCTTGCTCATCCCAAGATGGAGTTCCAGCGCCTCGCTGATCTGCCGGTTGATCGTCAAAACGGGGTTGAGCGAGGTCATCGGATCCTGGAAGATCATCGCGATCTTCCGGCCGCGGATCGACCGCACCTCGTCGTCGCTCATCTTCAGGATGTCTTCGCCCTCGAAGATGATTTCGCCGCTGACGATCTTGCCCGGCGGGCTCGGGATCAAGCGCATGATCGAGAGTGCCGTGATGCTCTTGCCGCATCCGCTTTCCCCGACGAGCCCCAGTGTCTCACCGGGCATCAAGTGGAACGACACCCCATCGACCGCCTTGACGACGCCATCCTGGGTGAAGAACTGGGTACGCAAATCGCGTACCTCGAGCAGCGGTTCCATCGCGCCTCCTTACATCCACCTGGCTCGTCGAACGCGCACACGCCGGAATCCCGCTCGCTGCGGCTACGCGCCCAGTCTACCGGCTCTGCCCGACACCGTCAACAGGACGCGACGAACCCGGCCGGTCTCGCTGCCCACTGCAGCCGGACCGCTCGGGCGGAGCCCGGAACCAGGCGCACTCGCTTCCCAATTTCAACTCCCCGTGCGCAGCCGCCACTGCTCGATCCCGGTTCGTGTCCGCACGACCAGCGCATCGAGCACCGGGATTTCCAGCCGCTCCGAGCGCACGACGATCAGATCGGGATAGGCGAGCGGCAACATGGGCAAATCGCTCAGGACGCGCTGCTCGATCTCCCGGTACAGCGCGGTGCGCTGCTGGCGATCCGTGGTGGCGACCGCCTCCACCAGCTTCTGGTCAACTTCCGGATCGAGATAATGACCGAAATTGAGGCCATCGAAGAACGAATCGCTCGACCACACGGCGCTCTGGTCGGGATCGACATCCCAGAGGATGCCGATCAACAGGGCATCGAAGTCGCGTTCCTGCGTCGCGCGTCGTCGGACCTCGGCCCAGGATCGGAGTTCCAGTTCCACGTCGATACCCAGGGCCCGCCATTGCTGCTGCAGGAGTTCGGCCACTGCTCGGCGACTCGGGTCCGTACCGGTCGCCAGCAGGCGGAAGTGCAGCCGTTGCCCCTCGCGGGTGCGCACGCCATCGTCTCCTGGCACCCATCCCGCCTCGCTCAGCAGGCGTTGCGCTTCCGCCGGATCGTAGGGATAGCGGATCGCCGGTTCACCGGCAGCCCAGGAAGCCGGTGGCTGGAGCCCCTCAGCGATACGAGCGCGTCCGCCCCAGACGGTCTCGACCAGCGCAGCCCGATCGGTCCCGAGCAAGAGTGCCCGGCGCACTCGCTCGTCAGCGAACAGCTTGCTCTTGGCTGGATCGAGCTGGAGTGCGACGACGAGGAGTTCGTACCCCGGCAGACGATCGATGGTCACTCCATCGATCGTCGGGAGTCGGCCGGCCTGTGCTGCGTCGATCACGGCCCAGTCGATCGTGCCGTCGCGTAGGCCTCGTTCCAGTTCCTCGAGCGTGCTCACGATCCGATACGTGTACTGAGGCACCTGTGGGGCACCACGGTAATAGTCCGGATTGGCCCGAAACGTGAGCGAGACACCGCGCAGCCACTGGGTCAGGATGAAGGGGCCCGTACCCACTGCGGAGGAGAGTCCGAAGGGATCGGTCACCAGCTGCTGCGGCAGGACCGTTCCCAGCACATGCTCGGGCACGATCCCGATCGTCCCCAACACCGGCAAGAACGAGGCATCGGGTCGGATCAGCGTGATCCGAACCGTCCGGCTATCGACCAGTTCGACCGCTTTGATGCGCTCGGCGAGCCGCGAGTAGCGTGGGGAGCGTACCTCGGGGTCGAGCATCCGCTGGTACGTGAACACGACATCGTTGGCCGTCAGCGGCTGGCCATCGTGCCAGCGCACCCCCTCGCGCAGCCGGAAGGTGTAGGTCGTCCCGTCGCGGCTCACCTTCCACGACTCGGCGAGAGCCGGAACCGGCTCGGCAGTTTGCGGATCGAGTGTGACGAGTCCGTCGAAGACGAGTCGGCTCAAAGTATCGGAGAGCGGATCGGCCACGAAGAGCGGGTTGAGGGTACGGGGCTCTTCGAGGCCAGCCTCGACGATCCCGCGGCCGGAGACGCTTCCCGGTGCGGCCGCGCTGGCCGTCGCCGTCGCGTCGGGTACGACGGGTGCTGGAGCGACGGGAGCAACGGTCGTCGGGGTCGAGACCGGCACGCTCGTGTCGGCCGGCGGAGAAGCCGGCTGCGGTGTGGGGCGCGCGCGACAGCCGAGAACGACCGTGCAGGCGAGGACGATGCTGACGATCCAGAGGCTCCGGCGCACGCTCCGCTCCGCTCAGGCGTCCATCGTGCGGCGACTGGACCAGGTATCTGGGCTCCCGAGGTATCCGCGGCGGATCAACGGGCCCCCGCTTCGCGAGCGACCGCCACGCGCGTCAGATAGTGCCGGTATGGCGTGTCCTCGCCGCGCACCACGGCCAGATAGAGCTGCTGCAAGCGTGCTGTGATCGGGCCGATCTCACCCGTCCCGACCGTGCGCCCATCGATGTTCCCGATCGGCGAGATCTGGACACCGGTACCGCAGAGGAACGCCTCGTCGCAGATGTAGAGCTCGCTCCGATCGATCTCCCGCACTTCGACCGGGATTCCCAGATCGTGCGCGAACTCCAGGATCGTTCGCCGCGTGATCCCTTCCAGGATGTCGGCGGTCACCGGCGTGGTGATGAGCGTTCCGTTGCGGACGATGAACAGGTTGGCGGCGCTGCCTTCCGCCACCTTGCCGTGGTGATTGAGCATGATGGCATCGTCGAAGCCGCACTCCATCGCCTGGTCCTTGGCGAAGGCGGAATTGACGTACGCGCCGCAGACCTTGGCCCGGCTTGGAATGACGACGTCGACTGTCCGCATCCAGGAGGTGGTCATCAGGCGGATCGGGTGGGTGATAGGCAGGTACTCCTGCATCGGCAGCATGTAGATGGCCAGTTCGTCGCGCACTCCCTTGAGCTTGGGGCCGATCTCCAGATCCGCCTTGTAGACGAAGGGGCGGATGTAGACATCGGTGCGTGGGGCATTTTGCCGCACCAGTTCCACGATCAGTTCGCCGAGCGACTCGGCGTCGTAGGGGAGCTCGGCGCGCAGGAGGCGGGCCGATTGGAGCAGGCGACGGGTGTGATCCGGCAGGCGGAAAATGTTGATCGTCTGCCCGTCGCGGTCGAGATAACCGCGGATACCGGCGAAGACTCCTGTCCCGTACTGGAGCGCGTGCGTCGCGATACTGACCTTCGCCTCCTGGATCGGCACGAAGCGCCCCTCGAAGAACGCGATCGGCAACAGTTCTGTCCCAGCCATCGCTCGAGCCTCCCGTTCGTGATCCTCCGCTCGCCTCCTCAGGCTCGCGCGCTGACCGCGGCGAGCATGGACCGCGCTCCGGCTGCGAGCAGCGCGGTCGTGTTGGTCGCCAGCATGCGGAAGCCGCGCTCCAGCTGGCGCTGCGCCAGTTCAGCGGTCGGCGCGGTCGTCCCCAGCGGCAGACGACCGTCGACGCGCCGCACGATGTCGTCGATCACGGCTTGCACCTCGGGATGGAATTGCTGTCCCGGATAACCCATCGACTGCGCGAGGTCATTCGGGCCGACGAAGAGGACATCGATACCGGGGATAGCCAGGTATTCCTCCAGCCGCTCGACCACCGCGATATGCTCGATCTGGACGATGACGAGCGTTTCCTGGTTGGCCTGCTGGACGTATTCGTGCAGCGGCATCGTCAGGCCGAAGTTCGCGGCCCGTACCCCCGCGACACCCCGACGACCCTGTGGGTAGTAGCGGCATGCCTCCGCTGCAGCGACTGCTTCCTCCGGGGTGTTGACCTGCGGAACCATCACGCCGGCGGCACCGAGATCGAGATAGCGGAGGATGACTTGCCGGTGATTGAGCGGGACGCGGACGATCGGGACCGTCCCGGCGACCTCGGCAGCCAGGACCATGTGGTACGCTGTCTCCTCGGTAATGCGGCCATGCTCGGCATCGAGCAAGACGAAATCGAAGCCGAGGTAGCCGCAGATCTCCGCCAACTCCGGGGAGGGGTAGGGAAGGAAACAGCCGATGACCGCCTCACCCGCCTGGAGTCGCCGTTTCACTCGATTCTCCCGCATCGCCGCGCTCCCCGTTACTCAGCGAGCCCGCGGGGGCATTCTACTCCGCGGAGCGTAGACGGGGAAAGCCCTTTTGGGCATTCTTGGACGTGCTTGTTACACTTGAAGAGTTGCGCACCCCCCGAGGGACGCGACCGGAGGGCTGTCCCATGCGCATCAGGCACCTCGAGAACGACACCATCATCAACGTTTCCCAGCTCCTCAAGGCACAGGTCGGTACCGAGCGCTACTTTACCGTCCATCTCGATCGGCTCGTGCTGGACAGTGACCTCGAGGCTCGCGATCTCACCGCCTCGGTGCGATTGCTGCGGACCTCCAACGGTATCCTGGCGACCGGCCAGCTCCATGTCACGGCACACCAGACCTGTGTCCGCTGCCTCACCGAGTTCGACGGCCGTTACAGCGAGACCTTCGAAGCCGAGTTCTGGCCGACCGTCGATATCCTCACCGGCCTCCCACTCCCACCTCCACCGGACGAGGATATCTTTACTATCGACAAGAACCATCACCTCGATTTGCAGGAAATGCTCCGTCAGTATGCGATCCTGGCTATTCCCCTCTACCCGGTCTGTGGTCCCCAGTGCCCTGGGCCGGAGTCGCTCTGGCAGCGTGAGGAAGAGGTGATCGACGCACGGCTGGCTGTCCTGCAGTCGCTCCTTGACGAACGAGCGTGATTGTGCGACAACTTGCACTCAGCATGCAGTGACCTCCTCGCGGAGGAGTTTCGGCATGCACCGAGTCGTCGAACGAGACATGGAAGGATCGACCTGATGGGCGCTGTACCGAAGCATAAAGTCAGCAAGCGGCGACAAGGATTCCGCGCCGCACACCAGTACATCGACGTGCCGCCGCTCACCACCTGCCGGACCTGTGGGCAGAAGCATCGTACCCATTACGTCTGCCCACACTGCGGTCATTACCGCGGTCGACTCGTTCTGGATGTGGAGAAGAAGAAGCGGCAGCGACGTCCCGAGGCCTGACGGCGCTGCGGGGCAGGGGGCAGCGCGATGGCGTACCGTGCCGCGATCACCGGGTGGGGTGCTTACGTCCCAGCCCAGGTGCTGACCAACGCCGACCTGGAGCGCATGGTCGCGACCTCCGACGAATGGATCGTCACGCGGACCGGTATCCGCGAGCGCCGTATCGCCGGCCCCGACGAGACGACCGTTCAGATGGCCACGGCCGCAGCGCAACGTGCGCTGGAGACGGCCCAGCTCGATCCGCAGCGACTCGACCTGGTCATCGTCGCGACCACGACCCCCGATTACTTGATGCCAGCCACCGGGTCGCTGGTCCAGGCAGCGCTGGGAGCGACCCGAGCCGGAGCCTTCGACCTGGTTGCCGCCTGTTCGGGCTTCGTCTATGCGCTCGGTGTCGGTGCGCAGTTCATCATGGCGGGAACCGCTCGTGCGGTGCTGGTGGTCGGCGTCGACGCGCTCACCCGGTGGCTCGACTTCACCGACCGGACGACTTGTGTCCTCTTCGGTGACGGTGCCGGAGCCGTGGTCCTGGAGGCGAGCGAAGCGGACGAGGGCGTGTTGTCGACCGTGCTCGGGTCGGACGGCACCGGTGCCCTCCATCTCTATCTCGAGGGCTTTCCCGAGCTTCTTCGCGCCAACGGCTCGGTCGCGCCCAAGCGACCGGTCATCCGCATGGCCGGCCGCGAGGTGTTCCGCTTTTCGGTGCGGATCATCGGTGAGGCTGCCCTGGAGGCAGTGGCGCGAGCTGGCCTCTCGCTCGATGACGTAGATCTCTTGATCCCGCACCAGGCGAACCGGCGGATCATCGAGGCAGCGGTCGAGCGCCTCGGTCTGCCCTGGGAAAAGGTTTGGGTCAACCTCGACCGTTACGGGAACACGTCGGCCGCTTCGGTGCCGATCGGGTTGGCTGAGGCCGCCGACCAGGGTGTCCTGCACCCTGGGATGAACGTCGTCCTGGTCGCCTTCGGTGCCGGACTCGCCTGGGCCGCCAGCGTTGTACGCTGGGGTGCGCGTGGCGTTCGACGCGGAGGATGAGCGCATGCAGGACGCCTGGGTTTTCCCCGGACAGGGATCCCAATGGGTGGGCATGGGTCGTGACCTGGCCAGCGAGGATGCGCTCGCTCGCGCAGTCTTCGAGGAAGCGGATGCGGTGCTCGGCTTCCCGCTCTCCCGGATCGTCTTCGAGGGACCGGAAGAGGAGCTCGCTGCGACGCGTCATCAACAGCCAGCGCTCCTCGCCACCAGCATCGCGTACCTGCGTGTGCTCGAGGCTCGCGGGTTGCTCCCGGTACCGCGTGTCGTCGCTGGTCACTCGCTCGGTGAATACACGGCCCTGGTGGCTGTGGGCAGCCTGACGTTGGCCGATGCCCTGCGGCTCGTCCGCCGCCGCGGTGAACTCATGGAGACCTATGGGCGCGGTGGTATGCTCGCGGTCATCGGCCTCGACCGCGAGCGACTGGCCGCCATCGCTGACGAAGCCGGCGTCGAGCTCGCCAACGAGAACGCACCGAACCAACTGACGCTGAGTGGGCCGGACGAGGCGCTCGAGCGCGCAGCCGAACTCGCCCGCGGTGCGGGTGCGCGGCGAGTCGTCCGTTTGCCGGTCAACGCTGCTTTCCATTCTCGCTGGATGCGGCCGGTCGCCGATGCGCTCGCCCTCGAATTGGCGAATATACCGATTCGAACGCCCAGTGTGCCGCTGATCGCCTGCTCGGACGCGCGCGTGCTCACTGATCCAGAGGATCTCCGCCGAGAGCTTGTCGAGCAGATCGCGTCACCGGTTCGTTGGGTCGCGGTCGTGCAGCGCGCGCTCGACCTCGGCGTTGCGCATTTCTGGGAGATCGGCCCTGGCCAGGTGCTGAGCGGCTTGATCCGGCGTATTGCACCCACTGCCGAGATCACCACAGCTGAACAGCTCCTGCGAGCGGAGGATGTCTCGCTCGTCCGACAGGAGCGGGTGGCGAAGGAGGAGCGATGAGCGGAGAACGCGGAGCAGCGATCGTGACCGGTGCCGTTCGTGGGATCGGTCGTGCGACCGCGCTGCGGTTGGCCCGAGACGGCTTCAAGGTCGTCGTCAATTACCGCGGCGACGAGGCGCTGGCACAGGCGCTCGTCGAGGACATTCAGACGGCTGGCGGAACCGCCATCGCTTTCCGAGCCGACGTGACGGATCCAGAGCAAGTGGGCGCCATGGTGCAGGCGGCTATCGACCAGTTCGGCCGTCTGGATGCGCTCGTCAACAATGCCGGGATCACGCGCGATACGCTCCTCTTGCGTATGCGGGACGAGGACTGGCACGCCGTCCTCGAGACGAACTTGACGAGCGTCTTCTATTGCTGCCGCGCGGCTCTGCGGCCGATGCTGCGCCAGCGCTATGGACGCATCGTCAATCTCTCCTCTGTATCCGGGCTCATCGGGAACATCGGGCAGACCAACTACGCGGCGGCCAAGGCCGGCATCATCGGCTTCAGCAAGGCGCTCGCCCGCGAAGTGGCGAGCCGCGGCATCACCGTCAACGTCGTCGCTCCCGGATTCATTCAGACGCGCCTCACCGAAGCCTTACCGGCCGAACTCCAGCAAAAACTCCTCGAGCAGATCCCGATGGGCTTTTATGGCACACCCGAGGACGTCGCTGAGGCGATCGCCTTCCTCGTCTCGCCGGGGGCACGGTACATCACTGGAGCTGTCCTGGCTGTCGATGGCGGGCTCACCATGGCATCGTGAGCGGCATGATCCGCAAGGTCCTCATCGCCAACCGAGGCGAGATCGCGCTGCGCGTCCTCCGCGCGTGCCGGGAACTGGGTATCCCGGCCGTCGTCGCCTACTCGGAGGCCGACCGAGAATCGTTGCCGGTGCGTTTGGCTGACGAGGCGATTTGTATCGGGCCGGCACCAGCTGAGCGGAGCTACAACCATATTCCTGCCATCATCAGTGCGGCGGTCGTCACCGGCTGCGATGCCCTCCACCCCGGTTACGGGTTTTTGGCCGAGAACGCACTCCTGGCCGAGATCTGCGAAGAATGCGGGATCACTTTCATCGGACCCCGACCGCAGACGCTCCGTGCGCTCGGCGACAAGGCAGAAGCGCGTCGGCTCATGCAGCGCGCCGGGCTCCCGATCGTCCCAGGGAGTGAGACGCCCGTTCGCGATGCGAGCGAGGCCCGGCGCATCGCGCGCAAGCTGGGCTATCCCGTTCTCGTCAAAGCCGCAGCCGGTGGCGGTGGACGCGGCATGCGGATCGTGCGGGAGGAGCGCGAACTCGCCACGGCTCTGCAAGTCGCTCAGCAGGAAGCGCAGGCAGCCTTCGGCGATCCCTCCGTCTATCTGGAACGCTACCTGGAGCGGCCACGGCACGTCGAGGTGCAGATCTTGGCCGATCAGCACGGGAACATCGTCGCCGTCGGTGAGCGCGACTGTTCCATCCAGCGCCGCTACCAGAAACTGATCGAAGAGGCCCCCGCACCCGATTTGTCAGCGAGGGTGCGCGACGCGCTCCATGAGGCCGCTGTTCGTGGTGCACGGGCGGTCGGTTACGTCGGTGCTGGCACCTTCGAGTTCCTGGTCGATCGGGAAGGCCATTTCTACTTCACCGAAGCCAATGCGCGTCTCCAGGTCGAGCATCCGGTCACCGAAGCCGTGACCGGCCTCGATCTCGTCCAGTGGCAGTTGGCTATCGCGGCCGGCGAGCGCCTCGCGCTGCGCGAGCGCGATCTTGCGCCCCGCGGGCACGCCATCGAGGTACGCGTCACGGCCGAGGATCCCGACCGTGACTTCGCGCCGCGTCCTGGCCGCATCGAGCAATTGGTCTGGCCAGGTGGACCCGGAATCCGCGTCGACTCGCATGCCTATGCTGGCTACGTCGTCCCGCCGCACTACGACTCGCTTTTGGGTAAGGTGATCGCCTGGGGGCTCGATCGGGCACAAGCGATCGAGCGACTCGACCGCGCTCTCCGCGAAACGATCATCGACGGTGTGCTCACCCCGATCCCGCTTCTCCGTCGCATCCTGCAGCACCCGGATTTTCGGGCTAGCCGGCACACAACGACCTTCCTGGCCGAGTACCTCGCCAGCCAGCAGAGCTGAGCAGGGTACAATCGATCCGTGGGGGCTGCTCGGCAGTCCTCTCGATGGCGCTACGGTTCCGCTCGCCGCGAGGATTCCATGGATTCGGTTCCGATCGCGATCACGATCGAGCATGCCGTCATTGCGCCGGAGCGACGAGGGAACCAAAAGGAACAGGACATGTCACTCGCGCGAATCCGACGCCAAGCACGTATCCTGGCTCTACAGATCCTGTACGAGGTCGATGTCGCCAACCACTCGCTGGAAGAGGTGCTCGAGCGGCATCGCAGCCAGGCGAGCATTGCCCAGCCGGTGCGCCGCTATGCGGAGCGGCTCGTGACCGGTGTGTGGGCCGATCGCGAGCGGATCGACCGGATGATCGCTGAAGCAGCACCGGCTTTCCCGGTCGACCAGCTTCCGCCGGTCGATCGCAACATCCTCCGCATCGCGATCTACGAGCTGTTGCACGAGCCGGATGTCCCTTTGAAGGCTGCCATCAACGAAGCCGTTGAAATCGCGAAACAGTATGGCGGCGAGAGTTCCAGCCGCTTCGTCAACGGGGTGCTCGGGACGATCGCTGCCAACCTGGCATCCTCGGGAAGCTGACTCGCTGCCGTTAACCGCCGTGGGTTCTGAGTCTCGACCTGGCGGATTGGCCGACTCGCGGGACGATCCTCGGCAGCACGTTGTGTGCGATCTCCGGTGGTGCTGCACGTCGCTGCCCACGCTCGGCCCTCGTGACCGGGAGGGCATCGGCTACAGCATACATTTCCCGTGGCCGCGCCAGACCGGACCGATCGGTCGCGTGCCTGGCCACGAGGGCGTGCCGGACGGTCGGTGTGATCAGCAGAACCGGAGAGCCGGGCGAGCGGTCATCGAGGACTCCCGGGCGGGCACCGGGCAAATGGCCAACCTGAGGGATCGAGTCGGGCACCGGCCGTTGTGCGATCGGTAGGGGGTCCGCAGTGCCGGTGCGTGTGCCTGCGTTTTCTGGAGGTCGCCACCGGCGCGGATGACGATCGAGGAGCGGCGATGATCGGCGCGTGTCGGTGCCGATCACTTGCATAGGAAGGCACGCTCAGTCATACTACCGGGGAAAGCTGGATACCCGCGGGTCAGGATTCGGTCGCTGGGGAGGTGGTTGGCGTGTCGTCGTCGATTTTGGAGCGGGTGCAGGCCGTCGTGGCCGAGCAACTCGGTGTCGATCCGAGCGAGGTGACTCCGGATGCCGAGTTCGTCAAGGATCTCAATGCTGATTCGCTGGACCTCGTCGAGCTGATCATGCAGCTCGAAGAAGAGTTCGGCATCGAGATCTCGGACGAAGAGGCAGCCAACATCGTCACCGTGCGTGACGCGATCAACTTCATCGAGGAGCACCTCGGCAAGCAATGACGGCGAGCTGACGCGGCAGAGACAGGCGCGGGACTCGTCGTGCCCGCGTCTGTCTGTTACGCTTAGCGTGCGAACGGAGCGCGCAGCGGAGCAGCGAGGGAACCATGGTCAGCCTTCTCGATCGTGTCCGCGGTCAGCCGGCCCCGCAGCCGAACGAGCCCGAACCCGAACCGGAAGAGTTCTACAAGGAGATGACGCTGCAGGAGCACCTGGAAGAGCTCCGCACGCGGCTCATCTATGCCTTGCTCGCCGTCGCTGTCGGCTTCGTCATCGGTTTGGCGCTCGCCTTTCCGACGATGCGGCTCATCATCCGCATGTCCGGGATCGAGCGTCTCTACGCGATCACCCCGACCGAGTCGTTCATCACCTACACCAAGGTCGCGCTCTATCTCGGCATCGGCTTCGCTATGCCGATGATCGTGTATCAGCTCGTCCGCTTCCTCGCTCCCGGCTTGACGCGGAAGGAAAAGCGGTACCTGTACCGTGCTCTGCCCTTCGTATCCATCATGTTCGTCGCTGGTGTCGCTTTCGCCTTCTTCGTCCTCGTGCCGCGTGCCCTGAGCTTCCTGTCGCATTTCGGTGGGAGCGTCTTCGAGGCCCAGTTCCGGGCCGAAGAAGTGGTCTCCTTCTACATGACCCTCCTGCTGTGGGTCGGGGTTGTCTTCGAGCTCCCCGTGGTGATCTTCATCCTGGCCAAGCTCGGTATCGTCTCTGCCAAGCGACTCGCCTCGCTGCGCAAGTTCGCCATCCTGATCATCGCGGTGGCTGCGGCTCTGATCACGCCGACGCCGGATCCCTTCAACATGTTCCTCGTCGCAGCGCCGATGTACCTGCTCTACGAGCTCGGTGTGCTCTTGGCTCGCTTCGCCAAGCCGGTGTGAGGCGTCTCACCCCTCCAGGAGTCCGAGATCTTCGGGAGGACGCGGTCGAACGGCCAGCGTCCGCTCGTTGCGGTAGCGGACCAAACCGGGCGCTGCTCCTGGAATGCGGCGCACGTGGCGTCGCTGGGTGACATCGACACTCACTCGCGTGCCCGTGCGTCCCTCGCTGTACCAGGCTGCGAGCGCTGCGGCGCGTTCGAGGACATCGGGGTCCTCTGCTCCAGCCCACTGGAGGATCACGTGCGCACCAGCCAGACCGCGGGCATGCAGCCACGCGTCCTCCGGGCGCGCGAGCGAGAAGGTGATCCAGTCGTTCTCGCGTGCATTGCGTCCGACGACGATCCGGTCCCCGCGGAGTGTCCGCCAGACGCGCAGCTTGCGCTGGCTGCCGCGCTTCGTCCGCTCGCCATTGTTCCCTACGGTGAGCCCGATCTCCTGGCGCAGCGTCTCCAGCGTTTCCGTCGTATCGGCAACCTGCGCGAGCGCCTCGAGCTGCCGCAAGTATTCGAGTTCCAAGCGCGTCTCCTCGATCCGCACGGGGACTTGCTCGGCAGCAGCTTTTGCCTTCCGGTAGCGCTCGAAATAGGCTTGCGCGTTCTCCACCGGCGTGCGGTCCGGATCGAGCGGGATCCGAAGGTCATCGACGACGAGTTCGCGTTGTCCTGGCACGAGCTCGCCGAGTGCGGCTAGGATCGCTTCTCCCATTCTCCTCCAGCGCTCCGCCTCCGCGGCCCGCGCTCGCTCCTGCTCCAGCGCATGCAAGCGCGCTTCGACCCGTGCTCGCTCCCGTTCGATCGCGGCCAGGACACGGCGACGACGCTGCGCATACCGGTCCCCAGCGATTTCTTCACCCTGCGGTCGCTCGGCCAAGAATCGCTCGATCGCCATCGATATGCTGGGGAACGCTTCTGCCTGGAGCCCCTGAGCGTAGTGCAGAGGAATGGCCGAAAATGCCACGGGAACGCCGTTGCTCCAGTACACCGTCGGCGCGAACTGCCCCGTCATCAGCGGCTCGATGACGCTGGCGATCGCGGTCGCCAGGCGCTCCGGTCCGCTGGGAGCGTCCCGTGCCTCACTGACTGTCACTGCTGTTGTCCCGAATGCCCGGAAGACCGCTTCGCGTGCCATCTGTGGGCTGAAGCCGGCCAGTTGCTGGACGAGTGCGGTCGTCAGCTCCTGGTCCGGTCGTCCTTCGAGCAAGAGCGAGTCCACAGCGTCGGTGCTCAGGCGGCGAGGATCGCGTTTCAACTGTGGAGGTGGCGGCTGATAGGGCCGACCCGGCAGGACGGGTCGGGCAGCGCTCATTTCCGGGGTCACGCGCTTGAGCGCATCGAGGATCCTCCCGTCGGTGGCGACCAGAATGGCGTTGCTGTGTCGCCCCATCAATTCGATGACCAGCTCGGTCTCCACGGGAAGGCGCTCGATTCGTCCTCGCTGCTCCTCCACCAGAACGGTTGCGAAGCGCAAGCGGATGATTCGCTCCAGTGGCACCTGCTCGACCTGCACAAGGCGTGCGCCGCGCACGTACTTCCGGAGCAGCAAGAGAAACGGCGTCACCTGCTCCGGGTCACCAGCCGGAACAGTGTGCGCAAGATACGAGCAGGGCTCCTGGGGACTCACGTCGATGACCAGTCCCCAGCGCTGCCCCGCGTAGAACTCCAGGGCGATGGCGAGCGGTGCGGTCTGGACGACTTTCTGCACGCGCCCACGCAGGAGCGTCTTTCGCAATTCGTCGACCAGTGCCGCGATCGTCAGAACGTCGAACACGCCTGCTCCTTCCGAACTCGAGTCCGACGAGCGTTCCCAACTATGGCACAATGACGACAGGTGGCCGATCCGAGCCACCCCAGGGTGGGAGCGGACAGCAGGGGAGGTCCGGGCCGGTGACGGACGACCTCGGATTGAATACGCAGGCCGATGAACTCCTCGAAGAACTCCGGCAGCGTGTCCGTCCCAAGTTGATCGTCATCTCCGGACCATCCGGTGTCGGCAAGGACACCGTCATCGAGCGGATGCGTCAAGCGCATCCCGAGTTCCATTTCGCGGTCACCGCGACCACGCGTCCGCGTCGGCCTGGTGAGATCGACGGTGTCCATTACATTTTCATGACGCGCGAGGAGTTCTTGGCCGCTCGTGACCGTGGCGAATTTCTCGAGTCGGCAGAGGTCTACGGACATCTCTATGGTGTCCCCAAGGAGCGGGTGCGCCGCGCCTTGCGCAGCGGCAAGACGGTGGTCGTCAAAGTCGACGTGCAGGGAGCGGCGTCGATCCGGCGGCTCGTGCCGCAAGCGATCCTGATCTTCCTCGCCCCACCCTCGATGTCCGAACTGATGCACCGCTTGCGCAGCCGCAAGACGGACGATCCGACCACGCTCATGGAGCGGATCGCGACCGCATCCCGGGAACTCACTCAGGTTTACGAGTTCGACTACGTCGTCTTCAACGAGACGGATCGGTTGGACCAGACGCTCGCCACGATCGACGCGATCCTCGTTGCGGAGCAGAGCCGCGTCCACCAGGCCGAAATCGTGCTCTGAGGTTCACGTCCCGGTCGCCGCTTCGGCGGTCTCTTCTTCTTCGTCCGGGATGTAGCGCAGCGTCGACCGATCTTCGATCCGGTCGACGAAGAGAATACCCTCCAGATGATCGATTTCGTGCTGGAGGACACGGGCGAGCAATCCGCTTCCCTTCACGCGCACCTCGCGACCATCGAGATCGAGCGCTTTCACGGTCACGTGCATGGCGCGGGCAACCTCACCGTACCAGCCGGGGATGCTGAGACAGCCCTCCAGCCCGACCTGGCGACCACTCGCCCGCACGATCTCCGGGTTGATCAGCGTCAGTTCCACCCCGGGATCGCCCTCCTCGACGTAGTCGGGCGGGATGGCCACGACGATGATACGGCGCAGGACCCCGATCTGCGGCGCAGCCAGCCCCAGCCCCCGCGCAGCCCGCACGGTGTCCCAGAGATCGCGAGCGAGCTGCCGCACCTCCTCGTCGACGACGCGAATGCGGATCGCCTTCTGGCGCAATCGCGGATCACCTTCTGTGATGATGGTTCGGACCGCCATCGATGCTCGTCACCCCACATTCCACTAGCTCTCGATTATACCGGTCAGAGCAAGCTCACCGGATCGACATCCACGATCCAGCCGCCGTGCACCGGTATCGCCGCCACGACCCGCGGCCCATCGGCACCCCGCACCAGGAGTTGCCACTGGTACAGACCGCGGATCCGGCTGACGAAGGCTGGGGTGGGACCCAGCACCTCGACGTCGCGTGCGCTGAGTTCTCGCGCCTTCTCCCGCAAGCGTTCCGCCATCTCTTCGCTGGCGAGTCGTCCGGCCAACTCGTCACGGTGGCGAACCACGAGCCGGACCAGCCGCCGAAACGGCGGGTAACCATGCCGTTGGCGAAACGCGAGTTCTTCCTGATAGAAGGCGTCGTAGTCCTGCCGGCTCGCGGCGCGGATGGCGTAATGCTCTGGGGTGTAGGTCTGGATGACGACGAGCCCACCCGGGAGATGCCGGCCGGCTCGCCCAGCGACCTGCGTCAACAACTGGAACGTGCGCTCGGCCGCACGATAGTCCGGGAGATAGATGCCCGTATCGGCATGCACGATCCCGACCGTCGTTACAGCGGGAAAATCGAACCCTTTGGCGACCATCTGCGTTCCGACGATGACGTCGACCTCGCGACGGAGGACACGTTGGAGAAGCGATCGCGGGTCATTGCCGCGCTGCACGACGTCCCGATCCCAGCGCAGTACGCGCGCTTGCGGAAAACGTTGCTGTACCTCGCGTTCGACTCGCTGGGTTCCCGCTCCGTAATAACTCAGCGCGGGGCGCCCGCACGTCGGGCACGTTGTGCTCGGGAGGCGGCGAAGATCGCAACGGTGACAGATCAGTTGGCGGCGATCGGCGTGATAGACGAGCGGGACATCGCAGAGCGGGCACACTTCCACGTGCCCGCAGGATCGACACTGGACCAAGGTCGCCGAGCCACGCCGGTTGATGAGGAGAAGAACCTGCTGGCCCCGCTGCAACGCTGCCGCGATCGCCTCGTGCAGTGCTCGGCTGAACAGCCCGGCATGGCCGAGCTGGTGCTCGAGTCGCATGTCCACGACTTCGACACGCGGGAGCTGGAGACGCGCCCGCGCGACCTCACCCCGCTCCCCGACGACCAGTGGTCCGACCCGCTGCCGCAGGCGCGCGACCACTAGCTGACCCGTCGCCGCTGCATAGGCCGTCGTGACGTCCGGTGTCGCGCTTCCGAGGAGAAGCACTGCGCGATGCAACTCGGCGAGCCGCTGGGCGACCGCCCGCGCGTGATAGCGTGGTGGCGGCTCCTGTTGCTTATAGGCTGCCTCGTGTTCCTCGTCGATGACGATCAAGCCGATCGACCGCAGCGGGACGAAGAGTGCGGAGCGTGGGCCGACCACCACGGCGGCCTGTCCCTGGTGAATCGCTTCCCAAACGGCCGACCGCTCGCTCTCGCGCAAGCCGCTGTGGACCAGGACCGTCCGACCGGGAAAGCGTGCCGCGACACGCTGGACGACTTGGGTCGCCAGGGCGATCTCCGGGACCAGGACGATCGCCTGCCGACCCCGCCGGATGCACTCGCCGATCGCTCGGAGATAGAGTTCGGTTTTGCCGCTCCCCGTCACGCCGTGCAGGAGGAGCGGGCGCGGCGGATCCTGGTCGAACATGCTCCGGATCGCTTCCCATGCCTGTTGTTGCTCCGGTGTGAGCGTGAGCGGGCGATCGGGACCACCCTGGACAGTCGGTAGTCCCCCACGTGGGAGTTCGACGACCTCCACCAGCCCGCGCTGGACGAGCATCTGCACGGTCGCTGGGGAGAGCCCCAGCCGGTGGAGGAACCGATGGGGCAGCAGTGCGCCATCGTGCTCCTCGTACCAACGGCGGATGATCTCGTAGGCACGGCCCTGCGCCGCATCAGTGGGTGGATCGCTGTCCAACCGCGGACGCAAGAACTGTTCGGATACCACGCGCTGGATCGGACGCACGATGGGGAGACGGTCGATGAGTCCGGTGCTCACCGCGCGCTCCAACGCGGTCGTCAGGGAGCGGCCGAGCGCTCGTTGCGCCTGCTCGAGCGTTAACGGCCCGCGCTGTGCGAGAAGGTCCAGGAGACGGCGTTGGACAGGCGAGAGTCTCCCGGTCGGTACTGCACCGGTCGGGCGCAACAGCACCTCGACACGCTGGGCGAGTCGCGGCGGCAGGAAGAGTGCGACAGCTTCCCAGAGCGTGCAGAGCGTTTCCTCGACGAGCCATTCTGCGAGTGCCCACTGCTCGGGAGTCAGCACGAATTCCGGCTCGACCACGCCCACGACGGGGCGCACCGCGAACGCTGGTGCCTCCTCGTGCAGGCTTGCCACGACCCCCAACCGAACCTCGTCGCGCAGCGGCACCCAGACCGCCTGATAGAGGCGAATACGGTCGGCGAGTTCAGCGGGCACGCCGTACGTCAGGAGTGGACGTCGCTCGCCCGGCTCCAGCTCGAGAACGATGTCCGCGTAGCGCGGCTGCGTCACGGTTCCACCACTGGTCGCTGGCTTGCCACGACAGCGGCCAATCGCTCCGCCTGGGCAAAAAGAGCAGGCGCACCGCCGGTATGCAAGAAGACCACCGTCTCCCCCGAAGCGATCTCCCCGCGGCGGATCTGTCCGATCAGTGCGGCCATCGCCTTGCCAGTGTACACCGGATCGAGCACGAGCCCTTCCGTTCGGGCAGCCAGCACGATCGCTTCCAGCGTCTCCTCACTGGGCACACCGTATCCCGGCCCGACCCATCGGTCATCGACGATGATCGCTTCCGGAGGAAACCGTCGTTCCAGGCCGAGTAGCTCAGCGGTCGCTTCGGCCAGCGCTGCCACGCGCTGCCGAATCGCCTCGGCCTCGTCCTCGACGGCCACACCGATGACCTCGAACGGCTGGCCGAGCAGCGAAGCGCCGAGGACCATCCCAGCGTGTGTCCCACCCGAGGTCGACGTCGCGAGGTACACGCGCGTCGCCATCACTCCGCGTTCGACCAGCTGAGCAGCCAGCTCCAGTGCTGCCCGCACGTAAGCAGCTGCACCGACCGGCGTCGAACCACCGGTTGGGATGACATAAGGGCGGTCGCCGCGCGCCGCGAAAAGGTTCGCCAAGCGCTCGAGTTCGGCGTGCCGCTTGTCCCGATGACGGACGAGGTGCACCTCGGCACCGAAGAGATGATCGAGCAGGAGGTTGCCCTGCAGTGGTGGAGCAGGATCGGGTGAATTCAGGACGAGCACGCAGCGCAGTCCAGCTCGTGCTGCTGCGGCGGCCGTCTGGCGGCAGTGGTTCGATTGCGCCGGCCCCTCGGTGAGCACGAGCGAGGCTCCCTGGGCCAGCGCATCGCCGATGAGGTATTCCAGCTTGCGCGTCTTGTTCCCTCCGAGTGCCAGCCCGGTGAGATCGTCTCGTTTGACCAGGATCCGGACACCGCCCAGGGCGTGGCTGAGCCGGGTCGCCTCCTCGAGCGGCGTCGGCAGCTGGGCCAGGGGAAAGCGCGGTAATGCAGCTAATCGCATCGGTCATGCTCCTTTCTGTCCCGCAGATCGGCTTGGACGCCAGCGCTCGCCTGACCGATAATGCCTCTCGGCGAGCCGGCGACGCGCGAGGAGGCAAGACGATGGCCCGACGAACGCTGACGATCGAAGAAGAGTATCGCGCCAAGCACCCGACCTCGCAGGCGCGCTATGAACGTGCTTTGCGGGACTTTCCGAGCGGCGTCACCCACGACGTGCGGTACCAGAAACCGTTCCCCCTATACGTCGAGCGGGCCAGTGGCGCACACAAGTGGGACGTCGATGGCAACGAGTTGATCGACTACACGATGGGCCATGGAGCTCTGCTCCTCGGTCATGCCCATCCGCAGATCGTCGAGGTAGTCCAGGTGCAGATCCGGCGCGGCACACACTATGGTGCCGGGCACGATCTCGAACTGGAATGGGCGGAACGAATCCGCGAGCTCAAGCCTTCCTGTGAGCGGGTCAAGTTCACCGCCTCCGGAACGGAAGCCACTTTGCTCGCCATGCGACTCGCCCGGGCATATACCGGCCGCGAAAAGATCCTCAAGTTCGCTGGTCACTTCCACGGTTGGCAGGACTATGCGCTGCCGGGCGAAAAGCCGCCGTTCGATGCGCAGCCGATCCCGGGGGTGCCTCGTGCTGTCCTCGAATCGGTCGTCGTGGCGCCGGTGAATGACCTCGACTTCGTGGAGCGCCGCCTGGCGGAAGGGGATATCGCAGCGGTGATCCTGGAACCCAGCGGTGCCTCGTGGGCCTCCATCCCCTTGCCCGAGGGCTTTCTGCATCGCCTGCGCGCCATCACCGAGCGGACAGGAACGCTGCTCATCTTCGACGAAGTGATCACCGGTTTCCGCTGGTCGCCCGGCGGCGTGCAGGGGCTGCTCGGCATCCGCCCCGACCTCACGACGATGGCCAAGATCGTCGCTGGTGGACTCCCCGGTGGGGCAGTCGGTGGGCGAGCCGACATCATGGCGCTTCTCGAGTTCCGCGACGATCCAGAGTGGAATCGCCGGCGCGTGGCGCATCCGGGAACGTTCAATGCCAACCCCTTGTCCGCTGCCGCCGGTTGTGCATGCTTGCAGCTCGTCGCCGATCCGGCTGTTCAGCGTCATGCCGATGCCATGGCGGCACGCTTGCGTCGCGGGATGAATCACGTCCTGGTCACCCATGGGATACCCGGCTTCGTGTGGGGTGAAAGCTCGGTATTTCACATCGCGCTCGGCCACACCTGCACGAACCAGCGTGGCGAGGATATCCGCATGCCCGAGGGGGTCTCGCCGATCGTGCTGAAAACCGGCATGTCACCGGCACTCGCCACGACGCTCTACCAGGCGATGGTGAACGAAGGGGTCGATCTCTTCCACGGTGGGGGCCTCTTGAGTGTTGCCCACACGCCTGAGGACATCGACCGGACGATCGAGGCCTTCGAGCGCGCCGTGCTCCGGATGCGCGACGAGGGATGGTTCGAGCGATCGACGTGAGGTGAGCGCGGTTCGCGCTCAATCATCACCTGGGCGCGTACCAACGGCCGTCGCCAGCCCGACCGGCGTCCGCCACTCCGTGCGGCGCGGATCGATCCCGCGCACGATATCGTGGTAGAGCCGCTCCAGCGCACGCGTGACCGGCCCGGGATGACCGTCGCCGATCGGGTACCGGTCGATCTCGCCGATCGGTGTGATTTCTGCCGCTGTCCCGCAGAGGAAGACCTCGTCGGCGACATAGAGTTCCGTGCGGTCGACCGGCCGTTCCTCGATCACAAGACCGAGTTCGTCGTGCGCCAGCCGCAGCAGCGTGTCGCGGGTGATGCTCTCCAGGATGCTCTGAGTGATGTCCGGTGTCACGAGTTTCCCATCGCGGACGAGCATGAGGCAGGCGCCCGGCGCTTCCGCTACCTTCCCCTGTACGTTGAGAAGGATCGCCTGGTCATAACCGTCCAGCTGTGCTTCCATCGCAGCCAGCTGGCCATTGCGATAGTTCGAGATGTTCTTGATGCGTGGCGGTATGATGTCGTCGCTGATGCGACGCCAGGAACTCACCCTGGCGCGCACGACCTTGCCGGACAGCAGATGCGACGGCATCGGGCGCGTTGCGATGTACAGCCCGGCCTCTTCCGCGAAGCCGCTCAGCGTCTTCGGTCCAGCTGCCCGGTACGCAACCGGCTGGATGTACGTGTCCTCGCGGCACTCGTTGTCGCGGAGAAGCTGCAGGATCGCCTCGGTGAGTTCCCCGATACCCCAGCGCGGCGCCAGGCGCACCAGGCGCATCGAACGCAGCAATCGCTCCAGATGCTCGCGCAACCGGAAGACGTACGCCTCGCCGGTTTCGGGATTCCAGTAGGCGCGAATCCCCTCGAACACGGCACCGACCGTCGACCAGCCGAGTTCGGTCACGTGGACAGTCGCCTCTTCCCAGCGTACCTGCTGGCCATTCCACCAGAGATAACGAGGATGCGTCCCGCTCATCGTTCCCACCTCGCCCCGGTCACTCGTCTGACGACGAACACACTGTGCTCCCCGCTCGGCGCAGGATCGCCGGTCATCGTAGCACACGCCCGCGCTGTCCGGTTCCTCGGCCGCTCCTCTCCAGATCCGATCGTGGGGGAAACCGGTTGCGGCTCGACCGAGAAGCGCGCGATGGCGCGCCTTCAGCTGCTCCGGCTGCTCAGGGTCACGGCACTCAGAAAGCGGCTGAACGATCTCTCCGGGTCGAGCAGTTCCCCAGTCGGCGTGCGCGGAAGCGTCACGACCCAGGGCTGCACGAGATACGTCACGACGGGATGACAGATCGGCAACAGGACGAACTCCTCGTGCGCGAGCCGTTCGCACTGCCGGTACGCGCCCAGCCGGCGGGTGAGCGCGGTTTCCCCGCGAGCGAGCACCAGCAAGCGATCCAGCGCGTCGCTCCGCCAGCGCAGTCCACGCAGCGTACGCCGCTCGCTGCTCAACAGCCATTCGTAGACAGCCGCGGCGTCGGGGAAGGGTAGCGGCCACCGCCACCACAGAAGCTGGAACGTTCCCTCTTCGACAGCCCGTTCCCACTCGCGAGCAGCTAACCGGACGAGTTCGACTGGCACTCCCAGGTTACTGGTGAGTTGCATCGCGATATCCTGCAGGATCGCCTCCTCGTTCGGGGAGCATTCGGTCGGTGCGGTGAGGCGCAGCGGGCGCGGATCGCCCGCCCGAACCCGTTGCCAGGCGCGGAAGGCTTCGAGCGGTGCGAAACGATGTGCATCAGCCACGCTGTCGTCTCGCATGCTCCCCGGAATTCCAGGCGGCACGAGCGACTGCGCTGGCTCGACCGCACCGTAGAGGAGCTGACGCAACCGCTCCCGATCGATTGCGCGACTGACGGCGCGACGCAACTCCAGGTCATCCAGAGGGGCACTGTTCGGCTGGATGACGAGAAACCAGGTCTCCGGCAGAATGCTCCGCTCCATGCGCTCCAGGAGGGCTTCCTCGCCGGTCACGCGAGGCAGCTCCTCCTGCGGCACCGCTGCGACGTCGACCTGCCCCCGGAAGAAGGGGAGGAGTGGATCGGTCGGCCTCGCGATGGTGACCGTACAACTGTCCAGGTTCGGTCGGTTCCAGTAGTGAGGGTTCGCATTGACGGTATAGCCGGATCCCAGCTCCCAGCTCGCCAGGTAAAACGGGCCGTTGGAGACGCAACGCCCCGCTTCGGTCCACCGCGCTCCCCATCGCTCGACCGATGGCCGATGGGCCGGGAGGAAGCCCGGTGTCCCGAGGATCCAGAGGAAGTAGCCGGCTGGACGCTCGAGTTCCACTTCGAGCGTCGAATCATCCAGTGCGCGGACCGCGAGCTGGTCCGGCGAGAGTCGTCCCTCTCGGACTGCCTTCCCGTTGCCGACGAGGTCCAGGAGTGACGCCTGCGGTGCTGGGTGAGCCGGATCGAGCATGCGCTGCCACGACCAGACGAAGTCGCTCGCCCGCACGGGATCACCGTTCGACCACCCACTGCGGTTGGAACGCAGGGAGAAGAGATAACGTGTCCCGTCCGCCGAGACTTCCCACGCGGTTGCCCAGTCCGGTTGCACGCTGTAATCCGGTGCCAGGCGAACCAGGCCAGCGAAGAGTTCTGGCTCCCCGCCGCAAGCGGCGTCCGCATTGAAGTCATGGCTTTTCGGCTCATCGAGACGCATTCGCACGAAGATCCGCGCAGCCACTGGTGTCGGCGTCGGCCGCGGACTGGGCGTCGGGGAGACCAGCACTGGTGTGGCCGTCGGCGTCGGGGTGACCGGTCGCCGCAGTGGTGTCGGCGAGGGGAGCGGTGTCACCGCGCTCGCGGTCGCGGTCGGCGGAGGCGTCGCCTCGCCCCGGCGGCACGCGACCAGGAGCGACCCACAGGAGAGCCACAGCAGTCGCCGGCGCGTCAGGGGGAGCAAAAGGGCTCGCTCGAGGATCGGTCGTCCGCCCACACGGCGGCTCCCTTACGGATCAGGGCAAACGGATCTCGGCTCCCGCATGCTCGCTAGCGAGGAAGGCGCGGGCAGCAGCACCGTAGAGCCCGGTATCGTCACCGAGGGCCGAGAGCCGCAGCTCGGTATGCTCCACGATGTAGTGAATCGCGTAGACCGGCAACCAACGACGCAACGGGTCGAGCAGGAGCTCCCCGGCGCGAGCAACGCCGCCACCGATGACGATCATTTCAGGGTCGAACACGTTGACCAGCCCAGCCACCCCGACTGCCAGTGCACGGGCCGCCTGCTCCAGAATCGCCCGTGCACCTGCGTCGCCGGCTCGCGCCGCTTCCACCACATGGGCAGCGGTCACCGGGCCATCCCCCGCCAGCTCCCGCAGACGCTCGGAACGCCCGGAGTTGCGCAGCGCCTCGCCGTCGCGGGCCAGCGCCCAGCCGCCGATGTAGGCCTCGACGCAGCCCACCCCGCCGCAATGGCAGCGGGGACCGGTCGGGTCGACCGGCACGTGCCCGACTTCCGTCCCGAGCCCGCGCACTCCTTCGATCAGCTGACCATGGGCGATCACGCCGCCCCCGACGCCCGTGCCTAGCATCAGATGCACGAGGTGCCGGCACCCCTTGGCGGCACCGAAGAGCGCCTCGCCCAGAGCTGCCCCGTTGCCATCGTTTCCCAGGACCACCCGGCGCCCGAGTCGCTCTTCCAGCATCCGGCGGAGCGGGACGCGTTGCCAGCCGACCAGGTTGGGGGCGAAGAGCACGACACCGGTCGCTGGCTCGAGTGGCCCGGGTGCCACGACGCCGACCGGTACCGCACGATCGACGCCGGCATCCGCCGCGACCTCGTCGACCAGCCGCACGATCCGTTCGACGACCGCGACGACTCCATCGCGCGCCCCGGTCGCTGTCTGGCGGTGGAAAGCCAGCGTGCCATCGCGCCGGACGAGCGCGGCACGCAGGTTGGTCGCTCCAAAGTCGACCGCGAGGACAGCGTCCATCCCGCACCTACCGAGGAGTTGAATCGAAGAAGCGGTACCGCAGCAAGGTGGCCAGGACCGTCAGGCCGTCACGCCAGGTGATCTTCTTTCCTTCCCAATATTCGCGGCCATTGTAGGAGATAGGTACCTCATAGATCCGGTAGCCGCGGCGGAGGATCTGAGCGGTGATCTCGGGATCGAATCCCCAGCGGTCGCTGCGCAGCCGCAACTGACGCGCGACCTCGGCGGTGAAGACTTTATAGCCCGTCTCCATGTCGGTCAGCGTCGTGTCGTACAGCAGGTTCGCGACGAACGTGAGGAAGCGGTTGCCGACCCAGTGCCAGAAGTACATCGCCTTGTGCTCGCCCAAAAAGCGCGAGCCGTAGACGACCTGTGCCCGTCCCTCGGCGATGGGGCGCAAGAGCCGCGGGTAATCGCGCGGGTCGTACTCCAGGTCGGCATCTTGCACGATGAGGACGTCTCCGGTCGCTGCCTCGAGCGCTGACCGGATCGCTGCACCCTTCCCGCGATTGACCGGGTGCAGGATCAAGACGAGATCGCGCGAGCGACTCGCTTCCTCCTGCAGATAGTCGCGCGTGCCGTCGGTCGAGCCATCGTCCACGACGACGAGCTCGCGCTCGTACGGGAGTTCGACTGCGCGGACGCGCCGGAGGACTTCCCCGATCGTCTGTGCCTCGTTGTAGACCGGTATGAGGATCGACAGCCGGCGGATCGCTCGGGGTTCGTCCATCCCGCTCCTCCGCTCCACTTCACAGGATGAACTTACTGAGATCCTCATCCGCCACGATGGTTCCGACGCGCTGGCGGACGTAGTCGGCATCGATGCAAACCGTCTGCCCAGCGAGTTCCGGCGCGCGGAAACTGATCTCCTCGATGACCTTTTCCATGATCGTCGCCAGCCGCCGCGCTCCGATATCTTCCGCCCGGCTGTTCACCAGCGCCGCGAGCCGAGCCACCTCGCGCAGGCCATCTTCGGTGAACACCAGCTCGACCCCCTCGACGCGCAGGAGTTCGCGGTACTGCCGAGTCAGCGCATTCTCCGGCACGGTGAGGATGCGATAGAGATCGTCTTCGGTCAAGCGTTGCAGCTCGACGCGGATCGGAAAGCGCCCCTGCAGCTCCGGGATGAGATCGGAGGGGCTGGCGTTGTGGAATGCTCCGGCGGCGATGAACAAGATGTGATCGGTGCGCACCGGTCCGTAGCGCGTCATCACGACCGAGCCCTCGACGATCGGCAAGAGGTCGCGTTGCACTCCCTCACCGGACACATCGGGACCGTATTCTCCATCTTTGGTGATCAACTTGTCGATCTCGTCGATGAAGACGATCCCGCTCTCCTCGGCTCGCTTGATCGCCGCTTCGACCACCGCATCGAAGTCGACCAGCCGCTGTGCCTCTTGCTGGGTCAGGATGCGCCGGGCCTCGCGCACGGACACGCGCCGCGTTCGCCGGCGTGCCTGGAGCGTCTCCAAAAGATCGGCGACCGTTTCCTGGAACTCGTCGAGATCGACACCGCCGTTCTCCGCGTACGGTGTGACGAAGAGATCGAACTCGCTCTCCAGATCGAGCTCGATCGTTTCGTCCTCCAGCCCGTCGCGGGAGAGCAAGTCGAGCAAGCGACGCCGCTCGCGCGCCATCCGGCGCTCGCGCTTCCGTCGCTCCTCCGGCGCCTCTTCTTCCGGCTCGGCCTCCGCTTCCGACCCCTGTCGCTTGGCCCGCCGGCGCTCGCGCTGCTCGACCAGGATATCCACCAGCCGCTGCAATGCGGCGCGGGACGCTTCCTCGCGGACCGCCTCGAGTCGCTCGCCATGCAACGAGCTGATGCTCACTTCGACCAGTTCGCGCACGATCGACTCGACGTCGCGGCCGACATAGCCGACCTCGGTGAACTTGGTCGCCTCGACCTTCACGAAGGGTGCATCGACGAGTTGTGCGACGCGTCGGGCGATTTCCGTCTTCCCGACGCCGGTCGGGCCGATCATCAAGATGTTCTTCGGGACGATGTCGCGTCGGACTTCCTCAGGCAGTTGCTGCCAGCGCCAGCGGTTGCGGATCGCGATCGCGACGGCCCGTTTGGCCTCCTCTTGCCCGACGATGTACCGATCGAGCTCAGCGACGATCTCGGCCGGAGTCAGGGGCAGGGTACCGCGTTCAGGACGGACGCTCGTCATCATGCGTGTGCTCATTTTCTCCATGCTCGGGTGGTGCGGTGAGGATCGTCACCGCGTGGTTGGTATAGACACAAAGATCAGCGGCCACCTCCATCGCAGCGCGAGCGATTTCCGCCGCACTCATGCGGGTATGGCGCAGGAGGGCGCGAGCCGCCGCCGCTGCGTAGGGTCCTCCCGTGCCGATCGCGGCGACGCCGTCGTCCGGCTCGATGACGTCTCCGTCTCCGGAGATCATCAAGAGCTGGCGAGGATCGGCGACCAGAAGCTGGGCCTCCAGTCGCCGTAAGTAGCGATCGGTCCGCCACTCCTTGGCGAGCTCGACCGCGGCACGGCGCAGGAGGCCCAGCT